>JAABUO010000054.1_pt1 | contig 329515 bp, 168 predicted proteins | sample 5559291 | NCBI WGS metagenome assembly JAABUO01 (sample SAMN10711878, study PRJNA513372) | rock metagenome | isolation source: Antarctica rocks | place: Antarctica: Victoria Land, Finger Mt sud | reverse complement strand
GCCCCCCCCCCCCCCCCCCCCCCCCCCCCCCCCCCCCCCCCCCCCCCCCCCCCCCCCCCCCCCCCCCCCCCCCCCCCCCCCCACGGGAGGTGTTGGGAGGTGGGTTGAGATAGAGGGGAGAGAACTGGGGAGAGAAGGTTGGAGTGGGCGAAGTTGGGGGGGAAGAAAGGGATGATGGTAATGAGGGATGGGGATGGGTGGGACGGAGAGGGGGAGAGGGGTTGAGGTATGAGCTTTTTGGGGGCGGGGAGGGGGTTGGGAATGGGTTGAGAGGGGTGGGAAGGAAAGCTAGGTAAGAAGTGTTCAAGGGAAAGGGGAGGGGAAGGCTATGTAGATAGGGGGAGACGGCTTGGTTGAAGTTTCAAGAAATAGAGGAGGGGGTGTCAATGATACCGAGATCGAGTTACGGAAGGGGAGGGAGAGGATAGTGTAGATTTTGAGAGGTAGGGAAGAGTTGCGGTTTGGAGAGTTGGATTGTATGTGTACTCTCGTGGTGGGAAGGCAGATTAATTGACCCTTGAGGTGTAGGGGCTGAAGCTGTAAGGGTTTCTCCTCCATAAGCTTACTGACTTAGTTCACAAACCATTCCGACAGCGAAGCAATAAGTCGTGAGCATTGCCATAGTCTCGATACACTGGCAAAGGCTTTACAAATTGTTCGAATGACTCGAGCTTGGCGGACGCAAATCGTCGTACGGTCGTGTCCCATGCGTCGACACGGTGCACTTCTCAGGCGTTCCTTGTATAATTTATGAGACCATGACCTTTCCAGGCCCTGCTCTTAGACATCTTGATGAAGTGAAAGCAATGCTTCAACGGTTTGCCTCTTCAGCCACCATCCTTACTCAGCGATGCAGTCCATCGACTTTCCGTCTTTGCATTCTTTTATCAATGTCAAGGATGGAGTGCACCATTTCGTGCCGGCGCATAGGAGATGTGCAAGGTTATCCTGATGCACCGTCGTGATGAGCACTGCAGGCGAGCGGCCGGAGTTGTGGTACGTGGTTTTGGGACGTTGATGCGCTTCCAGAAGCTGATATTGCTTGGGCTTGGAAAGTGCGAAAGACTTTGGACTCGCTCTGGGGGACATCGGAGGAGGTGTGTGCGCCACGCCCTGGTCATGCTAGGAGATGAGGGAGAAGAAATTGGAAGAGAAAAAGGTATTGTATATGGATAAAGAAGAGCCTCTATGCGCGAGGAAAAGCTGAAGACAGCACTAGACGTAGTATCAAGGTGGTGCAATTGAATGCCTGTGTCAAGGATCTACTGCAAGACTTTTGGTTCTGGACCTTGAAGGTATGAGCTAGCGGTCGATATCAGCGATGTCATGCTCGCAACGGGGGCACGGTCGAAAAGGGCCAGCCCCATCAGGTATTGATGGCCGTGGTCCTTCTCAGTCGTCCATGAGGTGGTCCAGCGGCTATGGAGGATAAACTTGAGGCAGACGAGCAGGCAGAATACACAAGGAAAAACGCCTGCAGACCGATCCATCATCGAACAGGGCGACTGCAAGCGCATGCCATTTTGACGCACCGTGACGAATGGAGAGATGCATGCAGAGCCCGCTTGAGGCACCCGAGGCAGATTCGAGGGCGCTGAGTCTCGCAAATACTTGGGATGACGACCTAAGCTTTCGACGGGCCAGACAGGTAGATGCGTATCTTTCTTCTCAGTGCGGCTATGCCCATTTACCCGTGCCATACTCTCAAGAGAGTTCTACCGATGTTATTTGCGCTTCGAGCTTTGTCCCGCAGCCTGAAAGCACCAGGTAGGCCGAATAATGGCTATTCACATAGTGATAGCTATCTTTGGGTTGTTGGTGACCCGACGTGGCAACCTGTATAATTTCGGCTCTTGCTTTTAGCTGATAGTGCTGTATCCCAAGCTAGGACCATAGACCAAAGCGGGTGTCTGATACCATGATCGAGGTTGGCTAAGCCAGGTCTAGCACATGGGAGGTAGCGCCGCGTTTGATCTTGTTCAAGGAAGAGTGTGGATGATAGTGCATGCCGATGGTAGAAAGACCGAAAGCAGGTATTGCCGGTGTAGTGATTTGATCTAGCTAGCTCAAGGATGAAACGTTTGATGCTAAATATGTCAGGAGCTAGACAAATATAGGAGAAATGTCCCGTGTAGATCAGAGTCCTTTTGGCTCACCATAACGCATCCGTTACTCGCGCCGGTTTTCTCAAGTCCACCGTCAAGCCAAATCGGACACCAAGACGCTGAGGCAAAACAACTGATTGACTTGTCCCATGAGTCTGCGTTTGTCCGATATGCCCAGCGTAATGTCGTGTGACCGTTGAACCATTGAAGCATTGAACCTTTCGCATTTCGGTTTTTGTTTTGAATCCCCTCGGCTTACTCGTGGTCACTGTCCGCGATGGTCGAGCACGGCGTAATCTTCGGTAAGAAGGTTTTGAGTAGTGGTGTAGTAGACCCGTCGTCAAACATGTGTGGATGAGTACGCACTCTGTGGATGTTGTGTATTGTCCGAGTGTAGATGTCCCAAGTTTCACTTTGTAAACAAGTCTGCGGTTTGCGTGCCAGCAGGCCCGGGAGCTTAGCAATCATATCACTAATCACTCTGCCACGCCTGCAAGTACTAGTTGATGTTGATCGAGACCTCTCCGACGTAATGTATGTTTTTCCCTTCATCCACCCTGACCAGTCTTGGTGATGTGGCGACGTCCAGGAACAAGTAGCGTGTGAAATTAGCGGCAGACGCAGAGTGGCAGATAAGCCAGTATTGGTGGACATAGGCTAGAAAGGATCCGTAGAGGCATATTCCGAGGATGAGGTAGGAGCCGGTCAGGGATATCGCTTGAAGAATAGTCCGCCATTCATGTGATCTGCGGAATTGTCAGAGCAGTCCGCAAGTCATGTGTGTGTACTTCAAATGAACCCGATGACATCCGTTCGAGTAAGTGCCCAGACGGTAGGGAATTTTCCTTGGACGTACCTCTGCTACGAATCGACTGCAGCCAGAGAGGTTGATGGTGATGGTACAGAACATTCTAGCCAAGGTTGCCGTCAGCTAAGAGGCGAGAACGACAGCTTCTGGATAGAGCCAATGCTGGGTCCTGAGCTTTGCAGGCCATCTTGGTGCTAATGTACATTTTGCTAGATGTGATTGTAGAGCAGGACAAATCCCAACAAGGACTGACGCTGTCTCTACCAGATGACAGAAACACCTCGCCAGTGCAGACCAAGAAGCAGACGCCGAAGGGTATTTACCGACTCGGAGAGAAAAAAAGACGCAAATGAGAGATTTGTACATCGAAAGCAATCTGCTCCAATCAGTGTCATCACGCAAGTCGCTGCGCAATCCCAATGTCCCGCGGAGCCCGTTCCCGTGCCGTGTCTCCCAACGCTACCATAACGCTACCGTCCCGTGTGCAAATTCATGGCTGTCAACGATAATAAACGCTTGCAATAAAATGAGATGTAGTGCTTGCAGTGCTTGTTCCTCGAGAAGGACATGTGCCCCCTGCACCATCGTACATTGCTCGGACCCACAACGCCTCCACTTTGTCAGAGGTGGCCTCGGGGTCTTCCGCCAGGGTAACGCTGCTAGCACTCCCTAGACTGTTGTGCCTGCAGACGTTCCCTACACCCGTGGACCGGCGCCGAGCGCTGTAACCCAAGGGATACGATAGGGCCATCTTGAATCAAAACGGCTGTCGGCGACTGATGCCTGGCTATGAGCCTTTCGGACGAGTCTCACTGATGCGCAGCATCAGAGTACACGATGGCCGGTGGAGAACCGAAAGGAGGAGGCACGTCTTCCTCTTGTACTTGCGGCAGACCTGGCTCCGGTGAATAGCCCCAAAAATCTGGCTGCTTGGCCAGCGGCGGACCAGTAAGAGGGGCCCAGTTCGTTTGAGGGGCCGGCCATTGGTTGGGTGGGAATGATAACGGAGTGCCGGATGCTTCGGAAATAGATGTGTTGGATGAGTGGCGACTGGCTTGAAGAGAGGGTGGACGCATCATCTCTGAAGCTCGGCGTTGGATGTCGGTCTCATACGCAGGGGAGTAATGGATCTGGTAATTCCGATGGAAGTCTTGACCTCCGTGAACAGACATGCTGCGAGGTGGCATTGGGAACCCAAGGCCATGGCTGAGAGGTGCGAAAGATGTGAAGCTGCCGCCAGACTCGCGGCTGGAAGACGATGTTGGCGGACCGGAAAACTGAGCCGGAAACGCTGGGGTCAGTGGGGATCTCCAATAATTTTGTGATGGGTCATCTGGCGTCGAATTCCCAGCAGACAGGGGGCCATGATCCATGTATGGGGAGTCCCATGGCGGCTGCTCATGGTGCTGCGTGTACTCGTATGGTCGAGCACTAAGATGCGCTGCACTTCTGTCAGTTGCACGAGATGCTGCGTTTATCGTCGAAGACCTACCATGGACGTGAGGAGACATCGTGCTAGTCGATGACGGGTACTCTTGGGTCGACAGCGGTAGAGGGGCGAAATGATTGAAAGTCTCCATCTGATCAACCACACTACCTATTGGTGGCGATGAGGATGAAGAGCCAGAACCCTCTCCAGAAGCGGCTTCGGCCCTAGAGCCAGTTCGAGAGCGTCGCTCTTCGTTGGGAGGATGATCCACAGGCAAGAAGCTGCATTCCTTTTTTAACTTGATGCAGTTCAAACACCTTTGCAGCAGATCATCGTTGGCCACAAGGCAGCGTATTTTACGTCGTCTACAATGTCCTGCGGGTTGAATTGTCAGTCTCTCATCATTGAGATGAGGTGGCCATGTACGTACCACATGCAATAGAGGTCCGGTGATACCCCAACTTGTTACGCCCTCCCCTTCTATCCGCGGACAACATACTGGAATTACCAGTTGCGTTGCCTCGAACGTTGGGGGTCGACACGGAACGTCTGAGGCCAGCAGATGCAGAACTTCTCCTGCGTCGACGTTGCACGGACATAGGTACGGCCGTTTGAGGTACGATATGTTGTGAGGGTAGGGAGGGGATGATATCGTGATCGAAAGAGGTCCGTGACGAATCAGATGCATGATCCATGAACGGTTGGTCTGCTACTTCGGGCTCTGACGCCATGGCCAATGTCTTTATACAAGCCTCTTAAGCGGTGACCAGAGGAGAACAACCAAGTACCGCTACCAGGTTTCAGTGCTTGACTTTCCCCGCAGCCATACAGAGTAAAAAAAGGTTCGGCCAGGATGCACCTCAGATGGGTTTGCTGCAGGTCAAGTTTCAGGTCGCTCGCCCTACCTCCACATCCCGAACATTTAGGTTTCTATATTTGTCGAGGTACACGGGCCGGCTCTTGGGAGACTAAGTAGAAACAAAACATCAAATGTAGCAGGATAGGGTGCTAGCACAACCCACTATGATAATCGTGAAAAGGTAACAGGTGAGGTTGTAGAGACAATATCAGAGGAAGTCCCACCAGTCACGTTATCGGCTGATCCCACTTGATCGACGTGGGACAGCTGGCGAGGAGAATGGGCGCAAACAGGGCCCGATTATCCGAGTCTGGTGAAGGGTGCAGGCCGGCGTGGTGACAGGGGAAAAAGGAACGATCATGGAACGTTCCGAGAGATACGATGTACATTCGTGACGGAGCAATCTGGCATACTTAATAGTAGAGGTGAGAGCTCTGTGCCAATCATGCTGTGGCGCAGGATGGCCATACGCCTGGGCAAACATGGGCTAGCTCTGTCAGCACGCTGTAGGTCAGCCATGACTCGCGATGAAACAGGCGAGGCCAGAACTACAAATTAATTCGTTGTCGGCAAAATCCATTGAGGCTTACCCACCAAATCATGGGGATTTATCCGCCAGAAAGGTGCTTGTACAGCACTGGTGTCTAAGGTTTTAGTACTGCTGATCTCACATCGTGGTCGACATGTGGCGACTGGGAACAGGGGTGCTCGAGATATCTTGAATATTCACACCTTCTCGAACTCCATCATATCTATTGCTGATCTGCCTTCCCCTTGTACACCGTTATCTTGGCTTCTAGTGAATACTCTCTGTGGAGCACTAAACCTTTCGCAAGCAAGAACACTCGTCAGACTTCAGGGGTGTGCATTGTTCGACCGACGGACAACTGCTGTTCTGGACTACCCAGTCGTGACGCCGTCCACCATAAAGTAGTTGGAGAAGATCCTACCAGTCACGCATCAGCTACGGTGCCCTCCATTCCCACCCTCCGCTCGAAGCTTCGGTCGATGTGCCTCAAAATGGTCAGAGATACCCATCGAAGGCATCCAGGATCATTAGCAGACCGCTTAGCTCCCTGAAATAGACACAGATGACTGGAAGATGGAGAGAATCCCGGAGCATGGTCAAGCCACTGCCGCCGATAGCCTGACAACCTCGAAAGGCGCCACGGCGTGCTACGTAAAGGACAGCAGTCTTCGAAACAAGTACCTGGTAGGATGCTTGCTGAAAGATGAAGGAGTGAGGAACGACGGAGATTTTTTCAGCCAAAGGACGATGGATGGCCTATTTGGTCGGGTTCTTGTACCGACATGGAGCATTGATATCGCGCTCCTACAAGTGCACAATAATTCCAACGTCGATCGTTATCCTGTGTTGTAGCAAAGTGAAGTCCTCCGCAGCCAACAGCTGCGGCAATACCCTAGTGTCCTGATTCCCTAATCCTCTCTGGTTGCCTTCTGAACGTGTTCGATTGCTGATCCGAAGAGTGCAGATCTTCCACGTGGATCGACAGGATGTCGCCTCTAGAGCCAGTCGATTCGCCTGATGGCAATAACCCTGATGATTTATTGGGGACCCTTCGAGCATGCTGCAAGGGCAGACGAAGCGTCAGAAGGCGAGTGGTCCATCAAGCTCATCGCATGGCGTGTAGTTGGAGCACGAAGCACGCACTTCTCGTCCGTACCTTACCGTGAACCGAAAGGTTACGAGCACGCTTGCCAGGGATTGCATGCAGCCAAAGTTCCGGGATCCTCTCCCTTTCCCACAAGGCTGCAGACTCTGAGGTCATCTCGGCGAGATCGAAGAGCGACTTGCTATGCCGTGATTGGTGCGCTATAACCGGTGCCCATCCTGCTCCATCTCCACAATCCACCAACTTCGACGCACTCCTAGGCACGCTTAACAGTAATGCCGGTCTACCGGCTTGGTCTGCAGGGTACTTCGTATGTTTTGACTTACAGTACAATACACGTCTTGTATTGCGAATGAATTTACCTTAGCCGTGATGAAGTACATCGAATTATGTCGAGATCTAGACCCTGAAGCCAACGTCAAGCCAGTCTCAACTGCATGGTTCCTAAGTGCGATGCGGAGTACCAGTCCTCGCACTTTTCAGGTCATGTGGAAGGTGGCCAGCAACGACTGGTCTTCAGGCTTGGCGGATTTCTACATCTACATCTAGTCTCCGGGGCGTGAAGAGACTGACACCTGCCTTGAGTTGTAGGCATCTTCCCCATACTAAAAGCATGACTACCTTGTCAGCAACAGCGGATAAAGCCTTTTCTGAATGACGAAATCGCACACGTGGAGAGATCAACGCGATCATCCCAGTGGGGTGGCATTTCAACAAGCGATTGATAAAATGCGAAGTCAGTGTAGATCCCTTAATGGGACGTCCATTGAATAGTACGTCCGTAATAATCGCTGTTGAGAGTATCTACCAAGCACGGAGTAATTCGCAATCACCATCGCAAGAGTATGGACTGATTGATTCCTCAAAAATTGTGGAACCCAGATATCAGGATTGGAGCCAGACGACGTCCCACCAGCGTGGAACCTTCGCCATATCCCAGAGTAGCGGATTCATCCGTTTGGGTCGAGGCTGATAACAACCTCGAGGCACGGATTTTTTCAGCGACTTCCTGTGGGTGTGCTAAAGCTTTCGTCACTCGTCGATGCAAAATCTTCCGCGTTCGGCAAGAAAGTGGATGGCAAATTCTCGGTTTCATGAGTGGCACCGTTTCAATGCACGAAGTGCCATTGCAGCCGAGGCCCCATGCCGAGGGTCTCGGCTATTCTCCAAACACGGTTTATAACGATCGTACTCGTATCAGGCATTTCAATATTACTTTAGTCCGTAACTCAAACACTCTCAATTTCTGCATGTAGGTCCAAGCTTTTCCACGTGCTACCAATTCTCCGATGGGCATGCAGACACATCCATCGCTGCCGCACACGATCAACACCAAGGTGGATACGTTGAAACGGCATTGCATTATTCCAAAGTCGATATTCGAAGTCACTTCATGGACGTCTCGTTGAACCAGGTTGGCTGTATACTATCTCATATCTCCTTCAACTAGATATCCATGATCTGTCCCACGGAATTGTCTGCGTCCTAACATGGTCATCGGCGCAGGCTCACTGGGTCAGACAGTGTCGAATCAATGATCACTATACCCAGACGATTTCCAATTACTTCTCATCTGTGCGCTTCTACTTCCCCTGCTTAACCATAGTCTGTGCTGCATCAGATCATGCGCCTATACCCATGCACACGGTTTCGCATGGCGGTCGCGGATGTATCCGATCGTCACTTTCTTGTTTGACATCGTTGCTAATAGTATCGCTGGACTGACACAACAGTTCAGCCTCCGGTCACCCCCACGCTGTTTCATCGCTGGGTAGCCGTTGGGTGAGCTATGGGTGCACCCACCTTCGGGACCTTCGACAATTGTCGATTCGATTACCTCAATGCTCGAGTCCCAAGGGAATCGTCGGATATCGCAAATATATTAAATTAAGCTTGTTTTCAAGAGATATTCCGAGAACTCACTTGGTAAACCGACCGCTCCAATTCCGCTTTCTGAAACTCGACTACAAAATTTGAATACATGGCCTGCGTTTGGAGCACGTACCTTTTAAGACCATGGGGTGCAGCCAATAATCCCGATAGTCTGCGAATGACTGGATCCCCTCGAAGATCGGCCTTGGCGGAGTTTTGCCTTCTAGCGGAGGCCTTTAGCATGCATGATTGCTATAAATGATCCTAACTATTTAAGACGGCCCCGCATCCTGAAACAGATGTCTTCGCACTCAATTGATGCTGTCAAGTCTACCCTGCATACCATCATGTTCGAAACAAGATTTCGTGCTGGGCCTTGATGGATAGCCAGCTGCTTGTGGATGGACCTTCTGTCAACTTCAACCACGGTTCTTGCAGGCATTTGTACTAGACTACTGCAAACTTTTGGAACTACATGCAAAGGCGGCTGACGACCGTCATTGCGTTGTGGTCTGTGTCAACCGATCTTCCCGGTCCTTTCTCCCGCGCGTTAACACAATCGGGCTCCTGACTATCGCAGCAATCTTGGCGCACGCATCTGTGGGGTAGCAAGCATCGCATCTATGGGCATTGCTGGCGCACTCCTGATTCTCCACAATGAGGCTTGGGTTCACGATGTCCGCCTCGTATTCAACGCCAAGGCTATAGGGTACGTCAACCGTTCGAGCGAGAGACATGTTTCCACCTGCGCTACTGAGAGTAGCAGAGCACCTCGTGTTCGTCCAGGAGACGCTAGTACAGGTCTATTGGCAGCGGTAAGAATCCTTTCTCCACTTCAAGGCGTGTCTCTACAAGCCGTCCAGTCTGTGCGGAAGATTCTCTTCCGTGACGCTCAACGAGCAGTCTGAACTTTCCTTTTCTTTCTGTCTCCAGCACAGCCTTGTGATCAACCTTCCCCTACATCGTCCATGCACCCCTCTTTACTTGTTTCAACAGCACGACCTACAGAGTAACTCCTGCGCCGCTACATTACGCCTCTAGTGAATGACGCGCTTAACGATGTCAAAGACATGACGCATATGTTAAGGTCTCGTAACACTTTAGACTCGAGCTGCGACCCGGAGGTGGCTGTGTTACCATCGGAAGAAATCCAGTAGGAAATAGAACATCGCTCATTGTTCCTGTAAATCGTCCAGTCTCACTCGTCAAAAGTGGTTTGGAACGTTATCCATGATATGCATGTCTCAACCTTTCGGCGGCATATCGCCAAAGACGGCGATCCTCAACAGGGTACGCTTGAGCCGGAGCTGAAATTCGTGCCGTCCCTGCTATCTGAACCCCAGATCAACTGTCTCGCCGGTAATATCGACGGCTGCGCTCGAGTGCCGTCGTCCTTACCGAAGCCCATTGTGGGTGTGTTCGCTGTTTTCTCATTTGTTTGAGACGCTATTGCAATCTATCCGAGTCTGCCACACCAGCTCTGCGATTTGTCAATGTCTCTTGAATTCCGACGGACTATAATTGTGGGTTGATAATCAATGCTGGGCTAAGGCATTGATGCCCGAGAGTATTGTTGACTCCCGGTATGCATCGGCTGAAGCTCGTTTCGGCCGTCGCTCCTCTTCTAAGACACCTCCATAGACTTCATGCTGCGGACAACAGAGGGGCTTCCTCGCAGCCCAGACTGGAGTCATCCTACGTTTTCGATCTTGGACACCGAGGTAAGACCGTGGATGCCCACCATGAGGCATACCACCAGCCGATAGCACCAGGTATACCGTGCCCGTTGCAGCAACGGCGTACCCCGGTGTGTGATCATCCATATGTCCGTTGTTGAGACTAACGGCCAGAGCTTAGCTGGAGCTTGTCTCGTTGAAACTTCAAGCCGAGAAATAGCTTCAGTAGAGATCTTCTCATTCCTCCATCAAGCAGTAATCTCATTCAGGCTCTCCTCCGCGCTGTACTAACACACTTTCGCCGAGCAACCTGCACTCTGCCCTTCTAGTACCATATGGGCAGGACACGCTCAACAGCAGGCACAGAGACTGGGGAATATTCGGCTAGCATGCGGTACGATGAGTTGACAGCTTACTGACGTGAGACCCATAGCCTGGCTCACTTTCGAAAAGACGGCTCGATCGTTCTATGTGCGATATGAGGCTAGTCATCGGTTTGGGGCCAAAGTATCCACGACTTGGTCACCAAACAACCCACTACAGTGGCGATTGGGCAACCTGACGACTTGACGACTTGACGACTTGACGACTTGGAACTTGGGACCTTGACACCAACTTTTACCATCCCACCCTCCTCCTTTCCCTACCAACATTTTGCCTGCGCCCTCAAGAATTTTCATGGCATTGAACCTGCCAGGCGCCATATGTATCGTCAGTCCTACACCAGCTCTAAACCATATCCACGAGGCAGCTTCATTCGGTATAGATCCAAGAGAAGCCCAGAAATCGAGACCGTCCATACTTGCACTTCGGTCGTCTATCAAGACCTCCGAAGCGGGTCTTGTTTGGAAGCGGCGGAGCGAATGTCGAAACGCCCTATTGGAATGTGGGACCACACTATCTTGCCGAACAGCGGTGATAAAGCTACAGGAGTGAGTGGGAACAGCGTTGTTATGGTTTAACATAAGAGCAGGTATCACACAAGATGTTCGTTGACCTCTCGAAAGCTGCTTCACCTGGAAACCTCTGTCTTCCATCTCAATCGAAGGTTTCAACCGAGGGCCCTATTGACGCATTCTGTATCTATGGATGACATGAAGCGGAGGCTAAGCCCAGAGCGCAGTCTACCTCAAGAACAAGTGGATTTTCGTAGCAGGAAGGTATATCAGCATGCCACAAGCATCTCCACATCCCTATGACATGTCTACTACACTCCTCTTTTTCCAGCCAACCAATACTTCCGCATGTATCATTCCTCAAGCCACGGCTACACATATTCATGGAAAAGAAAAGGTCGTGGAACCAGATCCTAAATCTCCAATCGCCATCCTCCCACCAACAGGCACGCAGTTCAAGCCCAGCATGCAAATCCACCCTACGCTCGAGTAGTCTACTTCCGTGTCTCTCCACCAACAGCAACTCTTCTTGAGCCAAGCTCTCTCCTTTCTGAATATCCAACGTCCCAGAGAGCCGCCAACCGCCTATCCTCTTCCATTTCTCGACAACCACCCATCCCCATACCTTCAATCGCCGACACTCCACCCTTGGCCGTCCTCCAAAAAATCACACCATTCGAAACCCTCAACTCACCACCCGCCCAAATCCTTCAAGCACCCAATCTCTCATGCCCCTCTCCACCGCCTCAGAATCTTCCTTCCCAAAGCGCAGGACCCCATGCCATTCCCACCCCATCCCAACCCCATCTCCCACCCCCCATCTCCCACCCCCCTCCTCCTTCCTCCATGCTCCATCCCCCATCCCACTCCACAGCTCCAACCCCTCCATCAAGCCATCCTCTCCCAACCTCCCTCCCAAAGCGCCCAAGGCATCACTCTCCTCTCCACCTCCACACCGCCACGCACCCGCCTCCCCTAAGGAACTCTCTTAATAGCCCCATCTCTACCTCTGCACCAACTAAAGCCTCTTACCGCTTCTCAAGTAGCTTTTTGATAAAAGGGGTTGGTTTTAGGAAGGGGAGGAAGACGAAGAAGAGAAGGGTGAGGGTGAGGGTGAGAGATTGTGTTTATGGCTATGTGATTGGGATTGGGTATGTGGAGTGGGCGGTTGAGGGGGGAGGGATGAGTGGTGTGGTGGGGATGGCGGGGGGGTGGGTGGTATATCTGCTTCGAAGAAACGCAAGGAAGAGCAGACAGTGAAGAACCCAGCAGGACTCTATGCATGCCGATCAGGACTGTAGGACTATCGATAATTGGCTTTGCTTCCCAACCAATGTGACAGCTTATCACCGAAGCGTCGAAGAGTAGTGGCGTTGTGGGATTGCACACGCACTGGCGATATCGAAGTCGCGCCGGCACAATGCACGTTTTAGTGGTTCCTCGTATCATTATATGAGTTCAGGACCTTCTGCAATAGGTATTTTGATTCAGTAAGAGACATTCGTCAACGGTTTGCCTCTTCAGCCATGAATCTCTGTTGGTAATCCAGACCATTGACTTTCCGTCTTTGCGTTCTTTCATAAATGGGATAGAGCTTATTGTGCCTCCTCTGGTTGATGCTCCCAATGTATGTACACGCCACTTTTGAGACCGCTCCCCTGGGAAAGCAAAAACAGCACCTGTTCCGAGCCGCAGCAGCATAATGCCATCGCTACCCAGATTCTTACTGATGCAGGAAATCCAGGCTGCCCGGCACATCACTCCCCAATCCACAGATTTCTCTAAAATCCCCAACCTCCTCACCCCTGCTCTTCACAAATGCCAGGAATTCCCTAAGCGGACAGCTGGACCCTGGGCCAGAGGTGCAATTGGGCAGTGCTACTATACCGTCGTTAATGTTGATTCTGACGTATGTGTTGTTTTGTGCTTGCTGCTGATCTAAAGGGCTCTGGTACGGATCGCGGTGGTCGTTGGGTTGGCGGTGCGGAGCATTCGGATCGGATACAGGAGGGCAGGCCAGGCGTTCGAAGATGATTCGGCCGCTCATGGGCGTGACTTGGGAGAGGCCCCAGGTGCGCGAGGGGTCGCGGTGGGTGGTGGGGAGGAGGGTGTCAGAGTGGAAGACGTTGAGAGCGGAAAGCATAGGGACGATGTCGCCGTCGTGGACGCTGAGGGGGCGGTTAGTATGCAGCCTTATCAATAGACCGAGGCATTCTAACGTACAAGCTGAAGAACAACTTCCCAGCATCTGGTCCCTTTTCAAGAAGGGACGCTGTAGCGTTTAGCCACAACCAGCCCATAGGCGCTCCGAACCGGTTCCCTGGCCCAGCGCGGTAGTAGTGGATGACATCTCTCGCATACTCGAAGTTGAGCCAATCTTCATGCGTGAAAACGTCGCACCAGGGACTGCTTCCTCGAGCAAGCGTTTCGAAGCCACACATCTCTTGCATGCTGTAGATCTCCCTGCTAGTGAACGTGATGTTGGGGTTTTGCTTGTGGAAACGGGCACTGATCGCTGGCAGGTAAGTAGCGGAGAATTTCGCTAACTGCGTATAGCCATAATCATGACCCAGCTCGGTGTCGCTGCGGTAGTTCAAGCAGGTGTTTTGAGGTGTCAGCGTGTTGGCACCGAGATCTGCCGAGCCGGGAATGATGTGGAGGATCGCTCCTTTCGAAGCCCAGTCAAGACCGAATAGGCCTGTAGCAAAGTAGCGGGCTGTTTCGACGACCCGGTTGGTGGAGCTCGCCCAGAAGTTGACCGTAAGGCCTGACTCTGTAGGAAGCAGGTGCGAGTAGCGAGTTCGGAGCTTGGTGCCTGTACGGAAGGCAGAGAGCGTGCCTGCATAGGGGCCAGTCGTCGTAAGCTGGTCATGCTGGGACGAAGGATCTAGAAAGTGCAATCAGCCATTGTGTTCCTCTACAAGCATCAAGGATCGCACACCGTGACTGAAGTACACCCATTCATTCACGAACTCAAGATCGCCATTGAGCGTAGTGTTGGAGTCTTTGATCTTCCGTAGCAAAGCCAGCATCCCTAAAGTCCCATCAGCTTCTTCTCTTGTATCTAGTCTTCTGATATCAGGGCTCAATGAGAGGGATTATTGACCCACTGCCCCCAGCGCCAGTTGTCGGATAGCGCTCAGCGTGTCTCGAGATCTAGAGGCATTGGTTAGCACTATATATGCTCCTTATTGCCCTTCCCCCTCGTTTCGGATGGGATGGGAGCAGCTCATACTGACCATGTGCACCTGCTCTACGTGGCAGCCTGCAGGCGGTCCAAAGCCTTCTTGTACAACACCATCGATCTTCTGGATCCATGGCCCATTCCCGCCAATATGATAGAGTATATTCCAGTCTGGCTCAGCCTTCGGAGATGACCATGCTCTTCGCAAATGCCATTGGGAGACCCCCAATATCTGACGAATCCAGTTGTTGGATGATAATTTCGCAATTGGAGGTAGTGCCTCCTGTAGGTATATGCCAATAGTAGGGTTGCCGAGGAGCACTGCGCAGAAGCAAGCACAAGCCAAGATGGCAAGCATCAAGCTTGTTAGAACCTGCATTGCGAGATCTCTGGCGGGCGGCTAGAGTGTAAGGATAACGCAATCAAGGAATAGAAGTTCTGTGTTACATGGTGGAAAAATTAGAGGGAGAGTCTGCGACTCGGCAAAGAACCCAGTCCAATTCCCTAAAGTATCTTACGGCATCGGCACACCAGCTGCACGCGCTACGAGATGGGCTATTCGGCCTATTTGCACAAGCTTACTAGATGCATGAAGTGACTCATACGCAACGGTTATATATTCCTACGGTTCGTAGATGTTGGAATAAAATTCACGCCTCCACTAGATTACTGCTGCTATCCACCACCAATGCAGGCAATTCGTCGCCTGAAACCCAGCAAGATGTCCCTCATAATTCGAAAGGCGGCCATAGAAGACGTGGACCGTCTGACCGAATGTATATACGCGGCTTTTCTAGAAGATCCGTGGGGCCGAATCATGTTCCCCAAACAGCCCCATCCGAGTGCTGACACGCCCACGAAAAGGAGATATCGGAGGCAGATAGAGTCAGATTCTGGAATCTCGATCATGAAAGTTATCGATACGGATATCGACATGATGGTTGGTTTCGCTCGTTGGGAGATGTATCTCAAGGAAAGGCCGGAGAGCGAGTGGAAAACAGACATCAAGGCAAAGCGTGAATGGGATGAAGAAACGAATGTTGAAGCTGCAGAGGCCCTAGTCACCGAGGTCAGTAGAGTAGAGGAGAGAGTCGTCGCCGGCAGCCCACATTGTTGTAAGCGTATCGAGGAATGTTGAGTCTGGCAGAGCCTCTAACCGAGTCACGACACAGGTCTTGGTTTGCTAGACATCCATCCAGATCACCAGCGAAGAGGCGCGGGTGGATTGCTCGTGCAGTGGGGTACCGAGATCGCTGACAAGCATGGCCTTCCTTGCTTCCTGGCAGCATCACCCATGGGCCTTGGGCTTTACCGAAGACATGGCTTCGAAGACATCGGGCATAACATCGATCTTGATATGTCCAAATTTGGAGGTGAGGGTATATATCGATACGTCTCCATGCTAAGACCAGCAAGGAAGATTTAGCGTACTGCTTGTATACTCCTTTCTCTTTACGATAAAGCCTCAAAGGTTATCCTTTTTGCATTCCTTGGTCGGCTTGAGACTGAAGCTAGATAAAGCTCGAACTGATGGATGCTTATAAGCTCTTTCGGAGAAAGAAGAAAAGTCTTCCTTGAGCATGATATATTCTTCGACGATAGTGTCCCATACCCAAGCGGCAGCTAAAAACATCTCGCATACCCAACAGGTCGACGCAACCACGTATTGCCTGCCACCAACGCGATCATGAAACGAACATGGCTTCACTAGTAAATGTCACCAAATCTAATATACCTTCTTTGCTTCATCAATCTTTTGGAGTGAATTCCTTCGTACTCTTCACGACAGCAAGAGATCCTTCGAGGTGTTCAGATAGAATCTTCGTGGTGCCTGTCTAGTTCTGTGATTCCTGCCTGTGTAGCTCCTTCGCTTTCTCGATCGACGACAGGTGAGAAAATATCGCTTGCGCTTACATTTTGGTGGTGCTGTGTATATCTTCCGTTGTCAAAGGACGTCATATGATCTCGCCTAAACACTGAGGACGGTACATTCTTGTTGATGACATTTACTACTTTAGTAAAGCCGTGTTCCTTCCCGGATCGCATGAGTGGCAGGCAATACGTGATTGCGTCGACCTGTTGGGTAAGGTATCTGAAATGATTTCAGTTGCCGCTTGGGTATGGGAGACTATTGCCGTATGTTCTTACCAGAATATAACTCCCAACGGCGCGATCATGGATTGCCTGCATAGCTTGACCTATTCTAGGAATACAATGAATGAAGCGTCAAGCTCCCGAAATATGTATTCGAGTTCAGCTATTTGTATGCGCCTTCGCATCATGGCCGAGGTCAGCGAGCTCCACTTTTGAGTCGTCTTTCGAATCATTGTCTCTAATGTGCCTCCGTGGCTGGCGTTTTGCTGCAACGGGGAATCGTTTTTTGACCCCACACGTATTGCAACCAATGACGACTACCTCTGCCCATGGCTTCTTACCCCCACGACTCTTATTCTCCGAGTTGCGAGTGGCCGTCGAGCCTACCACCAGATGACTGTCACATCGTTTGCATATGGAATGCTTCGTTTCTGCCGAAAGCCTGATCTGACCTTTCAGGGATACTGCCCTGAGGTGACTGACAAATCGATAGGTCTGACCTGAGGCGACCAGACGAAGTGCATCATGGCCCTTGTGGCCTTGATATGTTTTTGGTGTCGCATGAAGCGAGGAAAATTCTTCCGTACTTTGGACTGCGCCCGCAGTGGGCTTACCATGCAAATCCCGAGAGCCTCCTCTACTCGGTAGTTCTTTAGGACTTTCATCTAGGGTCTGAGGAGGTTTGCCGGGTGAGAGGTTATGCATGTAAGCAGCAGCTCGGTGTAGATATGAGATCCTGGCCCGCAAATGTCGCTGCGGTATATGGCCATCAGCCTTCTTTGCTTTTGCTTTCCCCATGGTCAGAGTGACGACTTGTCGAGTCACAGAGCCTCATGCGCTAGCCGTGACTTGCTATGGATGAAGCTCGTCTTTACTGTTACTGTTCGAGGAAAAGGATTGTGAAGGGTGCGCAAGAGTCAACAACAGCAGGGAAGTCGCGATAGGCCGAAACAGGCTTAGCGCGGCGCTCAGCCGCTGCTCTCTCATCCTTCAGCCTCTGTTCCCATCACCTCTTCACGATCAGTAGTACTACTGCTTCGTCCGGGAACAGGTCATTGAATCTATTCTCCTCTTTCAGAAGAGCTGCCAAACTCTTTGTTCAAGGTAGTCGGGACCCCAGCAACCACTAGTATCACCAACTCACAGGCCTTTTATCCCTCGAAATCACAACAGCTTTCTCCTTACGATCGCCCTCTCCGTCCGCGCAGCTTCCTCGACTCTTTCCCACATTTAGCACGGCTTAGTATTGTGACTCTCAACAATGTCTCACGAGGAGGACCTTATCGACTACTCCGACGAGGAGCTCCAGACAAATGATGTGACCACCGCAGCTCCAGCAAACGGTGTTGCGAAGACTGCCCAGAAAGGTGATTTGACGGTGTCGGGCGGCAATGCCGACAAGAAAGGCAGCTATGTGGGAATACACTCGACTGGATTTCGCGACTTTCTGCTGAAGCCTGAGCTTCTACGAGCCATCACCGACTGCGGTTTCGAGCATCCATCGGAGGGTTAGTCATGATATTTCTCCCAAGTCCCCTGAGTGCCGCTATATCCAGCCGTCCGTCCATCTTTGCAAGGAAAAAAGAAGCACGTCGTTACCATCCATTGAGCGGGCGGCCCACCGAAGTCTCCGGATCTAGCTCCATTGTATTTCGCCTGCAGGGAGCAAGGACGATTCACTGGCGTGCTATACGGACCTCATACCTCTTGTCATCGTTCTCAATGATCACAAAGCTTGAGCTCTACAAAGACGCGTACTGAGACTTCTTCGGCCGCCCAGCGCATGCTGCGAGCACGCAATAGCGGTTATTCCCATGTTCTCTGTCGCGATTGAGCGGTCTCTTCGTCTTGCTGGTGTCAAGTTTGGAACATAAGCAAAGATGGACGGACCGGATGCGGTCTACCGCTGTTACCTCATCTTTCTTGGAACGAATCAAGTCTAACATCGGCCTTACTTCACAGTCCAACAAGTGTGTATCCCGCAAGCAATTCTCGGAACGGACGTGCTATGCCAGGCCAAATCCGGACTCGGGAAGACGGCGGTGTTCGTCCTCACAACACTCCAACAAGTCGAGCCAGTGCCTGGTGAATGCGCAGTCCTGGTTATGTGCCACACTCGTGAGCTTGCCTACCAGATCAAGAACGAATATGCTCGGTTTGCGAAGTACATGCCAGAGGTTAAGACGGCGGTCTTCTACGGTGGTACCCCTATGCAAAAGGATATCGAGATCCTCTCAAATAAAGATACCCACCCCCATATCATTGTCGCTACGCCAGGCCGTATGAACGCGTTAGTACGAGAGAAGAAACTCCGATTGGGAAGTGTCAAGGTGTTCGTTCTCGATGAGTGTGATAAGATGCTCGACCAGATTGGTATGAGGTCCTGGAGAACCGAGTCCTGTGCAGACGCTAAGCCAAAGGTCAGATATGCGCCGCGATGTCCAGGATATCTTCCGTGCTACACCTACCCAAAAGCAGGTTATGATGTTTAGCGCCACCCTCTCACAAGAAATTCGACCAATCTGCAAGAAGTTCATGCAGAATCCTCTTGAGATCTACGTCGACGACGAGACAAAGCTCACTCTTCACGGCCTACAGCAATTCTACGTGAAGTTGAACGAATCGGAGAAGAACCGGAAACTCAACGATCTGCTGGATACTCTGGAATTCAATCAGGTCATCATCTTCGTCAAGAGCACCCTCCGTGCCACGGAACTAGACAAGCTGTTGCGCGAGTGCAACTTCCCCAGCATCGCCGTGCACTCCGGTGTCAGCCAAGAAGAGCGGTAAGCCTACTTTGGCTCCAACCATTCTAAGGCCATTTCTTCTGACCAAACACAGCATCAAGCGCTACAAGGAGTTCAAAGAGTTCAACAAGCGGATCTGCGTGGCCACCGATGTCTTCGGTCGTGGAATTGATATTGAGCGAATCAACCTAGCGATCAACTACGACTTGCCAGGTGATGCCGACTCCTATCTACATCGCGTTGGACGTGCGGGGCGATTCGGTACCAAGGGTCTCAGTATCTCCTTTGTGAGCAGCGACGACGACCAGAACGTGCTGAAGGCGATTGAGAAGAGATTCGAGGTGGCGTTGCCGTAAGTTATCCTCGCCCACTGATGAAAATATTTATACTAAAATTGGACTCTAGCGAGTTCCCCGCTGAGGGCGTTGACTCGAGCACCTACATGGCCAACTAGGATTGGGGGCTTTTCGACTTTGCGATGGTTATGCAGCTTTTCCTATTTCATTTTGACTCTAGGCTGAATCAAAATCGTGCTCTCGGCTTGTTATGCGGAGGGCAAATGTTGCTACACACAAAGGATGTTTCAGGGAGATCATCACTGCGTATTCTAGTTTTTTAGACAGCTGCAGCATTCATACAGAGTCTACTGTTTCAGTGCAGCTGTTCCCAAGACCCGTCACGAAATCCATCTCTCAAAGTGTGCACATCTGTGACTGAGGTCAAAAAAGACTATAACATTTACAAAAGCCATGTGGTGGCCGTCAATGTACAGGGCATCATCAAGCACATGAAGTTTTCCGATAGCATATCATAGCATCTCCATATCGCTCATGCAATCATATGCTGGGTATCAGCGCACAGGTCGCTCTCCACCCCTGCCTTCACCGCTCCAAATCCTCATCCTCCACCTCCTCCATCGTAACCCCTCTGCCTCCCCCTTCCCCACCGTCCTCCTCCTGCTCCGCCTCCGCCATCTCCCTCGCAAATCTCTCCTCTTCCTCCAACAACCTCCTTCTCTCATCCCTAACCTCCGGCGCCGCATCCACCCGCATCGCTCCCTGCCCTCCTCCCACCCCTCCTCCCAACCCACCACCACTCACCACCCCTCCCACAGCATACCCCCCCCTCTCCAACCCCTCCACCTCCTCCTCCCCAATCAACCTCCCCACCCCCCTCCCCCTCTCAATCTTCCCCCTCACCACTCCCGGCAAGAACCTGATCGCCTCCTTCCTCAGATCCCGGACCTGCGGTTTTGCCTCATAGACCACCCTGCCCCCCCTTCTCCCACTCTCCACTCCTCCCACCCGGCCCCCCTCCACTGGTTTCGCCGGCAGACTCAAATCCGGCTTCCCCGCGCCCTCTTGTAGGCTCGTACCCTCGCCTCGCTCTTGCAGGCCCTCGCGCCCGGGACCTAGAGGTGTTGTGTTTGCATTCGTGCTGCTGCGAGAATGGGGATGTGGATGTTGGTGGTGAGGGCGCGGGCGCGGTACCGGCGGCGGCGTATCCCGCGGCATTGGGATCCTTCGCACACTCGCGTCCGTCTCGCTGCTTTCTCCCTCCCCCTCCCCCTCCCCCTCCGCACCTCTACCCATCCCCCCATCCCTAGATCTCTTCCCCAACACCCCTCCGCCTCCTCCCCTTCCTCTATCCCCTTCCCTCCCTCTACCCCCCTGAGGCACCAAATCCGGCCTCACCTCCCTCGCCTTCTTCACCCTCGCCAACTCACCCTCCAGATCCTGGAGCTGCTTTGTATCGCGCGGGTTTAGGGCTCCGGTAGAGGATTTGAGGTCGGCGATCTGGCGCTCGAGGCGGGTGGGATTGCGGGTTGCGAGGCGGGCGGTGCGGGAGGCGGCGAGGGCGGCTTTGCCTGTTGGGGGAGGGGGGTAAGGGGTTGGTGGGTGACGGAGAAGGGGGTGGGGAGGGGAGTGAGAGGGGGGGTTGAGGGGGGGAGGGAGATGGGCGGAGGGAGGGGATGGGAAGGTGGGGGGGAGGAGTACCTTTCTTGAGGGCTTTTTGCTTCTCTTGCTTGCGGTGGGTGGCGGCGGGGTTGAGGGTGCGGTCTTTGTCTTTGGCCATCTTGGAGGGGAGATTGAGCAGTTGTGGACGAAGGTTTGCAAGTAGATGCTGGAAAGGGACAGCGGATGGGTTGATGTGAATTTGGTCAGGATAGTTCAGAGTGTTGAGTGTAGCTACATGTCGGGTGAAGGGGTGTAAGTGGATCAGTTGAACGTGAACTAAAGTAAGTTTAAGGGTTATCAGGTACAGAAGAGAACCATGGCTCTGGGAAAGAATGGCGCTAGCGAACCATGGTTGATGGTGTAGAATTCACACGTGGTCTTGATGCAGCATATCACTTCACCCATCATATGTAAGGAGGACAACTTAAGCATGCATAGCCCGTAGGCTTGAGGTTGCTCGTCCTAGCTGCTGCAGCGAGTGCTCATCTAACATACACCATCCACAGCCTTTGTTTCCCACCAGGCCAAGCAACGGTCATCCTCATTGCTCCATCGAGGTCCTTCCGGGAAAGGAACCGCTCGTGTACGCTCCGAAAGACAAAAGAAAACCGGACGTTGGGGTATCATTAGGAACTGTTCACTTGGCGGAGCCGGAGCCTGATCCCGAGATGTTACTAGCAACGCCTGTGGCTTGATAAGTAGGGAACTTTCAAAGGAAGAAAACAGGCAAAGCTTACCGGAAACGGTGTCGGAGACGGTCTTGGCGGCGTTGGATGCCATGTCCTGAGCGGTCTCAAGGTAGGACTTTCCAGACTGCTGAGCCTCACCCTGGGAAGGCATGTTGTCCTGAGCCTTCTTGGAGTAGTCAGAAGTAGTGTCCTTCGCGCTCTGGGTGTAGTCAGAAGCAGTGTCCTGGGCGCTCTTGGAGTAGTCAGAGGAAGTATCCTGAGCCTTCTTGGTGTAGTCGGAAGTAGTGTCCTTCGCGCTCTTGGAGTAGTCAGAAGTAGTGTCCTTCGCGCTCTGGGTGTAGTCAGAAGCAGTGTTCTGGGCGCTCTTGGAGTAGTCAGACGTAGTGTCCTTCGCGCTCTGGGTGTAGTCAGAAGCAGCGTTCTGCGCGCTCTTGGCGTAGTCGGAGGTAGTGTCCTTCGCGCTCTGGGTGTAATCAGAAGCAGTGTTTTGTGCGCTCTTGGTGTAGTCAGAAGCAGTGTTCTGCGCGCTCTGGAGGTAGCTCTTGGCGGTGCCTTGAGTGTCACCACCCTTCTGGGATGCCTCGTTGCCCAGATTGGAAGCGGTGTCTTGGGCGCTCCGGAACATACCCTTGCCTTGGTCCTGAGCACTATCGGCGGTGGAGCGAGACTTATCCCCAAGCTCCTGGGAAGTAGACTTAGAGTCACCTGGATGGGGCGGTGTCAGTTGTATCACCATCAAACATTTGGGGCCCCAGGATCATTAGGGTATCAGTAAAACGGGTATGACGTACCTGGTTGCATTGAGCCAGCAACCTTGTCTCCAGCAGAAGTGACGGATTCGGAGGCCTTGTCGAAACCAGACTTCTGAGAGTCCGGAGTCAACTTCTCCTGGGCCTGGTCAGTAAGACCTTTACGTCTGCGGTAATCATGTCAGCGAAGAACCTTTGCCAGTTACAGTAGGAAGTGAGCTGTGAGAGACCTACCCTTGGTCAGACATGATTGATTAGGTTTTGATGGGAGTAGTAAGTGCAGCTGATGAGATGTGGAATTGGTTGAAGGAATCTGGGTTATTGCGAGATCTGGAAGATGAGGTTGCGGTGGAGGATGTAAAGGGAAGAGTTTTTCAGCAAGTGAGGGGCGTTTTGTACTTTGAAATGTGCTGCCCCACTTACGTAGTGTTCGAAATAGGCAGACAGTCACGTGCTTGCCAGCAACACGCGAAATCACGCTGCACTTCACTTGTCGTGTTCATCGCTTCTCGTGAATGCTTTCTTCATGCCGCTGCATCTGTTCATCTCCTTGTCCTGACATTCTTTCTGATTCTAGAGCCTGGCAGACACTGGAGCTGCTGAGGGATGGTGGCTTGACACAGCTGGCAAGATGGTTATTGCAGTATAATGGAAGCGATGCACGCATTCTACTTCTCGATTTGGGCTATAACACATGGACTCTGTCGCAAGCGTTGGGACGCTCTTTGTTGCCAGAATGTGGGATCAGAGGCCTATACATCATGGATCAGTGAGCAGAAGGAATCAGTGTGCACTTCACCAAGTTCTGGTGTATGAGCACATGGATGAGATTCAAAGGCGGCCTCGAAAGCCCCTTGATTGCTTGCACTCGATGACCAACAACGCCTTGCTGAACCAGGGGTATCATAGACGATTTGACATGCAAATAGGAAAGGATTTCTCGGACGCGAGTCATTGACTCGCAGCATCTTCAAGCCTGGGGTGCATCGTGTATGACCACGAGGAGAAACTTGGGATCTGCCTGTTATATCAGCAATCCGTACCCCAAGTGACATGATGTACACACCAGGCACAATCATAATCTCGTTCTTCCGTGTTCTAAGTCGCAGTAGCCTCATGTCGTCCGTTCCATCCATACTCCGAACAAAATCTTGTGCTCCAGAAACGAAAGAGAACACCATCCTTGCCACGCTCTCTGCTCCTTTGATAGCATTGTCCGGAACGTCTTGGCCGGTGCCTTCATTGCTCCCTGGATCTATGCGATGAGCTACATTGCCGTTGAGGGAATTGTCACCGATTGATGGATTATCTGGAGTTTGAGGTGACACAGGAGGCTCTGCTAGGAGACCAGTACTACGGATGATGGAGCCGTCCGACTTCGAGAGTATGAGGGTGGACTGCACTCCGGGCTTGTCTGCTAGTCTTGAGAGGTTCTCTAGGGTTGACGCGAGCTATGAGCTGTGAGTAGAAGGATCTGAAACCAGCATCAGAGCTCCCACTAACCGTATTATGGCTCATGCTGCGTCGGTGAGCCAGCTGCTAGAAACACATATAAGGGCCGCCGTACTCGTGGATTGTTGAGACGAACCTCAACAACCATTCCACATGAATTGTGCCAAGGAGTTGGCGCGAAGATTTGGCGGTTGCAAAATGCTTGCGACTTTCGGCAAAACCATTTCCCCGTATCACAACGCAACTTCGGAATAATGTTACATTCAATAGCCTATAACTTTATCAACAAGCTCTCGAATTTTGTTGTTAAAACTTGAGAACGATTCTCTTATCTAAAATTTGTTAAAGATCTGTTAATTTGTATCTTAATAGCGTAAATTGTAGACGTTTGTTCTAGCTGTATTTTCTTAGTATTTTTTCTAGTATGCCAACCTTGTTTTTAACTCTAGCTAGGCTACGTTTAAGTCGAAATCTTGAAATCTCAAACAACTCTATGTGCTCTCAATGGAATTGTTCGAAATTACATTACAGTACTCATGAGGATCAGATCTACTATAGAAACTATAAATCTCCAGATCTTTATGCGAGATTGTCAAGTGCAATTTTTGATTCTAATTGTGGCGGGGTGAATCGATTCTCCCAAAAGTCGCAAGCATTTTGCAACCGCCAAATCAGCGATAAGATAAATTGGACTTGGCAAACTGTGGTGTCTACAAACCATTGAAAACGGCTCTCTCTTCGCGATACAATAGAATGGAAATCATTCTTGACACTCAGGCCCGTTTTACAACATCGTACAGCAAGTCCCGCGCTCCAATGGGTATGAACGACTCAATGACGCTCTGCCTCATGGGTCGAAGTTGGCCGAAGTACCCAACGTTCTCTCGGGTGAACTCCTTTTGCGCCTCAATGACCCACAACTCGACTGTTTTCATGGCCACATTTTGCCAAAGGCTGCCCTAGAAAAATTAGCCCGAGTAGTGGAAAATATTTCTAATGACAGAGAGATGGGTTCAAGTGCAAAGAAGAAGAAGGACAAGAAGAAAGACTTCCAGGTCAGCTACACAGTAGTCCTTCCCCAGGTAGATAAAAGCTAACCAGTCCAGAAACCGAAGCTGAAGGTTGGGAAAGCACGGCCCAAGCCCACAAATTTCACAGATACAAGCTTCAAGGCGAAGTGTATGCATTGCCCTACTAACGACCAAGTTCTTCACTGACTATGATTCCAGCTGTGGTACTCAACCAACAATCCCTCAGTACTGCTGCACCAACTACAACTCTCCAATTTTCGCATCATCTTGCACTCCTCACTTCTCGGTCCGACAGCCAACGCCGAGACTCACTCAGTCATCTTACCTCTGCAATCGCCGGGCGACCCAAAGATGCCCCCTTACCTCAACCAATAGCTGTCATCTTCCCAAAGCTACTACCGCTGACGCTCGACGGCAGCAATGGCGTACGTGCACAGCTCCTCAAACTGTTGCGGAGCCTGCCTCCTGATGACACGAAGGACCAAATGGAGAAGCTATCGCTATACATCAGGGCAGGACTGACGCACCTTGCGGCTGACATACGTACCTCTACTATCGAGCTGCTGGAATGGGCACTTGAGATTGGCGGTGAAAAATTAGTTTCGTGTCCTGGAGGCTGGGTGAAGACGCTCAAAACACTTCTGACCGCTCTTGCCTGGACAGACGATGCTACACTTGCAGGGTGGACGTCCAGTCGTGCCATCATTGGCCGCGCAGGCTCAGGAGACAAGAGCCTAGCCAAGGCTCTGACTGTGCTCGCACTATTCCTACGCGCCGGTCTCGAACCACCTCCAGCAGCCGACATCAGATCGAAGCCAAACTTCTTCCCGCTGTGGCATGTGGACGCTCATATGATACCCAAAAAGTCCAATCCTTATGGATATCTAAACCTCTTTGGGCCGCCCAGAGACGAGGAAAGCCAAGGGTACGAGGATAGAGAGGAGAGGCAGATTGTTTTTGCAAAGATATTTCAGGACAGGGTTGGAAAGGGAGCGGCTGCTGCTCGAAAGGAAGGCGGAGAGATAGGTAGGGCTGGGGCTGCTGTGGTCAAGGCTCTCGAAGAGGGAATGAAAGACGCCCAAAGCAATATCTAAATTTCGCTCGTTGTCGCGTGGACATCAGTAGGTCGTAAAGCCTGAGGCATACCATTGCAGGACTACCATAGAACACTAATACTACAAGATGTCTTGGTAGCTCCTTGCAGTACTTTCACATCCCATTCTCCTAGTGGGAAGCTTGCAGGCAGCATGCCGGTCAAGCTTTGACAGTAGCTCGTGCCAGCTGCATTTGAAAGAGCCTTATGATACTGTGCAATATATGCCCATGCACAACCTTCGACCCTGGAATACCAGTGAATTGCTGGTGAATTTTAGTAACATCTTTATTACCTCTATAATTCAGTCTTCAGTCCTTGATCGAAGCTTAAAGTATACAGCAGTACTACAGAAGTAACAGTCCAGAAAGGCGCAAATCCTCAAGCTCCTATATGTGTTCTAGCACTAAAGTGTACAGCATTGGCTTCCCGATTAGCCGGGCCAATAAGGGTGCATATCCTGCTCATATGACGTGATCTGGAACCGCGCGCGAAATCAAGACAAAAAACTCTCACAAACTTCAACTTCTTCATTATTCTAAAAGTTTGCAAAGTCTGGCAAACAATCGACAGCAATTGCGTTATTACTGTATTCATCCGTGCACAATGTGCGACATAGTCTTGCTATAGGCTTTGCAAGCACTTTCGAACTCTTTCTACTGAATTTTTTTCGCGTTCTACTAAATACGCAAGAGAGCAACTCGCTTGAGAACACTCCTTGTGTGATACCGTCTTGTGCTTGCTGTTACAGCTTCAATGTGTCAGTTTCTTTGGGAGTCTACCTGCTTTTGAGGCTAGCTCAGAGTTCTCTGGGAGACGCAGAGGTTTGATGAAGATCTGGAGCTCGTTCCTGCACTTTCGACTTGGTAATAAACTTTCGGATTATCGTCGCATCCAATCTCGATAAAATTGAGATAGTGAATCAACATCTCACTCACAACTCACCCACAGAGACTGCAACTGAACGGTTTCCTCTGCTAGTAATAATGCAAACCTGAAGAAAGGCTTTGCATTGTATTACTTGTCTAAGGTCGCATTCTCTCTTGAATAGCCACTATTCAAGCAAATACTCCGTTGACACCTATCAAAAGATCGTTCTACATCTAGTCACGTGAGTGCTTTCTTGATCTACTCTGATACCACTAGAATAGGTTTGGACATCTGAGTTTGTCCTACACTCAACCAATATGCGGACTTCTTTCGGTCAGAGAGGGAGGGGATCGGGCGGGAGAGCGAACGGTGCTCGTACCTCCGAAGAAGGCATGGACTCCGCACCGGGACCAATATCCGATCTCGAAGAGAACGATGCTCAAGATGATGAGGACGATGATATGGACGAGGATGAGGATGAAGAGGACGCATTCCTCCAGCAACGAATGCCGGAGCAGCATCCGGCTATACGAACAACAATACAACTTATGGGTATGCATTGATAATCGACAATTCTTATATTTAGCATATTCGCTGACATTCATATAGAATTGATGGATGGAGACCGTCCGTATCTCGACTTAAATCCGCACTACCAGCGCAACGTTGTTTGGACACGCAAGGCGAAAATAATGCTCATCGATTCCATGTTTAGCGGTTTCTTCGTCCCACCCGTATGATCTCCAAGACTCTCAATGAAAATGGGCATGGTGACAGTGGATAGGTGATCTTTAACGTTACCCAAGTTGTGGATGAGAACGGGGCTGCTCGCTACAAACGAACCTGCGTAGATGGGAAACAGGTAAGCCTCCACGTCATGCTTTGAGATCTCATTTCTGAAGCCAGGTATAGCGACTTACATCCATCCGTGACTTCATGAGAGGACAGTTCCCTTGGAGAGTAGGCAAGAAGAATTGGTAAGAGTCATTGATAACGCTCGAGCAAAACTGCTCGCTAAATTCAGGGAGGTTTTATACGAGACCAACGAACGAAGATGGATCAAAAAAGAGGGGAACCAAGCCACTCGTACTTCCAGACGTCCAGAAGCAGCTGTTCGGAAGAAAGGCCATCGTTTGCGTCGAATACAAAGACCTAAGCCAGCAGCAAGAGATCGAGCTTTTCCAGAGGGTCCAGCTTGGAAAACCTCTTACTAGAGCTGAGACTTTCCGGGCGTCACAGGGTTCTTGGCAAGACCTTGCAAAAGCCTTCGAGATCGACTATAAGGAAGTGCTTAATCGTAAGTCATCCATGGTACTTGCATTGAGGGCATCATGAAATTGACTTCTCCAAAGTATGCAGGCAGAACAACCGTGCTTCAGGCTTCTGGTTGGTTCTTCAGTGCTTCTCCCAGATATTCGAATGCATGGATCCAAGCGCTGCAAATGGCATGCCGCGGTTGAAGAATCGAGTTCCCGCTATTGAAAAACTGTGTTCGGACTCAGCGTCACTGGACAAAACCACGAAGAATCATCTCCGCCAAATCTTTGATCGTTTACTCGAAATAGTCCGAGAAGACGTATCAGTTTTTGAGAGCTCACAGTACTCAAGAGGGAAAGCCTTCGGACCAATTGAGCTGATCGCCGTCTGCTCTATGATCGCTCATTGGGGAGACAGTCGCCCGAATGGCCTGTATAGAGGAGATATCCGCGGGCTACGTGAACGTCTTCGGGAGGCTACTGTTGGGGAGTTGAGAGGTAGCTATGAATGCTGGGCTATTAGCTGGAAATATATCGAGGACCTGGACATTATTCGAGGAACGGTTGACGGTAGTACGACAGCCAAGGATCAAGCTGCCCCTGAAAGCTGGAGCAATCTCGCCGTTGCCGTAAGACCTGGGCCTCCCGGCAAGAGGACAACCGCACCCCTGGTACCACATATGCTCCCGCGAGGAAGGCCTCCCGGGGAGGCCGATGGCGATTATCGACCCACAGCTCCTGCTCGAAAATCTGGCCCCAATCAACGCAGAAAGCCTGCGAAAGTTCCCAAACCAAACAATGCACCTCCTGGAGACTTTGGAAGATCGAATTCACCTAAACCATTTGCCGGGCACAGACCAGTGTATAATCCTGACGACGACTCATCCTCAAGTTCGAGCTCTGACGATGATAATCCAAACGGTGGAGGTGCCCCTCTAGTCCCAGTACTTCCAGTCGTCCAATCGAGCTCGGCACGGAAGAGAGCCATCATGGAACTAGGGAGCGGCAACAACGCTGCACTGGACTTGGAGGCTAAGAAAGCAAGATTGATGGCCGGCAGCAGGATTAAGCAGGAGTCCTGAACACGACGAGGGGCAGTCCGGCGTTATTGGGGAAGAATGGCTAGAAGAGCTTTGCTGGCACGTTGGGCTTGGAGCATGGTGCATGGCTTTCAAGGAGAATATCAGAAAACACACCTACGACACCAGACGCTTTCAAAAGATCACTTTGCAGTTTAGAGTCAGCCAACGCTGGCATTCTTTCTTCGAAGAGCTTGATTTCGAGCTTGGTTGCCAATGGCTCGTTGACGCAACAAAAATCTTCATGTATTTTAGCTCTAGCTGATTTGTCAGCTCCTAATCGGCAGTAAAATCGCCAGCATGACAGCATTAATCTTCTGTGGCATTATGCCACTCAAAGCCAGCTTTTGATTTGGCCATTAGGCAGGAAATGGCTTGTAAACCATGAATAGTGGAGATGGGTCTTGGGCTACATTCATGGATGTTGTAGCTTCTGATAGTGATGACCTGATTAGAATTCTTGTTGTTGCACCATTGTTCTGACCATCTCTAGTAGCTCATCTTGATACAATCAGTTATAAGCAGAGGAGGGACCCGGACTGAGAATGAGGCGTGGGGAACACACCCACTGTAAGCTCTGAGCTTGGTACTCGCTTAAGCCCTCCTTAGCTCCGAAAGTCTTGGCATCAATATTCTGGGTTCGTGAAGCAAACAGCTCCGTCAGCTGCATTTCACGATTGATTATCTTTACAGTTGATTGCGCACAGCTGCGCACTAAAGCCTCCTATCCTACCACTGAAGTGGACTGCCTTAAGTTTTGTTTTCACACCACATATTCTTAGCAGGAAACCCGCAATTATGGATCAAGCGAAACTGGCGAAGATGCAGCAGTCGGTGCGTATCGGTAAGCCACACCTCGATAATTCCCAATCGGGCGGTTCCAGTGCTCAAGAACTGGTATGAGAATGATTACTAACTCGGGTACTTGCAATTATAGGGTAAGCATCTTCTCTCCACCCGGAAATCTATCTGTGGATCTACTCTGAAGCCCCTGCTCAAGCTGCTCCTCTGCAGCGAAGGGTGCTAGCATTGGCAACGTCAGACCTCTTCATGAGCATACACTGATTCTATATCGTCTTCCCAGGGGCAAAGGTACACCGCGGAGGAAACAGAAGAAGGTGCACAAGACATCCGGGACCGACGACAAGAAGCTGCAGACATCGCTCAAGAAACTCAACGTGCAACCCATCCAAGCAATTGAGGAGGTGAACATGTTCAAGGAGGATGGGAACGTAATCCACTTTGCTGCTCCCAAGGGTACGTCTCCCGCGTTTCCCCTAGCACCCCATACGAAAGAGCTGCTACTCCCTTTCTCCATTCCCTCCATCTCCCCTCCCCACCCAGCCATCCTCCTCCCCCCCTCTCCCCTCTTAAAAGATCCCCAACTTACCCCCCTCCCTCCCCCTCACAGTCCACGCCTCCGTCCCCTCCAACACCTTCGCCATCTACGGCGCCGGCGAAGACAAAGAACTCACCGAGCTCGTCCCCGGCATCCTCAACCAGCTCGGCCCCGACAGCCTAGCCTCCCTCCGCAAGCTGGCCGAGAGCTACCAGAGCCTGCAGAAGAAGGACGGTGGCGCGGGCGGGGAGGGGAAAGGGCTGGGAGGGGGTGACGATGAGGATGATGATGATATCCCGGATTTGGTCGCGGGGGAGAATTTCGAAAGTAAAGTCGAGTAGGTGGGGAGGGGGAGAGGGGGGGAAATGGAGAGAGGGGAGGGGGAGAGGGGGGGAAATGGAGAGAGGGGAGGGATAGGGTTTGCTAGAAGAATTGAAAGAAGCACTTGGCTAGCTGAGAGCCTGGGGAAGCTGATTGTATGCGAGCTTTGAGGGGAGAATTGAGATGGTTGATAGATTTGGCTCTGCTGTGCTGGTGAAGAATGAGCACTGTGCGGTATGCGAATCGGGCTGTATCGCCTCCGCACTTAACAAGATTCCGTGTAGCCTACGCAAATACACCCAGGACGGGGAGACATGCTAAGATACCTACTATGTTCACGATGGGCGACTTCTAAAGTGCTTGGTGAGATATGAACCAAAGGCATCAAGTATGACGAGCATAATGAGAAACGTACCCATAAGGTAACTGCCTATCTTCCTCTTCGTGCTATACCCCGGAAGCCACACCGCAGTTCCTCTATAAGAGCACGTCACTTGACAACAAAAGGAAGCCAAGCCAAACCCAAGACGCTTGCTCCAATCACCAGATTTTGTTCTATACGAGATACGAAGCGCAGCTCTACCCCATCTCCTGCGTACCCGCATCGAATGCACCAGACCTATTTCCATTCCTCCCCTGGCCTCTGTTTTTCTCTCCCCTTCCCCTTCCTCTATACCCACCACCCCCACCACTTGGCCCAGCACCACCGCCGCCGCCGCCGCCGCCGCCACCTCCACCCCCTCCCCTGCTCCCTCCACTCCACCCCCCCTTCCCACCCCTCCCACCCCTCCCCCCACCCCCCCTCCTCACATGGAACTCAATCCTCACCAACGGCCTCTCCACCCCCTCCCGCCCCTCCAACCCCATCTCCCTCCTCCTCTCCACCTCCACCTTCCACGGCTGAAACACCTTCTGCACATCCTCCACCCCCCTCACCTCCTCCACCCACATCTTAACATACCGCCCCAACGGATCATAATCAAACCCTTGCTTCACCGGATTGAACATCCGTGTCTCCCTCGGATCATTGCCCACCCCCGCATTATACTGCCAATTGCCCCAATTGCTACTGACATCATAATCGCACAACAAGCTCTCGTACCACTCCGCGCCGATGCGCCAGTCGATGCCCAGGTGCTTGGCGAGGAAGGAGGCCACGTTCTGGCGCAGTCGGTTGGATGTGTAGCCTGTTAGGAAGAGCTCGCGCATGCTGGCGTCGATGAAGCCGTTGCCGGTGGTGCCTTCGAGGAAGCGCCGCACGGCGTCTTGGGTGGCGGGGTCGTTGGGGCGCAGGGATTTCCAGGACTGGGAGGTGTCGTGCTTGAAGCCGGAGACGTGGAAGAGGCGGGAGCCGAATTTGCGAAGGGTGAGGCGGAAGTAGTCGCGCCAGAGGAGCTCGAATCGGACGGCGGCGGTGCCCTAGGGGGGGGGAGCGGGTTAGAGGGGGGGGTTTTATGCATGGTCGATGGAATTGATGGGACCAAGTGGCGGATGAGATATCGGGGTAGAGGTTATACAAGCTTGGCTGGTGTTTTGTAACGCAGGGTCGATGATGAGAGGTCTGAAGAGGGGATGCTCACTTTGTTTTCGCCTTTTCCATAGCCGTGGGTACTTTTGGCGAGGGCAGTAGTGCCATCTTCGAAGGCAAGAAGGTATTCATGGATTTGCCGCGCCGTGACGCAGCCGAGGGCGAGCCAGGCGGAGAGCTTGGTGCTGAAGTCGGGGCCGATGGTACCATTGCGCTGGAGAAGAGTTAGTAAGCCTGATTGAAGGGCTGCGAACGGCAGCAATGAACGAGCTGTTCCGAAAGATGCGTTGAACAACAGTGACGATGTAAACAGCTAGATTGAGCGTATAGAGCTTTGACCGGATGCCAATGCGAGAGGGCTGCTTACCGTGTCTTTGTAGGAGGTCATGTTACCCGTCGTCACGAGATGCTTGATGCGGTCATGACCCGTGGTTTCACCGCCTATGAACGGGTGGGCGCTTGAAACACCTGATGATGGCATAACAGGCGGATTGTCGAGGCCAAGTTTTGGGGAGAGAGGTTTGCGGAGAGCGTGGATGACGCCTTCGAGGTCTGAGGGAATGGTAAAGGGAGAGGACTGAGGCGGGATATGCGCAGGCAAAGGTGGGAGACTAGTTGGTGCCGGGAGAGTTCGACGAGGGGCATCTCGAAGGGGTTCGACTTGTTTGCGGTAGCTGGTGTAAATATCTGGTAGATCACTGGGGCTCGATAGAGGAACATCGCGACTGTAGGGTTGGTCAGCATTGAAACGTACAGCCTAAACCGGACTGACTCGTCGACATAATATTTCTCATCAACCCAAAGCTTGAACTGGGTCTGTGCCACCTGCGCAGCCCTTTTGACAAGTCTTTCTTCTTTCTTTTCCTCCGTGCCCTCCTCTTCCGTCATCCATACGCCTGCCACTTCGATGCTGTTCTTTTTGAGGGCATCCAGCAATTCTGCCACCACTTGGCCTAGCAATCCAACCCGTATCTCCAGCCCATTTCCAACGCTTTCCAATGATTTTTTGAGGTCCCACACACTCTCCGCAAGGAACTTCGACCTGTGGGGTCCGCATCTCCAGAAGCCGCCGACCAGCGACCTGGCTTCGGGAAAGGGCGAATGTTCAGAGTCGGAAGAGAGGAAACCGGAGACCTCGATCTGTTGGGCAGCGAAGACATAGACGGGTAGAAGGTGGGTATAGGGATGCTGGGATTGTTGAAAAGTCTTCGAGATTTCGTGTAATATAGGGTTGTCTACGAGGCGCAGATCCCGTCTAAGCAGATAGATCAATATACGAGGGGACGACATTATGTGTTTGCAACGCTTAGGGAATGACAAGGCTCTGATAAACCTTCAAAGGAACGTAAGGCTCTAATAAACCTCCAAGGGAATGTAAGGTTCTGATAAACCGGGACTATTAATTATAGCCCACACGCCCAACGCCAGTTCGCTAAGTCGAAACAAAAGGAGAACGAAAATGGGACAGAGTCGTCAGGTCATAAAGAGCATTGGGATCCCAAAGCCTTCAACAAGGCCATAGAGGGTGACCCACGATGCTCGAGGGGGAGGGGAGTGGAGAAAAGGATGGGAAAGATGGAAGGGATTTCACAGAGTACGGTCTGGTCGAAATTGGCTTAGGAAGTACCTAATGGAGGTGCATTTAGTGCGCGCCCTAGCGCTGCAGCGCTGCAGTCGACCATTTCTCTATGGTTGGCGTTGGTGGGGCTAGCAAATAGCACAGTATTAATACTTTATCCCTCCATATCACCTCCTAGGCTCCCAGCCCGCTGGAGTCGGGAGAGATGAACACTGAAACAGGCGGAAGGGGGGCGGCAGTTGTCGCCCGACTGGTCCAAGATCGTCAGCCTGGCAGGGGGTGGGACTGGTCCCAAGTTCCAACTCCGCAATTGGATTGATCGTCCATCCAGATTCTAGCGTGCCTCCAGATTGCCGAGTCCACAAGGTTGTCCGATGTACCGTAGATTGAGTTCCGCCTTCGAGCGCCTCCATCTCGACTGGCAGCGACTCGTATACTTCATCTTCCACGGCTCTGTCGCTTCTAGGACCTGCATACCCACCTTATCCCTGAGTATATGCACTCATGATGCACCTAGCACACCGTCGCATACGTGGCAGCCTAGGCGAGTACGCCGTTGCCAATCTTGACCGGAGCGACCCTCCATCTCAGAGCTCCGTGTGCGGGCAATTTTGCCCGCCCAGCCCGATAGCCTTATAATTCAGGCCTGGACAAAACGATCGTCATGACTCCAGCCTGTCATCAGACATCTGCTGAAGGGCCCAAGAACAGCACTTATCCTGGTCGAACTTGCTTCGAGCTTATGAGTACCTTATTTCCGAGGACAGCACCTGATGCGACACTGCGAGAGTGGAGCACATGCACAGCAAGCATAGTCCACCACACGATCAATATGAGAAAGGGGCCTCTATTCGTACCCGACGTTTACTATTTTCTCTGTTCCATGTCTCGATAAGAGATATTGTGTCACAGAACGGTTGAACGAGATGGTGATGGGCCAATTAACCAGTGAAGGTCAATAGCTAAAAAGGCAAAACGTCAGAGCATTACACTTGCATAAGCAAAGGACGAAGAAGAAGCGGTTGCACAATAAGCCAAGTCGAAATTTGAATATTTACGTGATTGATCCTTGGACCCTATAAGATGCCGCATGCCGGGGCATAAGATAAATAAAATCAGCTATGATCCCGACATTAATTGTACGGTCCCTTTAGTGTACGTAAGGTAGGGTACAAATAGAGGCTCGTTAGGGCCTGTCCGAGTTCGCGGCAGGAGCTCCAAATCAGCCTACCAAACCCTCAAATTAGGCTATTTTTCACCACTGTCCGATTTCGACCTTTGGTAGCCTGATGGTGCAAAAAGGTGCCAAGAGTGCTAATTTCGATACTATTCTTAGTATGATTTGACGGTGGAACAAAAGTACCTCATCAGATGTAAATAGGCTACCATGATCTCTCGAGTATCTACTACTAGAATTGATAGTTCTTGATCGATTAACGTCAGAAGCGATTACAATCTTGCGCCTTTTTCGAACAAGCATCTTTAAGATATTAGTTAGAATTTGGACTCTTTGAAATCTTATTATATTTGTAGAAGCGTGGAGTTTGCAGACTGCAACGAAATTGTAGCCTTAAATGATATTTTGAAGTTCCTCCCGTAATTAATACGAGAACGCTATAATAGACTCTTGACATAGTGTAGAGGTATCTAATATTCGAGGGGCGACTAACTAGGATGATCACGATTGACTTGGGAATATCATCGATATTTGCAACTCTTTTTATCAAAAATTTTGAATATTTTATAGACATCTTAAGACGACTAATTTGCATTTAATTTACATAGATATCTTGCAAAGATCTAATAGTTTGCTTAGTAAATAACATTTAATAGTAGAAATTTAGAATATAATTTAGAGTTATTATCATTCGCACGAAAATTTTGTTTTCACTTTCGCATTTTCGATTTGCATCTTCTTATATATTTATCGTTTTATTTATATTCACAATCTTATTTAGTCTACAAATCAAGTTAATTCTTTGTCAAGATAATTATTGATTATATACAAATTAACTTGAACAACGATACAACAAATTTTCGAGCTTAACAAGTCGTTCTTGCTTTCGCACAAACTTATCGCTTTAAAAACATTACGAAAATCTATTTACGCATCGAAAAGAAGTAACAAGCTTAATGTTTAATTTATAACTTCGACGATAATAATTTTGTGCATAAGACAAAGCTAATTCAATTTCTAGCAAAAGAGATAATTAATCGATTATTTAAAAGCAATCTTAAGAAACGTAAACAAAACGAAGATTTGCTCTTAATAGAGACACAAAAAGAGAATCTCTTTTTGTTAAAGAACGTCAATAAGAATGCATTATTATAGATGTTGAAATATTAAAGCGTTCGAAATTACAAAACAAGACTAATAAATCTTTACTACTATTAAGTTGTTAAAGTCTTCAATTATTATTTTAATTTTAACGATATAGTACTTTAAAGTTTAATAAAAGTTTAACGAATTATTTAACATTAAAAAACTAAAGATTACTACGAAGATTGCGATAAAAAAACTATTGTTAACAATTATAACTTGTAAAAATTGAAACAAATATCTAACTTTTTTTAACAATATTTGACAAATATTAAGTACGTTATTTTTAACTACTTTTTGCGAAGCAATTTAAACTTTTTTCTAAATTATTTTCTTCTTTTGCGAGAGAAGTTACGTCAATGTGCGAAGCTTTTTAATTTGTAATTATTACATTTTAAAAATAAGAATTCGATGTCAATTCTATGTCTTCTTTACATTATAAGTAATAGCAAAATTAATCAAAATAATCGAATCGAGTACTAGAGATTATTAAGACATTAAAACATATAACTTTGTATTTTTAACACAATAATTAATTACTTTGTGTAACAATAAAAGCAATTTAACAAAAAATTCTTTTTGTTTAAGATCAATAAGAATCCATACGATATTTAAATATTAGTCAATAAGTAAATGCTATTTATCGATTGATTTAAAGCTTCGAAACGAATGCATTTAAAGTCTTTAAATATCGTTTTCGATTGTTCGAAAAAAATCTTTTTTACTTTTTCTAAATTGCTACGTTTTACGTTTATATTGTTTTATTTTTTTATCTTTTATAACTTCGATATATCTTTACTATTCTACAAAAATGCGTATTATTATTTCAAAATCTTATTGTTGTAAATTTTGTCGTCGATATAATTGTTTTTCAAGTAATAATTTCTTAAGTTGTAAAAGAATTCTAAGAGTAACTTTTTTCAAAAATTTTGCGCTCAAGAGCGCAATTTCGAAACAATTATATTATATTCACAATATTGCTTCAATTGTTATTATAACTTTAAACAACGATTTTAATAAAATTATTTATTAAAATTACAAATTACATGTAATTAAATAGCGTTGTTGTTAATTTATATTTTGTTAACACTTTTGTTCTTAAAGATTTTGCTTATTCTTTTTAGACATCTCTTAACAAATTATTAAAGAAATTTCGAATTCTACGTAACGAGATTAAACTAAAAAGATTTACAATACTTTAGACATTAAGATTTCGAAAAAAAACACACGTTAGACAAGACTTCGAAGCAAGAAAGATCAAAAAATTAAATATAGACATCGATTAAATCTAATAACAAGAGCGATAAATTAACAACTCTATGCACAAAAACTATTTTATCTTTTTATCTTGTTAATTTATGCGCAATATAACAAGCTTTCTATTAGAACATGCGAACGTTTATTTTATTGCAAAAGCGCAAATGCAAGTTTTAAAAAAGTTTATTTAAATAACTTTTTCAAAGTTAAATTATTAATTGCAATAAAAGATTAACAATATTGTTACAAAGCAATTTCTAAAGCTTCTAAACTATTTACGCGTTGTTTTTCTACAAAACTTCGTTATTCTTTGTAATTAATATTCTACTTATTTTCTTTAATATTACGAAATCTTCAAACATTCTTTATATTTTGTTTTCGTCGTTAACGTCGCTATTTATTTAGAGAACAAAGATTAAGATCTTAATACACAAATTAAATGAACAACGTTGTTGCTAAAACAATAAATGCTTAATCTAAATATCTCGTTATTAAATTTAATTTTTAATAACTTTAATTTACAACGTAAATAAGCAACAAAGATAAAAAACAAATTAAATAACTTCTTAAACAATAAAATTATCTTTAAGTTAATCTTTATAAAGAGATAAAAACTTCTTGATTTAACAACAAAGAATACGTTTATATTTATCGATTTTCGATCTCAATTTTAATTATTTTTATTTACAATTTTTGTCTTCGTATTTTTCGTATTATTTACAAAACAAATTGTCTTGTTGTTTGCAACAAAGTTTTAACAACTCTTGTTTCTTTTGTTGTCGATTTATCTTTTAAATTGTTAAATATAAACAATTATCGATCTCTTTAAAAAGTAAATTATAGATTTTGAAATTGTCTTTTTCGTAGTCTTATTAAACGATTAATACGACTACGCGTGACGTAAGAGCTAAGATTAACAAAGATGAAAAATTCTATTTTAAACGCTACATCATTATTAAGACTATCTATATCAAAACTTAGAATTAAGAAAACTCTATAAAGATTGCAATAACGACAATAAAGACAAAAAAAATTTAAAAAAAATTAACGTTAAACGCGTTCGCAACGCAATTACAAAAAGCTTTCAAATTATAGATTGCAAACAAGAAGAACAATAGAGAGAAAACTATAAAAAAAGTTTTGTTCTCGATTGTTTAAAAGTTAAAAACAACGAGATTTGAACAATTTTCTCGCGAGCAAATGACTTTCTCGAAGACATATTAGATGTTTGTTTTATGCGCGTTGTTAAGAATTTTAATTAGACGTCGATTTGCAATTGCAAAGAGATTCAAGAGACGACTACAAAAAAGACTTCGTTCTTGATGATTTTAAAGTCAAAAACGAGAAAATTGAGACAATTTTCTTGATCTCAAATTGATCTCTTACATGCGCAATAGATGCAATTTATGTAGACTCAAAATTTAGATGCTTTAAACTAGTAATTCTTGTTTATACTACATACTTGATGAAGAACGTGAAGAATTTTTATCAATTTAGATGATTTTCGCATCTAAAATTTTGGGGATGAACTCTTATCTCGAGGTTTTCCTGGAAAGGTGATATCTCGCTGGTTGACTGTTTTGACGGGGTCAGTTGCTGATCACCCACCAAATTTGCCCCCGGATATCCTCCTGATATGTGCTACATGAACCGCGAACTCGGACGCGAATTAGTGCTAATTGAGGTCTGCAAATTATGATGTTTTTTGATGCGTGCTGGTAGCATCATTTTGACCTTAATGCGCACTCGGACAGGCCCTTATGAACATGGGAAATAATGCCAGGACACCTTATTATATAATAGCGAGGATAGGGAAAATTCTAGGATAATTGCAGTCACTTGAACCCAGAAAAGCGACTCTCAATACCCTTTTGAGCTCAGTGTTTTCTCCGTCCAATCCCACAGCTCTTTCGACAAGCTCTGATTCTGTGCATTTCCACTTCCTTTACTCTCGCTTCCAATGGGTGTGTAGTAAGCGCCGTTTTTCAGCTCATCCTTCTTGGTTGTCGTCGCCCACAGTTGATTGTACGCCCCGGTCGCCACCGTCTTCACCAAAGGTCCAAAAACCATCATGCCGTATTTCATAAACATGCTCGAGGTCTGATTAGGTGCGTAGAGATCGGTCTTGATGACCCCGGGATGGACAGCGACCGATGTAATACTTGGATAACGTGCAGCGAGCTCTCGAGTGAACAGGATATTCGCTAGCTTCGAATGCCCGTATCTCGCCCAGGTTCCTTCCTTGTCCAAGTCTGCCTTGTCGAGCTTGAGGCCGCTGGATGGAGCGAACTTATGACCCTCCGAAGTCAGATTAACGATTCGCACGTCGGAGCCAGGTTGCTGCGCAGTGGAGAGCATAGTCGGTAGGAGCAGCTTGGTGAGCAGCGCATGCCCGACGTGATTTGTCCCAAATTGCACTTCGTAATTTTCCTTAGTCGTACCAGGAGGGAGAGCCATGACCCCCGCATTGTTCAACAGCATATCTAGACGTTCGGATTTGGCAGTGAATTCTTTTGCGGCCGAGGAGATTGAGTCGAATGACGCGAGATCAAGAGGCAGGAATGTTATATTTGCGGAAGGGTTAGTCTTCTTAACGTCTGCCACGGCAGCCTCGCCTTTGGAGGGCGTTCGGGCAGCCAGGTAGATGTGTGATGGACCATGTTTGGCTAGTTGGTCAATGGTTTCCTTCCCAAGCCCGGTATTGTCTATTTCTATCATTAACGGGCTGATATACACCCACAGAAGAAGGCTGCCTGACCTCCTGTGACCAGAATAACCTTGCCGCGGAGATCTGGAATGTCAGTAGCCGGAATGAATGATTTCCCCCAGAACATGTTACAAGGATTCAGGTGAGGAAGATTGGTATTCAACGCAGAAATAGGATGGAGAAGGCTATCGAGGATCAGATGGTAAAAATCGGTCAGCTCCGCCAAATCAGAAAAAACACTTAAGGTTCTTAAATTGGTGTGAGACTGGAGGCTAGAAGACAAGATTGTCGATGTTAATTCTGGAGGGGAAGCAACACTCATGGTAAATTTAAGACTTTAAACAATTCATCTAAGTATGGCATCGGGAAGTTTGCAAACCGAACACGGTACGGATATTGTTCCGCTTCCACAGGGTTCGGAGCGAGCGAACGGACCACAATTCGCATCGAGTAGATCGCAATTAGGTCGACACGGAGCAAATGGGACCAACACCAAAGGTGCCCCAATCAATCTGAAGTGCTCCAAGTAATCGAGATCTTGTCTATAATCAAAAAACATGTGGACATAGGCCCCAAAGTCGAAGTTGCTCCATGAAAGATTCCGAAAAATATGCGAGGACCACGACATGAATTCGTAAAATCTGTTGGATCATTGAGCGACTTCGTCTGGGATACAACCCTACCCAGTTAGCAGTATTTCCAAAGGGGGTTCTGCAGACCAGTAAGCCCTATCGAGAATGCATTGAGGACGGACCTGCTCTCACGGTTTGCCTCTTCGGCTACAAGTATTTTTTGGGGATGCGGTCCATCGACTTTCCGTCTTTGCGTTCTTTCGTAATGTTGAGGACCGATTCCACCACCTCGTGGCAAGATCAACCTAATGCACCGTCTTTATAAGCACTGCAGGCGTGCGGCCGAGATCAGCGCTACATGGTTCCGAGACGTTGATGCGCTTTTAGAAGTTGGCATTGCCCGATAGACATTATAGACGTTCGACAAGCTCTGAAAGACATCGAAGGAATTTTGTATAATGGTGACATTGCGCATAAAGTGCGCAACGCCCTCGTCATGCTAGAAGATTATAGCGAAGAACTTTGAAGAGAAGAAAGATTCGTATAAGAATAGAGGAGAGCCTAAATGCCCGAGGAAACACTAAAGAGGGTATCGAAACAGATTCAAGTTGGTGCAATTGAACGCCTCTGGTAGGGACCTGGCGCTAGTGACCGATGTACTGCAAGACTGTTGGTGCTGTTCTTGAGGGTATGAGCTCCGTGCGAGCTTTGCTACTGAAGAATCAAACGCGGAGCATAGCTAGCCCCTATAAAAGCAGTACACAGCAGCAGAGAGTCGCGGATTAGAAAAACCGAATAGAAAAAGGCTCCAGAAGGAATGGCTCATTACTTTGTCCTACCAGCGTGCTTCATCGAAAACTTGAGCCTGGTAATAATGGGTCAAGTATTCTCACTTTCAATCTGTTGAACAGTGTCTCGAGATGATTGACAAGTCACCGCTATTTTCAGGTTGGATCATTGTCCATTGAGGGTAGAATTGCTTCTGTTATGCGTCTAGCTGGGTATAAATTGACCATTCCAAGGCCATTGAGATCCGACGGACCATCTTACATCTTACATGTCTGACATGAAAGCCTAGACTTAGTCTCCGATTAAGGCATGAGTCGTTCGTTCATCTCCGCCTTCCACCTTTGGCATCGACTCGTCGCTCCAACCCCTCCACTCGCGCTCGAAACCCCTTGACTATGTCCCTAATGTGCCGAACTTTGTCGAATTCCGTCTCCAGCTCGTCAATCTGTCTGAGAATCTCGCGGAAACGCGCAATTTCGGCGTCTGCTGCTGCCATTGCTGCGCCTGCGCGTGAGGATTGGCTGATGGTGCACGTCTGAGTCTGTGCCGTGAGCTGATGGCGAGTCACGTCAGCAAATCTGATACTTGATAGCGATCGTGCGTTGCTTAGGGCTAGGAAGACGAGCTCGTGATGATCTTCGCCGTGCAACAGTACATACATTCTGGACTCGATTCTGAATTGCGCTCATCAGCCTCTCGAAGTGCTGCCCTAGCACGGCCAAACTCCCTGGGTCGAGCACCAATCTTCCTTGGCCAGACGAAGCGGCGCTCGCTGCCCGCGACGTCGATGCGCTAGTACGGGCATGACCGCGTCCTCGTGAAGAAGTAGTGTGAGCGTAGGGGTTCTGACTGAGAGCGATCTGCTGATGCTGGCGCAAGATGTGAATCTCGGACTGGGAGAGACCGAGTTGGGAGTCAGGGATGGAGGAGGGTAGGACGGATGTCATGGATACATATAAAAAATGTTGTTACATAGCTAAGAAAAGAGAATACCAGAGAAGTATTTGCATGAAGGCGGGGGAAGTAAGGACATGACAATAATTATCATCTATTTGGAGTTGGGCCGCGAAATTGGGCAGCGCGCGGCAAAGGCTTTCTGAAGCTCGGTGTAGCAAGGGGAAGCTCGGGCGCTTGATTTGCGCATGGTGCATCCGTACTTTTATATTTCCCTTTCACATGATCCGGCTCCTCTTCTTGGGCATCACACCACCAGCACGATACGCTCACCAAGCCCATGATTCAGTCTAGCCCGCCTCGCAGACAGTCGCACGAGCTGATCGGAGCCCGCAGAAACGTCGAGTCAACAGTACCGCTTGCTTAGTGGTGGCCAGTGGTATCAGATTTCCGCCGCCATTCTAGAAATATATCCTTGGAGTGGCCATACTTTTCAGCAGCTCATTCTGTTCGAAGGAGTCTCTATTCCTAGTCTGTGGCTACAGCATCTACCCCTGACCATGGTCATGCTTTTTGCAGCCTGTTTCTCTCTTCTCCTTCATCTCGCGGCGTCGGCTGTCCCAAACCTTCAGCATGCTTTCGCTAATCCAGACAATTTGAGCTCTACGATTTATAGCATTCCCACCATTCACGAGTCTGCAACGCAAGCTCGTCGTGTCTTGAATCTTTCTAATATCGCTACATTATCCACCGTTTTTCCAAGCTCTTCGCCTTCGAGCCTTGAGAACCGGCCGGATAACCTCGGAGGATCAGCAGCCGGTCTTATGGACTATTATGCCTCTTGCGGATCCCAGCCATACAACCCCACCATTCTCGCTATAAGCATTGCGACAAGTTTCAAAAATGCTCGAGCAGGTAGCAACGTTACACTCTCATTAAGGTATCATCCTCCTTCAGACCATCCTCCGGCAGATGATGTATATACGTATTCTCCAGCGAACCTCCCACGATTCAGTCTCATCGGGCATATCGAAGCACTTTCTCCAAGTGAGATAGAAACTGACAACGTCCACGAGTGCTTTCTGAGAGCACATCCGGATGCAGAGGCATGGACGCCAGGGAATCAAATACACGCAAGCTCTTGGACAAAGCTTGTCGTGGAAGAGGTATACTGGATTGGTGGTTTCGGAGATCGAGCGTACATCGGATGGATTCCGGTGGATGTATGGAGAGGAGTTACCGCGCACCAAGTGAGGAACGCAAGGTTGGTAGGTGAAGATGGCTGGGAAGGTAAAGCTCAACCCCTCGAGGAATTGTAAGACCACTTGATTCATTCAAGGAACGGGCAAATGCTTGACGAAAGCTGGCTTTTACTTGACGGTACCTAAGCACAGTGAACCGAGTTGTGCACGGAAAGGCGCATTATCACTACATCTTGCCAATTGATAGCAGCAGACTTCGAACATGCCCGCTGTGGAAACACCGAGGATAAACGTTTTCACGTATTTGCGGACAGGCCGGACACCAAACGCCGTCGCTGAGTCATAACATGAAGCTGTACGGGTTCACACGAATACTTCCAGCTTCCGAACATGTGGGTAAACTGCCTGAGTATGGCAAATTCTTTAACGGTTTACCTCTTTAGCTATGGGTCTTGACTGTGATTCAGTCCATCAACTCTCCATCTTTGCGTTCTTCTATCAGTGCCGTGGATCGAGTGCACAACCAGCGCATGAGACACAGTAACAAGCCTTCATCCACCGCTCAGCTACCTCATGCTGAGCGTGCTACCGGGTGGGGTCCCTTCATCATTTGGTGTCGTTCCTCCCAAGTACCTTGCATCGTACAGCACGCTCGTCTTCGCAGCCTGCTGATAACGTGCAAATCGCTCTGCATAAGGTGCTTATCTGATGCATGACATCTTATCTATTATCACGCCATGCCAAGGGTTTTGCTACTATATAAGTCATGCATTCCCAATACTGATTGTATATCCTGATAATTCCATGTCCGGCCTTGACGAGCTGAGCTTGATCACAGAGATCCAACGATGTATTGCATCTAGAAAGAGCCTACTTTGAAGTAGGCACGGACGATCAGACCCCATAATAAGATCTGGCATCCTAGGTACTTACAGCAAATCGAGCTCTCCACGTAAACAATGGGCCCGCCTTCGCTGCCCTTGTCCGCCTCGCCCCGACGTGCGCAGCTTGTCAATGACATTGCTCACTGTCTCTCAAAACAGTCTGATCGATTACCATTCGACTTTTGGACACTATGAAAAGTTGTTCAATAGACATCGCATTAAATCATGTAGCACCATCCGCTAAGGGAATCTCGGAACCTACACCAGTCCCGCCAAAGCTTTGCCGGTTTATTTCAGCTTATTACACTGAAACAGGAGGCCAAAAACGGAAGTGAAAGTCGTCGGCTACTTCTAGCCTATCTCGCAGCCAGGTACGTGGGAGGTATTGACAAGATCGGGTTTGTACTAGGAGTTGTGAGTGGCCATATATTCGACCAGGCCGAGCGATATCGAAGGTCCACTGCAGATGGAGCAAGAGAAGAGCGACAAGACTCCAGGATATCACGAAGATTCAGCGTTGGGGAGGCCATGCGCTTCCGCACCTCTTCAAGGCCAGGTATGCAGCAGTACACTGATCGTCGGCGGTACTCAAGCAGCTTCAGATGGTGCAATATTCAGCGTGGCGGTCTACGGCGACAGACACCCTCGCTTGCACCCTCATTCCCATTTGGCATGACTTTGTGCCTGTCAAGATTTCCTTTCAGTACCCTCCCTTCGAACGCAGGTCGCATCTCTTTGCTGTCAACGATGGATCGCTTTGCGGGATCGCTTGGCGCTTGGGCGCCCTTGGTGTGAACGGACTTTGGTCGGCCATCCTCTGTGGTGCTAGTATGTACCATGCTGACAGATCAGTCTACTATTCATGGGGGCCATCTTCGTAGCGTCGGCAAACGGGATGGAAACATCCTCTTGGTGTAGGGGGATTGCTCGGACAGAACCCTCGTCCAGCGCACGGGCCTCGTCCACACAACGCACAACAACTCCTCTCAACGATGAAGTAAAGTCTGTGATCGTTCGCAAGACTAATTCGGCTGACTGTTGACGTGAAGCTGCGTGTGCCATGTGCATGGCTGGGAGAAAATGCCCCGGTCGAGGCAGCCATCTGGGTTTTAACTGACAGAAAGACCTATGGATGCAGAAAGAGGAAGGTGCTTCGGACCAATCTATGCATTCTTCTCTTCTTCTTCCACTCCAACAATTACACTCTGACGAATGGACAGTGCAAGCCACGGCTTCGATCTCGGTACGTGCAAGAGTACGCCACCCACGGTGACGGAGCACCATGCTTTATACAAAGAGAATTCGTGTCATGCGAAAGGGATTGAAATATCCACCTAAAGTAACCTCTGATTTGCTTCGGAGAGCGCCCAAAAGGGCGACGTGCAGAAAAGCCGCCTGCCCAGGCATTGTACCCGCTTCGCCGCCCGTTTGCACGCGACTTCAGTCATTCAGTATCGGATTCGGTGGTCAAGTCGAGATACAAGTTCGGATGTACTGTCTGGACTGGCGAAACAGGAGTTCTCCGGCAGCACTTGCTGACTTATCTACAAATGCATTTTCGACCCAGGAACGAATTAACGTTGTTACGCTTGTCAGATATCCGAAGACGTTCTGCTCAGATTTATTGACGCAAATTCAATTGTTGTGCTCGTAATCCAAATTGCTATTTTTTAGCTTTGATTTTCAGTCGACAGCTTGTAACTTGTAAGTAACATCAAAGTATACCTCAAACGAATCTCGATGATTTACCGGGAATGGGTCGGGACAAGCAGGAAAGGTTCATGCGCGCGCGATCATCTAGCATAAAGTATGAATCGAATCGTTAACGTTGGCAGATGAAACGTGAAACGGCATGTGACAGTGGAGACGAAACGTTTGCTCACACCGCTTCAATATTGTGCGATCTCTTCCTGGAATCACTTTACGCTCGTAGCGCTTATTCGAACCAAGTACCTTACTTGTTCTCCTAGATTCCCCAAGTTTTGGTAGACCAAGACCCCTGGTTTCCACGAAACTCATCTAAGCATCACCAAATCCGCAAGCCCAACTCACACAATAGGAAATAAACGCTATGCATGCCTGATGTGAACTTGAAATGACGCACTGTAGGATGATGTACATAGGATCCTAGCTCTACACATGGTGCAATTGAAAATATCGATGCCGAACAATTGATGGTCTGGTCGTGCTTTTTTCATCCCCTCCCCACTGCATCCCGGTACCCGCGGCTCATGTACACATGTTCGTCTACCGTGCCTGTTTCCATGTATCAAGTAGGAGTATGCAGGGTAGATCTTACAGTCCCAGACCCATTCATCCTGGCCAGTGCTAGGTCGCTCCAGTCCGCGGAGGTCGAGTTTTGCACCTTGAAGCCGGGAGCGCATCAAAATCCAGAAATTCCAATTCTTCTGCTTCAAATAGAATTGCCCGAGGAGCCTGGCGAGCCCGGGACAAGAATCGTGTAGAGGCTTGAATTCAAACGATCCAGAATCCAGGCCTTCCCCATCCAAGCCTTCCCACTGAACAAGCCTGTGTCCCCCCACTTTTCAATTCCGCCACACACACCAGACTCCAACCGGGGCCCCCCATGGCAGTCCCGCCAAAGTAAAACGGACATCGTCCCGGTCGCTTGACCTCGACCTTCACACGCTTCAACTGAGAAGGACTTGCTTTCCATGCTCCTCCAAGCCTTACTGGGTCTCGCTCGCCATCCATTGTCCACCTTAGCCCGCCCCGACTGCTGCCCCCTTGTCCCCCCTAGCAGGAGATGCTGGCCAGTGAGCACCTTCTTCAGACCCCTAGATCCTCCTGGGCCGTACATCGAGTAATCAGCCAACCAACCAACATTAGACTGCCATCACTCACCCACCCAGGGCTCCACCCCCCTCTGTCGGTACTCGGTCCTATTTCTCCATGGACTAGGAGAGCGAGTAGGCGAACAGGCGACCGAGGGGGATACGCGCGAAGGACAAGCAACGAGCAACGACTGCTGCTTCCTCTTCCACCCCCATTGCCTCCCCGTCCCAGAGAGTTGGCGACCAGCTGTGAAGTCTTGACGCCGGCTGGAAGAGCATGGCTGCTGCCACTATAGCGAGTACGGCGAGGGAGTACAAGAGATCGCGTGGGGGTCTAGCATATGCAGCCACCCAGTGGGACACTCCGTTCGAGACCTCAATTGGGCCGTCGTCAGGCGCTCACCACACTCATGTCGCTGCATCCACCACTTCCCCACAAACATCACGAACACCCAATCGACCCGATCTATCGTCATCGCACCCCCCAAAGCCGCCATCGACAGCACTTCCATCGTCCGAGATCAGTACTCAAGCCAAGCTGGATCTATCCGTAGCAAGCGACAGCACTCGCAAGGATCTACTCCGCGAGGCTTTCTTTCCCGACTGGAAAGATGACGCCTCCAGTGGTGACCTCGACCACCCCGATGAGATGCAGAAAAGGGATCCCTTAGGCACGCAGATATGGAAGCTCTACAGCAAGACGAAGACACAATTGCCGAATCAAGAGCGGATGGAGAACCTGACGTGGAGGATGATGGCCATGAATTTGAAGCGCAAAGAACGGGAACAGGCACGGTATGCGGTGGAAGGGCAGCTCTTTCGATCGTGGTGCGACTAGTGATGGTATGATCTGGCTAACAATTCACCGTAGGCTAAGTCAACAGGCTACGATCGCGCCGTCGGGAATTGCTAGGCTACGGAAGTCTCTCGACGACACAAACAATGCGCAAGATGATCCGATGAACATTGACGACTACATCTTCTCGGGCTCGATCGCTTCTCCCGCTGGCATATCGCCGTCGCCTCCCTCCGAGAAAGCATTAGCGCCCTCGACAGCGATGGCTTCAGCTATCCCCATCAAGACGAAAAAGGCGGTTCAACAGCAGTCGCATCCCGAGTTTCCACCTTCCGCGCCACCGCAAGATCGTTCGAGAAGCAACGAGTTTAGCTATATCCAGCGACGGGTGCGCAAGACTAGCATCGACGAGACACGGGTTTGTAGAGTCCATTCACCGACGACGCAGTATGGGTTTGGCTGACGCTTCTGGGTATAGCCAAGGAAACGACCTGCCGAATTCTCCCCTCAGGTCCATCCCACGAACAACATCGTCATACCAAACGAGTCTGCAGGAGATGCCGGCGTACCCGACTACAACCTCGATCAAACGGCACCCCAAGGTCCATACTCTTTGCATAGCGGGAGCTACTCCAACCTACCATTCAGTCTCGACACATACGGCTTGAGCGATGATCCAATCCTACATTCCGCTGGGCCATACCAGCAAAACTTCGCTTTCTCGCCCACTGCTTCCCCGCTGGCCCCTCACGGACCGTATACAACAAGTCACAAGCATATTCCCTTGGGGTCTTCCTTAAATTCTTTAGACTACCATTCTCCACCTGGTTCAGGGTACCCTTCGACAAGCTCCACGCCACAGCCTCTACACGAGACCGAGCATATGTATTTCGATCGTCAACAACGTGCCATGCAGAATTACTCGACCAGCCGGCCGTCAGCCCTGTCGAATATGCAGCCACAGTACATCTACAATCCGAACCACGAGTCTATGTTCAGCGCTGTAACCTCAGCGGGCACTCCGTCTGCTATCAACCTCAGCACCCCTGCATTCACCATGCAGCAACATATTAACCCCTCGCACACCTTACATGCGGGATATACCAACTCACACTCCCCCGCAATGAACATTGCACGTCACGAAAACATGTTCTCTTTTGGTGGTGATTCTGACAACGAGGATGATGAAGGAGATACCTTTCAGAACGGGTCTATCATGATGCAGACAGAGTACCAGCCAATAGAAGACCCGAGTTATGTAATGCAGAACTCCATGGCGTGGGATCCCACTATGGGAGGCCAGATCAACCATATGGCGGCACGATATCCCAAAGGTCCGCCTCGGAAGCAGGTAACCATAGGCGGAACCGAGATGGTATCTTCCCCGCAAGACTGGACGCAAGGAGGCGGGCTGCATCGAGGCACCGGGTCAGCCGCATCCGTGAGCGACGTCAGAAATCCAAACAATGACTCGCAGAGATCGCAAAAGATCCCGAGGATCAGTTCTACGCCGAACGCTGTGCAGCTTGCCCAGCAGCAACAGATGCAAATCAGGCCGCAATCTTCGCCCAACTCTCCGCCTGAATCTGGATACAGCAGTGTGGCTCCATCCCGTCCCGGTAGCCCTGGTGGTTCCAAGAACGGCGAGAATAACGGAGTGCCCACCACGTGCACCAATTGCTTTACTCAAACCACCCCTTTGTGGCGTCGAAATCCAGAAGGTCATCCTCTCTGCAACGCCTGCGGCTTGTTCCTCAAGCTTCATGGAGTCGTTCGTCCACTCTCACTAAAGACGGACGTCATTAAGAAACGCAACCGTGGCAGCGGTACCCAGCTGCCGATTGGTACTTCGACCCGTTCTTCGAAAAAGGCATCCCGCAAGAACTCCATCCAGCACACCCCAGCAACAACACCCACGTCCGCCAAACCACCTAGCCTCAACGACTCGGCGTCGCCATCGTCGGCTCAAGGCTCAACAGGAGGATCCACAGAAGGAAGCACACCCACGAGCTACGGTCCTGCCGTTCCTGGTATCATCAAAGGAGGTGTAGTGCCAATTGCAGCAGCGCCACCTAAACCTCCACCCATCGTACCCGTTAACAACACGGCCACTCGGCCAGTCGCGGCTGCCGTAGCTTCCAAACGCCAACGAAGACACGAAAAGCAGGGCAGTCGAGCTGGTCCAGAAACCGAGATGGTTGACGCGGACGATGCGGGTAGCAAAACAACTACACCTGCCCCGGCGATGAAACCTCAGTCAAGTCTTCACCAGTCCACCCCGAGCACTTTAGTACCTGCGCAAGGTTTCGGAACTATGGCACCGAGTATGCAGCAGCCCATGACGGCTGGTGGGCCGATCAGCAATTCGCAGGAATGGGAATGGTTGACCATGAGCCTGTGATTCGGCTTCAGCAACAACCCATCAACTGCACAATCACCCAATACGTGCGACAATCATCTTCACACGTCACACCCTCCAAGCCTCAAACCATGGTCTTCGACTTACCTTTTCCACACCTTTTCGACCGCCCGCTTCCACCTACTTTCTTTTCTTCTTTTCATGCACATAGATCCCCTCGTCCCGCAGCGACTACATACACAACTCCATCATCATTACCAGGCGTTGTTGGGCTCATACAGGCTGTTTTCCTCTTTTTTTCATTTGCATTCACCTCGTCTTTTTCCTTACGGTTACAGCAAACGACACGGAAACGAATTTGATATCACCGCGTCTAGCCAGCCTCTCTGGCTAGAAGTGCGCAAGTCTTTGAAAGGGTGGGCATTTTACTGTTCCGTTATCGAAGGCGTGGGGGGTGGGGGGGGGGGGGGATGAGGACGGGGAGTGGGGACTAGGAGTAATGTGAAGTTTGTCGCGGCCGTGGCGATATGTGAGATGAGGAAGGCTGGGCAGACGGAGCCCGGGTTTAGAGTGCTGGGAGGGGAGTGCGGGTGAGCCTCGATAGATCTGAGAGGGGCGATGAGAGATGTGATAGAGCATGCGAAACCTTGACAACAACATCTTCGATGCGCAATGAGGAGTGTGAGAATGCTCGAAGTCTGAAACTGCCACCCTCAACAACTTCAGCGGGTCTCGCCCCTCTCGTACAATACGAACATGTCTTCCGCGTTCCCTGTACATTGGCCCCACTCTACCCTTCCTATGACTGCCACCATCGGAAAGCGTCCAGCGTCCACCCACAACCCCGCTCTCCTCTTCCCTCCACTATGGCCCCCTACAGGAAGCTTAGAACAGCATCATTCACTCCCCCCCCCCCCCATTACCATCGACCCCCTTCCCCCCACATGAGCATCTCCCCCCAATCCCTGAACCTACCCTCCCTCCCCAACCCCATCCGTCCATGCATCCTCGCTCCCCTCCCCACCCTCCAACCCCATCCTCCAACCCCACTCTCCCCATTCTCTCTCGCCTCCCCACTCCTCCCCACGTCCCATCTCTCCTCTCTCTCTAAAACCCTTCCATCTTCTCACAGCCATGCTGTACGCGCCGGGTGTTGGTCTGTTGCTAAGGCTAGCAGTGGGGAGACACCCTTACCGATTTCCTGCGAAGGGGGATATTGAGAAAGACCCTTCTTGAGATATTGGAGTTGGGAAAGGACGGGTGGTGGGGTGGTATGGGGTTCGATGCTTTGGGGCGGTGAGTACCGAGCGAGGAGGTTGATTGAGGGCTTTTTCGATGTGGGAAGTTTATTGGGTTGAGGGAGGGAAAGGGGGTGGGTTGGGATGGGATGAAGGATTTGGGATCGGGTGGGTGGTAGGGACCTCATGGTTAAGAAAGGGTCTTGGATGATTACATAGCTTTGGGTGGGAAGTGGAGTATAGAGATGGAAATTTCAAGTATATAGAACAGAACAGGAGTAATTGCAATAACACCGGAGTAGCAGACAAAGCCTGAGAGGAAGAGAACTCGCCCATCATCTCCGCCTCAAAGCCCAATGCCATATATCCTACTACTGACAGACCCCCACCATAACGCCTACGCTAAGCACAAACCCCCTCCCCACCCGGAGTGGCTTCTCAGTAATCGAAAGCTTCAGCATGCAAGTAACACCCCTGCGCCCCCGTCCCCTTATGTATAGCTCTCTCATCGCTCAGACTCACAACGCTCTGCCGTACATTGTCTACCAGCCCCTTGGGCCCGCAGACAACGACTGCACTTTCCCCCAACGCCTGCTCCAGCGTCTTTCGGATGAGGTTCTTGGGTTGAGGGCGGCCTGATAACATTGTTATACCTGGGTTGGTGGGAGGGGATGTCTGTGCTGGGTTGGTGGGAGTAAGCGGTTGATTGGACTTGGCGACTGAGCTGGTTGACTTGGAGGTTGTGGGCTTTTCAATATCGTCTTCTGGATTGGGAGGTTCGGCGTAGGGTCCACAGTTGCATTCGCAGGGTGCGGCGCTGGAGATGGCATCTTCGTTTTCGATAGTCATTTGGCAGCAGCAGGTGCCGTTGGGGCCGCAAGAGGGTTTCGTATTTTTAAGGCTTGACGAATGCGACGCGCTGGTTTTCAGAGACTCGCAATCTTCGTCAACGTTTTCGGCTTGTTGCACTTCAGGATCCTGCGCAGAGGGCTCTATTCCTCCGTTACACCGCGTACCACAGCCTGACAATTGCGTATCATCTTTGCTTCCAGTGACAAATTCTTCGTCGCAGGTAATATATATGCTGACATCGAGGTGAACGTCTTGCCGTTGGCTTCTGAGCTGTTCGACATCTTTTATAGCATCCGCGAGTTGACGAGAGAACCAGTTGTACTGTGCTCGAGACTTTACGACCCAAACACATCGCAAGTATCTTGTTGCTGCACCGATTGGTGTGCGCCATGGCCACCGTGATTTCGGTGTTGTACCTCTAGACTTCCACGACTGCACAATATCGCGTAATAGAGGCATGATAAATGTGCCGCCGCTGCTGCCCGCGATAAGCATCACACTATCAAATTGCTTCAATGGTCTTATACGCCCGTATGGTCCCTCTATCGTGACAGCACTCTGATGGCGAAAATGGACTGGGGTTTCTGTCACTGGTAGCCCCAGCTTCTCAGCATGTCGGAGGTAGCGCTTCGTGCCTCCAGACTTCGACTTGACGAGAAACTCCATTCGTCCGTCTGACACGATTGAAGCAACGGTGAAAGGATGCGATTGCAGAGGTGCAATTGTATGGCAGGATAGTAGGACATGCTGCCCAGCTGTCCAACTGATGGGAGGTTTCGAGATAGTAATCCGTGTGGTTTCTAAGTCTAAAGGCTCAAAGGTAGCTTTGCTGGCCCAAAAGCGTTCACGTCTTGCCGTTGGGTGGTAGAGTAATATATTGGTGTAAAGGACCGTCAGGCTTCGTAGAGTACGATCCAGGATGACGAATCCAATGGGAAGCCAGATCCAGACTTTCACTTCTGGGTCCAAATGCAAGTATACGGCTGCAAGAAATCCTGCGTAGGTCACAATATGCTGTACGACGAAGAACTCGTAGTTCCATCTGCGGACTGGAGCCATCGAGCTGAACACAACCCAAACTAGTATAACCCAAGCAGCGAATCCTGTTCTCGTCATTGCGTCTGTTGTCAATTTGATCTTGATGTAATCGAAGCGATACCAGTCGGCGAACCAAAACCCCATATGCATCGTGACTGTGAGTAACAGCACCCTAGCTGTCCAGCGATGTAGCCAGCTGAGTCTCTCGTAGCTCACACCAATAAGGAATCCAATGATATTGTTTTTCCCCGCCAGAAGCACGATCAGAGGAAGTTGACAGGCGGCGACGAAGCCTGTCCGGTAGCCCACCTCCTCCCATTGCGATTGATCACTAGGATGTAGCCCGTAGAAACACAGTACGACCACGACGATGAGTTCGGCCAGTACAAGCGCAACTCGACCAAATGTGGGAGTGGCCCATCGAAATCGGCTCGTAAGCTTGACAGGAAAGCTAGCGTATGTTGCCTCGCGAAGGATTGCGGCCATCGTCGCCATGATGGAGGGAAAGAGCGCGTTGGGTCGTGCGGGTGTTATATGGTGACTGCGGGCAGCCGATACTCTGGATCCTGTTAGCAATCGCTCGCCAGTTCGGAATTCCGGCTATCTGCATACCTTTGTCGGTACAGAAGCTGGTTGTACACGTTCACCAAGGTAGCACACCCGATTGCGGCTCCAACGACAGCCCAAAACATCTTCTGCAGGTCGAACCTACTGGGGACGCCGCTACCCATATCCATCCCCATGCTCATACCCGACATGTCCATCGTGGCGCCGCTGAAAGTAGTAGTTTCGTTCGACTTGTTTATATTACACAGGAATGGAGGCGTTCACAAGTGACCAAAAAGCTCAGGGCGCCCGGCCTCTAAGTAGTACTGATGTTCAATCAAGTAGAGAATGAATGCTAATGAAGAATGAAAAAGGACTGTCTATGACAGGATTAAAGAGCCGTTCAGTGGAGCGTATCTCATGTCTGGGAATTAAGTAGGCACTGGGGAAAATGTGGCGACGATAGGCGACCGAGAGAGATGGAAATACTTAGCGTGTCTGGGTCCGAGGCTTATTACTTTACTCGGCAATGTTGAGCCATGTCCACAGGGTTTCATCATTGTGGTCAGAGAAAGAAAGCCTTACAAAGGCCAGACAGAAGCATACTTTGCCCCCAACCATTTCGCTTACCGACAGGGACGCTTTCCTCGAATGGGATCTTTAGGTCGCTCGCTTTACGTGTACACCCAGAAACACGAGGCTTGACGCCGGATCGTTCCTTCACCACTCTTCGCTAGTTGCATGGGATTGAGCACGTTTCCCTTTTGGGTGGGCTGGATTGGCTTGCATTTGACCGTTTCTTTCGGACAATGAATCGCCTTATCGTTGCTCCCCACATCCTTGCCTTTTTCTTTGTTCACGAGCTGAACATACAACAACCACCTTGACCGCGATGAGCAGCTTCGGCAGCATATGATACCGTCTACCAGCTCCCACTTCTTCATTGCAGATCAACAGATTTCACATCAACATGGACATGTCTTCGCTGTCCCCGACGTCCTCAACCTCCGACTCCTCCGCCATGTCACCCATGACGATGGTATTCGTCACTAGTACCTCTACTCCTCTCTACTCAATCTCATGGAAACCCATGACTACGGGCGCCTATGCCGGTACATGCATCTTCGTGATTCTTCTGGCCGTCATCTTTCGTGGTCTGATCGCAGGCAAGCACTTCCTCGAACACTACTGGCTCGACAAGGAGCTTAGCCGAAGGTACATCAGCGTCCGCGGTATACCCACTGAAGCCGAACGCATCAGCACCGATGAGACCGGCAAGACGGGGACGTTGGTCACAGAGCGCGGAGTTGAAGAGCATGTCCGGGTCGTGAGGCGGCAGCGCAAAGGCGTGGCTCCGTGGAGATTCAGCGTCGACTTACCTCGAGCGGCCTACGTTACTGTCATGAGCGGAGTCGGGTACTTGCTGTGAGTGATGGATGCAATCTATCTGTCATGTCAGGATACTGATTCGTAGCTAGGATGTTAGCGGTCATGACGATGAACGTCGGCTACTTCCTGTCCGTCCTGGGCGGAATCCTCTTTGGCGAGCTTCTTGTAGGACGATATGCACAAATGGAAGAACATTGAGTGAGAGTAGTAAAATCAGATACTCGGAAGGGTTCTTAAAGTCACATTGCAGGGGAAATGCTGTCTAAGTAGAATTCATATTCAACGACCGCGAATAGGCTCTATCGGCACTGCGAGTAATTGGAGCAAGAGCAAGCTTTCTGCTGTTCAATTAGGATGTTTCCAGAGATGCGTGGCCACCAGCTTGTCATTTTGCTACGGAGGCTTGCAACATGCCGTCATTAACAGTCGCAACGTGGCAAGATTCTCGTTCATGGCAACTTGTGCGATATCAAGAGCCGCCGGCCATCTCAAGGCATGTAGTTGCACAGCAGATACAGGCATCATCCGATTTCGGAGCTACACCTAGCTGAAAATCTGTGCTTATGCGCCCGACCCTCGTGATGCTCTGGAAGTCTTGGATAACCCGCGTAAAATCATGAGTACGCTAAAGCTTGGCAAGGCCGTGAAGGAAGACGTCTACACCGACAGGGATCTAGACGCCGCGAAACTCTTTCACTGCCTCAAACTATGTCAGAAAATGCCTCAACTGCCCTCCGCCGTCAGCACTCTCCTTCCATAATCGTCGGATCCCTCGCCTGTCTCGTACTCGTGCGACGCCTTATCCCCAGCTGACTCTGCTGACCAGGTCAGCAACGCTACAAGCTTGCTCGAATGTGCTGCCTTGGTGCCGAGACGTGCTGAAGGTAATGGTCCTGGTGCAATGCAGAAGCGGGTAACATTAGTGTATGCTCGTACGAGAGTTCTGTGAAACGTTGGGTTGACCGCTCAACGCCATTGGAATGGAAGAACTATATTATCCACTCTCCCTGGTCAAGAGACAATCTTTCTTCCTTCCGCTTTCATAACGGTCTGCTTGTACCGGCTTGGACCTCCTTGTAAAAACATCTCGTACAAGTCACTAGGCAACGATCTATTCCTCCTACCAAGCGCACAACCCTCAGAGACCACAACCTCTCCCCTCCTTCGCAACTACTCCCAAAACCAGACCCCTCCTCCCCCCACAGTCTCGCCCAAGCCCAACACCATGATCCCACCCACCCTCGCCCTCCTCCTCGCCCTCCTCCCCCCCGCCCTTTCCCACTTCACGCTCGACTCCCCCCCAGCCCGCGGATTCAACGAAGACCAACTCTCCCAATTCCCCTGCGGTGGCGTACGTCCGCCCCCCCATCCATCCCCTCCCACTCTACTCCCCTCCACCCCCACCGCCCCTTCCCTCCACTCCCTTCCACCCCCACCGCCCCAGCGCCCCCATCCCATTCCACCCCTAACTAACCCCCACAGCAAAACTCCCCCAGCACCCGGACCCTCCTCCCCCTCCCCCCCTTCCCCATCCAACTAACCATGGGCCACGACACCGCCGCCGTGCAAGTCCTCCTCGCCCTCGGCAACGACCCAGGCTCAGACTACAACCTCACCCTACTACCCACGATCCAGGAAGTCGGACTCGGGAAATTCTGCCTTGGCGCTGTTGGGATGGGGGTTGGTATGGGGATGGATTTGGGGATTAAAGAGGGGGTAAATGCGACGGTGCAGGTGGTTACGAGTGGGGATGGGGGTGGGGGGTTGTATAACGTGCGTTCCCCAACTCCCAGCTTGGGCGAGAGATAGGGGAAATGTGGTGTGCAAGCACTTGGCTGATTGTGATTGTGGGGGGAGGACAGTGCGCGGACGTGACTTTCTCCGCCGCAGCGCAGCCGGGCAGCTGCACGAATGGCACGGGCGTCAAGGCGGTGCCGTATACAGGCAAGGCTGCCAATGCGAACGGCACGAGCTCGGGGGGACCGGGCGCTACGCCTTCGGGGGGCGCGGCTGCGACGGGGAGTACGGCGCCGAAGAGTAGTGCTGCTGGAGAAAGGGGGAAAATGGGGTGGGGGGTTGTTGTCGGGGGGGTGCTGGTAGGGGCTGCAGCGGTGGTGTTGGTGTAGAGAGAGGGTGGGTGGCGAGGGACGGGGGAGGGAGCGTGTTGCTGGTGAGCTGGGAAGAGTAGGGGTGGCATAGCGTCACTAAGAGCATGGGTTCATGGTGGGAGCAAAATGCTTTCATTGAGTAGAAGCTAGAGCAAGCAAGTACAAGGTGGTATCTCGAGAAGTACAAAACAGGGAAAAAGCCCAATGCATGTTTAGAAAGCTCGCCCGCCGTGTGATCAAACCATCATCCCAATCCTGTTCCATTTCCATCTTGGCGAATTTAGGGGCCAAGCTCTCCAACGTGGACATACACCGTGGTCAGTCGACGTCGTTGGTAGTTCGAGGCTGTAAGGTAGGAATCTGAAATCTGACTTCATTGAAATTCGTGTGCTTCGACCATCCCGATCCTGCACTATTTCATTCTTCGTAATCTCAGGGGGCCAAGTTCTCCAATGACGGACATACACCGTGGTCAGTCGACGTCGCTGGTAGTTCGAGGCTGTAAGGTAGGAATTTGAAATCTGACTTCGTTGAAATTCGTGTGCTTAGGCCATCCCAATCCTGTACTATGTCCTTCTTCGTAATCTCAGGGGGCCAAGTTCTCCAATGACGGACATACACCGTGGTCAGTCGACGTCGTTGGTAGATCGAGGCAGTGAGGTAGAAATTCGGAAGCTGGATTCGTTGGTAAAGGTAAAAGGAGCTTTCAGCGTGGAATTTGGGATACTTCGAAGGATTGCATCTACGGACATGCAGCGAAGTGATTCGACACATTTGATGCTCGCGGCTGAGAAGTAGATCATTGGAAATCGGATTGGTTCAGAAGAAGTAAGAGTCGTTGGCTTTTGCCCGAGCCTTGATAATATTTCCATGGACATGTGCACCGTGGTCAGTCGACATGGATCATAGATCAAGGCTGTGGGTAAGATGTTGAGAGTGTGTCTCTGGTGACAATGTGATTGGAGTCGTTGATGTAGGAATGTGCTAGTCGAGAGGAGACAACATCCGGAGGTGAGCTGCTTTTAGAATGAACAAGTAGGTTCCGTGACTCCGAAAAATGTAAGTGCTTTCTGCATGCTGTGCTATGCTCCCGGAGACGCCACGCTATGATGAAACAAGAATCGACGTATGAATCATCCCCAGATCGTCTGACCAAGGTCTGAGAAAGGTCTGAGGAAGGTCTTCGAAGTTGGATGTGAATTACTGATCCTGCAGGCCGCAGAGATCGGTGCCTAGTTTGGAGTCAAGCCAATGGCAGAATATCCAGTAGTAGCTGGCATTCGCGTGGTCAAAATCTCCGTTTTCCAGCCTTGGGGCACCATTGCCAATGAAATCACTCGGGATCCAGCCCGCGTTGATGAGGCGCTGTAACATGCTCTCCGACCATGTGGGATGAGGAAGAAAGGCTTCAGAAGCCGGGCGGAGGACGGTTCGGGGAATGTCAGGGAAGTGTGTGAATCCTTGAGGACGGGTTGTGGCTCGCCCATTGGGTTGCGAGGTTATAGAAGACCTATTTTCTTCGGTCTGGGATATGTGACGGTTACGAAGATCGGAATTACTAGGGCCTGTGGCCGTAGCGGAAGACGCCGTCGATGATGAGAGGGACGCGATCCCAGTCGGTTCTTGCTCAGATGCCTGTGGCATAACACTGGTAGCGAATGATCGAGGCAAGGTTGTGGCACCGCTTGAGTCGATGTTGGATTTCTGGCCGAAAGGTGGTCCGATTGTCTGTGATGGTCGGCTGGGGGCACCAAGCAACTGAGGACCTTGATCGTCTCTACGGGTGAGGATTGGCTCGTCAACGTCCGGTCCCACGCCGCGGTACTCTTGTGCATATACCCAATGAGCTCCGATCTGATGAGGTGAACAGTAGATGGCTCGTTCCGCTGCTTCTGCCGAGTCAAAAGTTACCTTGATCCAGTGATTGCCTCCAGCGAATTTTTTGACGAGCGCTTTCTCAGCTAGTGTAAGAGCTCGGCGAGTCGACGCGGGCGAACCAAATGTATCTGGAATCCTTGGTTGGGGTTTACGGGGGTAGTCCTCGCAGATCATGCCACAGGAGAATATCTCATACTTCTCAATGGCCTCACATTGCCTGCTGGGAGAGAAGCCGAACAAGATGACTTGGGTTGGCTCTTTGGTGAAAGAAGGCTGACGCTGAATCGAGGTGCTATCGCTCTGTGCTCTTGGAGTACTGGACTGCTGCTGAGCTTCTGCCGCTTGTTTCTTCTGATCGTGCTTCATAGCTTGTTCAAAACCGTCCAAGGCTGGATGATCCTTTTTGGCAGGTGTAGCAGTTCTCGATGCGCGTGATGAGCTTTTGCGTACTGAGGACTTTCCGAAGGGGCCCTTTTCTTCTGGTTGTCGTCGGTGACCACGAGCATTTGGATGTCCTCTGTGAAGAGTTAGCGCTACGACCATGTCATTGGCTTTCTGGATGACTTACTCGGGCCATTCGTGCGCCCATGGGAGCTTTCTGCCGTGACTATCGAGTGCACGTTCCTCATACGGTACCGCGTGGATCTGGGTTGGTCTACCTCCACCGAAAGCCATCATGCGTTTCTTGCTTGCGTGTTCTGTAGCCAATGCTTCGCGGTACTTCTGGTCGTGTGAGTGATCGTAGTCTTCGTGACGTCCCTGATTGTCGTAGCTGACGGTGTAAGCTTCGGTTGGGGGAAGTGACTCTGAATCGTATGGTGTCGGTCTTGGCCGTGTGAATTTCTGGCTGCAATAAATAATTAAAAGATTAGCCGAGGTTGCCCCTTTAGGCACCAAACTGCAACGCTAGTATTTCGACGTCACTTCGCAACGAGGTCGTTGCAACAACACAGATTCCGTGTACATATCGCCTGAATCCACGCAGTCAAGGTGGTTGAGATGTGTGCGGGTAGTAAAAGACTCCGAACGAGATCCGAATTGGGTGAAGACTTACATCCCACATGAGCGATCATTGTAGTAATGCTCGCAGAAACGTGGGAGCTCACTCCTGGCCTGAGCCAGCCGAGCCTCTCTATGAGGACCCTCTGGCAGGGTTTTCAGCTCAGCCAGTATCATCCACTGTGGCGATCCCCAAGCCCCCTGGCACCAGCTGTTGAAACCACCACGTCAGCATTTGGCAAGACGGATCTCAAGAGCACCTCAAGTGTGAATATACTAACCCAGCGATTTCCAGGACTTTTCGAAGACGGGACTCATCTCCGAAATTATCGGCTCTTGCAACGATCTCCATTGCTTCCATGAAGCACTCACACAATTCCGGGTGGACCGACAAGCCGTGGACAAGGCCTTCGTTTTTCATCCGTTCTGGCAAACGCCAGACTGGTAGACAGTCTGGTTCCCTCTCTAGCCAATCGAGTCGGACCAAGTTTCGTTCCCACTTCTGTACTCCGATCGACCCCCAGAGGACAACCAAGGGGCTTTCCGGAGACCACGTGAAGAAGAGGCCCACGAGGACATCCCAGTCGTCTGGCCGATATCTGGGCATATCCAGGTATTTCTCGATCACGTAGGTCCGCGGATATGCCATCAGGTTCTCAAGGAGAAAAAGATCTGCCTCGGTCTCCCTGCCAGGCGAAGTCCTATCACGATAGAGCTCGCCTTCGGCCTGTCGCTTCTGACCTCTGTTGGTAAGTGATTGGCTCCATCCTAGGGAGGGTCCTGGTGCGAGGGAAGGAGTTGACGGGGCGAAAGTCGCTGCCATCGGAGGCTGGGCCAAAGGCTGCTCTGCCGGCGGATTCGTAGGTCCGGTCCGTGGTGGAGATAATTGTGGTGGAACAGACGCTGGAAGCATGTCAGCGCCCAGAGCAATGGAGAAACCGTCTGGCGGTAGCACTGCACCAACTTACGTGGCGGAGTCGAAAGTAGGGTAAACGTTGTCCCGTTGTTGCGTACCGGATCTTTTCCTAATGGACGGCGTGAAGCAGGATCAGGAGCAGGTTTGGGTAGTGGTCTTGATGACGCTGGAGGGGCTGGAGCCGTTGGGGGAGCAGATGGCGGGCTAATCGAGGCGGTGGCTTGAGCACCCAACATCAATGCTTGCGACCCTTGGCCGGAAGCTGTTGCCTTCGGTTTCCTAGGCTGATGAGATACTGACGACGATGGTCGTATGTTTATCGTGTCTTCCTTTGCCCTGTCTAATGCCTTCTGCTTCTCCGGCGTAATAACCACTTTACTAGCATCATCAATCCTACTAGAATTTCTGGCGAGAGGAATACTCTTGTTGGGAACCCAGGATTTCGACATGGCTGGAGTTGAGTCGATTTTTTTTTCGCGAGGCAGAAGTGTATCTAACGCTTTTGCGAGAGCTCGAGAAAGAGTTGTTGACGGAAGTAGGTTTCTCTTTGTGGAGTAAGAGTGGTTCAGACTTTATGTCAAACCTCGAGAATGAGTCGTTGAGGAAACCAGTTCTCTTTCAACGAGGCTAAAGTTATCCGAAATTGTATCAAAAGCTTGAGGAGTGGGTTGTTCACAGAAGCAGGTTACTCTTCGTGCAGTACAAGGATCTCCGACGTTGTGATACAAGCTTGAGGAAGAGTTGCGGAGGGAAGAGTCTGGGAGCAACGAGGGCGAGTAATGTTGTTACGGATCAATGCCGCGCTACTTGGGTGTTCAAGAACCTCGGAATGCCGAATTTCTATTGGCTAGCAATAAGTGCTGTTGTTGTGTGATGAGTATCCCTATTGTGTTGTACTAGCTCCGCGTGAAATCTCTATTGTCCTCCTGTGTATCTTTACAATTTGAGACCGAGCCCATTGTCCATTCCAAATCCCCACCGCTGATGAAACGCGAGACAATCGAATGGGGGTGGTGTGGGTAGTGTATGATGGGGTGGGACCCACTCCTTGCTATTGTCGAGGCAGTCATTCACAGCGAGCGGTGGCTTGGACAATAAGAACCTCAAAATAGTAGCCTTGTCAGGTCGTGGGACCATCATGGGCCAGCAAGGTATGATATGTAAATAGAAGACTCTGAACCTATGTCATAGATCCAGAGAATGAACGCACTTATTTGTATGAAATATCCTACTCTCACTTAATCTCAACTTCTACCTTCCGCACTGCCCTTTCCGGATCTTTCGCAACGCCCTTCGCCGTATCCGCAACATCCTTCGCATCCTTCTCTACCGCCTTCTCCACCGACCCAGTCTTCTGACTCCTCTGGTACAAGAGTATACGTGTCACCTGCGTTACGCCCACGCCGGCAAGAAGGAAGTTGACCGCAGCCAATCTGCCCCCAAGAGTCAGCTTACTATTGCCCTGTACTCTTCCCCAGAGGATATCCAGAGTCGTTCGTAAAGCGAGGGAATGCCTACAGCATATTCTGAGGCCGAATAACAAAGCACCACCTCGTCCATATTACCCCCGTAGCCGTGAGTGCCAGGTTCTGCGTAAGCGAAAGGTTCTCCGCTGGTCTCGTGAAGTCGCTGGCGCCGGCAAGCACGAGCGACCACTGTCCAGATATCAGGATTGCCCGTCCACTAAGTATCCTGGGGAATACCGCGACTGTACCTTCATAACCGGTGCCCTACTATCTGTCAGCATCTGCCGTGTCTTATAGAGTGCAAGGATATGGAATCACCAGAAATGAACCGTCTTGACGCCTACAGGGCTATTCCACATCCTCGACATATAGCTCTCACTTGGTGCTGCTGCATCGGTGGTTTGGAATCGGCGGCCGAAGGGCTTTCGGAATGAGGGGCGTGCGGCGCGCGCGAAGGGGGAGGAGAAGCGGAAACCGGTTCTTGATGCCATGATATAGAGCCTGCAAGGCCGATAGTGAAGAGTATTGGCGATCGGCTTTGATTGATCTCAATGGTACCTCAGTGGAGAGTTGAGGTTGTCGTTGAGTTGCGTTCGGGGATCAGCCTTAAAGCCGGCGGCTTCTTGGCGGCTGCTCCGGTTACCCGCTTTTGTTCAAGCTCATGCTCAGTAGATGTATAGATAATCCCTACCCAGAGTCTCGAGTTGCCGCTGTCCTGGGGCGCTACGTGTTTGGCACGATGTCAGGCAAATACGCCTTCACGAAGACGCTGAAAGAAGTGCGCTTCCACTTCTGTCAATCCTCCGAGCCCAGCGCAGCCGTTCGGTGAGCCCTCACTCTTCCTATTGAACTTGCTCGAACCAAGATCGCTGATTGATATTAGATCATTTCTGACGAGAGCGTACCCTACGATGAAGAAGAACAACCCACATGTACCGATCATGCTACGGGAAGCTCTGGGCGTCGAGCCACGAGTGTTTGCGAGATATGGTATGCTGCAGCGCGCATCGGATGTCTTGCTACGACTGACGCTGTGGTTGTAGAGTACGGCAAGGAAAAGCAGGAGTCGTTGAGCGGTCCGTCCTCTTCCCGGGTAGATTGTCGACAGTGAAGCTGACCATTGGAACTAGGATTGAGTGACAAGGAAATCGAGGACAGCGTTACGGGTTTGGTCAAGACGGGCATATGATATTGCGGAGTTCAAAAGACTGCATTGTACATATTCTATTTACGAGCCCTTCGAAAGTGCTCAGTCCACACCGTTCGTGCAAGTTCCGCTTTTTCAAACCTGTATTGAGCTCGACTCGAAATCCCCTCTTTCAATTCTCCCCTGCGTTTTCCGAACCGCCTCAGTCTTCGTAAGGGTGGGCAGCGCAGCTTTGAGCGCCTTCGGCGAAGCTGGCGGTGTATGGCATAGTACTCGGACTTGCCGTTGTGGACCGCCATTTCGGACGCTACATATTCGGTACTGTAGTCGCGCATAACCAAGACGGCTTAGCAGTGATCGTAAAGTCGGTCAGGGTTGGACGAAGAGAATAGGGATACTTGTCCGAAAGGACTTTCGATTGTTAATCGATACTAACTTGTTTTCAATACTTTGTAAATATCTATTAGTAGATCGATTAATGCAATCTAATTAAATAGCTGTAATAGATGTCTCGAATTACGCGAATTCGAGCTTATAATCTATTGAATGTAGAAGTGACATTATTGTATTAATTATCGATAGTATGTAAAATCTATAGAGAGGCAGATGTAAATACAAGTGCGGGCTCGGCAGAACCTTGGTATAGTTCTATAATAAGGCTGATTTCCAACAGAAAGACTTATTATCTTGTCTTAGTGCTTCAGACCCTAGTCGTTGTTTAAAAAACAAGTTTTTCCTTCTAAGATCTAAGTTAAAAAGTAATTATATTTTTGATTTTGATTTTTGCGATCGCAATTTAGGGTCTTCTTGACAATTCTTAACAATAATTTTGATTTTTTATATAAAATCGACAAATAGCACGTTATAGTCTTTTATCTCTAAGTTTATATATATAGCGCGAGAGTTAAAAAAACTTCAAAAGTGCTTGTTTAAGCTTTTGTTATAAATAGAGTCTATTGTATATATCAAATATAGATAAAAATATTAAATTATACAAAAATATTAAATAGCAATTAGTGTGATCGTTGGGTCGGGTCGAACACTTTTTTCTCAACCCGACCCACCCTCTTGGGCCCCGTAGGGTTGGGCCAGGGTTAAGGCGCGAACTCGACCCCAGGGTCGGGTTTCGTCGGGCCAATGCCAAGAACTCAAGCTAACTTCGTCGCGTTAGCATCCGCTTATCTTATCTTATCTTATCTTATCTTATATATGCGCTAACCCGATTGGGCTAGCGCAGGGGTCCACGCTAACCATATGCGGTTAGCGTAGACCCTGCGCTAGCCCAATCGGGTTAGCGCGTCACGTGACGTCATGTGATCGGGTGGGTCGGGTTGGACACTCGGCGCGCATTCTTCGCTCGTCCCACCCTGTTGGGCTAGGAAATTTGCCTGACCCCAGGATCAAGGTTGGGCGAGTCAACCCGATTGGGTTGAAACTCGACCCGACGATCACACTAAGATTAGAAGCAATCAAATTAAAGTTAAATTAACTATTTAGAGTATTGCAATATTAAAACAAATCTATTTAGTCTTTTTATAATATATCAATCTTGTATTCTTTTGATATATAATTAGTTAATTTAATTTAATTGCTTCTAACTTGCTCAAAATTATTTAGCAAAAACTTTGTACTTTATATTATAATTTGGTTTGTAATATAAATTATTTCTATATTTTTATTTTAAGTAACAATAAAGAGATTTGCAAAATTTTAGAAAATTATTTCGAACAAAATAGAATATTGTTAGACAGATTATATCTTTTTTGTGTAAATAAATTAATTATAGTTTAACAATACTATAATTGTTATTCTCGCATTGCTTAATATTCAAAGATTTATTTGTATTATTCTAGTCTTACTTTTTATCTAAATTAATAATCTCTTGCTTTATAAAATATTTCTTTTTAATCGACTTTTTTTTCTTATTATCTACAAATTTTATTTAATTGTTCTCTATAATACAAACTTTTATTGTTTTAGTAATAATTTTTAAGTTAATATTTGCTCAATTAGATATTAATTTCTTTTTTAATAATATTAATATTATATATCGAATTACAAAATACTTTTTTCTTTAAATAAAACAATACTAATACTTTGCTACTTGCAATTTTTTGTTCGACTTAATATATAACTTTATAATAAATATTTAGTTGTTTCGATCTAGATTTTATTTTTTAACAAAAATATATATATTAACAATTGCTCGAGAATTGTTTTTGTTTAGCAATTTTAAAATATTCGAATTTCTTTTCTTTTAATATATATTTTTTAGTTCTTTGCGCGTATTCTTGCTTAATTTGAAATAAAAAAGATTGAACTTAATATTTATAATACAATTTAGTTACTAATTGTGTATTAGTATATCTATATATTATTTTAGTTTGTTCTTCTTTTTTTGCGTTCTTAAGATAGATAGATAAGCAAATATAGATTGTTTATAAAAAAGATAACTATAGAGAAGTTGCTAAATATAAAAAATTTATTTCTAAAGTTAGTTTTAAATTGTTTTTGATAGTCGCAACAATATACTTGAATTTTGTACTAAAATTTATAATTTTGTTAAAGTATTTAATATATAAATTATCGAATATAATTGAATTGTTTTAATAACAAACAAATATCTTTATATCGATTAATACTATTTTTCGCTTTATACTAATATTTGCTAGTATAAAAAATAAAAAATAATTAAGTATTCTATATGTTGTCGACTAATATATTTTAATATTGATTGTTATTTTATTTGCAAATTAATTTTTCTTTAATATTATTAAATTATTTGCTCTTAGTTTCTCTATATCGATTATATATTTATTAAGTATAATAGTCTCGACAATCTTTATATTAATTGTTGATTTAAGTTTAGAAATTAAATTGTTTTGTAAACTTATTATAATATCGAATTTTTACAATACTAATATTTTCTAATATATATTTTTTTAAATTGACTTTTGTCGAATCTTCTAATTATACAAAATCGAATAATTATTAATAATTCGATTGCAATTTGTTAAATTTCTTGTATTATTGCTAATAAATTCTTTTTTGCAATACTTTAAATTTTATATCGAGTATTTATATTGTTTCTATTGTTAAATATTGCAACTTAAAATCGATTTTCTGTTTTATTATCTATATACAATTTATATATTATTCGAGTTAATTTAAGATTTAAGTTCAAAATATTTTATTTATGTTTTAGTAAATTAATTTGTTCTTCTTTATAATTTGTTGTTACTTAATTGTTAGAATAATTGTGTATTTCTTAATATTTTTGTTTTTACTCTCGATTTTGCGCAATATTTGATAATATTCTTTTGTTTAATACAAAGTTAAGAATTGGTTATAACTATTAAGTTTTCGAAAATTCAAATAATAAAAGAATTATATTTGCACTTAAGATAGAACTTGTTTCGAATAACTTGTTTTTATTAAATATCTTTTTACAAATTTAATAAGATATAAATTAATTCTATACTTTTATTGTTTTTATCTTTCTTTGTTTACTTATACTTAACAATTATTTTTGTTAATATTTTTATATAGATTCTATACAATATTGACATTGTAAGAATAAAGATTTACTTATTATTTTTTTTTGCTTAACTGTTTTGCAAATATATTTTAATATTAAAATTAACTTTAATAAATCTCTTTTCTTTTAGAGTCTTAATTTTTTTATATTAAATATATTTTTTTATCTATATTATAATAATTTTTTTTTTTATATTATTTGAAAAATTCTTTGTATTAATAATCTAACAATTTCTTTAAATTAATAATCTAACAATTTCTTTAAATTAATAACAAAATATTATCTAGTATTAATTAAAAGTTGTATATTGTTGTATTCTCTATATATAGATACAACATACTTAAGAAATTCTAAATAAAGTATTGAGTTTTAGAAATTTAAAACTTATTGTTTGTAGATAACTTTAGATACTTTTTATAACTGTCTGTTTTTATAATTTATCGAAGATATATAATTACAATTTAATAATTTATAATTTAGAGAATTATTATTTTTAATATTTAAGTTTATTAGATTAATCTGTTCTAATACTTAACAAGAATTAAGAGATTATATATTTTATTTAATCTTATATTGTTATATAGAAAGTTGTTTTCGATTTTGCGCTTAATTTTTAACATTTAGTATACAACTTATATCTATTAGTTATTAAATTGTGCTTTTATTTCTAGTAATTTAATTTTCTGCAACGCATTTTTTTTAAGAGATTTAATAAGCTTGTATATGAATAGTCTACAATATATTATTTATTTAACTTTTGTAATATAATTAAAGACTGTAAATTGTTTTATATAATAAAAACTAATATTAAAATAAGTTGCTTTCTTTATTGCAAGAATATCGAATATAACTTATATAATAATCGAATTATTTAATTTTGTTATCTTTGTTATTTGTTTAATCTTCTTTGTTAAAATTTCATTTTATTTTAAATTTGTTAATATATTTTTGTACTTAATTGCAAAAATATCGAACGTATTTGTCTAAATATTTGTAGAAATTTTAATTATTTTTTGTTATTAATTGATTTGACAATTTTGTTTTGCTTTATAGCAATTAATTTCTCGAATTTTCTATTTTATCTTTTAAAGTACTTTTTATCTTTTAATTCTTTTTTATTTATATAGCTCGAATTATTGTTCGAGTTGTCTTCTTTGTTTTTTTTTTTGTTTTTGCACAAATTTAAATTTTAAAAATAGTAATAATTGTTTATTGTCTAAAAAGATATCTAAGAATAATAATTTATAATAAGTGCTACTTAACAGCTTGCTTAAATAATTTGTTATTTCTTTAATTCTAGAATTTATAATATTTTCTAGACTTATTAGTTTGTTTACTATTATGCAAGCTTTGTATAAAAATCTTATTAATATTACTTATATCTTTTATATCGAATCGAATAGTTTTTTAATCTTATTGTAGTTTATATTATATTATAAAGTTCTTCTAATTTTAAATCTTTAGTTAATTAACAAAATTTTTGAGTTCTTTTATTTATAATACTTAATTGTTAATCTTTGCAAAAATTTTAACAAATAAAAGATTAAATTATTTGTATATTATAATAAAAAAGCTTACAAAATTGTTGTTCAAAATATTTTTAATATTAAAAGAAATATATATTGCAATCTAATTTTAATCGAGAACTTCGAATATTTATAAACTATATATAACAACGTTCTAAATATATATTAAAATACTATAGATATAGAGCAAGACGCTCAAAGATAATACAAATATTAAAACATATAAAGACGCAAAAGAGAGTAAATTAATTGTTAATACTAATATTAACAATTTGATATTTAATGTTGTTTTCTTTTTAAAAAGTTTTTCAAGATATATAGACGCATTACATTTTAAGCTAAATAAGTACCTTATAAATTTATATTGCGTTGCTTTCGAGCAAGATTAGCAAATAAAACTATATAATTATTAAACTGTTTACAAGCATTTTTAATTGTTCTTTATTGTTTTTTGTTTGAAATTTGATATCTACAAAATATTGCACTTAAAGCTGAACTTAAGTAATTTTCTTTAATTTTTAAAATTAATTTTTTCTTATAAAACTTAGAATTATTATTTTTTGCTTAATATATTTTTCTAACTATAAATCAAAGTTGAGTTCTAAACTTTAATTAAAAGATATAGCAATTGTTATTAAGTAAAAGTACAGCTTAAAGTAATTGCTAGAACAAATAATATTTGCTAATTAGAAAAAAAGTTAGATTAGAACAATTAAGTAAGATTTTAATTTAATACGCATTAGTTGATGCTAAACTTACAATATTATTATAACTTAAACAATTGACAGTGTATACTTATTGTTAATATTATAATCTTATTTTAATAATATTTATAGTTAATATTGTATAATCTTAATTTACAAATTAAATACAATTACTTTTTCGAGACTTAGACTCGATACAATAGTTATTGTATAACTAATTTAGCAAACAAAGATATTAAATTAATTTTATTCTACTATACAAAGTTGTCGAATCTCTATATATTTTTAATAAAACTCTTTATTTGTATTATTTGTAGTATTTTATTTTAAGATATCTATAGCATTTAATTTAATTTTGTTGTTTATAATTAAATTAAATATAATCTCGAACAAAATAATTTATATACAACAATATTTATAATGCTCGAATAATATTAAGAAGATTCTATATATAAAATTCTTATTTTACTAATTGTCAATTTATCTTATTAGATTAGAATTAATCAAATTATATTAGACTTAATTAAATTAGATTAGATTGTATTAGATTAGAGATAATTTCTCTTAGATTAGAGTAAAATTTATAATATAAAACTACAGTAATCTTAATATTAGATTCTAAAATTATAATTCTTAATTACAACTCTATACTTTATACTCTTGTATAAAGAGTTTTTTATTATTGCTATTAAAGCTATCTAATTGTTCTTTGTAATTCTGATTTGTATTGTTTGGATTATAATTTTAGACTTAATACTAATTCAAATAGAGATTAGCTTCTTTTTTAATAGCGTTAATATTATATATTAAATTATTTGACAATTATTTTTTCGAATAAAACAATATTAATATTTTGCTATCTAAAGTTTTTTGTCGAACTTAATATACAATTTTATAGTAAATATTTAATCTTCTTTGAAAAAATTTAGCTCTTAACAAGAATATATATTTTAACAATTGCACAAGAATTGTATCTATTTAGCAATTCTATAATTTTTAAGTTCTTCTTCTCTTAATAAATACTTTTTAAAACTTTGTATTTTTTCTTGTTTAAATTAAACTAAAAATAACTTGATATAATATTTATAACGCAATTTAATTACTAGTTGTTTGTTAGTATATTAATATGCTATCTTTGTTATTCTCTTTTTTTTGCGTTCTTAAGATAGATAATTGAATAAATATATTTTATTTACAAGCAAAACTATTATAGAGAAATCAATAAATATAAGAAACTTCGATTTGAGTATTAGCTTTTGGTTGTTGTTAAGAGTTGTTATTATATATTATAGCTTTATAATCTTTTTAAGATACTTAAGATATAGATTGTTATACGCAACAGAATTATTTTAATATTTGATATATATTTCTATATCGATTAATAACAACTCTTACTCTATATTGATTTTTGCAAGTACAAAAAATAAAGAGTAGCATTGCAGTCTATATATTGCTAAGTTGTATTTCTTTATATCAACTATTATTATATCGACAATTTTTTTTAAATATAATTAGACTTTTTGCTTTCTACTATTATTATATATATTGTATACTTTTTAAATACAATTACTTCGACAATCTTTGTATTTATTATTAATTATTTAAGTTTAGAAATTAAAATATTATATATTCTAATTGTTATATCGAATTTTTATAGCAAAAATATTAAGTTGTTTTTTCTTAAAACAACTTTTAATTAATTGCTATATTATATATAATCGAATAAGTATTAATATAACAATTGCAATTTTCTAAACTACTTATATTGTTATATTTAATTTCTTCTTCTATAATATCTTAAATTTAATGTCTAATACTTTAAATTGTCTTAATTGTTAAATATTTTAAAACTAAGATATTAAACTCTTTAATTAACTTAAGACAATTAATATATTATTTTTAGATTGATCGTCAATTCGATATTCGATTCCAACTTTAGAATCGAATCGAATCGATAATTCAACTTTAGAAATCGAATCGAATCGAATCGAGTCGATTTTCGATTTCAATATTAGAAATCGAATCGAATCGCCAAGAATGCCAAAAATACTAAAAATAGTATAAATTAAGTTTAAATTTAGATTTTTTATTAATTACTAGGTAATGCTTAGTAGTAATGCATTTATAAAAAGAAATTTCTAATGTATTTATTAATTAATTTAAATAGATTAACTATTTCTATTAAATTATTAATTAATTGTTACTAACAATAATTAAATTTACTAAAAATAATAGTCTTAACGATTCGATTCGATTTTTCGATTCGATTTTCGATTTAACTTTTTATTGGCAATTCGAGAAAGCGATTCGTCAACTTCAAGATACGAATATCGCTATTATAATTCGAGATCAACTAATAGCTAGCTCTTGATTACAATAGCGATACTCTTTTATCAATAACTTTATAATTTATATTTACTTTGTCTCGTTAAAACATATATTTAATATTACGAAATGTGATTTTTGTTGTAATTCTAGTAATGTATATTGCAATTTTAATTGTCTCGTTTAACTACTATCGCGCGCATCTTAGACAATTCTTTATAAATACAAATCGTCTATAGATTATTTTTGAGTCAAAACTTGCTTATATTAGTTTAGATTAACTTAGATTTAACTTATATGCATTTTTTAATATGCTTTTCGCAAATAAATAGATTTGTAGCTTGACAATTCAATTTATCGCTTTTTAGATTTTGCTTTACGTAACTTAATTTGTTCGAACTATGTCTATATGTATATAACAATCTCTTTGCTAATATAAATATTGTAATTTAACAATTTGATCTTTTATTTTATTTTTATATTTAGAAAATTGATCTAGATTTGACTCAAATCTAGTTGAAATCTTGCTCAAATATACAAGTTACGTAATAGCACGTCGTAAATTACTATTATTGAATTAAATTCGACGTGCATGTATTTTGCGTTAGTAAATTCTTAGATTTTTGATAATAATTTTGAATGTTATTGTTTATTTCTTTATTTCTTATTATTTTCTTGTCAATTCAATTATTAAGAACTTATTTATTAAGAACTTACAATAGCATTTAAATTTACTTGTCTTCAATTTTAATTATAATAAAACTTCAAAAGTTTAAACGCAAATGTATGCGAAGAAAGCGTATTCTCTTGATTACTTAAACATTATTAAGAACTTCTTCGACAAAGTCTTACAACTTGTTTGTTAACACAATATTACTTTAAAAGCGTATTAAGCGCATTTTTATTTTAGAACGACACTTACTCAAAAGCGAACAAAGATTAATCGTATTTTGCAAGAGAAATTTCGAAACTTAATAAAGATTGTTAGTTATTTTATATTTATTAAACGTCTTCATAAAGATGCAATTACTTACGTTGACAATTTCGATATTAAAGTTGTAATAAGAAAAGAGCTTGCAAAGAAAATAAAAAGATAAAGTTATAACGTTAATTTCTAAAAGCTTCTTGCGTTGACAAATTTCTTCTTTGCTTCTTTCAATTTTTTCTTCGTTCTTTTACTTTTCTTTGTTTTGTTCTCTTTCTATTAGTTTGTTTTATAGTTTGTGTTAAGCAAGTTCGAATTTAATTGCATGTTGTTTTAAATAAAGATATTTATACTCTTATGCAAGCTTACAATTAAACAACTCTATATAATTGTCTTCAATATTAACTTGCAACTTAACAACTTTATTTTAAATTTTCTTGTTACTTGATTGCAAACGCACAATATCTTTATAAACAAAATAAATCAAATTTTAATGTATATTATATTAAAAGAATTATATAAGCTAGTTGAAAACAATAACTTGCGCAATAAAGTTTATTAAGCTTAACAAATAAATAATAATTATTTTCGAATTTTAATTTAAACACAAGACGACATAGATAAGTTAATCTCTCGCTTTTGTATCGCAATCTAATTAGAGAACAAAAAAAGCGCAAAGATTTCTTATCAATGTCAATTTTAAAGATAATTTGTTCGATTTTCTTTCTTTTGACGCCTTCGAGTTAAAGAAAATTCTATTATATTGTTTAACAAAGTTGTCGAAGAAAATTAATAAAGCTAATTAATATATAACAACTACTCTTTATACTTTATATTCTTAAGACTAATATTGCATCGCTATAGATTTGAAGCGCTTTATGTTTAAATATTTAAAGCTCAACAATAAGAAAAAGTTAACGATCTCTTTATTTTTATCGAAGAAAATCAAGAAAAACAAAACAAAAAGAAAGATAATTAGCGATATTTTAAACGAGAAAAAAGATTAATTATCTAAATTTAAGTCTTTAATTAAAGAAGTTAATACAAAAGTAAAGATTGTCGATGTTAAAAAGTCGAAATCGAATAATAAGAACTTGCAAGACAAGAATATCGAAAAAAACGATAATTAACTTAAGAATATAAACGTCGAATCAATATATTGTTTTCTCGTTCGTACATAAAAATTAACGCAAATCTTAGATTTAAAGCGATTTAAGATTTTCAATTATGCGAGCATCTAATCAATAATGTTTGATTACGCGTTATTTAATTTGTGTCTATAGTTTTAATTGCAATTAATAATAAAGTTAAGTATTACTTGTTAAGTATGCTATTACTTATATTTTATTAACAATAATTGATCGCTTTTTTTATCGCGATAGTTAACGCAAATAAAGATAATCTATATAAAGAACTTGTAAAAGACAAAATAAATTTAAATTTTTTTTTTTGTCAATCTAATAAACAACTTGAAGATTGACAATGCTTACGTGCAAACTATGGAGATTATTGTCGTTATTATCTTTCGATATTGATTATAACTTTAATAATAGAAAATTCGAAATAAATAAAAGCAAGAGTTTGTTGTTCGTCTTTATTGCTCTTTTAAAGCATCGAAACTCTTTTTTTGTTTTTTAATAAATACTTTTTACTTTTGATTAAACGTATGTCTTTGTTAATTAAATTTCGAATTTTACGAAGTTCGTCTTATTAATGACTTTATTGTCTTTCTTGTCTTAAGTAGACTGGTCGCGCTGACCCGGAAATGTCACGTGCAAATGCCAAGACTCGGGTCAAAAAAAATCCGAGGAATCGAATCGCTCAAAGTAGTTTAGTCGATTACTATAAGTAGTTTAGCGCGAAGCGTGCTAAACTAATTTGAGCGATTCGATTCCAAAAAATCGTCGCGACCCGATCTTGGCGCCGGGTCGAGCCAGAGGGGTGATATCATAATTTGGCCCGACGATTAGTCTAGTCTTAAGAATTAATATTAATAATTGGCATTAAGCTATAGTTAAGTTTGTTAATCTTAAAAGTCTTAACATTATATTTATAAAGATTTACGAATTTTTCAAGAATTTCGACGTGCAATTATCGCAAGTATTAAAAGATAAACTTAAGATTATTTAAAATTTTAATATTAAGCTATCGAAACAAACGTCTACTAATTAATCAAATTAATATAAAATTTTATTTTCGACAAGTATCTTTATCTAATTGTTAAGAATCTAAAACTTATAAAAGTCGCGTCTAAAAAGTAAATTTATAAAATTATATATATATAGCTTTTAGAAAAAGAAAGAGACAATTACAAAGACAAAGAAGATTGTTCGTTTATATTGTGAATTTTTTATAGTTAACGAATCGCATAATGTAAAAAATTTTCGAAAAAAATTATAAAAAATAATCGATTTTATAAAGAATGTTAAATCAATATATTGATTTTGATTTGCAACTTTGTTAAAAACAATTATTAACTTCGACTTTATTAATATCGTAGTTTCTTTTAAAATTGCGAACTTTAAATTTTGAAATTTCTTTAAACATCTTTATTACAATCTTTAATCAATCGATCTACAATTTATAAAAAAAATTATTGAAAAACATCGAAATATTAAAACGAAGAAATTGTCAAAAGAAACAAACAAAGTAGTTTAAGTCTTTGCAAAGCTTTTATTTTATGTTTTAATTCGACGTTATAATAAGAGTTTTTAAGACAAAGAACGTTTTATAAATTTTAAAAATCTTATACAATTGTCAATTATTGCAAGATTCTTAAAAGAGCATCTTGCAATATACAATTCAATAATCGACTTCTAATCTAAGATGAAAATAAAACAACTTGAAGATTTGCAAGTTAAATAAGATTAAAATTAGTATATTTAAGTTTATCTTCGACAATATTTGACAAGATTAAAATCGTAAAAAATTAAGAACGTTTTTAACACAATTTATTTTCTTCGCGTTTGTAACAATCTTTTGTATTTAATCTTTGTTGTTTCTATTGTTCTTAAGAACATAATAAAGTAAATTAATGTAAACGTTAAGAGAATTGCATAAATTCAATTATTAATCAACTAAAAAATAAATGTTCTTTAATAAATTTCTATTTATAAATTATTTGTAACGCATTAAAATTTGACGCAATTAAAATGCTTCTTAAAAGACATCTTAATGCTTCAAGTCTAATAATATTCTCTTTTTTTAAGATAACTCTTGTAGTAAAATAGATTAATCGTTGATTCGATTTTTGGTTTCAACTTTTAGAATCGACTTAAATCGACAATTCAACTTTAGAAATCGAATCGAAAATTAATTCGATTTCAATTATTTTGGCATCGAATTAAATCGAATCGAATCGATTTTCAATCTAAAGACTAAAATCGAATTGAATCGTCAAGAATGTCAAGAATACTAAAAATAGTATAAATTAAGTTTAAATTTAAATTTTTTATTAATTACTAGGTAATGCACAATAGTAATGCATAATATAAAAACAATCTAATATATTTATTAATTAATTTAAATAGACTAGCTATTTCTAATAAATTATTAATTAATTGTTACTAAAAATAATAGTCTTGGCAATTCGATTCGATTTTTTGGTTCGATTTTCGATTTAAAGATTGAAATTGAATTGAATTGTTAATTTCAACTAGCGTGATCGTCGGGTCGGGTTGGCTCGCCCAACCCTGACCCTAGGGTCAGGCAAATTTCCTAGCCTAACAGGGTGGGACGGGCGAAGAATGCGCGCCAAGTGTCCAACTCGACCCACCCGATCACGTGACGTCACGTGACGCGCTAACCAAATGTGGCTAGCGTGGATCCTGCACTAGCCTAATTGGGCTAGCTTGGACCCTGCGCTAGCCCAATCGAGTTAGCGCATAGATAAGATAAGATAAGATAAGATAAGATAAGATAAGATAAGATAAGCGGATGCTAACGCGACGAAGTTAGCTTGAGTTCTTGGCATTGGCCCGACGAAACCCGACCCTGGGGTCGAGTTCGCGCCTTAACCCTGGCCCAGCCCTACGGGGCCCAAGAGGATGGGTCGGATTGAGAAAAAAGTGTTCGACTCGACTCAACGATCACACTAATTTCAACTTTAGAAATCGAATTGTCAAGACTTTCGATTCGATTCGATTTCTTAAATTAAACTCGATTTTCCAAATTGACGCGATTAGTCTATAGTAAAATGCGTAAATCGATGTCTCGTTTTTATTTTTTTATTTCTTAGAATTGAAGTCTTCTTTATTTTATATATTAAGCATATTGTTTAATATACTTTGTAATCAACGAGTATTAATTTCTCTTGCATAATATATTTGTAAGCATCGAATATTAAATTGCAAGTCTCGAATATATTACGACGACTTATCGAAGCGCGAACTAGCAATAAATGCTTTTATATTAAAGAAAAACGTAAAAATTAAAAAGCTTCTAAATCAAAGCTAATCAAATGTTCTTATTAAAACAACTAAAATTATAAAAACAAACTTAAATTTGTAGCAAGTTATAATAATTATTTTATGCAAGTTACTTTACGATCTTAAACTTGACAAACAAATACTTAAATGCGCTTATTGTTAAAATAATAAAAATTTGATAACTTTCTATATTATTTATGTGAAAACGAGAATCGAACGCGTAATTAATTAAAAATAGAAAGCTAAGACAAACTTTATTGCTAAGACGTTTAAGATAATAAATGCAATAAAGAATCGAAGAAACAAGAATGCTAATAAAATTAATAGTACGACAAATGCGTTTATTAATTTACAAGAGAAGTCAAAAATCTAAGAAAGATAAAAGTTGATTCAATATAAAGTAAATGTATTCTCTTTAATTTAAATAATAATAAATAATTTTATTAATTGTATTCGATGTTATTACTTTAAACTTTCTTTGTTTACAATGTAATCGTAAATAAGATTTATTATTAAACGTTACGTTTTAAATACATTTATAAGATAGATTATATTATTAAAATTACGTCAAATTAGCAAGAAGAAATTCGAATATAACTTAGCAAAATAACTCTAAAAACTAAACATCAAAGCTTTATTACTTAAATAATAGCTATAACAATAAGAAACGCAATTTCTTTAATATTTAAAATTAATTTCTTTTAATTTTAAAAAGATTTACATTTATAACGCGTTTTTCGAAATTCAAACATACGATTTTCGAGCATCTATAAACACTTAGATTTACATATTGTTTTAACGATTCTAATTAAGCTCTTTAAAAAGCTTGAATTTGCTACTTAAATTAATATTATCTCGTAAGTATTTCTTATTTGTAATTAAGATTTAAGTCAAATTTAAATCAAATCTTGATTAATTTAATTTTGACTATTTATTTTGCGTTCTAGCGTATTAGAGTACTTTTGTAAATATATTCTCGTCTTGATTTGCTATTTAAATGCTTTTTGTAACTCGACTTCTTAGTATTTAACGTCTATTTCGAAATCTTTACTATTTGCGTCAATTCTAAGAAGACTTATAATAAACAACGAGTTTCTTAATATTGTTACTTTATTGACACTTGACGTTTTGCAACAAGTTAACACTTAAATTGTAAATTGCTATTTTTGCGTTAACTCTAACGCGCATGCATTTTGTCTTAATAAGTCTACAATTATTTAATTATAATTTTAATATTTACAATTTATTTATAATTTTCTTATTATTATATTTTTCGAAACATTATTTATTAACAACTTATTATAACATTACTTGTAGCAATTCTTGACTTCGTTAACAAAAATAATATATATATTTGAATTAAAGTATTTGTTAAGCGAGTTTTTTTTTAATTTTACAAGTATATTGTTAAGCGATTTCTTATTTAAGCATTAAAGTTTGTTTAACAAAATAATGTTTTTTTAAAATCTAAAAAGACAATGCTTATTTTAAAATAGCACTAAAGTTAAAGTGCATAAAATTCGTTCGTATTTTGCAACAAAAATCTTAGAATTTTACAAAGATTTTTGAGCATTCTATATTTATTAAACATCTTAATAAAGATGCAATTATTTATGTTAATAATTTTGATATTAAAGTTGTAATAAAAGAAGAACTCGTAAAGAGAATAAAAAAATAAAATTATAACGCTAATCTTTAAAAGCATTCTTTATTAATAAAATTTTTTTTCGCTTCTTTTAGTTTTTTCTTTGTTTTGCTTTTCTTCTTTATTTTGCTCTTTTTCTATTTGTTTGTCTTTAAGTTTGCGTTGAGCAAATTCGTAATTAATTGCATTTTATTTCGAATAAAATTGTTTATACTCTTGTGTAAACTTAAGACTAAATAGCTCTTTACAATTGTATTTAGAATTTGCTCGCAATTTAGTAATATTTGTTTAAATTCTTTTTAAATTCTTCTTCGAATGCGCAACATCTTTTGCAACAAAATTAATTAAATTTTAAGATATTATATATTAAACAATTTTATTGCTTTATTTAAGAACGACAATTTGCGCAACAAGATTATTACGATCAATGCATATATCGAAATTATATTAAAGTTTAGTATTAATTACAAGACAATACAAGTAAATTGATTTCTCGCTTTTGTATTGTAGTTTACTTGAAGAACAAAAGAAGCGCAAAAACATTTAATCGATGTCAATTCTAAAAATAACTTGTTCGATTTTCTTTTTTTTAACGTCTTCGAATTAACGAAAATTCTATTATATTGTTTAATAAAGTCGTCGCAAAAAATTAGTAAAGCTAATTAGTATATTATAACATTTTTTTTTTTACTTTTTAAGATTAACGTTGTATTGCTTTAGACTCGAAGTTGTTTATCTCTAAATTCTTAAATTTTTAAATAATAAACAATTAACAATTATTTCGTCTTTATTCAAGAAAATTAAGCAAAAAATATATTAAAAAATGTCGTTAACAACATTTTGAACAATCGAAATAATAATTAATTTAAGTTTAAAATTGTAATCGAAATTAATTAAAAAAAAAAATTGTTTTTGTTGTGTGGTTAAACACGAAGTAAAAGAACAAAAGTATCAAAAAAATTAAAAAAGACAAGAACGATAAAGTGCAAAACAAAAATTTATATATTGAGTTAAAACATTACTTCTTTACTTGCGCATTAAGATTAATTTAATTATTAAAGTTAAAATAACGCAAATTCGCTAACTCTATAAATATTTTGTCAACAATATATAAAAATGTGTTACACATTTTATAAAATTAGTTTTTGCAAAAATCAATAAAAAAGTTATATAATTATCGTTAAATATATTGTTGCTTATTTTTATTAGCAATGTTCGATTATTTAATTTATAATTAGAACATATATAAGCATTCAAGATCTTTGTAACGTTTTTATAAAAAACAAGAAAAAATTTGAAGAAAATAATATATGCTAATTTAATTAATAATATAAAGATTGACGATATTTATTTATAGACAATCGAAACGATTGTTGTTGTTCTTCTCCAAATTTATTTATAACGTCGATTGAAAAATATTTTATTTAAGTAAAAAGCGAAATTCGCTATTTATTGTTATTATTGTTATTAAGTATTCAAAATCTTTACTTGTGTTTTAGTCAATACTTTTAATATTTAATTAGACATTTATTTGTGCGAACTCGACTTCAATTATTATAGTTATTGTTTTATTAAAAATCAATCTTATTTGTAATTTCGAACGTTAATATTGACAATTAACATTAAGTTATTATTAAGATTATCGATTTAGCAAAGCTATATATTACGCTTTTATATCTTTATAAGTTGTTCAAGAAATCTAAAATAAAATTTTCAATTAAGTTAAAAAATTGACTTTAAATCATTCGAGATTTTTATATTTATTTATTTAAAAGCTTAGCAATCAATTATCTTAAACAGAAAGAAATTTTAATTTTAACAAATATTACAATATAATTGTTAATACTACGTTATAACAATAAACTATTTAAAACTTCTAAAAATCTTATATTTACAACAAAATTATTAATATTTATAGCTACTTCTTGTAGAAAAATACAAAGAGAACGAGAAAAACACAATAAATTAATTGTTTTCTTTGCAACTTCTTTAAAGTCGATAGATTCTACAATATTAAAATTTCAAAAAAAGAATTTAAAAAGTTTAACAACAAATAAAGAACAATAAATCGAAGTTTCGATTTTAACAAACGCTTTTGTTCAAAATTAATTAATACTTTATTTCTACTATTGTTACTAATTATAATAATATTGTGAGCTCTTAAACGCATTAGAGTCTTAAAGCATTTGCATTACGTTTCTTAGCTAATTATAATAAAAATAATAAAGAAAACTATTAAAAAGCGTTGAGTAACTATTAACAAAAAAATTAAAAAAGAGATAAATATATTTAGTTAACTCTTTGCGAAGATTGTGCTTTACGTTATTATTTAATGTTACAAAAAAAGTTGTTAATTCAAGAATTGCTTAATTAAGTTTAAAAGATTGCATAAAAGATTGTTCTTGCTCTATTTTCAAATAATCTTGTATTAGCTACAAATAATTAATAATTAAGTAAAAGAATATGCGTTTACGATAACTTAAAAAATTGCAATTTGTTTAAAATTAAAATTATTATAAACAAATTTATTCTCGACAATATTTAAAAAAAAAATAACATTAAAATTCAAGAAAGTTTATAAAGAAGATAGTTTGTTTTACGTTTGTAACAATATATCGTTTGTAATCGAACGCAATATCAATTTTCTTAAGCAAGAAATAAGATAAACAAACGTTAAAATAAAGAGTATGTATATAAATTCGATTATTGATCGAACAAAAAATTATTGCTTTTTAATAAACTTTTATTTACGTCTTATTTAGAACGTCTTGAAATTAAAAGTTATCAAATTGTTTTTTGAATTGCATTTCGATACTTTGATGTCTATTATATTTTTGTTCTTCAAAATAACATTAATAATAAAACGCGTAAATTAATATTCTAACTTAACTCTTTTATTTATAAGAATGAAAATACTTACTATTTTATAAATTGAGCACAACGTTCGATACATTTTATAATTAATAAATATTTACTTCTTTTATATAGTTTCTTTACGAACGTTTTATATTGAGTCGATGTACACAAATAAGTTACGATAGTTAAGCAAAACGCAACGTAATAATTGACACATTTATGCTTAAGAAAAATATAGAAATTAACAATATTTTAGCTTATAATTAATCAAATACTTTTATCAATATAATAGATTTTATAAGAACAATATTAAATCTTTAGCGAACGACAATTGTTGTTGTATTTAATTTTATTATTAATTTAAAGTCAAACAAATAAATTCTTAAGTTCGCTTATTATTAAGACAACATTAATAAAATATTTTGTTGTGTGCTTTATGCAATAGCAAGAATTGACGCATAATAAATGAGAAATAGAAAATAAAATTCGACTTTATTGTTAATATATTCGAGATTATAAATGTTAAAAAGAGACAAAGAATTAAAGTTGCTAAATAAAATAATATTTCTATAAATGTACTTATTAATATTGAGAATATGCAAATAATCTAATAATAATAAGAGTATATCTAAGATAAAGTAACACAAAGCTCTTATAGTTAAGCGCAATAAAATTGTTATTAAGATTCTTTTAATTTACGCGTCTATCTTATAATCTTGTAATCTAAGATAGATCTTAATTAAATTTTAATTAAATTTGAAAAATCTAATTCTAAATATAAGTTTGTGTTTGCTCAATGTCTTCTCTCTTAATTTATAGCATAATTTTGTATCTAAGTTAAATCTCGATCAAATCTTAATTAGATTTAACAAATTTAATTCTAAATATAAGTTTGTGTTTGCTCAATGTCTTCTCTTCTTCTAATTTATAGCATAATTTTGTATTTAAGTTAAATCTCGATTAAATCTCGATTAAATCTAGCAAATCTAACTTTAAATATAAGTTCGTATTTGTTTAATATCTTCTTTTCTCTTAATTTATAACATAATCTTGTAATCTAAATTAGATTTAAGTTATTTAGTTTAAAGAACTTAACATTTATAAACATTAAACATTGAGCAATAACGAAGCGCATTTTTTTACTTCAACATTGATTTCTTGTTAATATTAAGAATTGCTCTAGAATTTAGAATACAAATAATTGTTTCGAACGCATTTGAGCTCAAGCACTAATACATATAAAAACGATATTATTGTTAGAAAGAGACCATTATTAATAATAGAGATTATATCTTATACAACTAATTAGATGTTGTTTAATTAACACTTTAATCAATTATAAATTACAATAATTTAATTGTTAGATTCAATTTATATAAGAACATTATAATATTAATTATCGATATCTGTTTTAATATTTAATTGAACGTAAATAAGAATTAGTATCTCTTTTACATTATAAGTAAAGCAATAAGATAAATATGTTTTATATTTTCTTGTATATTACGAGTCTTTTTGTTTCTTTTTAGAATATTAATTTGTATACGTCGCTATTAATTGCAATTGTGTAAAATTAACAACAATTTTTCTTTATAAGATTTAGCGTTAAACTCGAGATTTTGTAACGCGATTTGTTGTTTTTGTTCGCAATTATTAATACGTAATACGTTGATTACTTTAAAACGTCTTTTTTCTTGCTATGTTAATAATTTATATATAGTTGAGAGTGTTATTAAGATTAATAATCAAAATATTATGTTACGTATTTGCAATATTTGCGACTTCGAAACAAAGAACAACAATAAGCTAACGCAATATCTTGACAAGTGCTTAATAACTTAAGAGAAAAAACGTTAAAAAAATCTAGATTTAAGATAAAAATAAAAAATAAATTAAAGAACAAAGAATTGTATTAATTACGCGATAGTCTTCTTAAACTTAAATAAGTCGTAGCAAAAACTAAGATATTAAATTCGTTAAATAAAATAATATACGACGAAGCTTTATAATCTTTCGAGTTAAATTAAAATTAAAAGAATTATTTTGACGCGCATTTTACGAAGATTACAATTTGCTATTTTGCAATTTTACAACAAGACTAGACTAATCGTCGGATCGGGTTTCGGTACCAACATTCTAGCTCGACCCAGATACTCGATACTAACCTCTTGACTCGACTCGGAATTGACTTGGGTCAACGATTTCTTGACCCAACTCGATCGACTCGCCAAGCAATCGAAAATGACGTCAAAATGCCAAGATTTTCTATTTTTAAAAAAATTCGCATTATTTGAATTACTAAAAATAGTTTAAAAATAATAACACACAAATAACGTACAAATGCATTACCTAAATGCATTACTATATAATACTATAAACAAATTAATTAAGTTAATCAATTTGATTAAGTTGATTAATGCACTTTTTCAAAAATAATCTAAATTTTTCGAGTCTTGGCGAGTCGAGCCAAGTTATACGCTAAGTACTTCATATCTACCCTTTGACTCGACCCAAATACTTGGGCCAAGATTTCTAACTCGAATTGGGTCTTGGCGAGTCGAGAACTTGACTCGAACTCGATGACCCAACTCGACGCGATTAGTCTACTTAATTTAATAAATCTTTGCAACAAATTACGCAATTAAATTTCAAAAATATATTAATTTTATTAAGTAAAACGATGTCGCATTTATAACAATGTTTTGACGAAAGTTAAAAAACAATTTTAAGAACAAGATTATACGCGATAACAAATTTATTAGTTATATATTTGATTTTATCGAAATAGTTATCGATTTCGACAACAAGTTATATAAAAGAATTATAAAAAAGCAATACAATTAATTTTATAAAAAAGCAAGAATCTTCTTTAAGTTAACAATCAAATATTAGCAAAAAAAATCTTGTTTTAATTAGAAGTATAATAATTCAAATTATTATAAATTTGCATTTATAAAATTGAACTTTATTTAACAACGTAAAGAGAAAAACTTTAAAAGAAAACAAGATAACAAATCTCAAAAAACGTGTTATTTATGTAACAAATCGAATTACTTCGCACGAAATTATCAATTATAAAACTTAATAAATTGTTGACAAATCAATGTTATGTTAAGAGAGATACTTAATAGTTAAAACAACATCAAAGAGCAAATTGACATAGAGACAAATATTCTCGAAACTAAATCGAACAACAATTATTATCTAATAAAGAACTTAAATCAATTATAGAAAGCTCTAAATAAAATATTATCAAACAAGATACTCGCATTTACGCAAGAAGTCAATTAAATACTTTAGAAAATTATTAAATCTTATAATTTAATTATCGACTTAAACAAAAAGTATAATTAAAAGAATTTTTACAAATGTTTAAAAGACATTACGAATTATCTTAAGACTTTAATTAATTTATTAAAGATTGTAAACAAATGCGAAAAGAAGTTAAAAAGCAATGTTATTACAAAAAAGAACATACTTGATATAATAATAAAACAATTAAATCTTACAATATATGTAAGTCTTAATTAAATAGCTTGTTACAACAACTTATACTAAATTTATTTAAAAGAAAAAAACGAAATTAATTAATTTTTTTAAAAAGTTAAAGTTAATAATTTAACAACAAAAGAAAACTTAACGCAAACAAACGTCTAAGATAAAAGTCGCAACACAAAAGCAAGAAAAAGTTCAATTTTTTTAATAAAAAATATATTAAAGAAATGCAATATATTAGTTTAACAACAACAACTAAACTTAACAACGCACACACAATATTTTATTATTTTAATTAAAATTAACAATTGTTAATTTATAACAATAATCGATTTTAATGCAACAAATAATTTTATAATCAAAGCTCTTATAAAGAGAGAAAGCTACTTTATTCGAACGAAGTCTAACGCTTACAATTTATTAATTATAAATAAAAATTTATTACTCGCAAGAAATAAAAGAGTAAAGAGAGAAACAAAAATATTATCAATAGCTATTTAGCAATATTACGAGAAACTAATTTTTAATATAGTAAGAATAGTTACTTATAATATTGTTCTAGAAATGTCTTAATTAAAACAATACAATTTAGAAGTTAACTAAAATATACAAGTACTTAAATTCGCGCAATATAATTACGCAATTTATATTTAATTTACGCACCAATAGCGTTCGATAATAAATAAAAGATTAAGTCGAAATTTAATCGCAAGTAGCGAGTTTGTATTCTTGCAAAAAAACGATTTAATAAAGTTTAATTCGACAAATATTGACAAAAATTAATTAAGTTACAAAGTTAAAATAAATAAAGAAAATTGCGAATTTTTTAAGAGCTCTAGACTATCTAATACAACAAAAAAATTACTAAAGCACATATTACAAATATATAACAATTGAAAGTATCTATTTTAGAAAGAGAAAACAACTAAGATTTTATCTAAACATTAATTATAAAATTACGAAATTAAATTTAAATTAGACAAATAACTTACGTTTAAACTTATATATACTTTATTCAAGAAAAAGCTAAAAACACTTCGCAAATATTTAGAAAAAAACAAAAGAAAAAAATTTATTAAAAAATTTCAATTATAAGCAAGATATTTGATTCTCTTTGTACTTAAGAAGAACAAAACCTTTTGCCTATATATCGATTATCGAAAGCTAAATAATATTACAATAAAAAATCGATATTTATTATTCAATATTAACGAGTTTCAAAATTGATTGTTCGAAGCAAAGTATTTTATCAAATTAAACTTATAAAAAGTGTACAATTAAATTAGAATAAAAATAAGAAAGAAGTAAAATACAACTTTTTGCACACAATATAAATTATACAAATACACGATAATATTTGTTCGAACTTACAAACGTCTTGACAACGTATCAAAAAATAATTAATAATGTATTACGACAATATTTGAATCGATCTATTATAACATACTTGAATCACATTATAATTTATTTAAATATTTTGAAAAAATATATAAATTATATTTTCAAAGTATTAGAATGTTTAGATAGAAGAAATCTATATTTTAAATTAAAGAAATGCGAGTTTTATCGAAAAGAAGTTGACTTTTTTGAATTTATTATTAAACAATATAAAGTACGCATAAATCTCGAAAAACTACGAGCAATTAAAGAATAAAAATTATCTATTAATGTCAAAAAAATTTAATTTTTTCTAGATTTTATAAATTACAACAAGAAATTTATCAAGAACTATTTTGCTAATACAATATTATTGACGAATTTTACAAAGAAAAAAACGTTATAAATATAAGAATTAACAAAAGAAATTATTTTAAAATTTTAAGCTAAAATGTTTAAAGAAATTAATATTAAAAATGTACGATTTACAATTGTTAAACAAGATTAAAATTGACACATTAAACTTAATTATTGATGCATGCTTTAATTAAAAGCATAAAAACATACAACATTCAATAATATATTTTTTAAGAAAACTTTTGTTAATCGAACAAAATTACGATATTTACGACAAGAGACTACTTGCTATTGTAGTTTTTCTAAAATTATAAAAAGTATATATCGAAAAATTATTAAAATTTACGATTCTTATAAATTACAAAAATATTTTATACTTTATTATTATTAAACAATTTAACAAAAAGAACAAATTAAAGTCTTAAGCAATATCTACGATACTATGTTAACAATACTTAAAACAATTAAGTATTATTATTATTTATAACACAACTAACATTTAATGCAAAGATTTCGAATATTACGAAGATAATTTTATTCTTCGCGAATTACGACAAAAAATCGAATCTTTTCGAAAACGAACGAAGACATCTATTCGCGCAATCAGTTATCGAAAGAATAACTATATTAAAGAAGATACAAAGAAATATCTTTTTTATGCAAAAAAGATCAGTCAAGTACTAGAACAAAAGACAAAAAATAACATCTTAACTAAAAAAGAAAGATAAGATTTATTTTTTAATTAAAAATCTTCAAACGAGAAAGAAAAGCAAGAAGTTAAATTATGTTAAAATTGAATTATTTTTTATTAAGATTGTTAAGAGATTAATCAATTACGAACTCGACTTACTCAAGAACGTCAAAGTATTTCTAATATTTTATATTTTATTGTTAAAATCAATCGATCTTAATACGTCTATATAAAAAACATTTTATTACAAAGTTCAAAAAAAAAGCAAGTACGAAGTAAAAAGAATTCTAGAGCAATAAGATCAAAACTATTTTATCAAATAAAAAGAATATTCTATCTTAAAAAACACGTAAAAATCAAAAAAAATCTTGATAATTACTATAATCTTGTCTAGAAATTTTATCGAGATTCCAAAAATTATTTAGCATAACAAAAAATAACTAAAAGACAAGAGACAACTCAATTAAGATATTTGCAACAAAACAATTAAAGAATTCGAAAATATTTGACTCTTTTATTCTTAATAATAGATATTGTATCTTTTGTTTTGTCTTTGCATTAATCTTTTTTAGAATTTTCTTATTTTGTAGCAATCGAGTTATAATAATTGTTTACAAAGCTTTATTCTTAACAATTTTAATGAAAAGATTTTCTCTATTGTAATTAAGAGAAAATTACGATATATTTATGCATAATTTGTTCGCATAAATATATTTCGAACACTTTAAACAAAACAAGAAGTCTTTTATAATTATATAGAAATAATTAAAAAAAGAGCAACATTTACAAACAATATCTATTAATGTATTGTAACATTTAATTTCGAATGCAACACAAAAACAACTTTGTTGATAGCAAAACATAATAGAAGAAACGTTTGACTTTCGAGACAGAAATCTTTAACAAAAGAGATAGTGTTACGAGTCTAATTTAAAACAATATAATTTATAATTTATAACGCAATATATAATACAAAGTACAATTACTTGTATATTCGACAACTTAACAAACAAACAATATTCGATATGTTTATTAACAAATTAAGCGAACAATATTTGATATGTTTGACAACGAATTAAACGAACAATGTTCGACATGTTCGTTAACGAGCTAAGTAAACAATGCTCGACATACTTAACAACAAACAAGACGAACAAAAAGAATCTTCTTTAATATATAAATTTTCGAATACGACTTTCTTATAAATTGTGTTTAACTTATCTTAAGTCTTTACTTATTGTTAGTTTAATTTTTAAATTATTTGCGAAAATTTATTAAATATAAGATTGTCTATAATTGCAATTCTTGTTATCAAGTAATTGCTTACATTGTCTAAAGACGTTTACAAATCTCTTTAATAGTATAACACTCTCTAATATCTCTTACAAAAGTATTAGCGTAACAATAATATTATGCGTTTAAGCATTTCTAAACTTTGTTATATTAATATATTATCGAATTTATAATAATAAATACTATATTATATAGATTATTATATTGTATTAATAAACTAAAGAAGATATTTTGCAAATTTCGAAAAAAAGAGAGATTTAATAGATTACTTTAACTTCTCTAAATACTATATATTAAGTTATTAAATCTTGTATAAAAAAAATAAAGCTTTAATTAAATATAATAGTTCGACAAAGAAAACAATATACAAAGAAGTTAAGTTGCAATATAGTTGAACTAATAAATACTTAAACTATTAAAAATAGATTTTGTATTATAATATTCGAAAAATTAAGATATAGACAATAAACAATCTATTACTATATAATAATTCGAGAGCGTTCAATTAGATTAATACAACGTTCGATAAAAATAATATTATAATTAATTAAATTAATACAAATAAAAAAATTAAGATTACAAATTTTTTATAATTATAGAAATTAAAGTTGTTTTGCTAAACAATCGATTTAAATATAAAAAGCAAACTTAAGATAATTAATATAAGTTTTAGATATTAAAGACGTGTTATTAATATTTTTAAATATTTTTAAATTTTCGATTTTATTAAAGTTCTCGATTTATTTATTTGTTATTAATAGATTGTAAGAGATCGAGTATAGAAGAAAAGAAAAACAACTTTTAAAAATAAGAATATCTTTTTCTATTGCAAGAAGAATAATTTCTTGCAAATAAATAATTGTTTCGTTTGTATTTATCTCTCTATTATTTGCTAGAAACGTGATATTTTTTTTTATACTTGATTCAACACTTCTAGGAGTCTATGCGAGTTCTATATGTCTTGCGCGATTAGATTTTCATATTCAAGTTACGTTGCTTCAATATTTTATGTTACTATTGTAATATTTATAATACAAAGAAATTCTTTATAAGAATTGTAAAAATCGTGTTAATTTATAATTTACAAAAAAAAATCTCGTATATTGTTCGACAATTCTAAACTCTTAAATTCGTGCACATTAAAAACAAGAGCTTCAAAGACTTACGTATAAGTTTTCTTTGTAAATTGCAATTATGTAAAGATTGTTTCTTAATGCGTAGTACTTATATTTGTGTTTATATAGTCTTAATATTCAAACTTAATATTAACTTTTTTTTGTACACTTATATACGCAACGCTTTCAATTCGAAACGTAGCGAAAATGTTGCTTTCGACAAAATTGAATGTTTTTGTTGTCGTCTATTGAAATAAACGAAACTTCTTATTGTTTAACTTCGAATGCGCAATTGAGCGTATATATAGTTAAGACAAAAGACGATTGCAATTAATTAAAACATGTAATCTAAATGCAATCAATTTATATGCGACAAAAACTTTCGATCTTTTGTCTATGTAATATATGCGTATATAACTTTTTTCTAGCTTTTCTAAATTTATACGCATAGCGCTTTAAGATCTTTTTGCGATATTTTAAAACACTTTTTTCGTAATCGTAATATAACGATTATTGTGACAACAATCGACACGTACGAAAAGTAAATAATAATAATTATAGATAATTCTGCGTGTTCTCGATTACACGTATCTCATTATACGTAAGAAATTCGAAATAATAATAATAATAATAATTAATATTGTTGTTGTCTTTGCGATTTGATCAATCAATTTGTTGTAACAATTGCATCGAACGTTTGCAAGCGTCTTGCTTGTCGATGCTAAGAATATTTGACTTTGTCGAATATTGCAATATTAACAAGTTTGTAGCTAGCATTACGTATAGATAGTTCTCTCGCTAACCAAAACGTGCTATTAAAACAACAGATATCAATAAATAGACTTGCGAAATAGTTTGTTATTTTTATATCTAAAACAACAAAAACAACTTAGTTCGACAAAATTAAATATAGATTTAAAACTATATATTTAGTGCAAAGAAATAGATAAATAGCAGAAGAACAAAATAAAAAAAATTAAACTATATTGAAAAAATATTGATAAAACAATTACTAATTGTAATAACAATTTAAAATTCTAATAATAAACAATACAATTGTAAAAAGAAAGCAATACATTATTAAGAGATTCTAATAGATATTCTGCAATAGCGCAATAATAACTTTTCTTCTAATATTTATAAAATAATTGAAGCAAATTGTTTTAATCGAAAATATTGATTAAATTGATAAAATCTAAACTTGTATTAATTCTAAATATTATTAATTATTAAACACAATATTTATAATATTTCGACAAACAAAACAAACAAGAGTTTCTATATTAATAACTTTTGCAATTAAGAAATATACAATTTGCTATACAACAACAACTAAAAGAATCTTAATATTAAATAAGCTAACAAAATAGCAAAAGATATAACAATAAAAATTGCGAAACAAAAACAAGATACTATTAAGACAACTAAAATTATAACAACAAGAATTGCAAAACAAAAATAGAAGACTTAGAAAATTGTTAAAAATATAACAATAAAAATTGCAAAATAAAATAAACTAATAACTAAAAAGAGTGCAAATTAAAGTAATATAGTTGCTAAATTAACAAATAAGTCTAAAAGCGTCAAATAAATAATAAGATAAAGCAGTATATATAAATCTAATTGCAATAAATTGTATATTGTTATTTCGATTGCGTGTTGCAATATTGATTAAAATAAGTAAAGCAATACTATTGTTTAAGACTTCGAATATAAACTATACAAGAATTAAATATCTAAAAAGACAATATAATATTAGTCGAACAATTAGTCGAACAATTAGTTAAACAATTAGTCGAATTTGTTAAATAATTAGATTAATAAACAAAATAATACTTGCTAAAATAATAATAGCAATTGTTAAATCTAGTATTATATCTAAATTATAATATAAGTTTGCAAAAAACAATATAATTTTTTATTTGTGTCTAATAAATAGTTCTAGTATCTAGTATACTCGATTATATAGTTTCGATAATTGTTTAAATCTATATTTATAAATCTGCAAAATTTAAAGAATTTAGAAAATATCTTAATATATTTAGCTCGATTTGCTTGCTAAAATGCAGATATTTCTAAATTTAAAAGAAAAAAAATCTATATTAATAGGTTGTCTACTTTAGTATAAATATTAATAAGAATACTTAGAAATTATTTTTAAGATATTTAGATTCTTCGATCAAAAGTATCTTTAATAATATAAATTATTTGTTAAATAAAAAAACAATCTGAAATTTAATAGTTCTTGACGCTACTTTATACAATATATATATCAATTAAATTACTGTTAAATTGTATATATATTATATAATATATTTGCTATAATTTGTAAAGAGATATTATTTCTAATATATTTATAAATCTCTAAATTATTATTGTTTAATTAATTGTTAATTAAGATTGCGCAAGCAAATTTAAGTTTCAAATAATAAAAATATAATAAAAATATTTCGAATTTCGAATAAAAAAGATAAAGATAAGCGTAATTTAGAAATTTGGTAATCTAATATATTGTATAAGAAATATATTTTATTCTGTATATTTGCTATATTAATACTTTGATTAATAATTTTTTGTAATTATATTTTACAAATATAATATTGCTAGAAGCTTCGAGAAAATCTTTATATTAAGCAACTTTTATATGCACAATACAATTAATCTATTTGTATAATAAAGTTATTTATAATATCTCGAAAGCTCAAATACTATTCAATTATTAAGAAATATATTTGTTAATTAATTTTATTAAGAGATACTATTAATCTAAAAGATATAAAAATATTTGCTTTAAAATTAATTGCTTATTAATTTTCGATATCGAGAAAAAGCAAAATATAAATCAATAATTTCTAGTTAAGAGTTATCTAATTTCGATTTTGGTCGAAATTTAAGTCGAAGCAAAATTATAAAATATATTGTTATAATTTTTAATTGCAACTCTATTATCAATTTTGCAGAATAATTTTTAAATATAATATTTTAACTAAACAAAAAGCAGTTTTAGACAAGATAATCTTTCGAATAAAAAATAATCTATAATTGTTAAGATATATATCGATAGACTTCTTGATATAATATATAAGTAAACTTAGCAAAATTTTAATTATTTTGTTAATAAATTGTATAGAAGTAATTATTTTAGACAAACAATTATCAGTTATAATAACATTCTATTTTAATCAATCTTTAAAACTAATTTTTTTTAATCGATCTCTTAACTAATCGATTTTTTGTTTATTTTCTTTTAAACAATCTTGCTTAATTCTAATTGCTTGCGTATAAGCTCTTTTAACTTTATAAAAAAATTAGCTATATTTTAAAGACAAACAGACTTATTAACAGTATTTTTTTTTAAAAGATATCTTTTTAATAAAATATATTTCTTTCTAATAAGTAACACAAATTATGCGCAAAGTACTTGTATAATTCTTATCTTTTATATTAGAGTTATTTGCGAAATTACGCAACAATTTTTGAGTTTAGCTAGTAAGATTAGCGTCTTTTTATGTTTTTTAAGTTTAAGATAACAATCAAACTATATATATTAAGAGACTATATATATTAAAAATTCTTAGAGCAAAAATCTCTTTTATTAATTAATAATTATATAAGATTCTAATACTTATAAACTCGAATATACTAATAATAAAAATATTGTTAACTAATCTTGAAAATTAGATTAAAACAATTTAAGATAATTAGTTACAGATTAGCTTATTATAATTGAGACAGAATTCAAATAACTAATTATAAATTACAAAATCTCTTTTTTAAGAAAATTAATACAACTAGTTGTTGTATTAGACTAGCTTCTTAGCAATAACTAATTTCGAACAAATTTAACTTTAGCTGCAAGATACTAAATCTTTGTCCAATAAAATTTAAATATATTACAATTTCTTATCTATAAAAGTATAAACTTTAATTGTTAAATATTTCTGATTTAATTTACTATTGCTATATCTCGATATCTTTTCTACTTATTTCGACTATTGCTAATTGCTTTATTAAAGTCTCTATTATATTTATTATTTAATTAATACTTAACTTTAGCATCTTTATATGCGCGTTATTTAATTCGATTTTCTTTAATAGAGTTCTTAATAATCCTTTTAATATATTAATTAACTTTGTTGTTTTATTAAGTTGCTTCTTAATTATAAACTTAAATATTAATTTAAATAAGTTTGTTATTAAAATAAGATTGCTCAATTTCTGAAATACTTCATTAGAATTATTATAAAGTTATTTTTTAAAAAATATTTTTTCTGACAAAATTTGTTTTTTTTGTATATTATTTTGTAATAAAATTGTTTGTATATTTAAGTTCGAATATATATTTATATATTAATTTACTTAATTATTTGTTAATATTGTTGTTAAAGAAGTTTTATACAAATATATTCGACAGTTTTTTGTAATTTTTATTTTGTATTTGTAATTTTCTGCAAGCAATATTTCTAAATTTTACAAATTTTACTATATACTTTTTTATATATTAAGCATTATTATAATTAATCTAAGCAATTGACAACACAAACTTAAGAAATTAATTAATGCACTTATAATCTCGAGTACTATTATTGTTTCTTATTTTGTTAAGTTCTTATAGCTTAGAGTCTCTTTTATTCTCTACTCTTGATTGCAACGCTATGCTTGCTCTTTATAATAGTAGCTAAGAATTATATCTATTAACAAAACTACGCGCGTATATCGAAACATTAACAAGTAGTTGTCGAGTTACTATTAGAATCTTTGTTAAGAGCTAATAGCAAAAGATCGAACAAAATTAAAGCACGCTAATAATACAAAAAAGAGCAAAAAATTACTCTTAAAAAATAAAATAGATCAAATATTTATTGTATTCTCGATCGAAATAAAGTTCTAAATTTAATTGATTTGCAATTAGATTTTGTTAGAAGATTAAATAGAATTTCGAAAGCTTTTTTTTAAATGTATAAGTCGAGAATCTAAAGATATTCTTGCAATAAATGTTAGATTGCTATTTGAGAGTAAGAGTCAGCAAGAGTTTTAATAATTACTAATAAATATTAAATATATATATCTTCTATTAAATCGATTGTTTGTTGAATAATAGTATTAGAAAAGACGTAATCAATATAAGTAACAATATTTTAGCTCGAGATATAAAGTAGATCTAAGCTAATTTTGAGTCGTCAATAGTACAAGAAAACGCTCGTAAACAAATACAAGCTTTGTAGACTCTTGAAGAGAAAGATAGTTATAAATATTAATAATTTATATTATATACTTTTTTATTATTAAGTTTATAACAATTCGATCTTTTTAGACAAGTAGCAACAAAATTAAGTTTCTATAGATTTGCTTATAACTAGGTACTTTAATTGCAAATTAATTTTAATATTTAATACAAAACTAAAACTTGAAGACAATAAGAACGCAATTAAGTTTAATAAATGCGTCAAGATTTATAGCAATCTTAGTGCTAGCAACAATAATTAAGAGATTAGCAATTCGAACAAAGATATTTTAATAGACAGTAACTAAAATAAAAAGCAAGCAACTTTTGTTAATTCGAATTCGAACGCTAATAGCAATAACAATAGCAATAGTTGTACAAATTATAATAGCGAAAGCAATAATAATATCGACGATATTTTCGATATAAATCTTGAGAAAACTAGATCTTTGCTTTAAAAATATATTACTTTTATTATTATTTTCAATCTAATCTTAGGAAAGTTCAATATTCTTTTTGTCAAGATTATACTTATTTATATTAAGAAAGAAAACAATTGCTCTCGAGAGTAAGCAATACAGTTATTTACGTTTAATATTTTATAATAATCTCTTATTTACTAGAAAAACATTTATTGTTAAAAGAGAGAAAAATTCGCTTCTTTGTCTTATTGATTATTTACTTTTTATAGCATTTTATAACAATGTCTTTGTAATTAAGTCGACAAGAGATATTAGCTATATATTTCGAGTTAAGTTATTATTTGTCAAGAAGTCTTTTACGCTAAAAATTAAAATTAATACGTTAAATCAATTGATCTTTCGTAAGTCTAAGCGCAACGCAAATAAGTATTGTATATCAAAGACAAAAATGTTGCGTTCTAGTATATAGCTTTATTACTTAAAACAACTTAACTTAAAATCGAATCGTATTTCTTTATTTAGTATATTGCTCGATATAACTTAGTTAATATTGTCAATAGTAAGTTGTTTTCTTCTTATTTGTCTTTTTCTTCTATTCTTATATGCAGTTGTTAATACTAATATCAAATAATTGACACAAATAAGACGTCTTCTTTCGTAAGAAATTAGATCTTCGATAATTAATCGAACGTTGTTTGTTACTATCTCGATCGAAAGATTCGATTTAATATGTAGACTACTTTTTTAGATTGCTTTTTTAACAAGATTGTACAAAAGCTAGTTAGACTAATAATATTAACTATTAATTCTAGTGTTTCGATCGAATTTTTCGACAAGCTTTTAAAAAAGCTTGCTAATAGCAAGCGAGTAATTTGTTTTAGCAGCAAGAGTAAAAGACTTATCGTTAAAATCAAAATCAAATATAAGTTTATAAAATATGCTTTACGAAAGAATTTATAGATAAAGAAGAAAAAAGATATTGATGCTATTTTGCATTGTAAAAAAACAAATTGTCGAAATTAAATAATCGACAAAGTTCGAAAACAATATTTTAGAAACGTTAATACAAATACGCTCGAAGCTTAGTTTGCTAATATTGCTATCTTAGCGTTTGTCAAAGATGTCGAATTGACAAAATCTCTCAAATACAATATCTTGAAACAAGATATTGTAATTCGATTAATCTGCGAATTTGTAATCGATCTAACAGATTGTAAGAAGTACATTCGAAGTATTAAAATTATCAAATTTAGAGTAGCATTGTGTCGCCAACAGGAAAGTTAGCGTCAAGATAGATTAAGATCTACTTTTAAATTAAAGAAAATAATAAACTCTTTAGAAGATCTTGCAAAGAATTCTAAAAAAAATACAATAGATTACTTTTTTTTAATCTATAGACCAACTTAATGTCTATTCTGTTTTGGCGAGAAACGCAAATTCTATAAGAATTAGACATTCGAGTACTGTAGATTCAATAAGATAACAAAATATATTTAGAAGACGCATCTACGAAATTATATATCTAATAATAAGATTAATTGCGAATATTCGAAATGTAAAACAAACAATTTAACTCTGTCAAGTATAATAGCTTTCAAGAGTTATATTGTTAAGATATATTAGATTAATCTTGATGCCTAGTTTCTCGACGTATTTCTTTTACTACGAAATGTTATTAAGTCTTTCAGCCGAGAATTGTCTAAGTAAATTCTTCGCAGCGGTCGTTCTATCATCGAAAAGAGAAAAAAGAGACTTGATAGAAAATTACTTTTGTCTTCTAAAATTCTCTCTTTCTACTCTACTTGTCGTCGACGTTGATTTTATGTCAAGTTAGTTACTTTAGCTTTGCACGAGAGTTTTGCGTCTAACGTCAAACAATAGAATTGCTTTTTATAAATAATCTGTTGTCTTATTTCGTCTCTACTTTTTAGTAGGGCCTGTCTTCGATGCTCAAACATATTCCATTTGTATATGTACACAAAAGGATTCATTCTAAAGCCAAAGAACAATCTCACCACAGCCTCCGTGACCGAAATATCAGAATGCGTCAGTTGCGAAGTTATAAAGATTGCAGCTAATTCTAACGCCTAATTGTCGATCCACTGAATTGTGCCTCCAGGTCCGTCGCTCGTGTGACTCCCTCAACAGCCTGATGGTTGTGACCGCCGACAAGAGAACCACACTGCGGGCATTGAGATGTCTGCATCGGCATGTCGCAATCTCCAATCGTAAAGAGTGCTCGTTTGCGCAGTAATACCAATGTCCTGTACCACGGAAATCATGCGACATCGCTGCGTACACGGCTGCCTTTTCTTCGTTACTTACCGGTGCATAGAAGGTCGAATCACGCAGCATCTTCTCCACATCCCCAACTTCAGCCAACATGCCAGCGGTTTGGCCAGGATAAGCTGTGCAAACACTTTTGGCTCTTTGGAGATGTTCTCTCGCCTGGATGAGAAGTTCAGGAATGGCTGATTCCGCTTCCGAGCGACCACGTTCGAGAGCAACGAAACGAGCCCAATACAGTAGCCCTTCAACCGCGTTCGCTAGCTGCTATCTTGCCTAGGATTCTTCGACTAGAGTCTCGCGATCTTTTTTGTTACTAATTAAGTTGACTTGAAGGTTTCCTCGACCCGTGGTTAGAAATTCGAGTAGAATGGCGTAATCGCATCGAAGTAGCAAGACTGTTATCAAGAGACAATTTCGTACTTGAAGAACATTCGATTCGCAGAAAATCTTAGTATCCACTTCGCGATGTCTGCGCGCATCCTGCACAAGGTCGTGGATGCGACTAAGAGGTTGTTTCGCTTTGTCGACTTTTTTGAGGAATTGCTTTATCTCTTTTCGAAGCTTCAAGATGCTCTTGAATTTGGCATTTGATCTAGCGAAATTGACGATATCCTTAATCTGTTGATCACAGGATTCTTTTAGTTGAACAGGCTTCAAAGAGAGAAGTTCTAACGAGGAAGATAATTGCTGCGTAGGGTCTTGGCCCTCCGCCTCGCCTTCTTGAAGCTCTGTTTCTTCCCGTTCCATTAGGGAGGTTGCGCATCTCCAATTGCAACCAAAGGAACAAATTGCATGTTTGCCCATACAATAAACTTTTTTGTTGCCTCGTCAATCCACGCTCGTCGAACTATGCGACCATATCTACTGATATTTCGAAGAGGACAGCGACACATCGAGCAGTTCTTTAATTCTACGATAGAGAATGGTTTCGAGCTAGACTTTAGCCTCACAATCTAGCTTGCGCCATCTAGTTCGTCAAAGAAAGTATAATAATTCGAGATACTCATGTGATCGTCTATACTTTTCAGAGTGAGAATGTGGCCACATGATGATATAATGCAAGGGCTTTCGTCGAGATCAATCTTAGTATAGCTGGATTCCATAATGTAATTAATCATCATCTCCTTGATCGACGTATTTGCGCACTCCTAGCAGTGCTAAACATCTGAACAAACCTTCTCACAAATAGACGAACATCGATGATCACAACTCAGAATCTTCGAGCAACGTTTCGAGCAAGGCAGAAGGTCGCAAGGCAAGATTTAATATATTCAATTTGGTTTTTGCCACTAACATCGAGACCTTGAGATATTATGAAGATCGTATAGATTTATGTGCAGTGTGTCATCGATATTAGAAGAAGATTGATTTTTCGATTCGCCATTCGACGAAACTTGTGACCATTTACGTCGAAAGCATTACGCAAGAGCGAAGAAAGATCAGTGCCTTCCCTTAGGCAATGCAATGGACTGAAAATTAGCAAAAGCTCGATGCCCCTTTTGGAACGACTTTTCATAGAGACTTGCAAGATCGATCCTGCAAAGCTTGTGTCCTAAATGTGAGTCTAAAGAGATCAACCTCTGATGGTTAGCAGAGGTCACAAATGTGCAAGAAGCCTCGACTTGGGCCGCGGTCTGAGGGGTCTCTATTGGAGATTCCGAAAGAACCAATCTAGTGGGCAGAATGGGACGAGATATTATTATAGCTGGCAACCCAAAAACAATAGATCTAATGTATAATGACTCCAAGATTGCAAAATTATCAAGCATGTCCTTTACAAGTTCATCCATTGTGTCTATAATCGCCTAGAGAAAGATTCCAATATAGTGTTTATGTTGCTGCCAACGTATGTAGACTACGACTAGCTCCCCCCGGAGTTCGACTGCTTTCGCTTGGCGTCGAGCTGTCAATCATGATTTCCCTCTCCTCGTTGTTGGCATTGAAGAGGCTCGACTCCTGAGTTGTTGTCAAGCTATCAACGTGTGCTGATTCAATGGATTCATGAACAGATTTTTTGTCGGTTTCGAAAACCTCTTGAGAGTTGAGAGCAGCATTGGGGATCGGATCCCAGAGGTACGCTAGCATCTTCTGGTTCAGTCCGTGCCTCGAAAGTTTTCTCGTAGGCGTTCACCGCAGCGGAAAAGTCTTTTAACAATAAATCCCGCATCCAGTCCACAATATGGTCATGAAGTGCATGCTTCGCATAAAAGATCGGGGTATCATGATCAACTAGCTAAGGATTCAACAACAGCAAGCAGCCGCAGTGATGTCTCTACTAATGCCGAAACGGCTTAGCGTAGGCCCACCCTATCCTTTAGTTGACTAGTGAGAAAAACTTCCCCAAATTCTCGAAAATCACTAAAAGCGCGATTACTCAACCACCAACGCACTTAATTTCATTCTGAACGCGTCAAGCACACCCATAGCAGTGAGGCTACATGCCAGTAGTCGTATTGCCCAGGTTGCCCTCGACGTTGTCGATCGCGACGATGGGAGCTGATTTTCCCGCGGTCGGGACTAAGGCATACCCCGAAAATCTAAGAGAAAATGCATACATCCTAACTGAAGAACTCCAACAGCTGCAACAGTCAAAGAGCTTTGTAGGCAGTAAATCAATGCCTATGCAGTCTTATAAGCCAATGGTAGCGGCAATGCTGACCTACCTAAAGAAATTCCTTACCAATTGTGACGATACCAAGTCCATAACCTCCACCCTCGCTGAGATCCAGAGAAGGGTTCAGAACACCGAACAACAGGTGGTTTTCATGAATCATAAGATGGATAATACACCTAGGGCAACACAACCGACCTCCAGACATTCCCTCACCTGGGCGGAGAAGCTGAATGCAGCTGCCGCCGCACAGGTCCCTATCACGTCCACCACTCTCACGCCTCCCTCAACGCCGATACATAGCCTGGCGAAGGCCCGAGAGGTCATCTGCAAGCTTTTCAACATGAACCTGTCGAACGAGCTTAAGCAGCGAAGCCCAGCCCAGTTGAAAGACAGGGTGGACGCCTCGATCATAAGCTCGCTCTCAGGACAAGACATAAATCAACGAACCCCCCAAATTGTACAAGCTCGGATCCTCCCCAGCGGCGATCTATCGGTAACGGGTACGAAAATCGAAGACACTATAGCGCTCAGAGTCGATGAGGCTTGGGCGAAGCATCTATGTACAACCGCAAAGGTACTGAGGCCCACATATGGGGCAGTAGCACACGGGCTTTCGAAGTTTATGGACTTGAGTCCGAACGGGATGAAGAGAGTCATCAGACAACTGGAGGAGCAAAATGACCTTCCAATCAAGGAGGGCATAGAATACATAGAGTGGCTTAATAAAAAATCATCTGAAAACAAAATGTGCGGCTCAATCGTGCTTCATTTCCGAAATGCGATAGACTGCAATAAGGTACTCATGTCAAACTTGGTATGGGATTCTAGACTGTATTCATGCATGCGTCATCTGCCAGAGGCGAGGATGAAGCAATACTTCAAATGTTGCAAATACGGACACATGAGTCTGGCTTGCCGTCATGACGAAGCGTGCTTCCGGTGCGCCGGCAAGCATAGCAATAAAGACTGCGGAGAAGAGCCGAGCTGCGCGGCCTGCGGAGGAAAACACACAGCTAACAGCGAAGCCTGCCCAGCGAGGAAGGTGGAAAGCGCCCGGGTGAACAGGGTCAAGGAACTGGCCAGTCCCCTATGGCCGACCTCCTCAAGCGCAAGCTTGAAGGGGCCGTGCCCGAACGAGGCGACAGTGACCCCGGCGCAGACCGCAACGGAAACAGAGAGCAGCAATAAGGAGAACACGGGGATGGAAATTGTGTTGGCAGAGGATGAGGCCCCCAGAGGGGGGGTGAGCCTGGGCCCGAGGGGCCAGGGCGGTGAAGGTACATGGACGCCAGTGGCAGCAACGAAGCAGGGGGACAGGAAGAAGAGGAAGAGGGACGAGACAATGCAGCCAAAGGACCCCAACGCTGGCGCCGTCGCTCTGATAACGGTCAGCCGAAAGGCGCGCAAAGACCAAGTATCTATGCACGAGAATAAAGAGAACGAGCCCATCAGCACCCAGGTGACAACCAGGTCGGGGAGGACTAGCATTGGCTCAGCCAAGGTCAGAGTTAACGAATGGCAGCACAAGAGTACTTCAAACCCCGAGGAAGAACTATGAGTCAAGCAATCGATTGCCTGTCAATACTTCAGTATAACTGCATGAAGTCCAAGGACATAGTGATGGCAACATTGCTAAGGGACGTGGAGACCTTCAAACATAGCGTTCTAGCCATTCAGGAGCCGTGGACCAACCCCTTCACCCCTACCACGCATCACCCCATAAGGGACAGGTTCGACCTGCTATACCCGGAGGCGGCAGCGACTGGGGAGGAGGAGGCGGTGGCAAGAGTCTGCTTTTTCGTTAACAAGGACATAGGAGCAACCGAGTGGACCTACACTCAACATTCCCTGGACCTGATCACCATGCACCTCAAGTACAAAACGCCCGAGGAGTCAAGAATGCGCATCGTCAACGTTCACAACGTGTACAATTCAGGACCGAATCTGAACACCAGAGGCACGCAAACTCTGGTCAAACTTAAGGAGGCTCTGCGAGCGCAAGGAGAGCATATAGTGGTAGGCGACTTCAACTTGCATCATCCACTGTGGGCGGGCGAGGACTATCATCATCAACACGCTGAGGCGGATGAGCTGATAGAAATCGTTGAAGAAAACAGCCTACAATTGCTGCTTCCCCCGGGCACGATAACCTATAGGGCAAGAGCGGCCGAATCCACTCTGGATCTGATATTCGTGAGTCAAAGCCTCGAAAGTACGCAAATAATGTGTCGAGTAGCCCCGGAAATGAATAACGACTCGGATCATCTGCCGGTGCGTACGGTACTCGATGTGAACCTGATACCCAGAGAATTTAGGCAGTCGAGGCTGTGGAACAAGATGGATGAGGCACTGCTCTTGAGAGTGATTCACTCGGAGCTTCCCATTCCTCACTCACTGAATTCTAAGGACGATATAGATCACACAACCGCACTCATAAGCAGGGCATTTCAGATGGCGATAGAGGCATCGGTGCCGCTGTCAAGGGGCTGCCCAAGGTCAGTGACAGGCTGGAGTCAGGAATGCAAGAGGCTAAGAAGAAGATTCTATCTAACTCAGAACCTCAACGACTGGAATGAGTACAAAAGGGTTCGGAACCGCAAGAAGTGGGTGCACCAAAAGGCCCTCAAAGTTCAACATAGAGAGAGGATAGAGGAAGCGACAGCATCGACCAGGGGCCTTTGGCAACTGGCAAGATGGGCCAAGAACCGCACCTCACCGCAGCAAGGCTCTACTCCAAACATCCAGGGACCGGATGGCCTGGTCACCGCGCCGGAAGGCAAGGCGAAGATCTTCAAGAACACTTTCTTTCCAACACCCCCCGAGGCAGACCTAACGGACCTGGAGGGTTATCGATACCCACCCTCGGTGACATGGGATCTGATACAAGCGCATGAGATCAGCAACGCGATAAAAAGAGCGGCGCCAAACAAGGCTCCCGGCACTGACGGCACACCTAATGGGGTGCTCAAGGTGGCCCTGCCAGTCATTCTACCTCTCCTCCTACCCTTGTACAATGCGTGCTGGACTCTAGGGTATCACCCAAAGCTGTTCCGCGAATCAAAGACAGTGGTACTTCGCAAACCAGCCAAGGGAGACTACACTCAACCCAAGGCATACAGACGGATAGCTCTTCTCAACACATTAGGTAAGGCCCTGGAAAGCATATTGGCGACGCGCATAAGCTTCGCAGCGGAAGAGTTTGAGCTGCTACCTCGCAGACACATGGGGGGGCGAAAGGCTAGGGGGACAGAGCTCGCTCTTCAGGTGCTAATGGAAACAATACATGCGGCGTGGCTAAGGGGGGAGGTAGCTACGGTGTTGCTTCTGGACATAATGGGGGCGTTCGACAACCTATCCCACACGAGACTCATTCATAACCTCAGAAAAGGGAGGATAGGCGGCAACATGATCAACTGGATACTCAGCTTCCTATCAAATCGCAGCACGATCATCTCGCTCCCGGAGTTCATCTCGGAGGCCTTCGAAACGGGCACAGGCATCCCGCAAGGATCACCCATCTCACCCTTACTTTACCTTTTCTACAACGCAGATCTGATGGAGGAAGAGGAGGATTACAAGATGACAAACCTGGGATACATAGATGACGTCGCAAAGATAGTCACAGGACCATCGGCGGAGGCCAACTGCAGGAAGATAGAGAGTCTATTTAAGGCAAGGGAACATCCTTGGTCTCGAAAACACGCAAGCAAATTCGCACCGGCCAAGTTTCAGCTTCTACACTTCAAGAGATCTACAAAGACACGATCATCACCTGAAGACGATACTCTGCACCTGAAGGAGCACACTATTGAACCACGAGACACTGGAACCTATCTAGGAGTTCTTCTGGATAAGGAGCTGAGGTGGTTTCCCCATCTCAGGCGCGTGGAAAAGGGAGCCTCTCAGGCGCTCAACGTACTCAATAGTCTGGGGGGATCAACATGGGGAGCAAGCGCTCTAAACTTGCGCAGAATTTATCAGGCCTGCGTGGTTCCTAAAGCTCTGTACGCATGCTCACTTTGGTACAGTCCAGAGGGAGGCTTCGGCACAGTGGGACTAGAAAATGCAGTCATCAAGACACTGACCTCTGTTCAAAGGCGAGCGGCGCGGGTGATCGCGGGGGCCTTCAGGAACACCTCAGGACCAGCACTGAATGTGGAGCTATATCTGATGCCTGTCAAGCAGGTGTTAGAGAAGGCTCTCGGGGAAACCCTTATTCGGCTCAGAACAAGTCAAGTATATGACCAAATAGCAGAGGCTAGACAACACTCCAGGGCCACGGAAGGCAATTTCAGGTACTGGAGCCCGCTTTGCAAGCTGGAAGAAAGATACGACGCACAAGGCAGGGTAGACCTTGAGACGCTTGAGTCAATGGAAAGGATTCGACCCTGGGTAGCCCCACCCTGGAGGGTGCCCACAAAGTACAGAATAGCTGAAGATAAGGACATTGCTCTCAAGGAACATGACGAGATCATCAAGGATCCGAGGCTGCTAATAGTGTACACGGACGGCAGCGCTATCAATGGCAAAGTCGGGGCGGCGGCAGTAGTGCCCAGCCTGGGGATAGAGAGAAATTCCTTAGTGGGAAACGACACCAAAGCCACTGTTTATGCAGCCGAACTGCACGGTCTAGTGCTAGCTACTTCCATCGCTGCGCAACACCTAGGGCACAGAACCTCCCTGGTCATCTTTACGGATAATCAGGCAGCAATCACATCTTCCTCGGAGCCAGGCACACAGTCGGGTCAAGGGATACTTCGTATATTGGCTATCAAGATGGACCTCCTTCGATGGAGTGGTATCGATGTCAGGGTTCACTGGATCCCCGCGCACATCGGGGTGCCGGGGAACGAAATGGCGGACAGGGCGGCAAAGCAGGCCACAGGCTGGCGCGAGAACCCCTGGTCCCCACCCATCCCGCCAACGATATCTATCCCCTTTGCGACGCTGCGATCGTCGGTCAAAATGACCCTCAGAAAGAGAATAGTCTTGGACTGGGAGGCGCAGTGGCGGGGGGAAAAAGTGGGATCCATAACAAGAAAGCTCATCGAAGTACCGGCAAGAGCCACGCTTCGCTTACACATAGGTCTGCACCGAGCCCTGAGCTCAGTGCTGGTTCAGCTCCGCACGGGGAAGATAGGTCTGAGGGACTATCTTTTCAGCATCGGAAGGGTCGAATCAAGAGAGTGCCCGTGTGGATGGGGTAGACAGACGGTCAAACACATCCTGATCGAATGCCCTATTCATCAGCGCATCCGCCTGGATACAATATGGAAGGGTTCCCGGGTGCAAGACCTGAAGCAAATTCTCAGTACGCCCAAGTTGGCAAAAGAAGCTGCTAGATTCGTGATATGGGCGCGCCTTCTTGGCCAATTTGGGGGCGTCCCCATGGAACGTCTAGATTGACGACGGCAAGTCAGCACTCAGCTGGTATTTCAGGCAAAACGCACCCGGTGATGTGGGCCGTGAGTGCAAGGGCAAAGAATTTGGGCCGCGGATCGAAGCAATAGAAGGGGCAGTCACCTCATGGAGTTTTGGGGGAATTTACTTCAAATTAATGCGTTGCCAATAGGGCAACTTGGATAGGAGGCTCGGAAGGGGGCGGGCGAGGAGCCCAGGGGGGGCCCGGGCTTTTGTAGCTGAAGTTGAGGATGCAGATGAGGCGTTACAGTTATAATATTTTACTTGTCTTTTTGTTTTGTTTGCCTATAAAGTTGGGATGGATTTGTGGGATTTAGGGTTGACTACCCCTGCTTAGATTGGCGAATAGTTAGCTACTCCGGCATAGGTGGCCTTAGGCTCCTGGATCCGCGTATGAATCAATCAATCAATCAATCTAGATCCCACAACAAAAACCAAATCCAGCCGCTGAAAGATCTGTGCCGGATCAAATGAATAGCCAATCGTCTACAGCTTGATCAAATTCCTGCTCCCATAACCGTACCAGCATATTCTACGCATAATGACCATCGTTCATAAATCGAAACGTCAGCGCAGCGCTCACTGTGCAAGACCAATCATATCTTCCATTGCGTGAACGATATCCAAGAATCGGTATCAATCCATTCGATCACACCGGTGAATTGTAGAGAACTAGCTAATGAGCAGCTTACAGCTTTGCAGTAAGGGGCTTAGACTTCATGGATTTTCTCCATTGAGGGAGCCGCGCTTATCCATTCTGGTTGGGACTGCCCTGGATGAGGTATCTTGAGATGCCATTGTATGCTCTAGCAGCATTGGCTTGTAGCAAGTTCGGGGAATCGCTTGTAAGGATTTCGATATCGGAAATCAGAGTACAGTGGAGAAGACTGGGGTCCCGTCATTCCACCGAACAGCATGACGGGGTTTGGCCTAGCTAAGGTAAAGGCGCTGTTAGAAACAAGCATGATGCAAAACAGATTGCAGTACACATACCGATGGTTTAGCAAAACAGCGACGGCGAGTGCCGAGTTTTGAACGATTTTTACAGTTTATGATCGGAATCAACAGGTCTACCAACCAAAGGTACGACCGAAACCTAGAAGGAACGTTAAGCGCTTGGCCCAGAATCAACGCATCCGACTCGCAATATCTCTCGCCACATAAATTTGGCCATACAGATCTGTCACGTTCACAAATGTCTTCCATATCCCCATTTGCTTCGGCACCGCTTCCCCCAGCTTCTGCATTGCAAAGAGCAAGCAGTCGCGCTCATAATCCGCAATTTCGAATAGTGCCGCCTTAAATGCTTCTTCCCTTACATCGTTCTGATTCTCAACACTGCCTTCTTGCTTCACTACATTATTATGATGAAACTCTGGGAAATTGACGCTGTTGAGATTCTTCTCCGCCCGGTCACGAGCAATGGACCCATAATCATTATACTGGCGGCACATAGTTGCGAGATGGCGGCAAAGGTCCTGCGAGATATATTTAGATTGCACGCTGGGGAAGCGGTCTTCTCCCGGGTTGGCAGTAAGGCAAGACATAAAGGCGAAGGAGTATGGACAAGAGGTATCATCAGCAGACGTGGTGTGCACCCAATTGTGATACGTGCCATTTGGGGCGACAAAAGGAGTCGTGATAGTGTAAGAGAACTCTTGGTCGGAAAAACGAAGGTTGTCCTCGATGTGTGCAATGTGGGCAAGGAGAAAATTTTGAAGCTCTCGACGGAGAATTTGCTGATCCAGCGCGCTGGAGCTCTGCACCTGGGGATGGTCCAGTACCTAGGTGATGAACCGGGTCAGAGTCTTTTCGATTTGAGAGATATTGATCACACCATCCGTTTCTGTTATACTGGCAAGATCATTGGTGGATACAGCTGAGGTATCCACGAGGCTCTCTTTGACGCCGTAAGAGAGTCCGTTCGTTTCTCTAATCAATTTCTCTACGGTCCGCTTGACAATTTCAAGATTGTCCTTCAACTATGTCCCGACTACCGCCTCCATGTATTCGTCTGCTTGGTAATTGAGCATTGATATGATCATCATGTCCCACATAAGCTTTGTGCTGAGGTAGCCGCCTCCACGATAATTTGAGGCGATCCAGGTGAAAGGGATGTACTCTAGATACTTATCTTCCGCCATCTCTTTGCGAGAAAAAATGTTTAGCCGAACACGTTTTAGATGCGGTAAGAAAAGATAGCCCTCAACGACGGCCGCGCGGAGTTTCCAACTAGGCTCTTGGCAGAACAATGGCAGGTGGGAGAAGAATTGGGAGAATTTTGTAACGGCTTCCATCCTCACATCGATCAGGTTCTTTGCAGCCTCACCCCATCCTTGGCAGGTTGGTATTGGAGCATTTATAGCGGAGATGCAGTAAGCCTGAGAAAGAACTCCTGAGCCGTAACTGACTTTCTCAATCCAGAGCGGCGCCGGCTTAGTCCATCCTTCACAATATTGGTTCAAATAGAGCCGGCCTGCCTCGATAGCCGAAGTAATCTGGGGCTCTAGAAAACGCACCCATGGGATACCAAATATTGAGACAAGAAATAATACAGCATAAGCAGTCTCTTCACTTGACTGGTTGCTGCCCCAAGATCCATTTGCATTTTGCCGTTGTAAGGTGCGCACCAATGCTTGGAGTAACACAATAGGCACTCGGTCTCGAATAAGAGTGTCAGACAGCGCAGTGAGCTGCCCCTCATCCCAGAGATGAAGAAATCGCGTTAAACTTTGCACCAAAAGCATCATTGAATATTCTAGAGACAGATTCTGAAAGTTTTCAGCAAGGGCATCACAAGCTATACACGCTTCGAACTTACCCATTTATCGTCTACCGATCCAGTCCACCAGGAATCGCACAGAAAGTTTGCTGACGTACATATCTGAGTCTCGTACCTGCTCGGATTAGGCACATGAAGGAGGGCGTTCAGTACATTGCAGTTGGCACTAAAGCTTGCGTCACGCTCTCCGGCATATGTCTTGAAATGGGATTCGCTTCCAAATTCAGTATTCATTTGGTTTGGAAGAACGCTCTTGTTAAGCAAGTTGAGGATCAACACGACTTTCGCCGTGTCATCGGCATCGGCAAGCAGATGGGGCGCTGAATCCTCAAGAATATCACTTTAATCGTTGAATGGGGGGGCGAAAATGATCTGACCGAAACCCGCGAGACCGTTTCCATCCTGGAGGCACTTTTCGAGGTACCCCATTATGCTCAGAATGTTCTCCGAACCTAATGACTCAATAGAAAATCCGCTTTCGAGCAGAGTAGAAACGACCTTGCCATTTTGTCAACTTTCCGACCCCATCTATAGCCGTATAGTGGGAACAGACCCAACTTATCTCAAATATAGTGCATGGGAAAGCAGATGGAACGCCTCCACTACCTTTACCTTCACCATCAGCTATGACAGTTCGAATGTAGCTTTCAGCTTCTTCGTCCCATATCGAGGAGTTCATTAGATATGCTGCCGTCGATGATGGGGATGCCATCATGCTGCCGAAGACTTTATGATGACTAATCCTGTCGTAGTCGACTATGTTCGAGCCATGGAAAGCCTCTAGGGAATGTATTAAAGTTGTCTTCCGAGTGCTATATAGTATTTCCGGGTCAAAATTGGCGAGCTTTTTGCGGTTGAGCATCATAAGAGACTGTCGACCTGGGAAATCAAAAGAGATGCCCTCATGCTTTAAGTTTTCCAGGAGTGAGGGGATCAAAATCTCGAAGCCAACATGACGACTGGTGTCCACGTCCCATTCTTCAAGTTTGAGTCCAAGGAATACGGTAGCCTTGGATATACGCGAGCCAATATCATGTCCCAAGCCATCACCAATAAGAGACGGATTTGCTGCGTGCATCTTCATGGCAAGCAGCGCTGCTAATGTATTCAAGATACTGTCCAGATCGGAGCGGTCTATATCCCAGCCACCTTCCGATGTTTGTGTATTCAAGATAAACCCAAAAGACTCTGGAAAGAGCCATCGTCGGCCCCCAGCGGCGGGTTTCGATATCATGGAGACCCATGCTGTGTCATAGATCGCTGGCGACATCGATCCGATCCCGGGCTCGTTGAGAATACCATCGGCTAATTGCTTGATCAAAAGTCTGGCATGCTCAGAGATATCTTTCGTATCTATCGACTGTGAAGCCATGTTAACACTATTGTAATGATAAAGATGTACCACTTAGAGAGTACGAATAAGCTCCAAGATCAAAATGCTGGATAGAAAAGACCCTGAACTGGAGAGAAGCGAAATCGTAGGGTACTGGTGCAGCACATTGATACGATTTCCACCGCAGACAGTCTAGAAGACCTCCGGTTATACGCATGTTCGTAGCTCACTCAATCAAAGAAGGCTCGCAAGGATACAGGTCTAGCAACCCAATAGGTTGTGAAAATCTGCGGGGCCTTGTACACCCTTTTTGAAATTGCCCTACGTCCTTATTGCCCAGAATCAGCGAGACAAGGCGCATCAAGTTCACCGCCATTCCTGCAACGCTTTGGCTGCACAAGAGGGGCAAGATCCTGGCGCTACAGGGTTACTCAACATGTGATAAAAGACCCTTAAATGAGGAGTCGGTGTTGAAGGTTTCGAGGGGCCGAAAGGGGGAGAGAGAATGGAAACGATAAATTACCGTTTCATTACAGTACAATAAGTTACCACTGATCCGACCCACCCACACACCTACCTACTTACGCCATTTCCGCAGTACCTATCATCTCATGCAACACTTTCTTTGGTCACCAAAAGCTGGGGTTCCATGCGGTGCAGAAATATGCAGTCATGCCACCCTCCAAACCTGCAGCAGAGGAACTCCCACTTCTTACACGGCACAGCGACCCTTGCCTCTCGGAGATGGATCATGATCCATGGGTTGTATTTATGTTGCCTAACAGGAGTGTTTGTCTTGCTGTACAAGGCAGCACCAATACTGAAGAGAATGTCCCAAAATGCCGAATGATTGTTGTAGCCTCATTGCCGTCCTCTTTCGGCTCCTCATAGCCAGTCTTGCTGCTAATACCAGGACTGCCGACTGATTGCTCCTCTATGCCAATACATTTGATACGATTGCCGTTCTCCGAGATAAAAGTGCTGAAGACATGGACAATTTTGCAACGCCGTTGGCTCGATTAATCCATGATAGGATACTCTTTGGAAACGCATTGAAGAACGTCTACCAGACGAAAGCTCTTGACTCTAGATGGATCTCTTACTTGACATGTATAGCTCTAGTTACTTCGCTTCTCTTCTACTATTCGCGCAAAGAACAGAGCGTAAAGGCCCCATTTGTTGGATATCGTCGCTTCTGGGAGCCTACCATTTGGTTGAGACTTCGCTTCTTCCAAGGAGCGCGAGAGGTAGTCAACGAAGGATATGAGAAAGTAATTTCATCATCTTTGTTAGGTATACCGTCTGAAGCTTTCATAGTACAAGGATACCATGTTCTGGATCCGCCGAAATGATAAAGACATCCTCGTGATCTCGAGGAAGTATGTCGACGAGCTTCGAGCGTTACCAGAATCAATAGCTAGCCCAATACAAGGACATATCAAGGTGAGGATGAGCTAGTAACTCGGCGATTTGCTGCTGATTGCTCTCAGAATCTTCTTGGGAAATATTCGACAACGGATCTACTCTTGGAAAGCGATTTACACACACGAGTACTCCAAACCAGGCTCACTCCAAACCTTGGCAAATTCTACAACACCATTCGGTATGAGCATGATCTTGGCATGTCCTTAGATATGCCGATCGTTGAAGGTGCGCAACATTGACAACGTCCCCATGTCAAGGACTGAAACTGACCAGTATTAAGACGATGATTGGACTGAACTGGCGGTCTACGATACTTTCCTCCATGTTATCGCTCGGATATCAGCACGGATGTTTGTGGGGCTCCCATTATGCCGAGACAATGAATGGCTTAATATTTCAGTCCATTACACTGAGAACGTCTTCACGACCGTTATGACCTTGCGTATGCTTCCCAAGTTCTTGCACTCTACCGTTGTATGGTTTCTTCCGTCGTCTTATAGGGTCCACCAAAACCTTCGGCGCGCAAAGCAGCTCATTACACCTCTCGTCAAACAGCGGCTCGAGGCGCAATCTGAAAGCATCGAAAACTACGAAAAGCCAGATGATATGCTCCAATGGATGATGGATGCCGCTAACGAAGACGAAGGGAAGCCTGATAAGCTCGCACATAGGCAACTTATTTTGACTCTTGGAGCGATCCATACAACCACTATGGCTGCTACTCACGCTCTTCTAGACCTTTGTGCACACCCAGAATATGTGGTGCCTCTAAGAGAAGAAGTGGAAAACCTCCTGCTCGCAAACAAGGGCTTGGATAAATCTACACTATCGAGAATGCGTAAGATGGATAGCTTCTTGAAAGAGTCTCAAAGGTTTAACCCACCTAATCTTTGTAAGTCCTTTGAATTCGCAGCAAATGCTCAGTCGATAGAATCTAGAGACTTACAAGATATAGTATCATTCAATCGCGTGGCAATGGAACCTTTGAAACTATCGGATGGTGTACTGCTCCCACAGGGAACACACTTTGTCGTGGCTTCTGCTCCAGTTATGATGGATCCTATCAATTTCCCAAACCCTGACGAATTCGATGGTTTCCGGTTTCACCACATGCGCTCCGATCCCAATGAAGCCAATCGACATCAGTTCACTATGACAACGAGTTCAGAGCTGCACTTTGGGCATGGCAAATTCTCATGTCCGGGTCGGTTTTTCGCCGCCGCCGAGATTAAGATGATCCTTTCACATATTCTCTTAGAGTACAAGTTCAAGTATCCTGATGGAATGGGAAGGCCTGCCAATATGACTGCAGACGACAACATCTTTCCCGATCCAGCAGCAAGGGTGTTGATCAAACATAGAAACCAGGGACTGAATTGATTGCTAGAAACAACCAAAAGAATACTAGCGAATAGAGCGCTGAGCGATGAGAATGATTCCCTTAAGGAGGTCTCACCTTCGGGCTAATGCATGCATTCATCCTTGAACTATCATCCACCGAGTCGTTGTCTCGGTGGTTGTTTTACTTGGATAGAAAACGACAAGGCTCCAGAGTAATAATGGGAAATGGTGATGCCTCATTGATCTGTAAGCGGTCTAAAATAGAATCCCAGACCTCAAAATCCTAGAGTTGTAATAATAATGAGGGGCATCAGTTGCGGCGCTGTACCTTATGCAGGGTATGTTTCGGTTACCTAGGATATTGCGAAGTTCCTTTCGGCTTCATGTACCGGCTTACGTCAGCTGCGGAACAGCCCCACCTGAAGCACAGTTTTCCCCATTTTCTAACCCTCCTTCCACCACCTATATCTGTCTCAATATGGACCCGATTGATGCAGCTTTAGCCTCATTAGCTTCCTTGCAACCAGGCGAATGACCTAATATATCAAAAACAGCTAGGGAATTCGGGTGCGATCGCTCTTTTCTATCTAAACGATTTCGAGGTCTTGCAGGAAGCCGAGAAACCCAGTACCAGAATCAACGAAACCTTAACGATCAGCAAGAAAAATCCCTAGTCAAATATATAGATCGCTTATGTGCACGCGCCTTACCACCTAGCAGGCAAATGATCCGGAATTTTGCCAGCGAGATCTGCGGTAAAGAGATTGGAAAAGAATGGGTTTCGGGTTTCCTAAAACGCCATACTGTTGACCTGGTTTCGAAGTGGTCGATGGGCTTAGATCACAATCGCTCTAGGGCAGATTCAGCCTTCAAATATACGCTGTATTTTGAGCTTTTGATGAGGAAAATCAAGCAGTATCTAGTGGAGCCGCGGCATATGTATGATATGGATGAGAAGGGGTTCCTCATCGGGGTACTTTCAAAGATGAAGCGGATATTCTCCCGCAGGCGCTATGAAGAAGGGGGAATAAAGCAGCTTATTCAGGATGGAAATCGGGAATGGATTACTACTATTGCAACTATTTGCGCAGATGGAACGGCACTATCACCAGGGTTAATTTACCAAGCAACCACCGGCCTCATTCAGGATACATGGCTTCAGGATTTCGATCCCGATATTCAAAGCTGTTTTTTCGCTTCCTCCCCATCTGGATGGACCAATGATGAATTAGGATACCAGTGGCTAGTTCAGATATTTGATCGTGAGACGAAAGGCAAAGCATTGAGGGATTACCGGCTCCTAATCCTCGATGGCCATGGATCGCATATAAATATGAAGTTTATCGACTTCTGCGATAGGAACAGGATTCTACTGGCTATCTATCCACCTCATTCAACGCATACCCTTCAGCCCCTAGATGTTTGCCTATTTCGTCCCTTATCTCAAGCATATTCAAATGATCTAGCGAAATTCATGGATGAATGCCAGGGCTTTTCATCCATAACGAAACGGGATTTCTTTCGCTTATTTTGGCACGCTTGGGAAGCTTCATTCACCTCTAGGAACATCTTTTCGGGGTTCGAATCAACTGGCTTACATCCTTTTAACCCTCAGCGTGTTATTAGCAAATTCGCTAAGAAAGACGAGGATCGGCCTTCTTCCAGCTCTTCTACAAATACGGTAATAGGCGCGGAAGATTGGAAGCGCATCGAAAAGCTTCTACAAGCCGTGGTTTCAAATATTTATGAGAAGAAGGCACAGCAGCTAAGCAATACGATGCACGCATTATCTACAGAGAATATGCTGCTTAAGATGCAAAATGATGGGCTTAAAAAACGCTTGGTTAATGAAAAGAAACGAAGGAAGCGTGGGAAGCCATTAATGCTCGATTTCCCTACCCAAAATGAGGGTGGAGCAATTTTCTACTCACCTAATAAGGTACAGCAGGCCCGTGACCGCCAGGATCAAAAAGCGGCCAACGCAGAGGCCCAGCGTCGTCAAAAGGAGGTTGATAAGGCTTGTAAGGAGGCTGAGAAGGCCGAGAAGGTTCGTTTGGTCGAGGAGCGAAAGGCTGCTAGGGCATATGCGAAGGAAACAGGAGGAAAGGCGGCGCCAAAAAGATGAGAAGATACAAGCCAAAGGAGCTAATCAGCAGCTTCAGAATAAGCTTGCGATAAAAGCTAGGAAGGTTCAGAAGCCTGCGCAACCTCAAAAGAAGTGCAATAGTAGGGGTAATAAGGATATGGTAGTGGTAGAAGATGAGGAGCTACCCCCTCCCCTGAATGCACGCGGAAGGCAAATTCGCCTGCCCGAGAGGTTTCGGCCTATCAAATCGTAGCATTTTAGATTCGTCTAGCCCTGTAGATCAAAATTCCAAAAAATTGTATCATATGGATGATTCTATGGCCCTAGATAGCTTGAAAATCAGATGTGGTGTTGGGGCGAAAACTGTTCTTCAGGTGGGGCTGTTCCGCAGCTGACGTAAGCCGGTAAGACTTCTTCCGACTCAGCCTCGCCAGCGTGAAGTATGGTCAGGTATTCTTGCCTCAGACCTTAGACCTTATGCTTACTTATTATTTCGCATTATTACTATGTATCACGTGCAAGTGTTGAATCTGATAAGATAATAGCTGAATTCGATAAGATGGCAGAACTTTTTTTTCGCATAAGGTCTGAGCGAAATCTCGAAAATCTGTTATTCTTGAAAATGGAAAAAAACTTTTTTGCTTTGATGCTAGCACACGTGTACAACACACTATTAGTATATAACTTGATTATAGATTAATAAAATCTATTAAAATCTAGCGACGAACGTAGTCTAATTGATGTAAAATGTAATACTTAAGACTCTATCGCATGGCGAACATAACGTCGAAATCCCATTTTTAAGAATAACAGGTTTTCGAGGTTTCGCCCTTAGATTCTATAGAATGATTATTGTACGAGTGCGACGCTTAATAATGCGATGCTTAATAATGCGACGCTTAATAATGCGTCGCATTATTAAGCGCCGCACTTTAACTTCTACAAATCGCCGCGTCAAGCGTCGCACTGCTACAATAATCATTCCATAGGATCTGAATACCGAGGCAAAGGTATTCCACATCCCCCGCCTTCTCTTTTGTTCGAAATGCCCCAACGTCTCCTTTAATCGTTCGCAATCTTCAGCTCGCCAAAGCCATCAGCCATTCTCAACTGCGGTGCGCCAAAGAAATCCATCACAACACCGCCCGTGTATCATACTCTCCTCCTTGAACTCCGCCAAAACCTAACTCCTAGCGACGATGAGTATCCTACCCTTAATGGATCAGGCTCCAGGTCTCGCCAGTCGAGTATTCATAACCCTTGGAATTATTCTTCTGGTGAGTGTCGAACGCTGAACAGGCAGATTGCGACGAGAATGGACAGACCTCGTCCACAGATCAAGGCAGCTTCGGCTAATACTTGTTCCTCTTTCTCTAGTACCCACTGGGATTTGTAGTCTACAACCTCTACTTTCATCCACTATCAAGGATTCCAGGCCCCAAGACCTGGGCGGCAACTCGGTTGACCTTCATCCGCTCAGTCTGGAAAGGCAGTCTGGTCCACGATGTCCAGAAAATTCACCGACAATACGGCGACATCGTCCGCCTTGCACCCGACGAAGTCTCTTTTGCCAGGGGTGAAGCTTGGAGCGAAATATTTGGCCATCGGCCAGGCCATTTGCCGTTCCCTAAAAACCCCGTTTGGTGGAGTCCCCCACAAGGCCAGACACCGTCATTACTTCATGTCCAAGATGAGGGAGCACATGCACGCATGCGTAGGGTTCTGGCTCATAGCTTTACTGAGAAAGCCTTGAGAACTCAAGAACCTCTGATTCAGTCTTATGTTGATCTGCTGATGAAAAGACTCCGAGAACGGACGGCGCAGAACACTCACAGCGAGGGAACTGTTCTTGATATTGTGCAGTGGTACAATTATACCACTTTCGACATAATCGGTGATCTTGGCCTTGGTCAATCGTTTGACTGTCTTCAGCAGAGTACGCTGCATCCCTGGGTTGCCATGATTTTCAATTTTTTCAAAGTCAGCACGTACCTCGCCACCGTCAATTTTTACCCATCAATCGAATTTCTTCTTCGAAAATGCATACCTAAAAGCGCCCTCAAGATGCAACGCGATCACTATCAGCTTGTTGTAGACCGAGTCGATCGCAGGATGAACCTTGAGACGCAACGTGATGACTTCATGTCCCAGCTCCTCAAACACAACGACAAGACAGGGATGTCTGTCGATGAGATTCGATCTACGTTCAGCACACTCATTGTGGCTGGGAGCGAGACCACCGCTACAGTACTATCAGGTATCACAAATTACTTAGTACAAAACACTAGAGTCTTGCAAAAATTAGTCCAAGAAATCCGTGGCTCTTTCAAGGAAGAGAAAAATATCACCATCGGCTCACTTCAAACGCTGGACTACCTCAATTCCGTCATTGAAGAAGGCCTCCGCTTATGCCCACCAGTTCCTGCTGGATTACCTCGGGTGGTCCCTGCCGGAGGTGATACAGTCTGCGGACAGTGGCTTCCGGAGCACGTAAGTCTCTCCTAAAATCCTCAATATCGGTTTAAACTGGACCAACTAACATTCTTTACAATAGACCAACGTATCTGTCCCTCAATGGACCCTTTCGAATTCTGCCGAAAATTTTGCTCGTCCGACTTCTTTCATCCCCGAACGCTGGCTATCCTCCGCCCCCGTCGAATTCGCATCAGATAAAGCAATCTCTTCGCAGCCTTTTAGTGTAGGGCCGCGTTCCTGCATTGGTAAGAATCTCGCGTATGCAGAGATGCGCTTGATACTTGCACGCGTGCTATGGAACTTCGATATCGCGGTTCCAAACGAAGGTAAAAGCGTGATGGCGTGGGCGAGCCAGAAAACATACATGCTTGTCGAAAAACAGCCATTCGAGGTGCGGTTGACTACTGTGAGGCATTAGTTGGCTGGTGTTTGAATCTGCGATGGATGCTTATATGACGGCTATGTTGCGAGGTGCCAGTGGCCCCGAAGGATTCTATTGCTGCTGTAGTTAATCAATAATATTCATCAAGATGTCTTGGTAGCTCTGAGACTGTTTCCATTATGCTAACTAATAACAAATTGATCTTTAATGGGTATAAGTTTTCTGCTAGCTAATCATGCATGACAGATGCGAATACCCTATTGAGAAGACAGTCAAGGCTCAAACCTCTCCAACGCACCTAATTACAACGGGCAACTCGGAACAGCGCTACAGGTAGACCCTACGCACTTTCAATATTCACTAAAGAATTTCCTAATACAATCGTACCTCGATTAGGGGGCCGGAAGGATTTTCTAATCTCTAAACTATCTATCACGACATTGAGAGCGCGAAAAGTCATCCGCGATCATCAGAGTTGGATATTTCTAATATTATAAACTCTGCACTAACGCCAAATCTGCCAGCAACACACAAAACAACTAGTCGACCGCAAGCTTAGCCAAAATCACCTGGATAGTCTCGTTGAACGGACGAATATCTTCCACCATTTCCTTCAACTAATTATGTAGGCCTTGAAGCACTGTCTATTTTAAAAAAACTTCTTTTAATTGTCGATAACAAGCTAGTAAAGAGATTAATATCTCTGTAAAATAAAAAACAATAATTAAAAATAAAAGTTAATTAAATTCTGCTAATTAAGTTCGAATTTAAAATTCTAAACTTAAACAATATTAAAAGTAATACTAGCTTTGTTATTAATAGTAACTATTACAATTTTTAAATATATTAAATAAAATAAATGCAAAAATATTGTTAACAATAGTTTATATTTTAAAAAGATTTATAATATTCTTTAGATAATTAAAATTATCTATAAAGATACAAATAATATTTATAAACAAAAAAAGAACTTAAATATACAAGAAACTTAAAATATTGTATAAAGATAAGTATTTTTACTAAAGACAATATAATCTAGATTTCTAACAAAATTAATTTAATAAAATAAATAAAATCTACATTTTTAAATTATTGTTAATTATAAAAATAATATAATTCGATACAATTATTATATTATTTAAACAAAGATTTATATTATTATTATTATGTTTCTTTTTAAAAGTATTGTATAAAAATAGTTTGCAAAACATTGCAATTTTTGTTTATTAATTAATAAAAAAAAGCAACAAAGATTGTTAAATTCTTGCATTATTAAAATTATTAAAAAGTTGAATAAAATAATCTTTATTATAAACTATAGATTTTCGAATATTAGATATATATAGTTAAAATAAATAATTGCAAAGAATTATTGTATAAAGATCTTAAGAAAATAAAGTATTATCTTTAAATATTATAGCAATATAGAGTTTAATATATAAAGTTAATTAAAGATTGTTAGTTTATTTCGAATTCTTTGCAATAAGATATCTTTTAAAAACAACTTAATATCTCTTTCGAGAAATTTTAAAAAAACTCTTATTTATATTTTATTATTTAATAGTTTATAGAAAGTAATAACTAATAGAGCAAATATAAATAATTAGTATTCTTATAAAAAGAGTTTTAAGCTAGCAAAGAATTAAATTTTTTGCAATATTATAAAACTCTAAATTAGACATTTTTTTTTAAAAGATTTGTTTACTAATTCTCGACAATTTAAGTTTAGAAATTTATCTTAATTAATTTAAATTTGAAAATCTAAAAATTATCTACAACTTGTTTTAGAGCATTATATTTTAATTATAATATATAGATAGAATTTTAATAATACTTTATATATAAATTAGATCTCTTTTAATACTTTGTACTTTATTTAAAAATTTCAATTTTTATTGCTTTGTACAAATATTATATATTTATAAAATATTTATCGATTAAAAGTAGATTAAAGATTTCTATATTCTAACAATAGATAGTAAATAACAAATCTATATTTAAAAAAACTTAAGTTTACTTTTTGTTTAATTGCTATTAAACTTTAACTAGTTTCTAATTCTTAATAAATAGACAAAATATACTATAAAAGAAGTTTACTTTAATATTTTTAACTTCTTTAATAAAGATTTATTTTATTATATATATTTAATAATCTTTTGCTCTTTTTTAATTTCTAATTAATACTTAAAATAAAAATGTTTTATAGAATTTTAATTTTTTGTTATTTAAAGAAAATAATACAATATCTTGTATATATACAAGAAATCTAATATTATATTTTTAATAAATATATTGCAAATTTTATATATTTAAATTCTTATACAATTACTATTTTTTAAAACAGAAATATATATTACTTCTTTGCAAACTTTTATTAGATTAAAAAACTAATACTGCAATAAATTTTTTTTTTTTTCAATATATTTAAAAATTAATATCTCTCGATATTAGTGCGTTTGAATTTTATTAAATATATTATTTTTTCTATATATTTCTTTAAAGAATACAAAATATCTTAAATTTTATATTTAGATTATAGAAAGTATATTATTGATTAATTTTAAAAACTTTATTTGTAAACCTTTTATATATTAATTAGTGTAATCGTTGGGTCGGGTCGAACACTTTTTTCTCAACTCGATTCACTCTCTTGGACCTCGTAGGGTTGGGCCAAGGTTAAGGCGCGAACCTAACTCTAGGGTCGGGTTTCGTCGAGTCAATGCCAAGAACTCAAGCTAACTTCGTCGCGTTAGCATTTGCTTATCTTATCTTATCTTATCTATGCGCTAACTCGATTGAGCTAGCATAAGGTCCAAGTTAATCGCATATAATTAGCGCGTCACGTGACGTCACGTGATCGAGTGGGTCGAGTTAGACATTCGACGCGCATTCTTCGCTCGTCCCACCTTGTTAAGCTAGGAAATTTGCTTGATTCTAGGGTTAGAATTGGGCGAGTTAACTCGATCAAGTTAAAACTTAATTCAACGATCACACTAGTTCTATTTGTAAAGAGAATCAAATTGTAGAAGAATATTTACTGTAGAATTATAATAACTTTATTTGCTTTTCGATTGTAGAAAAGTTGGATTGTAGAGAAATATTTATCGTAGAATTATAATAGCTCTACTTGCTTTTTTAATCAAATAGTATAGAAATATTTATTATAAAATTATAATAATTCTACTTGCTTTTTGACTGTCTTGTAGAGAATAAAGAAATATTTATTATAAAACTATAATAATCTTATTAGCAATTAAATTGTAGAAAACTGTTTATTGTAGAGTTTTGTCTTAACTAAGTTGTACAATTATAGTTTACTCTACTTATTAAAGAAAAGTATCTAGATTGTACAACTCTTAACTTTTTATTGTAATAAAATATATTATTTGTTTAGTTTGTAAAAATATTGTTTTTGTATTAATATATTTCTAAACTTAGAGTACTATATCTTCTTGCTTTTAAGTATAGAAATAGAAATTGTTACTTTTTTTAACAAAAATTAGAATATTATTATTACGTACTTGTTACTGTTTTGATTTAGTTTATTATTATATTGACGAAAACAGAATATTATTAGACTAATTGCGTCGAGATCAATTATCGAGTTCGAATTAAATATTCGATTCGAATCTTAATAATTTGTGTTAACTCGATTCGAAAGTCTTTACAATTCGATTTCTAAAGTTGAAATTAACAATTCGAATCAAGTTGTAGACTTAAAATCAAAAAGTAACTCGAAAAATTAACTTGAATTATTAAGACTTAGTATTAGTATAAAGAAATTCTAAAAGAAATAGTCGAAAATTATATTTTATTTTATAATTTTAAATATAGAATTATCTAGTAATATATTATAGTAATATATTCGAACTATCTATATAGTTAGAGTTAAATTATTAACTTGACTTTTTTAATTAAAGAGTTCGACAATTTTGTTTTGCATAATTTTGTCAAAAATTATAAAAAGAAAAAAATTATTGTATCTCGAGAAAAATTTAAACTCTTAATTTTTTGACTTGCAATAACAATAATACAATATCTATAATAAAATTAACAAAAGTACAGTAATACTCTTAATAATATTATTATAAATATTGTATTACTATTATTAAAAGTTAAAACGCTCTATTATTGAGCTATCGAGACTTTAATATTTGAGTATATTCTATTTAAAAATATATAGAGAACTAATAACTCTAAAGCAATAATATAATTTTTAAAAAACCAAATATATTATTCGAAAAATTAACTTAAATTGTCAAAATATTAATATAAATTTAAATTATATTTAATAAATTTAAAATCTTAGTCTTATATTTTACTTAAATTGTTTAATTATAACTTAATAATATAGTATAATAATACAAAAAAGTAATACAAGTAGCAACTAGTCTAAACAAGTTCTTTTAAGATAATACAAGCAAGCGTAGCTTTTGTGTCGAAGCATACTACTTAATACTCTAGCGAAAAATCCAAAATTATAATAATATATATTCAAAAATAGAAAATCTTAATATAATAATATTATTTTCAGTTTTTTAACAATTCGATTCGATTTTTAATATTAAAATCGAAAATCGAGTTAAGTCGATTTAGATTAATTTTAAAATAATAGAAATCGAATTAAATTTCTAATTAATTTCTAATATTAAAATCGAAAATCGAGTTAAGTCGATTTAGATTAATTTTAAAATAATAGAAATCGAATTAAATTTCTAATTAATTTCTAATATTAAAATTGATAGATTAAATCAATTTTTGAAGTTAAAATCGAAATTTAATTTAACAATTAATCTAAATATTATATACAATATAAAAGAACAATAATTAACTAAAATTTAAACTATTAGAGTTTAAATCTACTTTATTAACTGTTGTTTTGCGCTATTAATTATAATCTTAATATTATTAAAAAAAAAAATATAAAATTCTAAAAGTTATCTATAAATTATTCTTTTGCGCAATATATTTAACAAAATTGCAAAATTTATTAAAAAAAGATAATATTTGTTTGTTGTAATTCTTTAAATTCTTTAAGTTTCTAAAAATTAATATTAGCTTGTATTAAATAGAAGCAATCGTAATATATACTTTGCAAAATTGATAATTTTATATTATATTAGTATTTGCAAAGCTTATATATATTTAGATTTATTGTTTATTTAATATTATAATTTGTTGTACAAGATTAAGATATTTCTATTGCATAATTGTCTACTTATATTTATAGAAGAAATTGTTTATAAGTTAGTTAATACGTATAGTATTGTATAATTTAATATTGTAATTTAAGTCTATTATTATAGAGATTATATTATATTCGAAGTTATTGTTACTTATTATATTCAAGAAGGTTTAATTATTAGCAAACTTTATGCTTAAGTACTAAGAAACAATAAAAAATAAATAGAAAATATATCAATTTATAAAATAGTAAAAGTCGATAGAAAATTAAAAATAAAGACTAGAAATATAAAGATAAAAAGATAAAAATCTAATAAAAGTTATATATTAATTTCCATATTTCTAAAGTAAAATTAAAAAACAACTAATATTTTTATACAAATTTTAATTTTATATCTATTCTTTGCTTTTAATATACTTAAGAATATTGCAAATAATTTAAAGTATTTAACTTATACATTGATTTTAACTTTAAGTTATTTTTTAGTTTTAACAATTAGCACTTAAAACAATAAGTATTATAGAAAATAAAAAATAAATGTTGTTTTAATTTAATTTGCTAAAAACAATATATCTTGTTATTTATAATAAAAAGATAAAATTTAATTAAAATTAAGTCGAGAAACAATACAATTTTATTGCGCTATATTATAATTTTTTTAGAAGAATTAATATAGACTTGTATAAGCAATAAAGTTGTTTACAAATTAATTATTTGCAATACTAGATTGATCGCGTCGAATCGAATTATCAAGTCTAAATCGAATACTCGATTCAAATTTTAATAATTCGTATTAACTCGACTCGAAAGTCTTAACAGTTTGATTTCTAAAATTGAATCGACAATTTGAGTCGATTTCTATACTTGAAATCGAAACTTAATTCGAAAAAATTAACTCAGATTGTCAAGACTACTATTTTTAGTAAATTTTATTACTTTTAGTAACAATTAATTGATAATTTAATAAAAACAATTAATTTATTTAAATTAATTAATAAATATATTAGAAAGTTCTCTTTATAAATGTATTACTATTGTGCGTTATTTAGTTATTAATAAAAAATCTAAACTTAAACTTAATTTATACTATTTTTAGTATTCTTAACATTCTTGACAATATTCTTAACATTCTTGATAATTCGATTTGGTTTCTAATATTGAAATCGAAAATCGAGTCGAATCAAGTTGAGTCGATTTCAAAATAATAGAAATCGAATTGAGTTTCGAGTTAATTTCTAATGTTGAAATTGTTAAGTCAAGTTGATTTCTAAAGTTAAAATTAAAATTTAATTTGACGATCAATCTATGCAGTACAATCTTAATTAAGTTGCAAATTATATTTTGCTTATTCGACAACTTATAAATAGTTAGACGCTAAGTTTTTTAGTTATAAATCTCTTCATTTAAGATTTAACAAAAAAGTATTCAAAAATTAATATTAAGAAATTGCTCGAAATTACTAATAATTATAAGTATATTTACAGCATAAATTGCAAACTAATTTATATTTTCGATATTTCGAAATTAATTAATATATAATAGTTTTTGTTCTTTTTAACTTTGTTCTATATATCTTTTAAATAAAGATACAAATTGAGATAAAATTTTAATTAAAAACTCTCTTAAAAGAATACTTAGAAATAAAAAACAACTTAATTATTTTTAACAAAACTAAATACTTACTTATAAATTAACAGATAAAATACAAACTTGTATTAGATAGATCTTTAATTGCAACAAATACAAATAAATCTAAATATAGCAATTTGTTAATATCAGAAACTCGAAACTTTTTATTTAAAATTTCAAAAATTCTATACTAAATTAGAAAATCAGTTTTAGAAAAAAAGAATTATAAAAATATTTGTAATATTCTAGGAACAAAAATAAAAAAGTTAACAAAAACAAAAAAGAATTTCAAATACTATTAATTAATACTTAAAGATTTTTCGAAATTCTTAACTATAATATAAGTAATATCTAGTAAAGACAAAACAATTGTTATAATAGTTTTGTTATTAAAAAACAACAATATCGAGAGTTTGTTAATAAATATTAAGAACAAAAAAGAGTATATATAGATTCTAAAAAACAAATATTAATAATATAAATATTGTGTAAAGTAGAAAAATTACTTGCATTTTAATAATATTCTAAAGATCTTAAATTAATCTGCTATCAAGTTAACAATAAAAAATATATGGATATTAATAAATTTAATTAGTTAAATCAGAAGATAATTAAAATTAAACAAAAATTATTTGTTAAAAAAAGAGTATATTTTAATTGAAAGTTAATTTAAAAAAAATCACTAAGTTTTTTTAACATTTTATACAATATACTTATATTTATTAATTATTCTGTAAAATAATATGTTAAATTATGATTTTATATTAATACTTTAGTTTGTTTATAATATTAGAAGAAATCTTAAAGATAATTTGTTTTTTAGTTTTATAAGTTTGTTATACAATTATTTTGCTATTAATAAATTTAAGCTTAGTTATATTATTGTAACTTATATAGATATATTTTATATTTTGTTTGCAAATATTTAGAATTTTTACTATTTGTAAAATCTTTTTTATACTTAATTTTTCGATTTAGAACAGAGCTTAATTGTAGAATAATATAGAGAATATAACAATTAAAATATTGTTTAACAATTTTTTTAAATATAGTCGAACTAATTGTTACGTCAATTAAGAGTAAACAATCTTAGCTAAAAATTAAATTATATATATAAATATTAATTAAGGAAAAATTTAAAATAACAAAGTTATTAAATTTATTGCTAAAAAAAAGCAGATTTTAACTGCAATCTATATTTAGACAAATAAAATATTAAGTCTAAGTTTTGTATTAAAAATTATAATAAATATATAAATAAATAAAACAATAAATTAGTTCTTTGTTGCAACAATAATTGCAGAACTAATACTCGAAATATAGAAATTAATAAGATTATTATTAATATATATATAAAGAAAGTTTAAAAGATATTTTGTTTTATTACAAATATTATTAAATATTTTGCAAAGTATTTACTAAAAAACTTGTATTTACAATAAATATATTGCAAGAAAAAACAATTAATACTATCTTTAAAAAACTGCTAAAAGAATCTTTTACAATAAATTATAATATTAGCAATATATATATTAATATTTAAAAATACTGAACATTTGCAAGAATTGCTTTAAGATATCTAATCTTTTTATTAAGATTTTGTTAATTTAATTAATAGAACTAAAATAATTAAGTATTGCAAAAAAATTCTTTAATAATAAGATTATTAATATTAGAATATATATTATGCATATTTTTATAATTATAAGTCGAAACAAGTCTAGAAAGCTCGAATTATTATTTATATTGCAACTTGTTTTTAATTTTCTATATTTTTTTAATATATTTATAAGATATTTAACTAATTATAGCTAAGAAGTAATATTAGATATACAGTTAAAGCTGTTAATATAAGTATTATTGCGTTTAAAGATTGCTATAACTTCTATAAAACACTTAATTATATTTAATAAGTTATTTGTTTTAGTTAAAATATTTGTTGTATTAATATTAGTGTGATCGTCGAGTCGAATTTCAATCCAATCGGGTTAATTCGCCCAACTTTGATCTTAAGATGAAGCAAATTTCCTAGCCCAACAAAGTGAGACGAGCGAAAAATGCGCATCGAGTGTCCAACCCAACTTACTCGATCACGTGACGTCACGTGACGCGCTAATTATATGCGATTAGCTTGGACCTTGTGCTAGCTCAATCGAGTTAGCGTATAGATAAAATAAAATAAAATAAGCAAATGCTAACGCGACGAAGTTAGCTTAAATTCTTGGCATTAACTCGACAAAACTCGATTCTAGAATCGGGTTCGCGCCTTAACCCTGGCCCAACCCTACGAGGCCCAAGAGAGTGGGTCGGGTTAAGAAAAAAGTATTCGACTTAACCTAACAATCACACTAAATAGAACAATTATAGTTTCTACAATAGATATTATCTTACAATTCAACAAAAGTAAAGAGATATTCTTAACAACTAGTTATTTGAATTGAAAAAAATGCGCAAATACAACAATATAATCGAGCAATAGAAAGTCTTCTTATATTTTTTAATTGTTTGCAAATTAGAGAAGATTACTAATACAAATAGATTCTTCGCTAGCAAGTCGAAAAATATATATTATTACTAATAAGTTGTTTTGTTACTATTAAAATTGTTAGAACTTAATACAATATAGATTGTACTAAAACTTAATTGACGCTTATATTAATTAAATAAGATATATTATTGTTGTACTAAACTATTTGTTAAGATAATTGCAACTTAGAAAGATTATATAATAAACTTCAATAAAAGTTATATAGAAAAAATTTAATCTTGTCGATTAATATACTAAAACTAACTCTTGTCTTATAATTATATATTATTAATATAAGAAAAAGCAATAAAAACAAATATTTTTTTGTTAATTAAATCTCGAAATTAAATTAAATAGAACTACAATACAAGATATTTTATTTAAGTAAAAATAAACTAATTGTATCGAATTAACTTATCGAGTTCAAATCAAATATTTAATTTGAATCTTAATAATTTGTAATGTTAGCGATTAATAATCTAATAAATATATTAGTGTTAAGCTCTTGTAGTAGCGACTTGACGTTGTGCAAAATTTTCTTTTTAAGAATTTTCTTCTAAAATTCTCACAAATTAATGTCTCTCTAAATTATAATTTTATATATTATGTAATTTTGTTTTGTGTGCGTTAATGTAACAACGTCTTGTTACACGTTTGTACACAATCTTATAATATTAATTTGTTTTAATTTATAAGAACAATTATTCGACAAAATAATTAATGCAACACGCAATACAAAACAAAATTTAAATAATAACAATGATGTTGCAACATTTTAGCAATCAAAAAACAAAAACAATGCGAAAATCTAACTTGCGTCAATTACGAATTTCGAAATTATATTACAAGAAAAATCTTCGCAAAACGATAACATTATATTATTGTTATCGTTCGATAAAAATATTAATTATAAAAAGTTATTTGTTAAGAAACAAGCAAAGAGACATAAACTTCAAACAAAACGAAATTTCTGTATTGCTTAAATAAAAAATAAATATCTTAAAAAGTCTTTTTGTTAAAACGAAGTTAAAACGTCTAGTTCGCATTGCTTTTGCAAAAATAATTTTAATAACAAAAATAACAAATTGATGCTTAAGAAGCAACACTTTGCATAATTTATAAAATTGATTAATTTAAATTTATATTATAAAAAGAATTTTAAAAAATTAAAAAATTAAATTCGAAGTACTAGAAACTTTTTCGAAATTAATAAGTAATGATTTCTTAAAAAAAGTTATAAAGATTTGTTAAACTTAATATTTTCTTCGCAATACGTTTGCGTCGCGATAAAAAAATTACAAGAACAAAAATAAAAACAAGATCAAAAAATAAAATTAAAAGCAATTTACTAAATATTTGATCAATCTTATTAAGAATTTAAAGAATTGTTATTTTATTTTCTTTCGAAAATATAAGAACGTTAAACAACAATTGTCACAAAGCGTTAACAACTTTGTAATATATTTTGAAATATTCGAAGCAAATCTCGACAAATATATTAAATGTTAACAACGTAATTATTTCTTACATAAATTAAAAAAAAAAATTCGAAAAAAAATCAATAATATAACTTAAATTTTCGAAATAAAAAATACGCTTATTGCGCTAACGCAACGCATAAAGAGTATAATATTTTTAAAATTCAAAATACTAAATAAAATCTTTAAAAGAAAATTATTCTTCGAATTTCGCAATTTTAAAAAAAATTCTTATAATCGAAGATAAGAAAAGATTGTGTTAACAAATAAAATTTGCGACGTCTTTACAACAATAAATTGTTAAAAAAGCACAAACAAGCTTCTTTTTTATAATTTAAAAAAAAGTTAACGATATTACGCAAGATAAGCGCATTTGTTATAATTGCGAAAAGGAAAAACATATTGTAAAAAATTGTTTTAAATCTTTTAAAAAAACGCAAATAAATATAATAAAGAACTTTTAATTAAATTTTGCGACAAATGCTTAAAATGCGCTCTTGTTACAATTTATTATTAAGAAAATCTTTAATAAGTTAAGAAATTAAATAAGTTTGCAACAATTGTAATTACAATTGCGAATTAAAAGTATAAAACAAAAATACTCTTCGCAAAGTTATTAATATTTGTTAATATAAAGTAACATAAACAAAGAGATTTGCATAATAAAGACGTTTACATTAGTTGTATTAATAAACAACTAATAAACTTGTAACATCTTAAAGAAATTTAGTGGTTTGTTATTGAAGCGAAAGTATTTACAATTTAGAAAATTTAATTTGCAAAATTTTATATTATAGAAATCAAAATTTGCAATAATAATAAATATATATACGTTTCGAAGCAAATTTTTTACGTCTTTGACGACGTTGTACACGATATTATTATCGATCTTTCTTAAATAATTAACAAATTTATATCTCGATTAATATACGCTAATTTAACGCTATCAAATTATTAAGAAAATAATTGTGTTAAAATTTTTAAAAGATTTTTTGAAATTCGAGAAATTCGTTTTTGTGTTTACTTTTATTTGTTATAACTTTAATGCAAACAAGAAGTTTTAATTGCGCAATATTCTTAATAAGATGCGAAACATTAAGAATTATAATAACGTTTTTAATTCAAAGAACGCATTTATTCTTCTTAATTATAAAAAAAAGAATTATAATATTAATTTATTATTAAGTAAAAAGTCTTTTTACAAATTATTATACTTTTTTTTCGAAAAAAAATTAAATATTTTATAAGAGTATCTTTTGAAAAATTTGACGCTAAGCAAAATTTGTTAATATATCAATGTTGTTCGTATTAAAAAACAATAATAGCTTAAGATTATATATCGATTATTATAATTTTAATATTATAATTATTAAGAACAAATGTTCTTTATTTTTAATCGAAAAAACGTTAAATTATTTAATTAATGTTGCTTACTTTACAAAGCTAAATCTTAAAAACGCTTATTATCGAATTTACATTTGTTAAGACAATAAATAAAAAATCGCTTTTTAAATACAATACAATTATTTCGAATACGCGATAATATTATTTGAATTAACGAATATATCATTTATTTTTTAATCTTAAATCAATAAAATATTGCGAAAATTAATTAATTATATTTGTGTAATATATCTTAACAATATCTTAATTTATTTAAAGATACGAAAGAGATATTAAGATTGCATTTGTTAGATTTTTGAACGCTTACAATTATATAAGTTTTATATTAAGTTGTCGAAATGCTTTTTTATAACAATTTTGATTAAAGATTTGAAATATATTATAAGCAATTACAATATATTAATAAATTCGCGTTATATAAACTTTATTACAACGTAATTTAAATTAATTACTCTTTGTAAATTTTAAGTATTTCTAAAGTTTGCAAACTTTTATAAATAATCTATTTAATATTATGCAAAAATTATTCGAACATTAATAGAGTTGCTAAAAGATAATAAGCAAAAGAAACAAAATAAGTCTTTTATATTTAACAAGAACGCTATAATAGTATTTAAGAAACTTGTTTTTGTCTTTACGCGAATATTTATATTAGTATATTTTAATTTCAAGAATTACATTTGTATTAAGACAAACGTCTTAAAATTTATTATTGTTTTTTTTTAACTAATATATCTTGTAAGCGAAGTTGAAGAAACGACGTAACATTTAATTGCATTCTACTTAAGAAAAATAATTCTCGCAAAAACATAATACGAAATTTATAATCAAGAGTTGCTCGCAATTGTTACAAAATTTAAACAATAAAAATACTATTTTAAAGAGAGTTATTATTTAATTATTGTACTAACAAATTATAACAATTTGCGTTACTTTATAAAGATAACAACTTTAAATTGTCGTTAAACGCGATAAATTTTTTTTTTAGCAAAATATAATCTCGAAATTAAATATTGCATAGAAAAATTCAATTTCGCAAATAAATTGTTTTGACAATCTAATTATAAAAGAGATGCGAATAACAAGATTTGCTTACTTATTTTTTAAAATAAGCTAAAAAATATTACAATTGCAATTATTAAAATAGTTTTAATGCTAATTCGAAACGTTGTTAAAGCGCAATTTTCGCACTCTTAGAGCAAAGTTAAGACTTTCGTAATTAAGAAGCTTAATAATAAATTATTTAAAAAATTCTTTTATAATATATTTACAAATAAGAAAATTACAAACACTAAAATAACAAAAATAGAAATTGTAAAAATTGCTTAAAGCGCTATAATACAATAGTTGCGTTAATTTAACATTCGCTTAATATATAAAAAGAAAAATTACTTAAAAAATTTCTTCTTTTTATTGCTAATCAAAATTAAGAAGTTTTAAAATAAGAACTTAACAACTTTTAAAATTAGAAAACAATTAATGTTAAACAATACGCGTAATGTTTGCGCTAAACAAAAGTAATTAATTTACAAAAAAGTATTATTCTTTTTTTACGCAATTTTTATTTCGAATAAAGTATTTTTTAAAGAAGAATTTCTTAAATTACATTATAATAACTTGTTAACAAAATACTTTAAAATCAAGAAAACGAGAACTTTAATAAGTAGAAAATTCTACTAATTCAAAATAACGTCGAATATTGACGTATATACTAAAAAATGCAATATATATTAACGTAACAAAATATCGCATTATTGTTTATACAATAAGTTGACGTCGCTATTAATTTTAGCTCAATTTTGAACAAAAATCTTTATAAATTTTATTATTAAATTGTTTTTCAAATTGTTGCGACAACAATATTTACAATGCTATCTTAATAATTGTTAATTAATATTCAAAGATATCGTTATATATATTCGCAAAGTGTATATAAATTGCGAAAGATTTAGCAAATATATTGTTTAAAAAGATGCTACTTGTATATTTCGAAATTCGAAAAATTGTTTTTAATTAAGAATTGCTCTTTATTAATAATTATTAATTCGCGATATATTATTGCATTCGCATTAAATAAAAGTTAAGCACAATTTTTTATTCTTAAATTAATAATTAAATTAAACAACAAAATTAAATATTAAAATATTATTTGCGATGTTATTGCAATTATAAACAAGATAATTAAAATTTGCTTCTAGCTTTAATTTAGTATATATACAATAGCGTTTCGCATATGTTTATCGAATTTTTGTTTTTTAAAATAACATTTAATGTTATCGCAAATTTTAGATTTAACTAAAATAACAAAGATTGTTTTAACGTTTTAATTATTTAAGAACAAATTTAATTTTTGTAAAACAAACAAAATTAATTTGTAAATTGTTTTTAGTTCGCACAATAAACGCAAATTCGCATTTATAATAAATAAAATTATTTCAAGAAAGTATTAAGTAAGCGATAAGATTATACTCTTAACAAAAAATCTTTCGAACGCTTATTTAAAAAAAAATTTGTTTTATAAATTTATAAAATTGTTCGAAATTAAAGATATTATCGAAAAATAAATATATTGTTTTTGTTTTTTTTAAAAAGTAACAAATTAATTTTGTTTTTTATATTTTATTGTTAAAATTATATTATTAAAATGCGAACACAATTGCATTAAAAAACATAATATTTGTTAACAAAAATTAAAAGTAAAAAGTCAAAAATATTTTCAATAATAAACAAAAATATTATAAATTATAATATTTTGTTTAATAAAAAGAATTTTTATTATATTAAAACAATTGAGTTTCGAAAAGTTACTTAATATATACGTAACAAAACCTCAAAAAATACAAAACAAAAAAATCTTTTAATAAAAAAATATTAAAGATAAAAAAGTTAAAGTTTCGCGTTTGCAAGAGATGCTTTAACGAAAATAAATAACGTTGATAAATAGTATAGAATCGCGCAATTAAAGCAAAAGAGTAACGCAAATAACGTGTAAATTAGATCGATGCTCTCTTAATAAATCTATTAAAATATTAGAAAGCTATAAGAAAGTTGCATAAAATGTGCTTAAATTTAATTATTTCTCTTATCTTTATTTGATTGCTTTTCTTACTTTACTTTATTAACAAAGATCTTCGCATACATGCTATACAATGCGAATAAATTACATTAATTAATTGTCTCGCTTCGTTTCGATAATTTATTACTTTTATTTTTACTTTTATTTGTTATTATTTATAAAAAATGCGAAAATGCAACGTTAATAAAGCGCATAATTAAATCGATATTTGTTGTTTAAAAAACTTGTTAAATCGACTTAATAGATTGAAGAAGCAATATATTTTGAAGTTTTTAAAGCAATTAAATAGTTTAACAAAGATTTAAGTGTTAATAATACGACAAGAGCTTAACATAATAAGACTTGCAATGTAATAAACTTATTAAACTTTTTACAAATTAGCAATTGTATTTCTTATTTCAAAAACAACTTATTTTAATTGTTAATTTTATTAATATGCAATTTATATTGTATAAAAGTTCAAGTTATATAAGCTATAAAAATAGCTTATAATATACGAGAGAAATCTTGTCTAGATATTTATGTCGCTTTTTTTTATAAAAATTCGATTCGAAAATTAAAAACAAAACAAATAATGTTATTATTAGTAAATTCTTCGAATTACGCAAAATTTACGATGTTTTTATATTAAAAGTAGCGTTATCTTTCGCAACAATTAAGTTAAACTTAAACTCTTTGTTTTTATTTAATTTTTTTAAAAAAAAAGTATTAAAATTGACGCAATAACGTATTACACTTTTGGATTTTTTGTTAATCTTTACAAAGATATTGCAAATTCGCATCGATACAAATTAGCAAATTCTTTTAATTTAAATGCAAAGTTAAATTGTTTTGTTTAGTTTATGCGTATATAAATTATAAATAGCATCGAACTTACAAAGCAAATTCGAATTAATTAATTTCGATATTCTTGTTATCAAGAACATGCACGCAAAAAATTAGTAAAATGTTAAATTGTTTAACAAATTGTTAAGAAATTGCAATATATTAAATCGTAAACTAAGTATGCAATCAAAAAATAAAACATACAATTTTGCGCTTTTTAGCGCAATAATTGCAACAACAATTCTTTGTCTTACAATATTAAAAATGTAAGCAATTATAGAAAATTAAGAGCAAATATTTACTATATAATTAAACTTCTTTTTAAAATAAAAGAGACAACAAAGACAAAAAGAACAAAAGAGCTTATAGAAAGTAACGAAGACACAAATAAAAAAATTTGACAAAAATATATTTGTAATAAAATGCTATATCGTTAGTTTTATATATAGCGAAGTCGAAGTATTTGCATGCAATAGTATTTACATTAATTAAGTCGCAATTTACAAAGCGTTAAATATAATAATATTATTTTAGGTTATTAACGAATGCAAAGAAAAGTTTAAAGATACTTACTTAAATCTATTTTATTGCGCGCATTATTATTGTTAATAATATGAACAACAAAAGAAGTATTTGCAATTATTTATTGCTTTGTTATAGAAATTAATATGCGAAAAATAAAAAGTCAAAATTATAAATAAATATTATTAACGCATTAACAACGTTAATCGAATTAAATAAAATAAAAAAATTTCGATTAATTTATTAAAATAATAAACAATACTAAAAAAAAAAAATTAAATTAATAGCGTCAAATATTGTTACGTTGTCGTAACATTAAAATAGCGATATAATAATAAAAATAAAGTTAAATATTTTTGCTAAGAACTTAAATATCTTTTTGCTTGTTAATATATAATTAATTTACAATAAAATTCTATCAAAGAAAACAAAACGTCTTATAATAGTATACGAGAAAAGATAAGATTATTGTTTAATCTTTTTTGCATAAAATGTTAAACAAAGATAAAGAAAAAAAATACAAGAAGTTTTTTTATAAATACGATTAGACAATTAAGATAAATGCGCAAATTCGACGTAACAAACAACATTTATTAAGAAAATAAAAAAAGTCTATAAAAAGATTTTTTCAACAATTTAAATTCTCTTTTTCTTTTATATAACAATAAATTGAAGCAAATTATTGTTGCATGTTTTGCGAAAATATGCGTTTACAAAAAGTAAAAAAGCAAAGCATTATTATTGTAACGTTTAAAGAGTTATTAATATTATAAAGAAAGCAAAATCGCAATGCAATTGCGACGTCAAATATATATTTTAAAAATCAAAATTTTAAAAAGAAGAGCAATTGTAATGTTAGCAATTAATAATTTAATAAACACGTTAATATTAAGCTCTTATAATAGCGACTTAACATTGTTTAAAGTTTTCCTTTTGAGAAATTTTTTCTAAAATTTTCACGAATTAATGTCTTTTTGAATTATAGTTTTACATGTTATATAGTTTTGTCTTGTGTGCGTTGATGTAGCGACATCTTGTTACATGTCTATACATAGTTTTACATAATTTGTATTAATTTGATTCGAAAGTCTTGATAATTCGATTTCTAAAATTAGAATTGATAATTCGAATCAATTTTTATACTTAAAATTAGTGTAATTATTAAATCGAATCGAATATTTTTTTTAACTTAATTTATTCTCTTAAATCTTGTAGAATTAAATTAAGATTAAGACGCGAACTTAATCTTAAAATTAAGTTTCGTCGAATTAATATCAAGAATTTAAGCTAACTTTGTCGCGTTAGTATTTGCTTATCTTATTTTATCTTATTTACGCGCTAATTCGATTAAATTAGCGCAAGATTTTACGTTAACTATATGCAATTAACGTAAACTTTGCGCTAGCTTAATCGAATTAATGCGTTACGTAACGTTACGTAATCGAATAAATTAAATTGAGCGTTCGACGCGTTCTATGCGTTCGATCTACTTGATTAAGTTAGAACTTTTGTTCGATTTTAGAATTAAAGTTAAGCGAATCAATTTGTTCGAATTGAAACTTAACTCGTCAATTACGCTACTTAAAATCGAAACTTAACTCGAAAAATTAATTCGAATTGCTAAGACTACTAGTTTTAATAAATTTTATTATTTTTAATAATAATTAATTAATAATTTAATAGAAATAGTTAATTTATTTAAATTAATTAGTAAGTATATTAGACTATTTTTATATTATATGTTACTAATATATATTATCTAGAAAACAATTAAAAAAATCTAAATTTAAACTAAATTTATACTATTTTTAGTATTTTTAATATTCTTGATAGTTCGATTCAATTTCTAATATTAAAATTGAAAATTAACTTAAATCGAATCGAATTAATTATAAAATAATAGAAATTAAATCAAATTTCGAATTAATTTCTAATATTAAAATTGACAAATTAAATTAATTTCTAAAGTTAAAATCTAAATTTAAACTAAATTTATACTATTTTTAGTATTTTTAATATTCTTGATAGTTCGATTCAATTTCTAATATTAAAATTGAAAATTAACTTAAATCGAATCGAATTAATTATAAAATAATAGAAATTAAATCAAATTTCGAATTAATTTCTAATATTAAAATTGACAAATTAAATTAATTTCTAAAGTTAAAATCAAAATTAGATCCAACAATTAATCTAAGTAAAAATATTAATTGTTAGAGCAAATATGCAAATAATTAATAACAATAAGTATAAAAATGCTATTTACAAAATTTCTTTTTATAATTTTTTTAGATCTCTATAAATACTAAATATTAAATACTAATAATATTGTAGAATATATAAAATTATACACAAAGTTCTATTTATATATTTGCGTTTATTATAAGTTAAAATATTAATAACTTTTTAAGCAAAAGTAATAGCGTACAAACTTCTAAGATACTTTTATTCGACAAAATATACTTCTTTAGCTTTGCAAATATATTAATAGAAATTTTTGCAAAAAATTTACAAAACAAATAACAATATAGAATAATATAAATAATATCTTTGCTTTTAAAGTTGTGATAAAATTGTACAAATATAATATAATAAATTTTGTAATTTTTTTTTCAAAGAAGTAACAACTATTGTAATTACAAAAAAGATATATATTATAAAGTTACTTGTTACAACTAATTAAAATATTAATAAACTATTCTCTAATTTGTAAGAATTTTTTTTAATAACAATAATTGTTTTGTATAAATATCGCAATATTGTAAAGCTTTTTGTAAAAAAATATAATACTAATACAAATAACATAAAATCTTATCTTCTTTATATTATTTTACAAGAATAGCAATTGTAACAATATTTATTAAACTTAAGAACTAATATAAATTATAAAAGAGAGAACAAAATATATTTAATAAATATTATTTAATTTGTGTTTAATCGAATATCTAAAATCGATAAGTTAACAAATATAACAAATATTAATATTAATAAGAAAGATAATATATATAAGAGTTTACTTAATGTTGCAATAGAAACTAGATACAACAATATTATTACAATATTATTAAATTATAAAATTAATATTTATAAGAGTTTTTCTTTATTAAATGCAATATAGATCGATTTATAAAAACTTATCAAATTTCTTCTAAATTAAGAATTTAATATCTATAAAATACTTTATAAACTTTTTAATACAAATAATTTAAACTATGTTAAGAAGATACTATTAAGACTCTTAATTGCTAAAAACAATATTAATTAAATAATATTAAAAAGCTTTTTAATATATTAACAAAGCAAAAAAGCAAAAACATATAAGGGTAAAAACAATTATTACTCGAAGTTCTAATATAGAAATCTTAATAACTTATTACAAAATAAAGTTAATATTAACAATAATTTTAACAAAATTTTTGCGTTAAGACTTGTTTGCAAACTTGACAATAATTATAGATCGATCTTAATAAAAGTATTGTTATGTAAGTATGTTAATATAAATATTTTCAATAAGTAAGAGAAAACAATACTAATATCTAGATATCTTACTAATATTAATATAAAAGAACTAATTATTTACAATATTACAATTAATATTGTTAATTTTAATACAAAGAGTACTTTGTATTTAACTTTTAAGTAATAAGTTAATTCTACAATAATAAAAACGCTTCTTCGAAATAATTTTAATTTTATTATTCGAGATCGACAAAAATATATTGCACAATATTATATAAAATTTGTTAATAAAATATTACTAGAAAAATCTTTAATTCTAGATTTAAAATTCTTATATTGTTTAAAAGATAAAAAATAGAGCACAATTTAATTTAAGATAGAAATTGTAATATCTCTATAAAGTATACTCAATTTACAAACTATTTAAATAATCTATATTAATAAATATTTCTTAATCGAGAAAATAAAATCTATTATTAAAAACTTTTAAATTTTTAATTTGTACAAATTTACAGTTTCTATAATTTATTTTTTATATAAAATATAACAGTTTGTATCTATTAATATAATAGCAAATATAATTTTGTTCTAAATGTTGTTTTAATTTTGCTATAATTTATTAATATATTTATATAAGTCTTTCTAGAGTAAAGTTAAATTAAACTTTTGCTTCGCTTATTTTAATAAAGCAATTATATTATTGCAATTACTTAATAAAGTAATATTAAATACTTGCTTTAAATTTAAATAATTGTATTTGTTACTTATACTTTAACAATATAAGAAAATTCGATTATTAAATATTTTATATTAGAAACTTTTATAATTGTTCTAATTATTAGAATTGTATTAATTAAATTTTGCAAATCTTTTTTAATTGTTTCTTTAATAAAAATTTTGTTCGAATTAACTATTCTATATAGTACAATTTAAAATTTAAGTTTTTTAATATTTTGTAATCTTTTATTTTTAGTAATTTTTCTTGTTGTAATTTTATTGTAATGCAAAAAGATTAAAATGCTTATTTTATAAAACAACTCTAATATAAAGAAGTTCTTTAAACAATATTTTTAATACATTATTGTTCGAAAATATCTATATAGTTAATTGTTTTAAATTTTTATTTCTTCGAGAATATTAAAGTATTATTAAACTTTAAGTACAATAAATTATTTCTAATATAATTAATATTTTATATATAATATTGTACAAATTAATTAAAAACATCAGTTCTCTTTACAAATATAAAAAAATATAAAAAAATTATACAACAATTTGTTGTACAATTCTTCGATTATATAATAAAAGTTACAAGTATTTTTGTTATTATTATATATAGAGATGTCGAATAATCTTTTTTGCAATTAATACAAATTAATTTTGAAACAAAAGTCAAGAACTAAAAGAAAGATTGTTAGTTAATATAATTTATAAGAAGCTAAAAATCGCTTATATTTTGCGTTAACTAATATATTAATATTGCTAAATACTACAATTTACAATTTAATATATAGTAGTTCTTAAATAATATTGCTTGCAATTTTTGAGAAAGTATTAAAAAGTTAATTTAGATTAGATTTATTACAAGTATATAATCTAAATATATTTAGATTTTGTAATTTACAAGACGCAATTATACTTTGCTATTCTATTATAATCAAACAAAAAGAAAAAATAATATATAGATAAAGAAATAGAGATAAAGTTAAAAAAACAAGATAATTACTTTTAAGAAATTCTATTGTTCTAGATTTTTTAAGTTGTTGCTAAGTTAATAGAGAAGTCTAAAATCTTAATAATTAAAAGAGCAATAAAATAAAAAAAAATAAAAAAAAATAAAAAAAAAACAAGAAAAAGTTGCTTGTTGTTACAAGATTTGTATCTAATATTCTTGCTAAATAACAAGAGGGCGTTTAATATCTATCGATAGCGTCTACTTTTAAATAATTTAGTATAACTTAATTATTAATTTAGTTTTTAGAGAATTATCTTTACAATTATTATAGATATTTGTCTTGTTTATTTGCGTGTCTTTTTATTTTGTTTAGTTGTTTTATCTATCTAACTATTATTCTTCGTCTAGTAAATAATAGCTTTAATTAACAATTTAAGTTAATTGTTTGTCTAATTTAGACAAACAATACTAATTGTCGATTTTCTTATTTAGTCTTGTATTTATTACTAGATACTAAATTATTATATTAGAGTTAATATTTGTTTGCGTTTTGCAATTATTAAATACTAAGTTATTGTATTTTTTTTAATTTGTATTTGATTTAACACTTCTAAGAATTTATGCGAGTTCTATATATTTTTTGTTATCTATCTTAATAATGTTTTAAATCTAGAATCTTTTAGTTCCACTATTGTTTTAAAATATCTTAACAAAGTTCTTGTTATTTAACAAAATAAATTTGCGTCTTTAAGTATTTTAAATCTTGTTTTTTCATTTGTATTTTCTATCTTATTTGCGTTTTTAACTAAACAATAAACAGCTAATTCTTTTAACAAACTAAGAAACGACAAAATTAACAAATTAAACAATAGTAAATTGCGCAAAAAATATATTAGCAAATATTAACAATCTATATTGTTAAGAGCAAGTTTTCTTTCTTAAGAAAGATATCATAAATTGTTGTTGTTAATCTAAAATTAATTAGACAAATTTCGAAATAAACAATAAATTCAAAATAATAGATTTATGCTTTAATAATTTTTTGCAAAGTAATTAATAATAGTTTAATTAATTTGAGTTTGTTGCGCAGTTGTATAATTTATAGCTATCTAACTTATTTAACGCTAAATAATATACTTAGTACAATTAGTAACAAAATATTAAATTTAATACTTTATAGTCGAATATTTAGTCTATTTATTTTTTGCTAACTTAATCGAGTATAACTATATTTAATAATATAGATTTGTAACAATAGTAAAAATTTGTTTAATAATCTTTTAACATTTAAGTTAATTTAGTAATTTTTAAATAGATTTTGTCTTTGCAATTTAATTCTACAATCTTTAAGTAAACTTTAATTTTGCAATTTAATTTTTCAACTTTTAAACAAACTTTATTTTTTGCAATCTTCGATCTAGATTAGTTGCAAACTATATTGTATAAAAAAGATTAATATTTTTTATAAAGCAAATATAGTATTTGTCTCGAAATAAATCGACTAATTTTTATTGTATTTCTAGATACTTTAATAAGTTTTTATAGAAAAACATAGATATATTTTCTAGTTGATTTAAAATATTTGATTTAAACTTTTTTTATTTAGATACTTTAGACAACTATAGATTAGACAATATTATTTTTGCTTATAAAAAAACAATATATAGAGAAGTCTTTATCTTTGTTAAGCGTATAAATAATTATATATATATTGTTAACAAAGTTATTATTCGAGACAATCTCTCTTTTTATTTTTATAAATTTGTTATAATATAATATTTTAAAAAAATAAACAACTTTAAATATCAAATATTTTAAAGTCTATTTCTTTTAAATTTAATTAATAAATTATAATATTGCTTTAATATAAGAATTAGCAAGATACTTAATAAATTAATATTAAAGATCTTTATTATTAAAAATGCTAAAAACAAACAAAAGATTATAGAATATTTGCAAAAGATTATTTTATATATATAATTGACAAGTATCGAAGAAATTTATAGATAATTAATCTAAATATAAAGTTAATTCAAGATAGAACTATATTCTATTGTTAATATATTTATTGCTTATATATGATTTTAGAAATTTATTAAAAAACTTAACGCAAAGTACAAGATATAGAAAACAATATTTACTTATTATTCTAATTAGCAAGATTCAAATTAATTGAATAAATAATTAGAAAAACAAACTATTTGTTAGTCTATATTATATGTATTTTGTTTAATCTATTTTTTTTGTATATTTTTTTATTAGCAATTCGACTATATATATTTCTTTTAATAACAATTTGTAGATTATAAATACTTTAGACAATTTATATAGAATTTGCAAGATTTTAAAAAACAATTTTGTTAATTAATATAATAGATATTAATATTGTTTTAAATATTAAATTTTTTTGCAAAACTTACAATTACAATAACAATAGATTTTTTTGCAAATAATTAGAGCAAAAACTTTTATTATTAAAATTAAAAAACAAAAGATAAATAAAATAATATATAGCAAAATTGAGACAATTATTAAAATAAATATTGCAAAAATTATTGTAATAGTTATTAGAACAATTACAAGCAAATAGCAATCTATTAAGTTTTTGTTGTAACAATATACTTCGCAAATTTTGCAAAATATATAGAATTTATTTATTATTTTATATTCTGTAAAGATCTTATAAATTGCTATAGCAATTCTTGTGCAAATATAGTAATATATTATGTTGTTAACAATTAATCGAAAAAGATATCTTATATCAAGAAAAAAGTATTTACAATTATTTATATAGTTGACTTGTTATAGAAAACAACTTATTAGACAAATACAATATATATTAAGTTAATATTAATATCTTTTTCTTAATTCTTTAAGTATAAAAGTTGTGTTTTAATTTTTTTATTAGAAGACAAGCTTTTTCAATATATTAAGGACAAACATAACAAAATATATTGTCGAAAATCTACTAAAATATTTTATATTAATTTTGTCTTTGTTAAAACAAATCTTATAGACTTAGAGCTAATTAAGTTAGATACTCTATTATTGTATTAAAATAAATTGATTTTTAAATATTAGTATTATACAATATATTAAATAATATTTTTATAAAAAGATATCTTGTATATTGTTTGTATTAATAGCAAATATACTATATTATTAATTAACAATAACTTTTTTAGTAACTTAAGACTAAAATATCTTATAAAATAGTCTAATATTATTGTATTTGTACGCAATATTAAAAATAACAATTATTTAATTAACAATTATTTAATTAACAATTATTTAATTAACAATTATTTAATTAACAATTATTTAATTAACAATTATTTAATTAACAATTATTTAATTAACAATTATTTAATTAACAATTATTTAATTAACAATTATTTTTAACTTTTAATATATGTTTAAGGCAAAATAAAAAACAAGATAGTTGTCGCTTATTTTTGTTAAAAAATTTATATTATAAAAAATCTAAAAGCAAAGTTATTGCTTAAAATAGATATAATTAATTTTAAATATATAATTGTTAATACAAATAAAAAAAAACTAATTAGTAAAAGTTGTTAAAATTTGAAGACAAAGCTAAAAATAAATTAAAAAATAATATTCGAATAAAACAAATAGTTAAAATTAAAAGAAGTCTTGTAGTTATTGTCTATTCTATTCTCGAAATTTCAATAATTATATAAGATAAAATCTTGTTAAATAAAGACTATCTCTTTAAATTAATTTTGTTCGATATTTACTTTTATATTGCAAATAAAAAGATATCTTTTGTATACGTTTGTAACAATTATTTTGTATTATTTTGTATTTTGCAATACGCAATACTAAAATATCTATTAAAATTTAAGAAACAAAATTGTTATTAAATTAGCTCTAACAAAAAGAGCTAAATAGTTAAAAGAAATATTAAGATTAATTTATTTAGTAATAGCTATTAGATAAATCTAATTAATAATATCTGTATTTATAGCAATTTAAATAAAATTACTATACTTTAGTATTTTGTTAAACAATTGTATATCTTGTAAGAAAATACTAATAAAATTGTTAATTTTATTAAATAACAACTAAAACTCTATATTAGTATCGAAAATAAAATACAAGATTTATCTCTTAAAAAACGTAATTGCAAGATAGTTAATAAAGAATTCGATAAACTATATACTTAAAACAAAATAATATAATTAATTAAATCTTTGTTGTTTAGATTTTCTATCTTTGTAATTTAACAAATTTTGTTAAACAAAATTTAAAAGTATTAAGTAGTAACTAATATTTGCAAACTCAATAAACTAACTATTATAAATAGATATTCGATATCTATTTGGACAAATATTATAGTTTAAATTTGTAATTGTAAATATATAAGTCTAATAAATAGATTAACTTTCTTTTTGCAATTGAACATTGTATTTAAAGATAAATATAAATTCTCTTTTATTATTTATCGAAGCAAGAAACAACTTAATATTATAACTATAGAATTTAAAAACTTGCTTGTCTATATTTAACAAATAATAGACAAAGAACTTTGTCAATTTAAAGATTCTATTATATCTATATTAATAATGATATTCTCTTCTCTTAATTATTCGATATATATTTAGCTTATTTTACTTAGTTGTTCGACAAATTAGTTTTGCTAAATATTACGCTTAGTTTTAAAAAAATCTATCTTAATTATTCTAGCATTATTTTGCTAAAACAAAAGGTAAATATTTTTAATTTGTCTATTACTAAGAAGCATATTGTTGTTATTAAAACAATTAGATTTTCTAAGAATTTAAAGATACTTAAGATCTATCTTAATCGTATTAATTATTAATTATTAAAGAAACAAGATTGTTTAATATATTTAGCAAACTAACTTTTTACAATAAGAAAAAATTTGTCTTTTAAAGAACTTCTTTATTGTTAACAAACAAAAGCAAAAAACGTATTTAAGAAATATATATATTAAATACTTGTTTGTTCTTTTTTAATTTTTCTATTAGTTATAGCAATTCTTAATAGCTTCGAACTTCTTAATCTATTTCGACAACAATTATTAATTGTATATAGACTTAAATATCTTTAAAAAACGCAAATTTAATATCGAGATATATTATATTAAAGATAATTCGATTAGCAACAATTCTAAACAAAACAATATTTAATATATTTTGTTTCTATCTAAAATTCTAAGCTTTATCGAAATAAATTATTAATTAACTAATATAAAAGTAACTTGTCTTTTATAAACAATACAAAAGACTAGATATCTAATAGAAGCTATTAAAAGATTTATTATAACTTATATTAATTACTTAATTACAACAAGTATTGTTAAACAAACAATATTGTTCTTTTTATTAATTAACAAATGTAATTTTTACTTTATATATATCTTGCAATATCTTTTATAGTTTTCGCTAGATATATATTATTGTGCAAAAAAATTATATATAATTTTAAATATATTGTTTAGACTTCTTGCACTTAAAGATAAATATAACAAAAACAAGATATTAATCTTAGACAAAGTAAATAACTTTGCAACAAATATAAAGATTATAATTAAGTTAATATAACAAATTTTTAAAAAGAAATTAAATCTAGTTAATCAAAATACAATTAATAGAATAGTTTTATTTTACTTAAGTCTTGTTCAAATAAATAAAATATTTAAAAAAAGACTTCTCGAGATATATATTAAATTTATTAAGTAAATAGAAATTCTAATAATAATTCGAAAGTTATTTATATCTTCTAATATTTAGTTTTTTGAAAAAAACAACTTATTCTATTTTACAAATTATACAAATTGCAAGAGACTATACTTGTCTAAGAAATTTAAGATCGAAATCTTTTATCAAATATACAATATAAATAGTTATGTTAATTTTACTTGCATTTACAAAATAGTAATTGTTAACTTTTATCTTTGCAAGCTTGTCTCTCGACTATATTAATATATTGCTTATTGTTAAGAATACAATTTATATTAAACTAAGCAATATTAATTATATAAGAATCTTAATTTAATTCTAAGTTTTCTTGTATCTTTTTATACGATATATATTAATTTTGTTTTAAAACTATTATTATATTAGAGTTTTAATATTGTTTTAATAGCAATATGCAAATTTTTCAAGAAAATAACAATTTTAATTACCAAAACAATTTATATTGCAACAAAGTAAATAAGTATTTTTCTTAATAATTTTGTTAGTTAAAGAATTTTAAGAGTATTTGTGTACAATAGAAACTACAAGTTTATATCTAAATTCTAAACAAATTTATTTTAAAAACTAAAAGTTTAGTTTCTAATCTTAATAGTATACTATTTATAAATAGATAGACAAAACAAATAGTTAAATTAAATAGTTAAAATAGTTTTGCAATATATTGCGATTAGCAATTCTAATTTAAAGTAAATACTTTTCTTGTTTGTACTTTGCGTTTGTCTTAATAATTTGCTTTATATATTTATTACACTATTATTAAATAAAATAATTATAAACTTTAAGATATATAATCTTTTGTTTCTTCTTAAATTTGACATTTTTTAGACAAATTAATTGCAAAAGAAGATTATTAATATTTTCGAAACAAAAGTAACAATTATATAAGCTAATATAGTAGTTATAACAATATATAATAGATGTTATAAATTTATCGAGCTTTCGATAAACAATATAATACATTTTTGTTTTTATAAGAATTACTTTTTGTTGTTTATCGAATTGTTTAAATTGTAAATTTAATATATCGAATTTTTTAAAATTCTCGAGTAGAAAAATAATCTAATATACAAATTAGATTTTTTAACAAACTGAAAGATTTATTTAATTATATCTATTGTCTATTTTAAGTTAGCGTTAGATAGTAAAAATCTATACAACAATCTAAAGTTAAATTATTCGAAAATTATTATTAAATTAAATATTAAATAATATTTTTACTAAATTAAAACTCTTATCAAGTATTGCGTTTGTTAATATAAATAAAATTATTTTATTTCAAAATATTTTGTTCAATAAAAAAGTTACAATACTAAGTAAAATCGATAATATAACAAGAATTTGCTAGATAATTTTGCGAATCTTGTTTAATATAATCGTTAAGTCGAGTCGAACACCTTTTTTCTTAATTCGACTTACTCTCTTGAATTTCGTAGAATTAAATTAGAGTTAAGGCGCGAATTCGATTTTAAAGTCGAGTTTTATCAAATTAATGTCAAGAATTTAAGCTAACTTCGTCGTGTTAGCATTCGCTTATCTTATCTTATCTTATCTATGCGCTAATTCGATTAAGCTAGCGCAAAATTTGCGCTAACCGTATATAGTTAGCGCATTACGTGACGTTACGTGATCGAATAAGTCGAATTAAACATTCAATGCGCATTTTTCGCTCGCTTTACTTTGTTAAGCTAGAAAATTTGTCTAACTTCAAAATGAAGATTGAGCAAATTAATTCGATCGAATTAAAATTCGACTCAACAATTACGCTAATCTTGTTAATAACTACAAGACAAAGTACAAAATATCTATTTTTTTACTATAAAACGCTCTAAAACAACTATTACAATATTTGAAGTAATTGTCTCGATATCTTTGATAAATATTATTATTCTTATATTATTGTTAAAGAAGCGCATCTATATCTTAGAAAAAATAAAATTATCTAAGATTAAGACTATTACAAACAGCAAGAAAAACAATAATATTAAAATATTATCTTAATATTATTGTTGTCGATATTTAAAAATTAATAACAATAAATTATTTTCTTAGATATAATATTAAACAATTATAATCTATTGTTTACTTATAGCAAATGCTTTACAAGTTTTAGTTACAAGATGCAATTTATTAAAATACTAGCATAATTAATATTAATATTAACAATTTTACTAAATCTTATTATCTTTAATTCTATTAATATATATTTTTATCTATTATTGTTAGTTACTATTTTAATATTATTAACAATAATATTTTTATTGTTGTTATTGTATTACAAGATTGTTTGTTTATTATTGCTTTCTAACAAGCAATTAATATAATTTTCGACAAAAAGAATAAAAACTCTTATTTTAGTTAAAATATTGCAAAGGTTTGTAAATACAAAGTTGCAAATTAAACAATTAAAAATAGTCTTACAAAAGTTCTTTAACATTAATATTTAAAAAGAAATCGAACAACACATTAAGCGATAAGCATAAAATCTCGCAAATCAAGAAAGCTATAATTGAAATGCGAATTTCAAATTTTCTTGATAATTATTATTAATGTCGCGATGTTAACAAAACGTTAATTAATTGCATAAAATAATTAACAACAAAAAAAGCAAATATGCGTATAAAAGAGCAATTCTTTAAAGTTGTTTGCTTGTTGTTAAAACTCTTGTTAACAAATGATTTTAAACATATTTGTTTTAATTATTTGCGAAACATTGTTAATTTCGTAAGACTTGTAAACAATAGAACAAGTATAATAGCTTTGCTTATTAAGAGTTATCTTATTCAAGCATACAACGAAAGTCTCGCGCTAAACTTGTTAAAGCGCAAAAATTCAAACTAGTAAAGAATAACAAGTTGACAAAGAGATAAAACAAATATCTTAAGAATCTTTAAATATGTTGTCGAGAAATCTAGTCTTCTAATTAAGTATAACAAAAATATTGCTAAAATAATTGTTATCGAGATTGCAAATCTTAATGTCTAGAAAAATTAATATTAAGACAAAAACGTAATTGCGTCGCAATTATTCGAATAATTTTAAAATAACACTACTAATAAAAACAATTACAAATCGAAAATTGAAGATCTAATTAATATTAAGTATAATATATATCTTTATTATCTTAATGCGCGCAATAGTAAGTCGAATTTGAAATAACTTCGCAATATAATATATTTTCTTACGTAGCAAATTATTTAAATCGATTTTTTCTATTAGCTTCTTTATATCGCATTAAGATCTAATCGAAATTGTCAACTTATCTTTTACTTGTACTACATAAAGTACATTTACGAGAATAACAACACATATTTCTTTTATATTAATATTAATGTCTTAAAGTACGTCGAGATTAACAAGAATTATAATATAATTCAAGATTTCGTATTTTTAAACAACAAATTCGAAAACAATTGTACTTTAATTATAAAAGATTTTTATTACAAAAGTTCGATTATAATAATTTAATATTGTAAAAAGACGCAATATATTAACTAATATCGAAAGAGCATACATTTATAATCTTAAAAATACGTTAATATAAAAATTAATTAACGTTGCGAAGTACAAAAGTCTAGAATTTGTTGTTTGCGATCGAGAAAATATACATGTAACGCAATTTAAAATTGTGCATAATTTAATTGCGCAAGAAGAAAAGATTATTAAAAGAATAATATTGTTCTAGTATGTAGCAATTTAACTTGACGAAAAGTCTCTCGATAGCGTTAAATTAGAAAATGTTAATCAACTAATTGTTTATTACGTCTAAGAAATTGTTTCAATTCTATTGTTGTTCGAGAAGCACAATCAATATAGTCGAGTCAAAAATAAATTTCTCGCATTAACTTAACTTTTCTTAAGAAATTCTATTAGCAATATCTTAGTTTGCAAAGCTAACTAAAATAACTTATAAATAAAGATAAAGACAAATATGTTACTAAATAGCAATTGTATTGCAATTAAAAAAATTATTAATTGCTAGTGAGTTAATTCTTTAAGAGCATTCAAAGAGATCTAGATGTTTATTGTGCAAACAAAAAAATAAACTTATTCTTCAAATAATTTCTTTAAGAAGCAAGAGATAAATTTGCAAAGAGAAGTCGGTTAAGAGTCGCAAGTTCTATCTTTAGCATAAGAGCATTAATATTGTGCAATATAAATAAAATTTGCGCAAACAAAAGATAGAAAGATAGAAAGACAAACAACAATTGAAGAAATCTTAATAGACAAGAAATTTAATAGATTCTAGTCGCTAATTAAATAGTTAAAAATGCGCAACGCATCTTTGACGCTTCGAGAGCTCTTGTTATTTGAACGACAAGCTTACTTTTGTTTGCACAATTGATTAAGTTGCACACAATCTTTCTTACAAATATGAATACTTATTTTACTTAATTTTTTATTGCAATTACGATTGTAATTAATTATAAATAATTTTTCAATACGTTTCTTTTCTTTTCTTTTCCTTGATACAAGTTGTTTCTTGATGTTATTCTTTGTTTTGACTTTTTATTGTTGCAATTTGCGTTTCTTTTATCGAGTCTTATTAAATTAATCGTTGGGTCAAGTTTCGATTTCAACTTTTGAAATCGACTTGACTTGTCGATTTCAACTATAGAAATCAACTCGAAACTCAACTCGATTCGCGCAAATTTAAAATCGACTTAATTCGATTCGAGTCGATTTTCGATTTCAATATTAGAAATCGAATCGAATTGTCAAAAAATCGAAAATTTATATTATTATGCCAAGAATTACTATTTTTAGAATCAAATATTTATTAATATTTTGCATTTTTTGCAATTTGTAAACTCTATAGACCTTATAGATGCGATTTATTACTATAATGCATTATTTGTATTTATAGATTCTATAAATCTTATAAATGCGATTTATTATTATAATGCATTATTTGCATCTATAGATTCTATAGATCTTATAGATGCTATTTAATGTTTTTCTTTTTTTAAAATAGTAATGCATTACTATAATGCATTATTGTATTATAATTTAGATAATTATATATTATTAATTATATATTAACTATCTATTTACAATATATTGACTATATATTGACTATATGTTAACTATTATTGACTATAATATAATTAAATTAATAGTTTTGACAATTCGTGTCGATTTTTTGAGTAGTTTACAACTCGACTCGAATTGTCAATTCAATTTTAGAAGTCGAATTATCAAGACTTTCGAATCAAATTAATACGAATTGTCAAGATTTGAGTCGAGTACTTTATTCAAACTCGATAACTCGACTCGACGCGATTAATCTAGTCTTGTTAATAGATAATCGATCTTTGTTATTATTTAATCGCGAGTTGTTTATTAAAGATCGATTTTCTTTTGTTACAAATTATTAAGAATCGAAGTAATTTAATTTTTAAAAAATAAAGCAAATAAATAGTTTGCTAAAGCAATAACAATAGATTTTATTCAATTATTTTCGAAATCTTATTTGCTTTCGAAAAGACAAAACTTTCGCAAAAAAATATAAGTTTTTTTTGGACTTTGTCTATAATACAATAATCGACAACGAAGAATTTTTATAAATGCTAAAAATTCGCAAGAATTAACTTATAAGTTGCTACGATTAAAAAAAATTATTAATAATTTTTGCGAAGAACTTATTGCGTTGATTAAAGATTAAATGTTCGATTAATTTTAAAAGTTTATTATAAATCTTAATTAAATTTTTTTTGTCAAACTTAGAAATGCAAAGAAGACGATAAAAATTGTTATCTTTTGTTAATAAAAGATTATTGTTATTGTTGCTTGCTAAAATTCGAAAACAACAAAACTCAAAAATAAAATCGATCAACAACTTGTTATACTTTTTATTTTTTCTTATCTTTTGCGTTCAAAGTTATTGTTCAATTTTTAAATTATATTTGCGCTTTATTTATAACAAAATAACGCAAAACAAAGAGTAATAAACTTGCTATACTTGTTTGATTTAACGATATTTTATAAAATAATGCAAAATCGATTGAACAAATTAATCGACTTCGCAAAAACGCGTCTTATCGCGATAGAAAAGCTTTTTACAACAATTTTGACTATAATAATCTCGAGTTTTTAAAGAATCGACGAGACAAAAGAATTAAGAAGACTTAGAAAGTCAAATTAATTACATTCGTTATAATAATTCAATCTTATAGTTTTGATACTATGTCTCTCTATCGAAATATGTAAATTTCGAAAGAACATTTAATGTTAGTTATGTTTATTGCATTAACTTTAATCGATAAGAATCCTAATATTAAAATACAATATATTCTCTTTCTTTTTCTTTACGCAATATTTAATTTAACAAGATTTAAATCTTTTATATAGAGAAGGTTATTCGAGAATTCTTCAAATTATTAACGTACATTAATGTGAATTTTTCTTAAATTACATTTATGCTCAAGCTTTATATACTAAAGTCGCATAAAACGAAATTATATTTTATAATATTAATTTAGAGAGATAAAAGTACAACAATTAACAACATTCTAATTATAAAAGATCTTTATTTTAAGCAAATAGAAGTTGATTTAAACAATTTTGTTTACAATAAATATCTTCGTCTTATTACGAACGATCTTAAGATATATAAGCGAATAAAAGAGACAATTCGATTGCGAAACTATATCTTTCGAATTTCGTTTAACAAATTTTATTAAATTTTGTTATTTATCGAGTTCTAATATCTAAAATTTAACATGCTTCAACTTATATATACAATATATATAAAGAAAATCTTCTATATAAATAAGATCTCTTTTGTAGTATACCACAAACAAATAGAAATGTTAACGTGTTGTTCGTCGTAATAACTTTTAAATTATTAAAAGACTAATTCTTTAAAGTTACGTTACGCGCATTGTTAACACTTGAATTAGACGTATATCTCGTTTATTACAAAATTAGTTCTTCGACAAAATCGAAAAAACAATTTCTTGACTTAAGACGCAATCGCGACAAGAATAATTCGTAAATAACTATGTTACATCAAATTAATTAAGATTTTTATACAAAATTCTTTGCAAAATTCTTACTCTATTAATCTTCAATTATTGATTAGAAGTTTCGTAATTATTAAAATTTCTACACTTATGTTAAGACGTATCTAATACTTAAATATGTTATTAAAATAATTAATATCGAATTGCTTTGTTATGTACTTCGCAAAGTTACTATTATGTTTTAAGCAAAAAAAATCGAAACGCTCAATTACGCAAAGACTTTATTGCGCATATTATATATAATAGACTTTTTCGTCATTATTAAGAAATTGCAAGATATTATTTTATTTAATAACTTAATCAATCTTTAAAATAAAAGTAATATCAATTTTGAAATCAATCGATTACTAGAATTGTTAGATTTAAATTTGAAGATTTTTTAACAAAAGCAATCTTAATTCTTATCTAATAGCGATCAATTACTTAAGGATTAAGCACTTAATGCTTTTTACTTAATATGTCTTCAATTAATATTTGAGTCTATTTTTGACTTAATTAGTATTAATTATTATTTCAAGAAAGAAGACGCAAAGAATATATAGAGTTTAATCAAAATATTATCGATCAAATTATTAACATTAAACACACAAAAAAGATACATCGAGAATGTTATTGTCAATCTTTGAATAAAGAATTTAAAAGTGCTTTATAATAACAAGATAAAATACAATTTGTATTATAGATCTCGAGTTAAATTTAATAACATTATTGAGTCTAATATTGTCAAAATCGATATTAATATTAAGATTGATATAATAGAGAGTTCTCGACTTTTATTAATTTTTATAAATTTAATACAAATTCTTTTAATATTATAGTACACAATGTTCTTTACTCGCGATCTTGTTGTCAACAATTCGAAAATATTGCATTAAAAATCTTAATTAAAATCTTAATACAAAATTTCGATACTATGTAATATTTTTTATAAATTTCGAAATGCAAATAATAAAGCAATCTCTTGTTTTATCTCTCTCTCGCGTTCGCATTTTCGAATGTCTCGCAAAATACTAAAACTAGAGTCAAAAACGCATCGCGTAATATTGATCGTACTTAGATTGCAATTATTTAAATAAGTTAATTTTTTTCGCTTTTTATTACTAGATAAGAATGCAATATCTTAAAAAGATATCTTTTGCGACGCGTTTAACGTTATATCTTTTAACGATTGTTAACGTTAACAAGATATTTGCGATATTTGCAACAATCGAAAGATCTTGTTGTCGAAGACGTTGTTTTTAGTATCTTTTCTTAATAAATTAATTTTACTTTTCTTAACGTTTGTATCGAATCTTTGTTTATTACTTTTTTATTTTCTTTTCGCAAACAATGTTTTAAAAACATTGTTTAACAATTATTAAATTCTTTGCGTCTTATACTCTATTAAAGCTAGATTTAATAATAGAAGCGTTTTAGCTTTCTTTGCATTAGTTTCGTTCTTGTCTTTCTTTATTTTTATTAGTATTTTATCGCTATTTTTATTTAACGTTTGATCTCGTTTTAGTATATCGAGAATCTTAGCACTATACTTTGACAAAATATCTCAAGTATTGCTCAATTCGCGTTTTAAGTCTTTGTTGTCAATTATTAGATATTTTTATGTGTTGAGAATCTTTAATATTGCATTTGATATTAATAGACTTGAAGTAAATCGCAAAAAAGAACTTTTAAAAACATTTACTATCTTTTGTTCTTTTTACTTTTCGAACTAACGTTTAATCTAAAGACGGTTAAATTAATTTTTTTCTTGTTTTGAGTTTAACTTCTTATGTCAATTAATTGAAATTTAATTGTTCGAATAACAAGTCGAATAACACAAATTTAATTTTATCTTTTCGAACGTTAATAGTGTTGTATTGTTTAAATTTACGTCGAGAAAAAATCTTAATTTTGTTTCGCAATAACAATTGCATTTCTTCTTCAATGCAAAATTGATTAATTTTTATATATCTCGAGATATGTCGCGTCTTCAATTTGCTACTTTTGATATCTTTTTCTTAGATTTAAACTTCTTTATTTTTGTTAAATCTTCTTGCTTATTATTAATTTTGCAATTCTTAAAATTTGTCTCTTTTACTATTGACTTCTTGATTAACGTTCGACTTAACGCATCTTTTTTACTTCGAATTTCTTTGTATTATTGCGAAAATAAAAAGATAAAATGTACTTGCTCTTCGTTGCATCGATTTGCTCTATTAAGTTGTTAATATATCTTTGCAATCGACAAAAAAAATATTTAAATGTAGATTTTTCGAATATTTGAATTGTCAATATCTAGTTTATACGCGTTTGTGCATATTAGAATTCTTAAAAAAAAAACAATTTTTAAATTTTTTTTAGAAAGCGTCTTAAATACGTTTCTTATCGTCGACAATTATAAAGACAAATATTTATTACATTTACTTTGTTGTCTTTAATAAATAACTTAAAGCTACTATTTATTGTCGAATGTGTTTGCATATCTTGATTACGTTGTTTATCTTATTTATATATACAATTGTTTTCGAAATATCTTGAGAACTTTTAACTTGCATTAACAATATATGCTACAAATCTTCTATATGTTTTTCGATATATTTGATAAGACTAAATTGCAAGTATATTTTCAATCTATTTAGAAATATTTTGAATATCTTTATATTAGAGGCAAATTCGCATTGTCTCTTTATATTTTTTAGAGTCTTGTTATTAAGTATAATTAATATATTTACTATTAATATTTTAGAACGCAATCGCGTACAAAAAACGTCAAAACAAGTGTAATTTGTTCGAAACTCTTTTTATTTGTTTACAAGATATAGTTTGTTAATAACAAGCATACAAAGTCGCAATTAATAGAACTTATAACGCAAAATATTGTTAAAGAAATTCTTAAATATAGCAATTTTGAAACTTGTAAATATTGTTTCAATTAAATTTAATTATTAAACACTTTATATTAAATACAATAGCGATACTAATTATGCGTATAATTTCTCTTACTTATCTTCTTTAACGTCTTCGACTTGTTATTGTTGTCTTTTAATATTAATAGTTGACAATTAATAATCTTTTTTAACTTTTTACATTAATCGTTTTTCAAAATTAGAAAAAACATAATTATTAACGCAATTTTCGATAACAAAGACATAAATAACAACGTCTAATATAGCAAACTTTTCTTAAATCTTGTTTTCGCTATTACGATTACGTTTTTCTTTAGAGCAACTTCGAACGCATTTGATTGCTTCTATTTAATTTTAAATTCAAATATATTTTTGACAACATTAATAATGTTTTTCTTAATTGTTTCTATAATTAACGTTTCGCAATCTTTTATCTCGTTCTTTATTTTAAAACATTGTAGAAGTTAAGAAATAAAATTTAATAATAATCGTCAACTTTGTTCGATATATTAAATTGAGAGAATAATTAATTTAAGTCAACAAGATAATAAAACTATAAGAAGCGTCAAGTAAAATGTTGAAACTATAAGAGAAGTAATTGTGCTTATATAGAGATCGCGATTTTGATTTTTTTTAAGATTATTATATTAAAATCAATGTTATAGTCGATAGTCGAACTAAATAATTCTAAAAAGAATGTTATTAAATAGAGCATAAACAAAAGTAGTAAAATTAACTTGTTGTTAAACGTAAAAATTAAAGTGTTCGCGATTATTAGATAACAAAGTTGCGTATAAATGTTTAAAAAACATAATATAAGTGTTTTTAATATATTATTATCAAAGATAATGTTAGAATAACAAGAAATAAGAGTTTCGTTCTTAAATTTAATGCAAAAAAAAATAAAACAACGTTATAACAAACATTATGTTCGATGCGAATATGCTCAAATATGCTAAATGCTAATGCAATTATTGCGTCGAAACTAATTTTTAGTGCTAGTTCTAACGCGATTCTAACATAAGCAAACTCGCTAGAATTTGCTTGAGAGTTGTTTCTTTTTTTTTGGCATAAATTTAACTACTAAGACAACAAAATATTAGAAGTGCAAAAAACTTGTAAAACTTAAAATATTAAAGAACACTTTAAGAATATTTATTTAATTAGAGAATATTTTTAATAATTTAAATATATTAGTTCATTAAAAATAATTAAGTTAGAATATTTTACATTTACTAAGCTTTGTTATTTAAGTTTGCGCATATATATTTTATATCTTGTCTTAAAATATTATTATCGAAAGTAATATCTTATTATAATATAGACAAATCGAAGAGCTTAAAATCGAAAAAAAAAGAACTTGTAATTTATATTTGAACTTAGTTGTTATTTATAAATCTATTCTAATCGGAAATTAAATACAATATAATTTATCTACTTAAAATAAGTAAGAATATATTGTATTATATTTGAGTATACTTAAATTTATAGAAAAAAAATTGTTAATTGCAAATAAAATATTACAAAGTCTATTTATTATCTACTTATAACTTTAACTAATAGTAGTCTAGTAAAGTAATTTAAATATATTAATTGTCGAATATTGCTAAAAAAATATAAGAAAAATACAAAATATTTTGTATAGACAAGATTAATTAAATCTATGTTTGCAAAAGACTTTTGTACAAGATTGCAATATAATTTTTAAAAGCAATTATATTAAATAGAATTAGTCCTGCTGCTTTGTATTATAAATAAGAGTATAAAATCTAGTTCTTTAAAATAAATCTCTTCAAATATTGCTTAGTCTTATTTATTATTTTATTCGATTTAAAGTACTTGAAGATTCAATAAGAATAAAGTAGTATTTTATTATTTAAGCAAAACAAACATTAAGTAGATCAATAGATTATAAAGAAATCTTTTTTTTTGTTTTTCTTTAACTTATTTATTGCTTTTTTTAACTCTTATTGTTTAATAATAATTTTAAGACAATCGCAATACTAAATTTCTTGTTAACTATATAAAGTTGCTCTAACTTTAATAATCTAAAGTCTTTGTTAAAGCTTATCTTAATTGCTTAGATTATTGTTAAGACTGCAAATAAATTAAATTATTTTAGCTTATTTAAGAATATTGTATTTAATTATTACTGTAAATTAAATATCTAATATAATTGTAAAAACTTCTGTAATTGCAAAAAATTAAGTATCAAAGACTTAAGTATTAGTCTTTCAAAAGTATTGTTTATAGAATTGCAAAATAATATAATTTTGCAGTTTAATTTTCAGACAACTTAATTTAGCTTTAATTTTTTTTTTTTTTTTATAAAGATTTGTTTTTTTAATATTGCTAATAGATTTGTATTCTACGTTATAAATTTGCAATATAAATATTTTATTTTGTTAATTAATTTAAACTACTTAAGAATATTGTCTTAACTTAATTGTTTGCTCAAATAACAATTTTTTTAACATATTTGCATTAATTGTTAAACTAACAAGTTTAATTATCTTTTAAATTATTTTATTAATTAATCTTCTAAAATAGTAGAACTCAATATCGAATTAGATCTTTTAATTCAAATAGTAATTAATTACTTCTTACTAATAATTAAAAAGTTAATCTTGTATTAAAGTAAAAGCATTATCTGTTAAATACATATATAATTAGCAAGTAAACAATATTTAAAAAGCAAATCGAAAGCGAGAGTTTATAAGCAGATGTATTGTTAACAATATTCAAAAGTTTATATTAAAGCTTATATTAAATAAAAGACTATTCGAAGCTTATTTGCTAATTAAATATTTAAAATAACAAATTTACGTATTAGTTTATAACAATATTGTCGACAATATATTTATTCTATCTACAACGCACAATAGCTCTTAAAAAATTAAAAGATTTAGAACTCTACTTTCTTATTTTAATATTAAACTCTTTCTATTAAGTAATATTTGTACTCGAAATATATTCTTTATATTCTTTGCAAATATAGCTTCGAAAGTATTATTATATATTACGAAAAATATAAAATAATTAAGAAACAAAAATAGCAGATTGTTTTCTTCTTTATTAATAATTAAAGTTTTTCTATAAAAATACATAGATTAGTAATAGATTAGCAGAAAGAAAGAAGAAGAAACTCAACATATAGATTTGCTTATATTTACAAATAATTAAATTCTTCTTTAATATAAAGAAGAATTGTCTTTATAAAAATTAGATTAGATTTCTTAGCAATTTAATTAATAATAATATTAATAGAGAAATAATAATATAGAAACAATTAAGTTTCTTCGAGTTTTATATAACAATTATTATTAGTCTTTTAAAAAAATTACAAAAATTTGTTAAATTTAGCAATTTCTTTGCGATATATTTGTATTGCGATAAAAGAATTACAAGAACAAAAATAAGATTAAAATTAAAAAATTAAAAATAAAATTAAAAGCAATTTATTAAGTATTTGATTAATTTTATTAAGAATTCGAAGAATTGTTGTTTTGCTTTCTTTCGAAAATATAAAAATGTTAAACAACAATTATCGCAAAGCGTCGACAATTTTGTAATATATCATAAAACGCTTGAAGCGAATTTTGACAAATATATTAAATATTAACAACGCAACTATTTTTTACATAGACTAAGAAAAGATTTTTAAAAAAAAATTAATAACGTAATTTAAATTCTCAAGATAATAGATACGCTTATTGCGCTAACGTAACGCATAATAAATATAATACTTTTAAAATTCAAAATATTAAATAAAATTTTTAAAAGAAAATTATTCTTCAAGTCTTGCAACTTTAAAGAGAATTCTTACAATTAAAGATAAAAAAAAACTATATTAACAAATAAAACTTGCAACGTCTTTGCAATTACAAATTGTTAAAAAAGTATAAACAAGTTTTTTTTTATAACTTAGAAAAAGTTAGCGATATTGTACGAAATAAGCGCATCTATTATAATTGCAAGAAGAAAAAATATATTGCGAGAAATTATTTTAAATCTTCTAAGAAAATGCAAGTAAATATAGTAGAGAGCTTTTGATTAAACTTTGCGATAGACGCTTAAAATGCGCTTTTGTTGCAATTTATTATTGAGAAAATCTCTAATAAGTCGAAAAATTAAATAAGTTTGCAACAATTGTAATTACGATTGCGAGTTAAAAGCACAAAACAAAGATACTTTTTGCAAAGTTGTCAATATTTATTAGCACAAAGTAATATAAACGAAGAGATCTTCTTAATAGAGACGTTTACATTAATTGTATTAGCGAACAATTAACAAAGTTGTAATATCTCGAAGAAATTTAATGTCTTGTTATTGAAACAAAAGCATTTACAACTTAAAAGACTTAATTTGCAAAATTTTATATTGCAAAAATCAAGATTTGCGATAACAATAAATATAAGTACGTCTCGAAGTAGATTTTCTATATCTTCGACAATATTGTACACAATATTATTATCGATCTTTTCTAAATAATAAAGACAAACTTATATGTCGATTAACATATACTAATTTAACGCTATCAAATTATTAAGAAGATAATTGTGCTAAAAATTTTAAAAAATTTCTTAAAGTTCAAGAAATTTATTTTTGTGTTTGCTCTTATTTGTTACAATCTTGATACAAACAAAAAAATTTAATTACGCAATATCTTTAAGAAGATGCGAGATATTAAGAACTATAATAACGTTTTTAACTTAAAGAACGCATTTACTCTTTTCAATTATAAGAAAAAGAATTATAGTATTAATTTATTGTCGAATAAAGAGCTTCTTTACAAACTATTATACTTTCTTTCTAAAAAAGAACTAAGTATTTTGCAAGAGTATCTTTTAAAAAATCTAACGCTAAACAAAATTCGTAAATCGATTAGTCTTGTTAATACATTAATATTGTTTATATTAAAAAGCAATAATAGCTTAAGATTGTATATCAACTATTATAATCTTAATATTATAATTATTAAGAATAAATATTTTCTATCTCTAATTAAGAAGACGCTAAATTGTTTAATTAATATTGTCTACTTTACAAAGCTAGATCTTAAAAACACTTATTATTAAATTTGCATTTGTTAAAACAATAAATAAAAGATCGCTTTTCGAACATAATACAATTATTTCGAATACGCAATAATGTTATTTGAACTAACAAATATATTAGTTATTTTTTAATCTTAAATTAATAAAGCATTGCAAGAGTTAATTGATTATATTTGTATATTATATCTTGACAATATCTTGATTTATTTAAAGATACAAAAAAGATATTAAAATTGCGTTTGTTAGATTCTTAAATGCTTGCAATTGTATAAACTTTATATTAAGTTGTCGAAATGCTTCTTTATAACAATTTTAATTAAATTCTTAAAATATATTATAAGCAATTATAATATGTTGATAAATTTGCGTTGTATAAACTTTATTACAATATAATTTAAGTTAATTACTCTTTGTAAGCTTTAAGTATTTTTAGAATTTACAAACTTTTATAAACAATTTGTTCAATACTATGCAAAGATTACTTAAACATTAATAGAATTGCTAAAAAACAATAAGCAAGAAAAATAAAATAGATCTTTTATATTCAACAAGAACGCTATAATAGCGTTTAAGAAACTTATTTTTGTCTTTACGCAAATATCTATGTTAGAATACTTTGATTTTAAGAATTATATTTGTGTCGAGACAAACGTCTTAAAATTTATTGTTGTTGTTATTCTTTTTTAATTAATATATCTTGTAAATAAAGTTAAACAAACAACATAATATTTAGTTGTATTCTACTTAAGAAAAATAATTCTTGTAAAAACACAATATAAAATTTATAATTAAGAGTTGCTTGCAATTGTTACAAAGTTCAAGCAATAAAGACACTATTTTAAAAAAAGTTATTATTTAATTATTGTGCTAATAAATTATAACAATTTACGCTATTTTGTAAAGATAACAACGCTAAATTGTTATTAAACAAAATAAGCTCTTTTTTTAGCAAAATATAATTTCGAAATTAAATATTGCATAGAAAAAATTAATTTCGCAAATAAATTATTTGGACAATCTAAATATAAAAGAGATGCAAATAACAAAATCTACTTGCTTATTCTTTAGAATAAGCTAAAAAATATTATAATCGCAATTATTAAAGTAATTTTAATACTAATTTAAGACGTTGTTAGAGCGCAATCTTTGTACTCTTAAAACAAAGTTAAAACTTTTATAATTAAGAAGCTTAATAATAAATTATTTGAAAAACTTTTTTATAATATATTTACAAATAAGAAGATTACAAACACTAAAATAATAAAGAAAGAAATTTTAAAAATTGCTTAAAGCGCTATAACACAACAATTGTGTTAATATAATGTTTGCTCAACATATAAAGAGAAAATTTATTTAGAAAATTTCTTCTTCTTATTGCTAATCAAGATTAAGAAATTTTAAAATAAAAATTTAATAACTTTCAAAATTAGAGAACAATTAATATTAAACAATACGCGTAATATTTGCGCTATTTAAGAATAATTAATTTACAAGAAAATATTCTTCTTCTTTTACACAATTCTTATTTCGAATAAAGTATTTTTTAAAGAAAAGCTTTTTAAATTATATTACGATAATTTGTTAACAAAGCATTTCGAAATTAAGAAAACAAAAACTCTAATAAATAAAAAGTTCTATTAATTTAAAATAACGTCGAATATTAACGTATATATTAGAAAATGCAATATATGTTAGCGTAACAAAATATCGCGTTATCGCTTATATAATAAATTAATATTGTTATTAGTTTTAGTTCGATTTTGAACAAAGATCTTTATAGAATTATTATCGAATTGTTTGTTAATTGTTGCAATAACAATATTTACAATACTATCTTAATAATTATTAATTAATATTCAAAGATATTGTTATATATACTTGCAAAGTCTATATAAATTGCAAAAGATTTAGCAAATATATTGTTCGAAAAAATGCTATTTGTATATTTCGAAATTCGAAAAATTGTTTTTAATTAAGAATTGCTCTTTATTAATAATTATTAATTCGCGATATATTATTGCATTCGCATTAAATAAAAGTTAAGCACAATTTTTTATTCTTAAATTAATAATTAAATTAAACAACAAAATTAAATATTAAAATACTATTTGCAATATTATTGCAATTATAAACAAAATAATTAAAACTTGCTTCTAGCTTTATTCTAGTATATATACAATAGCGTCTTGCATATATCTATCGAGTTGTTGTTCTTTAAAACAATATTTAATATTATTGCGAATTTTAGATTTAACTAAGATAACAAAGATTGCTTCGACATTTTAATTATTCAAAAATAAATTTAATTTTTGTAAAATAAACAAGATTAATTTGTAAATTGTTTGTAGTTTACATAGCAAACGCAAGTTCGCAATTACAATAAAATAATTACTTCGAAAAAATATTAAATAAGCAATAAAATTATATTTTTAATAAAAAACTTTTCGAACGTTTGTTTAAAAAAAATTGTTTTACAAATTTATAAAATTATTCGAAGTTAAAGATATTATTGAAAGACAAATATATTGTCTTTGTCTTTTCGAAAAATAGCAAATTTATCTTGTTTTTTATATTTTATTATTAAAATTGTATTATTAAAATACAAGTATAATTGCATTAAAAAATATAATATTTGTTAACAAAAATAAAAAATAAAAAGTCGAAAATATTCTTAATAACAAATAGAAATATTATAAATTATAATATCTTGTTCGATAAAAAGAATTTTTACTATATAAGAACAATCGAATTTCGAAAAATTACTTAGCGTATGCGCAACGAAAGCTTAAAAAATACAAGACGAAAAAATCTCTTAACGAGAGAATATCAAAAACAAAAAAATTAAAGCTTCGAGTTTGCAAGAGAAATTTCGACAAAAATAAGTAATGTTAATAAATAATATAAAATTGCGCAATTAAAGTAAAAAAGTAACGCAAATAACGCGTAAAATAAATTAATGCTCTCTTAATAAATCTATTAAAGCATTAGAAAGTTATAAGAAAGTTGTATAAAATACGTTTAAGTCTAACTATTTCTCTTACTTCTATCTAATTGCTTCTCTTACTTTACTTTATTAGTGAAAATCTTCGCATACATGCTATACAATACAAATAAACTACGTTAGTTAATTGTTTTGTTTCTCTTCAATAATTTATTACTCTTATCTCTATTTTTTCTTTGTTATTGTCTATAAAAGATACGAAGATGCAACGTTAATAAAGCGTGTAATTAAATTAATATTTGTTGTCTAAAAAAATTGTTAAATCGACTTAATAAATTAAAGAAACAATATATTTTAAAGCTTTTAAAGCAATTAAACAATTTGACAAAGATTTAAGCGCTAACAATGCGACAAGAACTTAATATAATAAGACTTGCAATATAATAGACTTGTTAAACTTTTTACAAATTAGCAATTGCATTTCTTATTTTAAGAACAACTTATTTTAATTGTTGATTTTATTAATATGCAATTTATATTATATAGAAGTTTAAGTTGTATAAGTTATAAAAATAGCTTATAGTATATAAGAGAAGTCTTATCTAGACATTTATGTCGCTCTTTTTTATAGAAGCTCGATTCGAAAATTAAAAATAAAACAAATAATATTGTTCTTAACAAATTTTACAAATTACGCAAAATCTACAACGTTTTCTTGTTAGAAATAATATTGTCTTTCGCAACAATTAAGTTAGACTTGAATTTTTTGTTCTTATCTAACTTTTTTAAAGAAAGAGTATCAAGATTAACGCAATAGCGTATTACATTTAATATTTTTTGCTAAATTTCGCAAAGACATTGCAAATTCGCTTCGATACAAATTAATAAATTCTCTTAACTTAAACACAAAGTCAAGTTGTTTTGTCTAATTTATGCGTATATAGATTGTAAATAGCGTCGAACTCGCAAAGCAAATTCGAATTAATCGACTTTAATATTCTTGTTATCGAGAATATATGCGCAAAAAATTAACAAAATATTAATTCGCTTAATAAATTGTTAAGAAATCGCAACGTACTAAAATTGTAAGTTAAATATATAATCAAAAGATAAAATGTATAATCTTACGCTTTTTAGCGCAATAATTGCAACAACAATTCTTTGTCTTGCGATACTAAAAATGTAAGCAATTATAAAAAATTAAGAACAAATATTTATAATATAATTGAGCTTCTTCTTGAGACAAAAGAGATAATAAAGATAGAGAGAACAAAAGAGTTTGCAAAAAGTAACAAAGACACAAACAAAAAAACTTAACAAAAATATATTCGCAATAAAATCTATATTGTTAGTCTTATATGTAGCGAAGTCGAAGCACTTGTATATAATAGTACTTATATTAGTTAAGTTACAATTTGCTAGTGTGATCGTTAGATTGGGTCGAACACTTTTTTCTTAACCCGACCCACCCTCTTGGGCCTTGTAGGGTTGGGTTTCGTCGGGCCAATGCCAAGAATTTAAGCTAACTTCGTCGCGTTAGCATCCGCTTATCTTATCTTATCTATGCGCTTACTCGATTAAACTAGCGCAAGGTCCACGCTAACTCTATTGGGCTAGCGCAGGATTCGCGCTTTTCGCATATGGTTAGCGCGTCACGTGACGTCACGTGATCGAGTAAGTTGAGTTGAACACTCGACGCGCATTCTTCGCTCGTCCCACCCTGTTGAACTAGGAAATTTGCCTGACCCCAGGGTTAGGGTTGGGCGGGTTAGCTCGATCGAGTTGAAACTCGACTCGACGATCACGCTACAATTTGCAAAGCGTTAGATATAATAATATTATCTCAAGTTATTAACAAATGTAGAGAAAAGTCTAAAAATACTTACTTGAATTTGTCTTATTGCGCGTATTATTGTTGTTAGCAATACATGTAATAGAAGAAGCGTTTGCAATTATTTATCGCTTTATTATAAAAATTAATATGCAAAAAAAAAAAAAGTCGAAGATTATAAGTAAATATTATTAGCGCATTAACAACGCTAATCAAATTAAATAAAACAAAAAAATTTCGATCAATTTATTAAAATAATAAACAACACTAAAAAAGAAGTTTTAAAATTAATAGCGTCGAATGTTGTTGCGTTGTCGTAACATCAAAATAACAATATAACGACAAGAATAAAATTAAATACTTTTGCCAAGAATTTAAATATCTCTTTGTTTGTTAGTATATAGTCAATTTACAATAACATTCTATCAAAAAGAATAGAGTATCTTACAATAGTATACAAGAAGAGTCAAGATTGTTGCTTGACTTTTCTTACATAAAATGTTAAACAAAGATAAAAAAAAGAAGTATAAAAAGTCTTTTTATAAATACAATTAGACAACTAAGTTAAATGCGCAAACTCGACGCAATAGACGACATTTATTAAGAAGATAAAAAAAATCTATAAAAAGGGTTTTCGACAATTTAAATTCTTTTCTTCTTTTATACGACAATAAATTAAAGCAAATTATTGTTATACACTTTGTGAAAACATATGTTTACAAGAAGTAAAAAAGCAAAGCATTGTTATTGTAACATTTGAAGTACTATTAATATTATAAAGAAAGCAAAGTTGTAACGCAATCACAATGTCGAATACACATTTTAAAGATTAGAATTTTAAAGAGAAAAGCAATTGTAGTGTTAGCAATTAATAATTTAATAGACACGTTAATATTAAGTTCTTGTAATAGCAACTTAACGTTGTGCAAAGTTTTCTTTTTAAGAATTTTTTTCTAAAATTCTTACGAATTAATGTCTTTTTGAATTATAGTTCTACATATTATGTAGTCTCGTCTTGTGTGCGTCGATGTAACGACGTCTTGTTACACGTTTGTACACAGTTTTACAGATAAATACGTATAATTTTTTGAAAAATTGGGAATAAATAGATATTATAATATATAGAATTAATTTAAAATTAACAAACAATTTGTATACAATTAAACTAGTTGTTGTGTTATATTATAAAAATCTTTCGAACTTTTAAATTATAACAATATCGAAATATTGATATATTGTCGAGATATTGTTAATTGATTGCTGTTAAATAAAGTCTTGTGTTAATTAAAAAGTGTGCACATTTGTATATAGACACGAACAAAAAAATCGATGTTTACGCGTTTTCCGATCCAAACGTGTGATAAAGATGCTCGAGCCCTGCGACGCTACGAATTATCACCTGGCCCAAGACAATTATTATCAGAGAGAATTTGATATTGCTTTTCAAGATGTTGCACCTCTACAATACTAAAAGCATCGGAACATGTGACTGGCCTACTATGATGTTGCAGAGTATCGTACGGAATCATTTCTGGTCGACACAGACAAGGAAAACAACCAAAAGCCGGCGGAATCGAAGCGGACTATGGTGTCGGGAATCGAGAGTTCAATATGGTCATACAAGACATTGTCCTTGGACTATCTCCAATGCACCTCTGTACTTGCTCTCATGTCCCATAAAGCGCACTTAAAACACTCCTATTGGGTATATCGTATGCACCCTCCGCAAGAAACCGTAATGCTCCCCAAAGCAGATATCCTGAGCGCCATGCCGAAAATAACATCCAATCCGTAGCATACAATTCTCACTTGTCTGAAGACATGAACTTCGCTCGAATGCGGGAATAGCGGCTGGCAGAATTCTCACATCACCGAACACTCGCTCTCTTGCTTCATAGCGGACCGTGAGACCCGTTCCTTCTTCATCTTCGCCCCACCTTTCCGCAGCTCCTCGAGCCTCTCACGAGCCTTAGGGAAGTTCTGTGCTGTTCCGAGTAAGCAAGCCAAACCCACCAAGATGATAACAACAACTTACACGCAGCTCGCCAATACCACCGTTTCGCCTCCTCCGAGCTAGGCGGACAGCCAATACCAACCTCCGTGAAATAGCCCATCGCAAACTCCGCCTTGGCCAAGCCCGCGGTTGCGGCTTTGCGAGCCCAGAGGTAGGCTTCGGTGTCGCTCTGCTGGAGGACCCCTTCAGAACCCGTCAGGTACCAGCCACTCAGGGCAAGCTCGCTCTGGTGTTCTTCCTGCAGTGCTGCTTTGCTGTACCAGGAGATCGACTGCCGGGGGTCGATGGGGCAGCCCATCAGACCGTACTCGTATGCGCGGCCCAGGCGGTATTGGGAGAATTTGTACTCCAGCTCGGCTGCTTGTTGGAACATTTCCCATGCGTACGCCTCGTCACCGGCGATCTTTCCATGGCTATTTGATGCTTCGTGCCATAGGGCCTACAAAGATCATGTCAGTATCTGCGAGAACGTCACGGGATTCCTAGGCTCTTCTCTATCTTGCGTGACTTACAAGCTCGTGCAACGCATGCGGGTTGTCTTTGTCCGCCTTTTCGGCTGCCCGTCTCAACCATACCACGGCCTCCGCAGTATCCTTCGGCTGGCCCAAAAGACCTTTAAGCTGGATCACGCCCGTTTTGTACATGGCGGGCGTATCTCCCAGCTGCGCAGCTCGTTTGTACCACTGCACCGCCTTTCCCAGATCTCGCTTGGTGCCGCCATCTTCTTCCAAGCCCAGCTCGCAGCACACCGCTACCCTAAACGCAGCTTGAGCATGCCCGGCCTTCGCTGCAGATTGATATAGTGTGAAGGCCTCTCTGGTGTCTTTCTCCAAGTCAAGACGCCCTTGGCTGTAGCAGTCTCCCAGAAAGAACATACCGTCGGCGCTGCCAGCCGACACAAGCCGTTTCACGATCTTGTAGGCTTCTGCGTAGTATCTTTCTCTGGTCTTTTGTATGGTCTTCTGGTCAAGACGCGGCACTCCTTCATCTAAAGAGGCCACTGCCTCCATCAATTTCTTGGCCAACAATATTGGTGTCTTTTGATCAGAAGGGTTTACTTTCATGTTTTGCCTAAGTCCGTCGAGCTCACCCTGAGTGACTGGCGCAGGCGCTCTTCTTACTTCTGATGGCCGCGAGCTGCTCGCAGCCAGTGGCGTACTCAGATTTTGAAGTGGCGAGCTGTTGGTGTTGTAATTCCGGACTGGAACGGGCTTTGGCGCTTGAGGAGGCGAAGGACTTGACATGAGGCCAGCACGGACGGGAGCTGGATGAGCTGGTAAAGCATCAGGTTGCATCGGGAGACTTGCTGGAGGTGAAGTTGGACCTGCCCTGGAGTCTGGACTAGGTCTACCGCCCGGACCCCGGATTTGACCGTTCTGTGAGGGTCGTTGCTGGACAGGTGGACGATACTGCTCCGGGGGTGCTTGAATCAAAGACTGCTGTGGGTAAGGCTCACTGGGCCTCTGGTTCACATTCGCGCGGTACGGTATTGGAGGTTGTCGCGGCCCATCTCTGAAGGCGGGCTGTTGGCGATCGAAGTCATGGCTCGTAGGAGGTCCCTCAATGGGGTATTGAGGTGAAGCTTGGGGCCCGTTTCTTTGATGAGATCTGGGAGGCATGGTAGTAGCTTCGGGTGGGATACCAAAGTCGAAGCCATCGTTCGGCTGAGCCCTGGGTGGTCGCCGATTCTTCAGGTCTGGCTGCGACCGGCTTCGAGGAGCCTGACCGTGAGCTTGAATACGATCGAACGCTGGAGCATGCCGGTCTTGATATTGATTTGGTAGGGGCGGCATCTCGGGCCGGATCTGCTGAGGCTGTAGATGGTCGTCTATAGTCATACCGCGATGATGACTCGGGCTTGCCACAGAGGTTGCGTCAAAATTCGGCATCTCTTCTTCGATTGGCGGCTGATATGCTCTGTAGCCTCGGTGAGATTGAGCCGGAGATGCCGGTGTAGACCCATTGTAATAGGAGTCATAAACGTCCCCAATACTGTCCTGGCGCGAGGATGGTGGATGATCCTGTGTGGTCTGCACATTCGATACGCCGTTGCCCTGTTGTGGTCTTGTCTGCTTATTCCGTAATTGTTGTATCTCGTTGGAGCGCGACTGTACGGGACCTGACGGCCTGGTGCCTGATGCTGTTGATGGTCTACCGGGCACATAGACCGCGTCTTCAGGGCCGTAATATCCCGTAGTGTGCCCAGGTTCTTGCCATTGATGTGTATCTGAATGCTCCGTCTGAAACCCCGAACTCATCACTGCACTGGAAACATTGTTCGGCATGGTCCTACTTCTTTCAGCGTCAGGCTGGATGGCTTTATTCAATCTCGCCGCCCCTCGGGAAACTTCTTCAGAACTTCTTCTAGTAAACGGGCGAGGTCTACCGTAATCGGCTGGCGGCCTCTCCAATGCTCCTACAGGAGCCTCTGGGACTCTTGCGGGCACCGGTGTTGCACCTCCGGATTTCCAATTCGGCTGCTGCGTCCCAGAATGAGGCTCATCATGTCGATTTTGGTATCGTTCTGTGCCATACCGATCGCTATTATCTGTGGTTCGCGGTCTCGGAGCCGAAGGATCGAGGGTTCTGTCACTCAAACGCATGTCTGCCATTGACCTAGTCATATTTCCATCATCCTGTATCCCTTTGGTTTTGCCTGCCGGAAAGGTTGGGAACGGATTGTCCCAAGCCACAGTATCAGGGGACGTTGTATCAATAAAGATTTTCCTCTTGTCCATGTATTGTCTGCCATGCGATCGGGAACGCTCCTGGTCACGGCCAGGTCTCTGCGCCGCGAAAGCTGTACGGCCATCGTGTGGTGCTGCGCCCCTCGGGTCACTGTATCCATGTTCTTCGTCCCCGTTTGACCGCCCACGGCGATGCGACTGGTTTTGCCAATCATTTTTCGGATAGTAATCTTGCTGTTGTGAAACATCGTATTGCGAACCGTGGTGACCATCTCTCCGCCCATAGTCATTCTCGGCAGGGCGGTCATCGCGCCTCGGGTCCGGAATACCGTTATGCTGTGGTCTCTTTCTCCGATTTTGGTTTAAGTCGCGCCGTGGGTCAGGCGGGTACTGCTCGCTCGACGGTTGGAGCGCTGGGCTGTTTGGTATGCCGCGATGTCGTGGATCCAATTGCTTTTGCTGGTATTGCTGCATTGGCTGTCGCTTGGCGTCACCGTGATGACCCCTAGTGTCGTACTGAGCCAGGGGACTTCGATACCCCCTGTTTCTATCGTTCGGCGGACCCCCATTGTATCCATCCCTGTGATAACCTCCAGCTCCACCCTGCTCTTCGTGCCACTGGTAGCCGTAGTCCTCAGGTTGCTGTACGGCTTCGTGCTCATAGCTATCGTACTGCTGGTTATTAGGAGGTCGCTCACGGTAGTTACTTCGCTCTCCACGGTGTTGCCAAGGATCTGCGTAGGCTCTGGGATGAGGATCAGGTGGTAGCTGGTCATACCCAGAATCGTATTGTTGATTGTAGGCCATCCCTGTTAGAATCTTCCTACTCTGGCCCCAAATCTGCCTTTTCAAGAAACTTCAAACGCGCATTGTTAGGAAGATGCCAACACCTAGTAGCGCAACGTCATAGCACAGTTACCATGACCTACCGCACGTATATTTGGGTGTCCGGTATGCTGCTGTAGGAGGGGAACGCCGTCTCCCGTGTTTGGTGCAGATACGCTGTGAAGATAGCCCTTCATTGAATCTTCTCAACCAATCTGACTTCACCGAAGTCGCTTTGTTCTCGATGATCAGCGGAAAATGGGGACAACCGTCCTACGCAGTTGCACATATGGCAATGGTATAGCTTTTGAGAATTATTAACGCGCAGTCTAAGTGGGCGAAGGTGAAAAGAGTGAGATTAAGCAGGTTTGCGCAAGACGCGTACTTCTATATCATTTGCAAGGGGCCGGTCAAGGTTCTCGAGTGCTCAATCTCGGAGACAGCCGCCCACAGCCTTGGTCAGTCGCGATGCGCGAGTGGCGAATCCTAGAACCTCCTACGGGTTCCGACCATGAATACAGAGTACAGTGCATACTTCTAGATGATAGGGGATCGTCAAGTATGTGTAGTTCGCCGACTGTTCAGCGCATGACTGTAGAGCTTTTGATTGGTTGGTCAAGCGGCAAGCCCCTGGCAGATGATCTTCGCGGGCAACGGAGTAGCAGCATGGCCGAGCATGGCCACCTTCAGCTTTCAGCATCTTAGTAGTACTCTACATCTAGCCATGCTCACTTACACAGCCCATATTATCCTTGATTCCACTTGATCGGCGACCGTCCCATTCCAAGCTTTCTTCAACCTACGTCACCTGCCGTAAGGATTGCGGCGAGTTGCATCACTATGTCGAAAGCTGGTCTATGGATCAAGATGCTCGCTGCGTAAGACAATCAACGAAAAGACCATTGTCTATGCATCTAATCCATTGCAGAGGAGGAATACTGAGCATTGGAGGGCCGTTCCTGATATACTATGTGACGCCTACAGAAGAAGAGCTGTTCAAGGCATGGTCACGTGACTAGCTTGCGCAGACGTCAGAACTAATTGGCGAATGAGGTAGCGTTACAACCCCGAACTGCAGAGAAGGTCCCTGGAAAACAGGCAAGGGAAGCAGCAAGACTTTGACAACTTTGTTGGCAAACTCAAGGAGTATTCAAAGTCAAATAAGCCGAGTATGTGTAGCCATCTCCAGCGTAACAAGTCATCATCCGGGCTGATTCACGGGCCATGACAGTCTGGGTGGTTGCAGAAGAAGACGAGGCTCGGACGAGAGCCAATACGCTGCAGGAGCAGCAGCGAGCGGCTGAGGAGATTGAGAAGCGAAGGGACGAGATCAGACGGCATTCTATGAGTGGAAAGTGACAGAAAGATCTTCTAGTATTATCGGCCTCATCTCGATTCAAGCGGGCAATGGAGTCTTGGTTCGGTCGTCATCTTTCAGCACGTATATAGTGATCTTTATCTCAACAAAGCCGGTGGCGTTCTTGGGCGTAGGTCAATATCATATGCAAGAATAGCATTACCCTTACCCTCACGCCGAATCAAGCACGATGCTTCGATATCGCTATCCGGAGCACTGCTCTTTACGTACTCAGCATCGATGCATCGCTCTTGCAATTCATTAACATATGAACAGCAGGACTGACACATCTGCATACAAGGACAGGACCTTTTGATGCTGACACTTTTCAGACCTTCAAACTCATTCAGAGGTGATCAGAACCATCCATACCACCTGAGCAGTCTGCAAAATGGTGATTGACTGATGGATCCGTACCGATTGCCTACAAAAGCAGCTTTTGCGAAACTCCGTACTTCGCCAACCTACAACTTGGCGGCGGGGCCAACGGAAGTGATCTCGTTGTACAGGAGCCTGTACACGGTCAGTGTCTCGTCAAACACCTAAGATTCCGAAATGACGCACGAGGTTAGGAAGTCAGCATAATCCTCCCCAGTAATCTGGCCAGAGAAGTACTGCGCCGCAAGATGGTATTTGTTGCCTTTTGACGCCTTTGACGCTAGCTCGTCCGCTTGCTCTTTAAGCAATTTTTGCGCATAAGTCTTATCGACTTTCTTTCCTTCGGCCGTTGTGACGCCATGACGGCACCATTGCCAGAGCTGACTACGGCTGACCTCCGCAGTTGCTGCGTCCTCCTACAACATATTAGCATCTACGCAGTGCTATGTTCAAACTCCTGGCCGTACCATCAGATAGTTGATCGGAACGCAACCAATCCCCTTCAACCAACCCTCCATATACCCCAGACCAATATTAAGGTTCTTGCGAATACCGGCCTCGGTAATGGTTCCGGGCATGTCCATGTTGAGAAGGTCATTTCCCGTGACGTGGACGTCTTCTCTTCGGATCCAAAGCTGATTGGGTGTAGGCATGTGTTTGTTGAAGACTTCCGTAGCAATAATCGCTAAAGCCGGATGAGCCACCCAGGTACCGTCATGACCAGCGCGGACTTCGCGAAGCTTGTCTTCGTAGACGTTGTTCATCGCGGCGTCATTGGCTTTCTTGTCGTCCTTGATGGGGATCTGAGCTGCCATGCCACCCTAGGGGATATCAATAATGAACAGATGAATCCTACGATGGGACTCGTTACCATAGCATGTACACCACGACGGTGGCAGGTTTGGATCAGCAATCTGACGTATGCATCCATAAAAGGAACTGTCATCGTTACTGCAGAGCGATCTGGCAGAACAAAATTGGAGTTTTGACGGAATTTCTTGATGACGCTGAAGATATAATCCCATCGCCCGCAATTCAGGCCGGAACTATGGTCTCGAAGTTCATAGATGATCTGGATTCCATCAGTCTCAAGTGAGTAAAGGGAAGAAACACCCTTACCTCTTCCATTTCGAAGGCAGCGACAATGGTCTCGATCAAGACAGTCCCACGAATGGTCCCGCGCGGCATACCTATGTAATCCTGAGCCAGATTGAAGACATCATTCCAGAGGCGGGCTTCGAGATGCGACTCCATTTTCGGTAGGTAGAAGTAAGGACCTGTGCCGGCTTTTACAAGCTCATGGGCGTTGTGGAAGAAATAGAGACCGAAATCGAAAAGCGAACCCGAAATCGGTTCGCCATCCACTTTCAGGTGCTTTTCTTCGAGATGCCAGCCGCGAGATCGAGCGATCAAGGTCGGCAACTTCCTATCCGTGCGCAGCTTGTATTCCTTTTCACCTATCTTGAAGTCCACCTGCTTCCGAATGGCGTCGTATAGATTGACTTGCCCATTGGTCATGTTCTCCCAGGTCGGAGCGTTCGAATCTATAGCAGGTATTCAGATTCTGCGGAAAAGGCAGGGAACGGCCTCTTACCTTCGAAATCGGCCATGTACGTCCACACGTTCGAGTTCAGCGCATTGACGACCATCTTCCTGTCCGTGGGACCTGTGATCTCCACTCTCCGGTCCACCAAGCCTGGTGCAGGTGGTGCACCTTTCCATGCATCATTGTCGCGGATGTGCTTAGTTTCTGGCAGGAAGTCCGGGAGAACGCCCTTGTCGAGCTCGGCCTGGCGGATGTCACGGCGCTGCAAGAGCTCTTTCCGTCTGCCATTGAAAGATCGATGAAGAAGCGCAAGGAAGGCCGTAGCATCCTTGTTCAAGATCTTGCGCGTCTGGTCGTTCAGAGGGCCGTGGATGGACACACCCTGAAGAATGGAGTCGACGCTTGCCATGGTGGGATCAAATACGTGTTGTTGTGTTGTGCTCGTGAATACAAGCCAATTCCTGGATCAGAGGGGTCAGGCACGATATCAGAGAAGGCGGAGTGGTGCAGAAGGATGTGAAGAAGTGAAGAGCGATGACGGACGAGAACTGACCGGTAAAATCATGTGAAGATTCGCTCCGTGGGCTCAAAGATGGAGCAACGGAAGACTATTCGAGTCCGTCATCTTCTCTAGAACACCGCGGGGTAAACGCGGAGCCCATCGGCATATTGCCGGCTAATAATGGAATTATCAAGGAGAGATGGATTCTCTCGGTTAGCGGCATCGGACCTCGGCTCTATTGACCTTGCCAAATCAGGATGAACGCCTCTGAGTATCAGGCTCCTGCAACAGTACCTGAAGTACTATTCCCTAGGATTCATTCTCTGAATGCCGTGGTGGTTTAACCCACCTTGTCGCCAATTGGTTTCACCATCCTTATGACAATCGAGCTCAAGGATCGATGCGGCCTCTTGGCATTGACTTAGTCGGGAAGGCTCGGTTTCCCCCAAGAAAGAGACTTCAATCTTTCCATGTACCCGAACATCTTTAAAGTACTCACCTACTTTATCTGACACCTGATGTTACAATCACTAGGTTCTCAATTCCTAGGTCTATGTCACTATCAGGTCGTACAAGAATGCCGCTTTCACCCGTTCGTTGTTGATCTAATCCCACATCAATCCTACAAGCATTTTACGGGTAGGCTCTGAGTGGGTCATATATTTTCACTATCAATATGTCTCTTTGGTATAAGTCGTCATCATCAGGCTATCGCTATCAGTCTTTCATTTAAAAAATCTCTCTCAGTCCAGACTGGAAGCAAAGGATGCTCGGCTACTGCTTTTGGGACTCAAACAGGCGAAAACAAGCCATTTTCTATATATACAAGAGGTGCCTGGGCTACCGGCCACCTCGTAGCACCTCGTAGCACCTCGCCGCCGCCTATTAGGCGTGCGGAAGAGGCCGCCGGTGGCATAAAGCCACCGGAAGGGTCACCAGGATTGCTCCGAAGCCGGCTAACTCCCTCCTATCTAGGCGACAGGAGCAAAAGGAATGGGAGGGCGGGTTTAAAAGGGACGAATGCAATGAGGAGGGAAGTGCAGTGGGCGGTCACCATACTAAATACAGCGATAGTCTCCCATACCCAAGCGGAGCTGAAATCATTTCAGATACTCAACGGCCGACGCAATCACGCATTGACGTGTAGGCGATCTTACAATCAAGGCAGGTAATGATTGGCCATAAACGTACATAAGAGAACTCTTTATCGAAAGAAGTTATCGTGCAGGAGAGGCATAGTAGATTTATTTTATAGTCGATTGATGTACATCGCTAATTGCGTGTCCACGAGCAATATCGTCAATACGTGATTGCGTCGGCTTGTTGGATATTCAAGATTACTTTAGCTGCCGCTTGGGTATAAGAGACTATTGCCGTACTACATAGTATGGCAGACGGCCAAGCACTGCCCCCTTAATCTCACTCGTCCCCGGCACTAGCCCCCCTGCCATGCAAGGCTCTTTTGTTCGCTTCGATAAACCTACTGTAAAGAATGGATTATGTTCAGAATGCCAGTCGTGCATAGTGGTTTGGGTATTCTATGTCCTCATATAGTATACATAAAGCGTGGAGACTCGTCTCCGAGCTCTGCCATTTGCTCCTCCGACAGGTGTTCGCACTGAGCGTCTCTTTGCCCTTCACGCCTTTTCTTGTTTTCTTGAGCCAGGAACCACCACAACAGACCGTAAATCAAACTTGCGAAGCCAACCAGACTGAGTGTGGTAGAATGGCCTTTGACGAAACGAGGTCCTTCGCCAGTTTTGTATACTGAGATAAGTGTGGTAAGCATCAACCAGGTTTCCATTCTAGGGGCTGCACCTACAGAACGGGGACATGATCCCGCTCGCGTTACCAATTGTCAACTGCAATCCTGTCGCAGTTGTTCGTTTTCCGTACCGAGGATTGTTGGCAGGTAGCCATGCAAGAGGAAGTCCCACAACAATGTATAAGCCAAGTGCCACCAGGAAACACCCAAGAAACCTCACACCATTACTCGAGTTAGATATGAGAACGCCGTACCCCACAACCGAGATTGCGCCAAAGATAACAGTGTAGAGGCCTCGTCTCTGTTGCGAGTCAGATAGACGAGCGACTACAATGTAGGAGACTGCTCCAAGACAGTAGCACGGGATCGTTAGTGCTTGAACCTGCGCCGTTGTCCACTTTCCAAGACCTTTGATGATTGTTGGCAGGAATGTTGAGTATCCGTACAACCTAGGACGTATTAAAATCAGGAGCCAGTATGAGAGGGTTTGTCAATCTCTAACGCACATCGCATCTGCTCCAAACTGGCCAGCACAAAATGCATAGACTTTCCAATCTTTCAGACCTTTCACGACATCGGCTTTATGAAATTGTTGCGCGGATAGAGTCTGGCCAGTCTCTCGCCGGCGCCGCTGGATCATTATCTGCTTCTCTTCCTACATTCTTCACATCAGCCTTTGCTTGATGTCCCTACTGAATCACGTGGCAACGCTCGCTAGATTCCATGCGGCTACTGAAAAAACCTCCTTCGCCGATGGGAACAGTGGGGAACGTACCTTTGTCAGGTAGTAAGCTGATTCTGGATCATCGGCTAAAAGGAACCATGTACTGATACCAAGAAAAAAGGTCGGCAACCCTTCGATAATGAGAATCCATCGCCAGCCGCGTTGGCCAGCGACGCCGTCCATGAAGCCTATAGCGTACGCAAGGAGGCCGCCACACGCTCCTGCCAGAGCTGCGCTGACGAACAGATAGCCAATGCGTAGCGCTAACTCTCGCTTTGAATACCAAAGAGTAAGATATATGGCAGCGCCAGGGAAGAGACCTCCCTCAACGGCTCCTAAGAGGAGGCGGCAGACGATGAGTCCAGCGTAGTTCTGGGTGATACCAGTCAGACTATCCATATGCTTAGCCTGCCCCTTGACTGACCGAGCGAAAGTATTGGTATGACTCACGTTGCGATGATACCCCAGCTGAAAGCTGTTAGTACTTGGGCAAACCAGAACAACAAGAGATCCTCGTCGAGCTTGTGGTGACGCACCTCGTAGCTATGAAGGACAGCCATCTCGATGGCCGGAATTTCTTCAGGACCAGATTGCTAGGTAGCTCGGACAGGATGTAAGTCACGAACAGAAGGGACACAGCTGTTTGGTACTGATTTCCAACCAGACCAAGATCTGCTTCCATGCCATACAACCTGGCATTTCCGATATTGACGCTGTGACAATCATCAAACATGGTAAGCTCCTTTGACCACTCCAGACTTCATGGAATAGGTCACACTCACCGGTCGAGAAAAGAAAGAAGATAAAGGAGCATGACAATGGGAATGATATGTCTATCGAGTTTCCTCACAAGTCTCTTCTCCGCTGCTGGATCGAAGGAATCGTCAGAGCGCTCTTCGTCGGCAAGCGTCCCCTGTGCTAGCTTTTCCTCCTTCATCTCCAGAGTGGCCATTGCGGGCGTGTCTGCCATGGAGACTCTCCGCCGCTCTACGGGGTGTTCCCCAGGCCGAAAGCTATCGCGAGTAATCATGAAGCATAATCGACAGGCCCAAACACGCTCAGCTCGTCAATTACCAACTAAGATTCAGAACGATACAGTTTTCTTCTTCAGCATTATAATGCGTGCCAAGGAAGATGTATAGCGACCCAAGTACATCCAACGACATTGCAATGGCAGCACACTATACGTCAGAGAACCCCGCGATGCACTAAATATGTCGGAGATAAGACGGGTGAAATAGAAGTCGCAGATTTCTCCCGCATGTTCGTCCCGTGACGGCACTTCGAGCGTTTCATATAACATTTACAAGAGAAAACACTGCTCACTAATTTTAAACAGCAATAGTCTCCCGTACCCAAGCGATAGCTAAAATCATTTCAGCTACCCAACGGGCCAACACAATCACGCATTGACATGTAGACGATAATCGACGATAAACGTACGTGCGAGAACTCTTTATCGAAAGAAGTTATTGTGCAGAAGAGGCATACTAGATTTGATGGCATTTTATAGTCGATTGATGTTTATTGCTAAATGCGTGTCTACAGGCAATACCGTCAATACGTGATTGCGTTGGCTTGTTGGGTATACGAGATAATTTTAGCTGCCGCTAGGATATGGGAGACTATTGCCGAATTTCAAAACTTTTGTCAGAATACAATAATCTGAATTTGTTGAACTTAGAGCTACTTTTATGTTAGAAACCTTAGAATAAGTTTTCAAAAATTGCAGGTATAAATCAAAGCAATCTTAAGAGAGTGAATCAAAAAATAAAGTAAAGGGGTTGCAATATATATAATAGCGCTACATAATTTGGTAGTACGGTCGATCAGGCACCTCTCTTGTAATCTCTCTCGTCACTGGACGCCCTGTGTTATGCAGAGCTCTCTCGTGACTTGAATTCTGCGGACAGGCTATTTTTGCTTCTTGGTCTTCAAAAAGGATGGCAGAATACTTTTACGTTTCCTAACATGAACAGGCATGCCAAGAAGCGAAGATCCCTTAGTTGGAGGTTGAACGTAACGTGAAGTCGTAAAGGCGCAACGCTGCAAGCCGGTTTCGTCTTGTCCCACAACACCCCACTGCACAGGCAGTAAATGTGCGTCGTTATCTGCTTCTGGACGATGGCAGGCTGCGCTGATGGCAGCACTACATGTCGAAGCAAATGGCATTGCTGGGTCTGCCGTGTAGTACCTTGCGCCGATCAGGAATTGCGCCACAACAATGCAGAAGTATAGAAGTCCGGCTTTTGGAGGGCAATTCAATTCCGTCAGTGAGAGTACCGTTTGACTCGGGGTCTGGAGCAAGCTGCCTTACCGGTCAAACAAGGTATGAAACTGTACCCTGCGGTTGTCCATCCCTGAATGTAGTCTCCATTCCACGAAACTCTGTTTGCTCGAACAATGAACGTGGACTGAGAGAGAAGCCAGTGCTCGATGGCGAAGACGATCATCATCGGTATGCCGTATCTCATTGGCATCGACAGCGAGTATTGTGAGCGTTGGATGCCAATTGGGGCTGAAACCCGTAAGGTCTTCCGATCAGCGGCGAACCCACTCCATTCATCTGCCACCAACATACAGGACAGCAGGGCATTTTGGGTGATGTATAGAAGCGACATGAGTACTTGCCAGATGTTGGCGATAAGTGTGTTGATAAAGACGCCCAGCTGACCCTGATGTTTTAGTAGCTACGCGTCAGTGACTTGTGGTTAATGAAGAAAGAGTGGCATTGCTGCTCTACTCACAGACGAGGGCTGGCCCCAAGAGATAATCTCATCAATGTTAGTTGCTCCAAATCCCCGTGCCCATAAGCTACTCATGCTGATGCTCCTGTAATGGTTACGTTGAGTCACAAGACCGTTGCCTCCATTTGAAAATCCTCCTGTCAGGAAGATAATCGATCTGAAGATGTGAGAACATGTTCGACTTTCCGTGTATCATAGATGTCACTTACGTAACTATGGTAAAAATCCATCGGCGAGCACTAGCAGCTTCTCGCCAATGTTTACGAGACGACTGCCAGAGGATCCGTCGTCCTTGACTCATGCTCCACGTTTTACCAGAGTGCTTGATGTCTTCCATGGAAGTAATGCCGAGATTTTCTGTGCAAGCGTCTGGAGCTTTGAGGAACTCAACAATTGCGTCGCCTAAGAGGCACAAAGTCGGTCCGTTTTTTCGCAGAATGATCCACAGGATGCAAACACATTTAACCGCATTAAAGCATGCGACGACTATAAAAGATGAGCTGAGAAGCTATCCAAAGAGCAAACTATGAAAAGAGGATAATACCGATGAGAAGCTGTGGAGAGCTCTGCAAATGACATGTATGTGCCAGTGTTTTGGTGACATCAGTGGTTTTGAACAAGCAGTAGTCAATTACAAGATCTTTGTCCATGAAGGTAAATTCGCCTATGTCCTGAGTTCCTATTGAATTACACTTTTTGCCCATTTCGAGACTGGATAGACACAGGGGCTGTGCGGCATCGTGAGGACCTTGCTTTATGATTCCCCAAGCCAAGAGAGCTGAGCTATTTAGTTCTTGGGGCGAAGATGTGTTCGAGGAGACCATAATCAGCTTGCTTGGTCGCCAAGCAAATGGTGTTTTATAAGCTTTGAGGCATTCGTAAGTTGTATGGTTTACGTATAGCCCGGGGTTGTCATGAAAGTCATTGTGTATGATGCTCACAGATGCGAACGATCCATCGTCAGGCATTGAAGTATGGCCTAGCATAATTAAATTTGCACCTCGATAGATCGAGCTTCCTGGCTCCGCCGTGGTATTTCCAGTGGTCGTGTTAGCGGGCCATTCTTCCCCAGTCAAGAATTTTTCAGTCGCTACAACCCAAGCGATATCATTAGTGGATATGCTGGAGAAAACCGCCGAATTATACCTGTCTTTTATGTGAGTGATGATGTTCGTCATTGACCATGTCCACTTACAAAAAGTGTATAGGAATGGAACTCAATGCCAAACAGCACCAGATTGCGCAGCTAACCCGCGAGATCCGAGACAGGTTTCGAAAGCTTGGGACGCCTATGTCCAGCCATGTTCCCGCTTTGTGGGCTCTGTCCACCTCCTTACGAGTTGGAGCTGCGATTAACTGAAGGGTCATATTGGAAGCTCCCATAAGAAGTGTACTTAGGATGTTTATCAATAAGTGTGTTGCTGTGTCCACCCTTCCGACAGTCGTACAGTCGCCTTGGTACAGCGTGACGACTCCGTCAACCGAGCTGTCATAGAAAGACCAAAGCAAACCCGCCAGTACGAAGTTCGTTACGCATATTGTCGTGACCATAGCGAAGCAAGCCCACAGCACCACCTCCCGCTGAGCCAATTTGGTACGCCATGTCTTTGCTCGAGGGTGTGCGGGATTGACGTTGGGAAACCATGATTGAAGTAGAGTCACTGAACCATATGTAATGTCCTCCAAGCATGGTAATTTGGTAGGAGTATTCCATGGGTTGCGTGTAATTTCCACGGCGCTAGATGGATGTGGGGATGACTCGCGGAGATCTCGCGCTTCCTCGCCCAAAGATTTTCTAAGGTCTTGACTAGAAACAACGAGGCTCCTATACAAGGATTAGTCCCACGATCATTGCTATCAAGCCCACTTAGCAGCGAGTTATTGTGTACTTTGTCGAATCTCCCACGGTAGTCTGTGGCGTACTACCCTCATTCACGCGATCGCTTGCCGACGGAGCTCGACCAAGAAGCGGCGCAGAAGGAGAATTAGCGGTATGTACATCCTCTCCGGGCATAGTGAAATGCAAGCCTGTCGCCTAGTGGTTGCGCGTCCTTTGATCTATGCAATACCGTCGTCGTGTTTCTCATTTTCTGTTTTCGCTTGCTTCCTGAGACCAATATCATTGTCATCTTTGGCTGGGATCTTGCCCTTTTAAAGGATACGTATTCAAAACTTTCCTAAAATAGAGGACCGCCCAGCCTTGAGGAGCTTTCTTCGGGAAATCCGATGGTGTCCACACTGCACATCTTATAAGCACCCGGATAAGGGGCCATGAGTGTTATCGGGCGAATCATAGTCAGGACTGTGGGGAGTGATGGTAGCACGACAGTAATTGTCGCAGCCTCGTCTGCCTGCGCAGTCTTTTGAGCCATGGCATAATTACCTAGCGGAAAATCCGGGCGCCTGGCGCGAGGCTGACTACCCGATTTCCTCTGTTTCTGGCCAGTCATCTTGCACAAATGAGAAGATCGTCTCTAAACATAGGTAAGGAATGTGTGCAAGGTCATTTTACGTCGCTAAGTGGCATCATAATGTAAGTAGCATTGACAATGAGTTGGCCGAGAGCGCTTCCCTTTTGCTGCGGTAACCACTAGCCGCACACCACCCTACTGCCTTCGTACACCACCCCCCACTGTGATGTACTACCATGTCGCACAAAATTAGACAAAGAGAGTTTCTTACAGCTTCTCTAAGCCTTGCTCTAGGGACAAAGAAGTTTTTCTTGGCAGAGAGAAATGGATTCGATTGGGAGGGGCTCAACGCAGTTGTCCCTCGAAAGAGCCGCCGGAGGCATCGTTCGGGGCTAAAACTTAGACTTGATGATCAAGATCAATATATATTGAATGATTGTGGGTGTTCAGTAAGAAGGAAACAATACAGGTAGACAAAGACAGTCAAACATCCTCTCCCAGTTAGTAGCCACACAGCAATATTGAGGTTGCTCGATGATTTCGCCTTGCAGCCATGTTTCGGCCTCCGCGCAACCAGTTGGGCCAATCGGAAGTAATGCCTGCCGCCCAATCGCAAGTGTCCTCCATTAGATATATTCTCTTCCTGCCCCCGGACTCACATCCTAGGGATTCCGCAGCAGATATCAAACCATAGTGCGAAAACTCATACCCGGACACTTATTCTCCGTCTTCCGTCTCTCAAGAAGGGAGAAAGTCCGATGCTGGACCCCATCCCCGTCCCGCCCTTCCTCCGCGACTCCATTGAACCCCTCACGAACCTCCTCCACCTGCACACCCTCCCCCTCCATATCCACGAAGTCCTCCTCAGCTACACCCTCTTCACCCTCCTCAATGCCTTCCTCGCGCCGTACCTCTCCCTCCTATTCCTCCCTACCGCCTACGCCCAACTGTCACGACGCACACAGTTGCAATGGAACATCCACGTTACTTCGTTTGTAAACTCCACTTTTGTGTCAGTCGCCGCGCTCTATGTGCTTTTCGCGGATCGGGATCGGCTGAGTGAGACGTGGGAGGAGAGGATGTGGGGGTATACTGGGTTGGGAGGTATGGTACAGGCGTTTGGGGCGGGGTATTTCGTATGGGATTTGCAGATCTGTGCGGTGAATGTTGGGCTGTTGGGGGTGACGGACCTGTTGCATGCTGCGGTCGCGCTTAGCATAGCGATTCTTGGATTCGTATGTCGAGCTACCACTGTCCTGCACATCCCATTCCTTTCTTTGATGTTTTTCAGATTCCTATTGAGCTCTAGTGTTGCTGACTTGGATTTCCTGCTATTATTAGCACCCTTTTGGCTTGTATTACGGAATACAGTACGCTTTAGTGGAGCTTTCCACCCCTTTCGTCAACATCCACTGGTTCCTAAACAAATCAGGCAAAGCAGGCTCAACCTTCCAAATAATCAACGGCGTACTTCTCACCCTAATCTTTGCCTGCTGCCGGCTTGTGTGGGGCTCTTACCTCACCATTGTATTTTTCCGCGATGTGTGGACCGCGCTACATGCGCCCAAGTCTTCCTGGACCGAGTACGATTACTCGCCGCTACAGCGACCTCTCAGACTCGAACATCGAGCGCCTTGGTGGCTTGCCAGTATGTTCATGGTAAGTAATGCTATCATTATGTCGTTGAGCGCGTTCTGGTTTATGAGAATAATTGCAACAATACGAAAACATGTCGAGACTCTAAGGAGTAAAAAAGACAGATCTGATTGAATACACGGTTTTCTTGTCACGGTGGCGTGCGCACATCTTTAGAAACGTTATTTTATAGATCTAGAATTATTGATAATTGTTGTGCTTCGCTTTCGTTATTGTGCTATCTACTCGCCAACTCCAATTGACTCTAAGACAATTGACTCAAGACTTGAGCATAAAACTATCAGGACAAGAACATAATTTGTTGAAGTTGCAACTTATAAATGTTACAAGAGAGTATATCTCTATTAATAACTCTAGACAATTCGAAGACTTGTCAGCAAGATTCTTCCCTATTAATAGCGTGGAGATACTGATCCAAGAAGTAAAACGAAGTCAATCTTAGATGACGTTTGCAAGGCGAGCCGAGCCTGTAGTCAAGAGCTGCAATGTTGATTGTGCTTCGACTGTGGACGATATTCGAAATCTTGACTAAAATCTGCAGCCATCCGAACTGAGCCCCAGGTTCTCGCTCTGTCCTCTGCGAATGATGGGCACGACCATAGGATATGCCCAGCAATCTGCCGCTCCGCCCTGCATCAGCAGCATGAGCAGTTCGGTGTTTCCTCGACCCCAAATGCGAAGAGGTATATGTGGCGATGTGCCTACTCAGACTGCCGGAATCACGAAACCAGACTGTCCGGAGTCAACTTGATCATCTTCATCCGTCTTGTGCTCAACCACTCTCCTTTTGGGGAAGCACTTGTTTAGGATTAGATTTATAACTGGTTCAGCCTTCTCTGGCTTCAGATATTCTTCTCATCTCACCTTCAAAGTCCGAAGGTCATGGATGGACGAGGAATTGGCACACCAGGTCTCGAGCGACGTATCGACCTTGAAGACGACCACACTAGAGGCCTTGAGATCGTCCGGCTCGACCAAGACGAGTTTCCTCAAACCCATACCTATCCTATGGCACCTACGACCTCAGTCAGCAACACGAGCGCCAGATGTATCAACAAAGATGATTCTAGCAAGCGTTCGGTCCAGAGTGCCCAGATATGCGGAATGCGGAGATCAGCTTTCTGGCGCCTCGCTATCCTTGCCGTGCTTGTGGTCATCATCATTGCTGCCACAGTTGCCGGCTCTCTGACCGCGTAGAAGCAGCATGCAGCGAGCAGTATCAAGTAAGGCTCTCTGCACTTCGCATTGGAACTTAAGTCTTACTAAATCTGTAGGAATCCCACGGCCTCGCCGACCACTGCGTCATCCAGCAATTCCACCGCAGCGATATCAGGTCCAACCTCTCCCCTCGCCTACTTCAGATTGCTCGTCGCTATCACTAAACACAAATGGAACTTACGTCGTCAAAGACAATGCACATAAAATAACGCGAAACGTAGCCTTTAATATCAAATGCGGCAGTGATTAGAAACTACCCCTGGTGATGGCTATGCGAACTTTCAATTTCGAGGATTGCATGAGTGCATGCGCTTCCCACGCTACTCTCACGCAGGACACCGCGGCGTGCGCGGCAGCGGTCTATAAGCCTGATTCTGGGGAAAGTTTGACTTGTTGGTTGAAGTCAACCGGGTTAGGCGGCGGCGTCTTGAATGCTGGGATTGACTCTGCGAAGATTATTGGCAACTGACCAAGGCCTTTGTGTGGATCGTACGGCCGTCATATCAGGTTTTTTTCTATTGCTCTACCTTGTGGAGCCTTCAGGCTGCTAATCATCCGGCTTTACGAATGTATGATTGAGAGGGACAAAGGTTTTGTATGATAGCGTTGGTGTTCGGAGCACATCAGGTAAGTGTCTGAATAATATATTGATGTTATGCGGTAACAACAGCAGCGGCGATTGCTTTCTCTAAATTCGTAGGAGATCGATATTTCTAAGGTCCAGTTCAGCAGAGTGCTGGCGTCGCATACGCTGCAATCGAGTTGACTGTAACATGCACGCGGCTTCGCGATACGCGCAGACCCGAGTTGCTGCAGATGCGGCTACAGATCTTGCCGGAGAAGCGGCTACAGATCTTATAAAACCCCCACGACAATCTACTATCCTAATCCCGGACCTGCAATATTTCTCGAGCTCGTCTCATTGTTCTGTCATCAACCAGCGATGATCCTGGTCCAACTGTGAGGACGTCGTGCCGCCATTCGCAATGCTACTTGAACTCCTCAGCTTCGTCGTCACAGCTCGTCTCTGTTTGAGCTCCCCCCTACAATCAGCGTCGCAGAGCCCTTCTCCATCACGCAACCACTCGACTCACCTCTCTGCCCTCCCCACTCCAGAATGCTTCACCCTCACGCTCGCGCCTCCTTTGAAGCAAAACCAATGCAACGACGAGCTGGAGTGGTTCCTCGAGGAACAGCGCAGATACGACTACCTTGAGTTCGTCGGTGCCAAAGCGCCATACACATACACACGCCCTCGCACCGCGGAAGAGCAGAGCGGCCCCTGCTTCGTGACCGTCTTGGCGGACGACCTTTTCGTCACTGACGGATTTACCTTTGGTGATCTTGCTCGCTTTACGAGACAGATACTTGAAAAGTGCAAGGACGGCAGGATGCTGGCTGGGAAAGGGGGGATGCTGAAGATGACGGATGCGAATAACGACTGGGGCGGGTTTTATCTGAGGGTCGATGCGTGGAGTCCGTATCCGGGGAGGTCGGTGGCTGGTAATGGAGCTGTGTGGTTCAATAATGGGACTTTTCCTCTTCCAGCACCGCGACTAGCAACGTTTCGCACCGCGGCGGGAAACACCTAGGTTATCAACCTGTCAAGCGTCTCTTAATCAATTCTCGATGAGTCCTTGCATATGCCAGAACCGAAATGATATTTCCAGGATTGCATGATTGACGTGCTCTTTGTGCGCTCTCATACTCAAGCTCATAGTCTGGCATTAATTACCCCATTGAAGCTAATGAACTACCTGGAAAGGGCCAGCAAGTATGTGAAACACCCGTACCTGAAATATCTTCTCACTCGACTCAAAAACCGCACATTACTCCTTCCGTCATCACGGAGGCAGTCTGCGGTTTGGCCTTGCTGACACGAATTAAGGGGGACGTCCCAGTCCGCAAGCCAAGATCACCGAACACCATCCCTCATCCAAGGTATCTATCGCTAACATTTGCCCGGCGGAACACTAGGTCCTTTACCACCGGCCACTGGGCACCGTTCCGGGTCTGGGTCACCAGGCTTCCAGTATTTGGTATAGTTGAAGAGCCACGTCGACTTCCGCACCTCGTCAAAATACAGCTTTGAATAATTCATGTACGCGCCGTTAGGGTACGACGGCAATCCAGCCTTGGGATACGTGGCTTGGTTATTCTTATACTGCTGCGTGATGGAATTCTGTGCCCAGACTTTGTTCTCCGGCAAGGGAGGGTTGGCAAACCAATTGATTGTGAGGTTGTAGGCATCTTCGACCAAGCCGTCGTCCCAGCATTTCATGAAGAACCACCAGACCTTGCGTAGATGAAATTCGTTCCATCCCAAGAATCTTATGGATGCTCGTCGGAAACAAGCAAGTTTCGCCCAAAGACAGCAGAAAACCCTCCCAAGTGCCCTGTTGAATGGTTTCAATGCTCTAGGCAGACCGGCAGATTTCTCAGACCTCGTGGCGAGCACATTCCTCCTCCATCGCCGCTGTGATTATTCTGCGACTGTCGCTGCGGTTTTCATCTTGACGGGGGCCGAGTAGCGCTCGTAGCCCTTCATCTTCGACAAAAGTTTGCAAACGAACAATGCTTCGTTTCAATAGGTGTGCATATAAGCACGAGTAATTGCTTGGCGTGTTTTCTGGGCAGACACATTAGCTGGTGGTTACAGTCAACTGCGGAGAATCACCATCTTGCCCTTTCGACCACGTCCCTTTCCTATTTTTGGACGATCTGGGACTTCCACATCTTCTTCTTCTCCTCCGCACGCTAGGCAGAATAAAATTAGTTATGATAGGTCTACATCTTCTTTATCTTGGGACATCCCATACCTTAGCTTCGGTCGCAGCGTCGATGTGCTCCACTTTGCGACACTTGGCCGTGGATGCGGGCTGATTTTCTGCCCATGCCTGCTGGGCCACCTGTTTCGGGTAGGCACTCTTTATTCTCGCAAGTTTCTGCCTCCATTACTTCATTTTGGCCGCTATGACCGAGTCCGCACGAGCTGGCTGCGCAGGATCCCCCTTCGCGCGTCTCGCCACCTTCGGTTTCCCGTCCTTTCCAAATCGAGATGCAAGCTGTGGACGGGCTAGAAGAAAAGCCATCTGTGAGCAGAAACACGCCAAAGGACAATGCCAGAATCGGGGCGCTTTCTTACGGGCTTTCTGAGTTTTCTCGACCAGAGCGGCAGAATCAGCTGTGGTAGCAACTTGACCGTTCGTGGATCCCGATCCCATGTCCATAGCGCTGGGGACGAGTGCTATATTAGTCACCCATTAGCTAGTGGTGAAGTGTAAGGGCCGAAACATCTACCAGGTAAGTAAAGGGTAGTGTGAGGTGAATAGGCAGAAGTGGTAGCCGGCGAAGTGAGTACTGAATTGATAGAAACAGGTCTTTCGGAATGATGAATGGGAACGAAGAAACTGAAGAAGATGTAAGCAGAGTGGGATCGCTGGAGCTCTTATATTCAAAGGTTCCAAGTCGGACTGTTTCGAGGAGGAATAGACGAAAAGAGCCCAATTGAGTTTTGGCTGCGAGGTAATTGGTCTGGAATCAGAAGCTTTCGAATGTCCCCCAGAATCAGGCTTATAGACCGCTGCCACGAGCGACCCTATGGAGCAGGTAGCTAGCTATAATGGATCAACCATTGAAGATCCATCGCCGTAGCATGTGGTATAGTTCTCTTCCACGGTTGTTTTACCCAGGCTCTCATGACTGCAACGAGAGGCCACAACATGTACGAAGAGCCATATCGCAGGCGTTTCGTTCCCCTTCAAAAGCGTCCATGGACTAGACCCGAGGTGAAAAGGAACAGCTGCCAGGCGAGACTTTGTCAGGTTGTTTGAGAGCGACGTCACTCTGTTCTTAGCCTATCCCCTTGTAGCGACTGGATGACTATATTGTAAGGGTTCCCTAGGCAAGATGCATCTACCCATCTTGTTGCCAAAGACATCGCGAATTGAGCGGTCTGGTTATGAACTGCATAGTAAGTCCAGCTAAGAACACTTTCTTTCCCACTGCGATCGCCATACCAGCTCGGATAAGGACGTCCTCCATGATTTTACTGGCCAGGCGCTGGAGTGGTCTAGTATAGTTTCTTTCTGTCGCTCCAAGACCCATGGCGGCGTCCGCTAGTGCTATATCACGTATAGAGAGCACTGTGGGCGCGGCTAGTCATTGGAATCATGACCCATGTTTTCTGGGGGGTCGAGTAGAAAGCGTCTCCGGACGGGAAGCCGCAAGTTGCAGCGCTAATTATGGCCATGCCGTGGAGGCCAGCTAGGTATACTTCGATCGTATGCAGTATTAGCCTCGACACAAAGGTTTGTGTGAAATATCGTATTGGGAAGTCGGCGTAAGGGGAAGTCGGCAGTGGCCACAATCGCCAGGGTTCAGCACCTTTGCTTTCTCTATTGCTGATCCCCATCAAAGCTTCAAGCCCATGCTAAGAATCGAACAGATAGAGGTTGCCATCACGGCCAGCCGTTGTGGTCAAGAACAGAATACAGACTTAGTATTATATTGTCGTACCAGCATGCCATAAGTAAGGCTTTCGATGAAAGGCTTTCACAACATCACCAGCAGCGGCCATCGTGCAGACCAGCTGAGAAGACGGCGTAGCCATGGGAGGACGACGTCAATGAGGGATTGGCAATCGAGCCTTGGAGGAGCAATCAGTATGTTGATTCAATAACCATATATAATGTCCACTTTGAAGAACGCACTGCAGGGCCATGGGAAGATTTTCAGGTCCGTCCCGCTTTATTTTCACGGTACAGCAAGCTTTGGGACCCCTTTGAATTTGAAGTCTTCCAACTTGAGAGAAATAGAAGCATCGGACTTGTGTCGGGGTTTGGTGTATCAGTCGATATTCAAGCTAAGTACGGATGGAACACTTACGAACACGACCGAGTTGGATTAACGCTAATTGTTTTTTCGTCCTTAGCCGCGGTCGTGTCGGAGAAGACCGTAACAATCTTCCCATTGGCTACGCCTCCACCTCCGCCGTCCCTGGTGACCAACGCAAGATTACGGGCACTCGTGAGTATTCAACTAAAAAATGTATATATATCTTTAGCCGAGCGGTTACGCTGCAGAAACCTGGACCCTGGGTGACAGGAACCACCAGGGCAGAGGAGTCATTAATGATGATAAGCGTAGCACAACAGGAGGGTACGACATAGCGCTTGATGTTACAGGAAGTATTGTCATCGAGTGTAGCTCGTACATGTTATGTACTGAGACAACGACAAAAGTTCGGGGGTCGACTAGTGGGCCTTGGCCCATTGAAAGAATGCGAATCGGAAGACAGATGGGGAAAAGCTAGACGACTCAGGACAGAGAGGTATACTCGTATACGTTAAGACAAGATTTGAGGAACCACATAATACCCAGAAAATGGAATTTATCAACACGGAACTTCTCGAGAAAGAAGGATTAGGTAGATGGCAGCTGCATGTTGATGGATGCTTATCTCCTCGTTAACAGACTGCAAAGTAATGTCTCGGAAAAGGGCCGGCAAAGAATGCACAGCCTCTTTTACATGATATTAGTGCAGCAGAGCGACACTTTATTCAATCATAGCACCCGTCGTGGGCTGGAGAGACGGTGCCCTGGTTTTTGGGAAGATCAAGCCCGAGCCAGCTCCGCAGGATTACAAATGATTGTATGAAGTGGTAATATGTCCCGTCGAGAAGATGAAATGACGGACATGGAACGAAGCGGCGCTTGTGAAGCAGCCATACCTGACTGGAACCAGCCAAGCTCTTCTCAGCCTCCTGGACAGGCAACAAAAGATCTGTTGCCGGGTCTTGAGAAGTGAAATCAGCACTATGTCCTCGGGTGAGATAGTAAGAAATAAGGAAGCCAAGACCAAACCTTGTAGAACACAATCTAGTTTATATGACGTTATACAATGGGGAGTGTAAGACAGAAACAAGGACAACTTGAACATTCAGCACTGATCACAGCATCCTACGAGAAGTAATCAGTAGCATCAGCAGAATCATCAGCATGAAAAGCTTGCCAGGATTACCTGACCTCCTAGCCACTTCGCCGTCTGACACAGGATAGTCCCTTCTCGGACCAGCATCTCGCGCGCACCGACCGATATGATAAGCAGAGTAGTTGAGCTTTCGAGTGTCCCTCGCATCACGAAGGGCTCAGTGTGAAAGCATCGCGAGGAGCATCGCGCGGAATATCGAGTTTTGCAATGGTGTTGCAGACTATTCCGTAGAAGTAACAGCTTGAAGGTGCAATAAAGTCAGCGGCTGAAGACCTGCAGACGTCGGAGGCTCCCCGTGGAAAGCAGTGAATTCCTCGAGCCAGCCGTGGTCAGCTTAGTCAATCGTCCCTCGACTACCAGTAATTTCCCGGAGTCAGTCGTGGTCAGCTCTATCAGTCGTCTCTCGAATACCAGTGATTCCCTCGAGTCAGCCGTCCCTCGGATACCAGTGATTTCCTCGAGTCAGCCGTGGTCAGCTCAAATCAGCCGTCCCTCGTACCAGTTTATCCTCGATTTGGTCGTGGTCAGCACAGTCAGCCGCCCTTCGAATACCAAGTGAGGACGCTAACCTGCTATCGCGCTTACCGCAATGATGTGGGCCAAGGATAAAGGAATCAAGGCTTGCGAAGTTGCGACGCACACGGTGGGTTATTGGGTATGGATGGCCACGGGAAGGTGATCGGCAAGACGCACGTTCCGGTGACAAGGGTCAGAGATCTGGAATCGAACTTGGAAGCCACGATGGGTAAATCCGAGGACAACCGAGATCTGGAGATAACCGACTGGGACGTGTCTCTGCCTAGAAGTATAAAGTAGAGATGCCGCCCTTATAACCGTGAATAGAAAAATGCAGGGACTTCGGTGACGATGCCCTTGAAAGTAATTGTTATTGGCGCTGGCATTGCCGGACTTTGTACAGCGACATCTTCACGTCAGGCAGGGCATTCGGTACAGGTACGTAAGAAGAACAACTACAATGTCCTATTTGACTCTCTATGTCGGTCTCATTTTCCTCGTTGCATCTTTAGATCTTCGAAAAGTCCTCCTTCGCCGCGGAGACAGGAGCAGCATTGGCCCTGGCGCCCAACGGAGCTCGTGTACTTTCTAGCTTAGGATTCTCCTTCGAGAGAGCACGCGCGTGTCGAATGCAAGTATGGGAAACCTGCAATGGGATAACGCTGGAACGGATCTCAAGCGTGAGCTTAGAAGACGCAGAGGAACGATTTGGCGCTTTCCTCTGGGCCGTACACCGGATAGATCTCCACAACGAGCTCTTACGCTTAGCTCTTGAGGGCCACGGAGCGGCGACACTGCGTCTCAGCGCAGAGGTTGTGAAAGTCTCTTCCGAAGCCGGCACGGTCGAACTGAGCGATGGTTCGTCTCATCAGGCTGATCTTGTGGTTGCGGCTGATGGCCTTCATTCGATTGTACGAACCATGGTTACTGGCAAACAAGCGACTTCAGTAGGTACCAGCATGAGTGCATTCCGGTTTCTGCTGCCAACGGAGTTGCTTCAACGTAATCCAGAGCTTTGCGAGCTCCTAGATTGGAAAGCACGTGGTGCATCGATTTTGGCAGACACTGCGGATACGTTGAACGAGCGCCACATGGTATGGTACGATTGCCAAAGGTACTGATGGTGATTGTTTTGATAGAGATTGCCACTAACAATTTGGCAGTGGCGACGTACAGAATTTCGTTGGTATCCATCCGACAAGATCGAGCGGCGACGGTGCCGTCCCAGGTAGACTTTTCGACCCTCATCCGTGGCTACTACTTTACTTAACGTTGGTTTCGCAGATGAGAAAACTGCGATGCTCCAAGAATTTGCGCATTTCCATCCCAAGTTGATCGAAATCATCAAGTTAGCTGATCACTTCCTAACAATGTCGTCCGACCTTGTTGTCGCTAATTGACTAACAACGAAACCAGGCTTGCGGAGAATGTCAAATGCTGGCCTCTCTTCGCGTATGATCCATTGCCAACGTGGGTATACGGCAAAGTTGTACTTCTCGGTGACGCCGCTCATCCTGTCAGTCAGCATCTCGTACCTTGTCACGCCGTCAGCGGTTCCTTAGCGAGAATTGAATATCTCTTGTAGACGTCACTGATCCATAAGACAGATGCTACCATTTGGAGGACAAGGCTCGAATCAAGCGATCGAGGACGGAGGCGCCTTGGGTTATCTGCTGCAAAACGTGAGTGATGCAGCTACGATTGCGGAGCGGTTGAGAGTGTTCGAGGCAGTTCGAAAGGACAGGGCATCGCGAGTGCAGATCTTGTCGGGTGTGAGAGCTGGAAAGGAAATTGAAGTCGAAGAGAAGCTCTGGCGATATGCCAGTAACATGACATCAGGTATGTCTTGTGCTATTGTTGGGGTCGAAAGAAGTTCCAGACGTTGACAGCTCGTCATAGTGCCGACGTCCTTTTCTGAGCGCATTTCTCATGATTATGGGTAGGTGACAATCACGACACGAACTCTGAAGAGTCATACGGAGGACATCATTAACGATTGACAGATTCGATGTGCTTGCCGATTGTGCCAAGAAGATGGAGATGTCCGATCAGAACAACCCTAGAGCTAGCCCTTGAATTAACAAGCCATGTAAGGTACTTTAATATTCCACGTACGTGAATACATAAAAATGAGGTTCCGACGAGGGAAGATTTAGACCCTGCCATAATCTTTGTCATGAGTTCTAAACCTCAAAAATCTCCATCTAGGCCAACCGCTGCCTCGAAGCACGACGCCTATCTGCAAAGGAGGTATGGCAAACAACAACACCGCCGCACTCGTTCGGGGGTCCTTCCATCTCCCACCCTCAATATTCCGCTCGATAGTTATACCTCATTCGTGACCCACCTCCAGTCGTCGACCCGGATCCTGGCTCTCCTTGGCGCAGGTCTTTCGGCTGCATCCGCTATTCCCACCTTCCGCGGCCCTGGCGGTTTCTGGCGAGAGCACAATGCCAATGGATCTGGCGACGCCCGAGGCGTTCTTTAAAGATCCACGGCTGGTGTGGCGATTTTACAACTATCGAGGGCATATGGCGTTGAAAGCGGCTCCTAATAATGCATATTTAGCACTGGCGAAGCCTAGTGGAGAAGAGACCTGAATTTCTGGCCATCAGTCAGAATATCGATGGTTAGTGCGGTTGTCTATACGCTTTCACGACTGTGCTCGCCATCAGAGACTCAGCCCTGACGCTGAGCTCTGCAAGTCTCTCACAGCGTGCCAATCGCCCCGCGCCAAACCTAGAAAGCGTCCATGGCTCCCTGTTTAATATCCGCTGCTCCAGCTCGCAGTGCGCCTTTGCTTCCACAGACGACTTCGCAGACCCTGTTGTATCGGCTTTAGCTATTCCTGACGACCACGATATCTCCTCTACTAAGTTCCCTCTCAAGACCATCGCGCGCTCGGACCTTCCCCATTGCCCGCAGTGCCAATCCCTACTTCGTCCAGGCGTGTTTTGGCTTGGCGAACCTCTTTCTATGCGCGCCATCGATCGCATCCACAACTGGCTTGACGGTGGGAAGGTCGATCTGATGTTGGTGATTGGGACAAGCGCAACGGTTTGGCCGGCAGCGAACTACATAAATTCTGCTCGGGTCGCTGGAGCTTGCGTCGCATTCTTCAACATGGGAGGATCCGGACACAGATGATGGGTCCGGTCAAATGAGAGAGGAAGACTGGTTCTTTAGGGGCGACGCGGGAGACCTTGTGCCGGAATTGATGAAGGAGGTTGTTGGGGTCGTCACCAAGAAGACGATGAAGTGATTCGAACTCTGTCTAACACTGGCCAGGGAGAACTTGATGCGACCATACTGTCATTCATCCACCCTGCGTCTCATACGTCGTCCGTTAGGACGGAAACAGAAAACGGCGCCCAGAGTCAAGCTCCTTCATCAAGAGATTTTTACACAATCGTACTTTCCGTCGAATCTCGAATCTTGCTCGCATCTCATGCGCTGGCACTAGGTGGGAGCGAAGGTCGTGCGGCTTACGATTTAGCTGATTTGGTAAAGAGTAAGCCGCACGACTTTCGCTCCTACGTGGTGCTGGCCTGGTGCACTTTCCAAAAGCTGATAAAGATGGCTTCACCCTTAATCTCGATGCCATTGCATTCAATCCTTTAGTCAGATAAGGCCTTACCTTTTCTGCCATGATTCATACCTGGTTGGTTGATCCATCGTCACTTCCTCAGAAATCCTTTTCGAGAAGTGTCAAGTAAGTTTGCATCATTGCATGCCACCGCATGGGATAAAGCCTGTTTTGAGATACGAGGAAGGTTGAGGTAATCCCGTGACAGGATGGCGAAAAATGCAAATGGTGATCTAGGGGTTGAGGCGAATTTGAGATGTTGTTCTCCGCATTCTGGAAGAAGGTAGAAGTGTTGAGATGTATGGAAGGCAGCCGCATCACAAGAACGCGCTCATTTTATACTCGAGCACCAGAATCTAAACAGCTTCATGACAATCGATAGCTTTCTATTCAATAGATACGACGAGGGTCGAATGCTTTCATATTAGGCATCGATGGCTTCTCTAGAGTATTACATCGAAAAGGTTTACAACCACGGATCAAAGCATCCAAGTCAGGTCCCTGGAGGCCGAATCTTTCCACACACGCGCTCGGCTCCGCAACTTGACGTAACCCAGCCCAACCGCATCCTTGTTTACCATGGATCATTCAATCCTCCACATCGAGGACATCTCCGCCTACTTCGGCATACCTTCTACCACGGCACTCATGACCTCAACGTCGTCGGAGCGATCATACGGCCCGGCACAGACGATCATGTCATCGAGAAATGCAGAAAAGCAGGCGGCAGCTTCGTCTTTGGCCGAGACGAGCGCTGCATGCTTTGGAAACAAGACTTGTGTTTCCCGGACTGGGCGTGGGTCTATGAAGCCGGAAGTGATACTTTCGCCGGTTTCCTAAGTCGTTTGAAAAGAGTGGCACACGAAGATAATCTCAAGATCGAGTTCGTGTGCCTCAGGGGCCCTGAACCAAACGATCATACATCGCCACCTGGTCCAGAGGAATTTTGGTATGGTTCTAGCACCTTGATCATTAGTGATGCGGCTCGACTGGCAAACTATCAGCGCTCCTCCGGCTACATGAAGGATTTCATGTCGTACACTAGATGGAAGGGACTACGCTTCGAAGATAAGTCTTTAAAGATGTGGATCCGGAATAAGATGCAGCTTAAATTGGAGACTAACTATACCATCCAGCCACAAGAAGCCGGGGAGATGCTTGAGGATGGGGCTGAATTTGTGAAGCGAGCTACTGATCAGACTCTCGAGTCAACACTCAATGACATGAGAAATATCATCTACTGCCAGCGCCACATCAAGGATAAGACATATACCATTCGTTTTGTAAAAGCAGAACGTCAGAACTCCAAGCAATGGAAAGACTATACGAGCTCTAGCGAGCTGCGTCAAGCCATGAGCAGTAGCAGATGCAGCAACCAACTGAAAATGGTCCTAGATGAGATTGCGCTTAGTGCCGACATTCTATGGGAACACAAGGCAACGTGGGTGGAGAAAATGAAGGCTCGGAAAAGTGAACTGGTCACGTGGGACTCAATTGAGGATCGAGTCCCGGCAGAAGTCCCGGCAGAAGTATCGCCAGATGACGAGCGAAACGGTGAGACCGACCAACAGGAAGAAGCAGATGGCGTAGGAAGAAAGGAGCAAGAATCAAGTGAACACCACGATGTTCAATCGGTGCAGGACGACCCAACACAGGAGAGCCAAGGAAAGATAGGGAAGCGCAAGCGTTCCATGTCAGGAGCGGTTTCCTTGCCAGCTATTGAGAGTCCGAAGATGAGCGAATTTATAGATGGAATTGACTGCGAAGGACAGGCTGAAGAGGAAGATGCCACCGGTAACGACAATTAATTGGCCGAGAAGAGAGAAGAGCATGCGACATCGCCAGACGAAATGCAGAAGGGTGATCCGAAGGATGAGGAAGAAGGCTAAGGTAATCCTATCCTTCCCATTCCGCCCTAAAGATCAATCTGCAATAGACCCAGCGCATAGAGCTTTCCAAATGATCATTGCTCTGTTGTTCCAGGCCATAGGTGTTTTCGTAAGCGCGGATTACTTCAGGCCGAGCATCGTCCGTTGATGAGTACGCTCGGTCGGAATACCGTTGGGCCTGCAGTGGTCTTCAAAACTCTAATCCGCCCACTGTGAAAGCGTCAAGGCATCGAATTGCGCTGTCTGATTTGCAATCTGCATTTTATGCGAATACATTTATGACTGGAGTCATAACAATTGCTTTCCACCGTCGGTCAGTCAGTCATATTTGCGTCATTTCATTTTTGAGAAATACACTGCATCTATCGCCAGCACATGAATTAGCATCTTTTTGAGCTTCGCAGCAGTTGACACTCTGAACGGGGCTACTCCCGCCCTCCAGTGTCATCTCCTACGGCTCACCTGTTCATACTTCTCTGTTATTTTGGCCTCTGTCTAACGTCGCCTTACTAAATTCCGCAATTTCCTGTCTACTGCGCCCACAAGTGTCTCCCATATGAAGCCAGCAGTAGCCACGGCCAGGAATTGCTCAAGGTTCCCACAGTGACGTGCTGTCGATGTCTATCAAAGGTTAGCTGGGTAAAACACAGCTTGACCCGCATTCCCTTTGGTGACATCTGAAGATCTCCAGCTGCGACTCAAGCTATTGCTACTGATTACGCTGCGAGTAGTGACCTCGATAAGGATTCACACTAGGAGCCTAGAAAGGCTGAAAAAGTGTTGATGCGCAACCATGTTACAGCAAGACCTCGAGGTTTCCTAGACCCCAGCAACATCCTAGGGTATTCCATTGACCTACGCCAGAGGACCGACTAGCAAGTCGATGCAGCAATTTTACTAGGCACAGCAACAGCCGGCTTTGCTGTCATATAATATCTGCAAGGGATCAACCAGCTTTCGAGAGAGCATTTCATCATATCAAGTTTGATCGGCTATGTGGAGCCAACCACAAGCTTCCATGCCCCAACACTAGCAACCCTCTAGACTATTGCGACCTAAGGCCATGGGTACTTTAAGCTTCCGGCAAGCGAAGACCGACGATGTCCGTACTCGCGCCGCCAGGTTTGACTTATTCCGCCAATCAACGATCGCAGATCCATTGGATTGGGCAGATCAGTGCTTCCCACATCGTGAGGATAAGCTGAATCAGGAAGATGAACAAAGCATACGGCAGGAGTAAGGCTTTCAGATCATGCCTGCCGTTACGAAAGGGTACCACGCTGCGACTTCCTCAGACAGCAGCCAAGCCAAAGACTTGCGTACATTGCGAGGCGAAGGCCGAAGGCGCCCCCGGGGCATATAGAATAGGTCCGCCCCGAGCATATATGCTGCGAAGTCTCCCACGTATCTCGGAACTATCGAGGTCGACTGTTGATCGGCCGACCAGTATTTAGAAGCTATTGGCATACTTTCAACGCCTGCTGGACCGTGCTATCATCCCGGAGACACTTGTGAAGATGGTGCATTCATTCTCTTCTGGCTCCTTACCTTTGCGATTGCCCTCTCCAGCATCAAAGAAGTCCAAAGTACTGACAAGGAAGCCACCAGTACTGGGCCTTTGATACACGCTGCCCTGAGGTCTTACATGTCAAAGTCTCTGCATCACAGATTCACCTAGACTTTACAGCGCTTTTTGGTGGGTCTGTCCAAGAGCTCAGCAACCAAGGACTTATGGACTTCTCGATGAGATCAAGTGACCATACCACGGCAGCGCAACATACACTCTCGTATATCTCCCGTTTATCCCCGTCAAAGTTTCAGTCATGGCTAATGGAAATCCGAAAGGGCTATTCTTCCCTACTTTTTCCCGGCAGAATCAGCGAAGGATGCTCCTCTGGGTTCTGTCCCCGTCTTTGCAAACGTGATGGTGTATTGATGCAGAAAGGTGGACGGCAAAGACGCCCAAAAGGCGAAGTGCGATGCTACGCATCACTTAGAGCTTGTAAGACATGGTGGCGGAAATATCGAAACCCCGTGGCGCGTGGCGAGCCTGATGGCGAATATCGTTCGTCAAGAAAGATATTAAGAGTTTTGGGTGGAATCAGATGGTGATACTTAAGTTCGAGGGTAAAGAGACAAAAGTTGAAAGAGGATACAATGTCAAAATTGCAGGTAGCAAGGAAGGATGGTATTCTACTTGCTAGGGAGAGTAATCAAATCCCTCGCATCAAGAGCTGAAGCGCCATTGTGACACTCGCAATCCAGCTCTGGCTTGATCGCGGGTAGCGCGCGTTTCGTCTAAATGTCGCAATGGCTCATCTAATGCAAGTTATCGATCTTGTTATAACGTATTCTCTCAGGAGCACAGACTCGATACCTATCGTCTTTGCATCATCGTTGCTTATCGATCGCGAAGATAGTATCACGATCTCTTCTGTACCGGTAAAAGGAGTCTACAGCCCAGGCGAAGCGCAAATGCCGCTATAAGCGGACCGGCGAAGAGGGTGATGCAATCCGATTGCCTAAAGTATTCTACGTTCACTGTCCAGCACCAAGTCCTCGAAGTACAACCAACGGGGAGACAGCTTTTCAATATGACTTCCTCGTCCGCTGCCGCAGTCGGCATTCTTTATTCTCTCAAACAATCCCTTATCAAGGACAAAGGATGAGAAGACGAGATTGCTGTTCTGTGGGGTAATCAAATTGATACGTCAAATCATCATGGCTATTAGTGAAGAACGCTGAAAATTTAATATTCCCGCTCTGGGTCTGTTGGAGCTCTAGACATGGCCGCTTAATTGTGGACAACCCATCAATGAACCCCTGAACGTTTGAGAATCCGCGGATATTATGCATGACATCCATGCGCTCGGAGAATGCATGCGATGATGGATACTCATATGATCAACAATTGGCGCAGGTCGCAAACATCTTCTCAGTACCGCCAGCGCCCGACTCTCCCTGCCCCAGTGGAATCTGTGGGGCTCGTAGGTTAACAGTGGGTAGATCCCACCTTGCGTGGGTTTTTCATTAACCATGACTTCTCCCAGACTGTTGACCGCGCTGATTCCTGCTCTTCTTCTTCTGGTACCATTGCCTGCTCGAACTCTTACGGTCCCAGTCCTCTCAACATCGTTAAGGCCAAATGCCACTCTTGGTACCATTCGGCAGCGTTGCAATTCTTTTCCGGACTGGATCGGTGACGGTGTTTCCTTAGCCGACTGCAAGGGGGCGCTCGAAGAGCTACTGATGGACGACGTCCTACCGCGGAGGGGACAAGGATACGAATTTTACACTCGCGGCGCACCGAGACTAGATTTTCCTTTACCTCTTGTGGTTACTCCAAGGACGCATGAATATCGTGGGTCTCGTGAAAGAAAATCCAGTGGTGCCAAGGCGATTCTAAAGGTGGCTTAGGCACATGTATCGTCAGCATTGTTATGCTCGATAGAGTTGACCCTAGTGAATTACCGAACTATGCGCCGAGCTCTAGACCATCTAAGTCAGACGTTGCAAGCTTCAACGACATCTACGGGGTGGCGCTGAGTATTCTCAGCGAATGTGTGCGGAAGACAAAGATACCGAAAGTGGGCTGGTCATCTATAGGTACGTCGCTTGGCCTTTGGATAGTAGAACAATCGTTGCTATCGCGTGACACCAATCAGAGGTAAAGTGCTGACGTGCAATGTCTTAAAGGGAGGAAGAATAGCATCGGAGTCTTCATTCTGAGAAAAGGTTCCGATCTCGAGAAGTCTTTCGTGAGGACGACGATGCTGGCCGTCAATGAAAGCTCGCTTCTTTCTCCAGGAAGCTCAACCTATCCATCCTCCAACTCAAACACGGCTACCGCTTAGTCGTATAGCTAGGTGCGTTTTCTGCAGCTCTTAGTATTTGGCGGTTGTATGAATTGTAATCTTTCGAAGGATATGTTCAAGCATCAGGGGGTTCTCGGTGCCTGAGCTTAATAGATAAGATAATAACGCCGGTAAATTGATAAGGGACTAAGGAGAATAGTACTTGAGGAAGGAATCGGCTACAGAGCCGGATACATATTCAATGATTGGCTGCAGTCCTCTGGAGTCGTGGGTTCCTCGTGCCTCGTTGCTATGTTCAATAATCTCGGTTCGCAAACCCAAATTTCTGCTAGACTCTTTACATTCCTCTTTAAGTCCACTCGAAAGGAGTTAATCTCTTCTATGTTGAGATGTTCATGAACGATTGCCTTGATATTTTGTTCTTTCCTGTAGGCAACGTTACATTCTTCAAGATCGCCAGGCCTTCATCTTACCATCTTGCTTGAAGACATAGCTGGATTTAGATTATCTTGCGCCCACCACCGTGAATGTGAATGACTCATCTCTTCTCTAATTACTTGGATGCGAGACACAACACCCACGATGGTTGCTAGGTATGCTAAACAATGCCGTTAGCTTCCTGCGTCTTTGTTGGCTCTCTGACAATGCTCTGGTCATGTGTTTCAAGGCTTGAGAAGATCCTTGTAGCAGGGTCACCCATCTGATCTCTGCTATCAAATTTTTAAGGACCCACAATTCGAATCTCTTCGCTGTCTGCCATAAGTAATCTCAAGTTTGCGGCCATTCAGCCTTCAAACATATTGTTTGGACTCCGCCCGAAGCAAAGCAGCATGTTGAGAACATGTGAAGTAAAAACCCAGAGAGTACGGAAGCACGTTATTTTGACACTGACTGATGCGTATTATCTGGTATTGTATCGAGTACTCCTTTGGTTTAATCAGAAAGGAAGAGAGATGATCAGTCGAGAGCGGTTGTCTTGTTTTTACAGGGCTAACGCATGTCCATAGTTTCCGTGAGGTCCGTGAGACATAATAACGCCTGAACACCCCAGCGCTTTTTTTCCCGCCCTGATCGCTTGTTCGCTCATCTATGCTTTTGGTTGCGCCTTGTGCTCTGTAAGTCAATCAACTTTAGAGGCCCTTGCTTCAGCCATCGCAGTAGGGCTATCATGGGAGACATCCCCGCTGATTTCATCTGCATTCTTGTCATCTCTCAATACCGCCGCAGGTAACACAGCAGCGGCAGCTGTCTTGGGGACCTTCTTCTTTTCCTGCCCATGAAAGCCTTGCCCCGTAGTCAGAGCCTGATTTAAATCATAATGCTTGATGAAGATCGTAGATGTGAGAGCCAGACCCGCCAATCCACACATAAGCGCCCAGATGGGGCGGATACTATGCGACAAAGCCGTCTGGAGAATCGGTTTCGCGGGATCGCTATTAGGCTTGGCGTTGATGCAGCGGAGGAGAGAGACGACGTCAAGACTGTAGGATGATGCAGGACTTGCTAAGGCAGGATGACTCCTCAGATTAGCGGCCATGCGGTTCTGGAACATGAAGCCACCGATAGCAACGCCGATGGTCTGCACGAAACAGCGGAAGAAAGTGAACATGGCAGCCGCGATGGCGATTTTCTTTAGTGAAGCAGAGGCCTGGATCGCAAGAGCCATTGCAGGAAAGAGAAGACCGATATCGATGCCGGAGACGAGCATTAGGAAGATTCAGGTCGGAATGGAGATTGTAGATGAAAGAAAGTAGAGCAGGCCGGAGCCCAAGGTTGTAAGAATCCAATCGACACGAAGTGCTCAGCGGTAGTTTCCTGTTCTAGCGGAGATACCGTCGACGAGAGCGGCGCAGAAGACGACGGTGAGGGATTGTGGTAGGGCGGAGACACCGGCGAGAACCGGATTGAAGTCTTGAGCCCCTTCGAAGAAGAGAGGCATGTAGTAGAGGATGGATTAGAGAATGATGCCGTGAATCCAGATAAGAAAGTAGGCAATGTTGGTGTTTTGGTTGGTGAGTATGTGAAGAGAGAGAAGGATGTATTTGGCAAATCTGGCTTCATAGAAAATAAAGAGACCGAGGCCGAAAATTTCACCGATTATGAAAACGAGAGTATGCCAGCTGTTTCAGACATACATAACACCGCTTCAAGTGATGGCTACAAGAACAGGAGTCAAAGAAGCGGGGAAGGCGACAGAGCCCGACATAGTCAATTTAGCGCTTTCACAACGGTTGTCGCCCCTTGGCCTTATTTTTAGATCCCCGACCCCAACTTCTGGCAACATAATTTTGGTCAACTTTCGCATTTCGCTATTAAAACATATAAAATTAATTAATTATTACTCTAGACACTATGCGCTTTCTAAAACTGCTTTAATTATAAGTTTTGATCACAAATTGCTAGAGCTATAGAAACTGCAAAGTTCGTTAACATTTAGCGCTTTCACAACGATTGTCGCTCCTTGATCTTATTTTTAGATTCTTGATCTTATCTTTTCAACTAGAGTAATAATTGATTAATTTTATATATTTTAATAGCAAAATGCGAAAGTTGACCAAAATTATGTTGCCAGAAGTTGGGATCAAAGATCTAAAAATAAGGTCAAGAAGCGACAATCGTTGTGAAAGCGCTAAATATACTAGTACTTTAAGAAGTTCAAGTCGATCTTTGATTTTAAGACACGCTTCGAAACACAAAAACTTTGCAATCAGATAACTTTCTCAATGTCGATTTAGACTCTATCAAAGATATGCTGTTAAAAGCGCAAAGTTCACTCTATCAAACGTAAGATTTTGATAGTAATAAATCAAGAAATGCGAAAGTTGATCAAAAGCATCTTGCCAGAAGATGAGGTCGAAAATCTAAAAATAAGGTCAAGGAGCGACAACCGTTGTGAAAGCGCTAAATTTCGAGAAATTTCTGTATGAGAGACAATTTTCGATTTTCGAGTTTGAAAAAGACAATAATGCTGGCGAAACCAACAGTCACAATAGATAAGCTGCGATAGAAGACTCAGCGTCAGGCATTTGCTTCGGCAAGAGCATCTCCAATTAGCGGACCAGTTACACTATCATTGGCTCAATCGATACTGATGAGCGCGAAGTCATTGTCTCGCTCGCGGAGACGTACCATTCAGTAATGAAAATTTCCGTCAGAGCGATAATGTCTCCATCTTCTGTATCTTGAATAGAGCGACCGACGAGCATTTTGATGAAGTTGTTTGCTACCGCGCAGGATGATGGAGCCAACAGTGAACAAGATAAGAACGAGAAGAAGCACTGGGCGACGACTTCAGAGATAACAGAAAGCAACAAAGTTGGGCTGCCATATCATGAAGATGAGGAGACATGATGTTCTGGTTCAGAAGACTTCAATTCCGTTGCTGTGAAGAGCGATCGTAATTATCTAAGAGTATGTCAATAATTGATTTTTAAGTTCGGGCGAGGAAAGTGCCCTGATCGTTGAGTAAGAGATTATCGGCCAAGCTACAGAAAATGATGGTGGCATCTTGGACTGTCGTCAGATCGACGATAGCTATTGATGCAAAGACAGCTAGAAGTCGTCGTTCTGATTTGAACTTCTCTAACTCTTCAGCATGTGACTTTAGATTTCTTCCGAGCTCGACTTGACTGATAACTTTTCCGAATTCTCCATTATCTGCGGCTCGTTCGTCTCTGAGCCCACTGGAGCCTCCGTAATTGCTCGTTATGCCAGTGTTGCTGAGGAGCAGGTGGAAGAAATTAAGGAAATGTCCTGACAAGAGTGAGATGGCTGTTATCGACAGATTCCCATATTGAAATCACAGAGGAAAAGAGGACGATGTCCAAAGGTGTAATGCATACTGAAAGGAATGGATCGTATGTCAGGCGTGCATCTTCTTTGAGACTGAACGTAGATATACCGGCATGAATATTGACCCGAGGGCCGAGCATTGCCTGGAAAGTCAATAGGAAAACGGGAAAACGGGAGCGCTATCTGATCGGCAAATTAAAGTAGAAGTAAAAGCTTCCTCGTGGCCTCTTCTCCCCCTTAATCTGACCCTGCTTCACATGCTGACAGGTCAGGAACATCTACTTCCATTTTGTTGGGCTCAGCTGCATTCAGCATTTAGCCTACTTCAGTCGAGCCCAGTCAGGCGCGCTACTCATGCGAGAGAATCGGCCCTGCAGCCCGGGTGTGAGCTCGGTGCTCTGTGACTGGCGCTGAGAAAGCCTCCCAAAGTGGGGGTGTGAAGGAGGTATCCGCAGGATTGAAACTTGGAAAATCATGCTCACGATTCGGAGCTCGAGAAAATAGGAGATTCTGAGCTTGGGAAACTGAAAAGGTTTGGATACGCTTTGGGCTGGGCATTACAGGAGCACGCTGCACGATCCTTGATCAAGACAAGGCTAGATTTGCGCCCCGTTGGTCCCCGTGCCGCTCTGAAGTCTTCATCGGTAGGATAATTTAGCGAAAAGTGTCGTAGGACGTCTGGACATCATCTGAAACTATCTTTGATGTCTAAGCGATTTGTACATCCTCGTCTTACCTGTTCCTCTTGTTTGGTCTTTGCATTTTAAGCTGCAGCCGAAACTGCGGTTGATGGCTTTGCTCGGACTTGGTCCATTGCAAGATGGCCTCCCCCTTGACTTATTCCTATGTCATTGATACGACTACGAATATCAAAGCTCAGAGTGACTATCGCTGATACACCGATGTTTCTAATGTTAATGCCTGCAGCATTGCACGTTTAGCCATCACCTTTCACGTCGCTGATGACAAGGACGTCAGCTGGAAAGGGTATACACTTGCGGTCTGGGCGTAAGTGTTTCGATATCAGATAATTCGTGCTAAATCATCAATGCCAATTCCCTCGAAATATACCTCGGCATCATCTGCATTTGCGCTCACATACTTCCGAGCTTCTGGGACCGGGTGTTACAGTCATACTGGAGTACCGTACGCTCCAGGTCGTCTTCCGTCTTCGGCTTCCGTAAATCTTCCGTCGATACAGTGGACCCAGAACGTGGTCTGAAGCTCATATATGTTCAGGGAAAACAAATATCTGATATGTCATCAAGTGTAAGAAGTAATGGTGAAATACAGTCATGTCACAAGGTATGGCTTCCCGAAGTTAATGAATAATCGGTAGCCCCGTACACCGTTCAATTAAGCTGATCTCTCGACTACAGGTGATCTGTGATTATTTAATTGTTTCAGCAATTCAAAGATGTATGATGAATTTGCTTCCCGCTTTGATACCAGTACAGATTAGAGTTTTTGCCCTCTGAAGACTTGTGTCACACGGATGCGCTACACGACTACTGGCCAGAATGCATTACAATCTAAGCAGGATCACTGCCACTGAGATCCTCGTGTTGATCACCTCTCCCAAGCCTTTTCGCTCTTTGCTGAGATTCGCAGAGAAGCGGAGATGGCCTAGAAGGGCAAATCTCTGTACGTGTACATATGCGGAACTCCTCCGCAACTTCCTAGGGATTGAGAGCCGACGGGAAGGAAGCAAGAAACACGCCGACTCATGTCACGTGACGAATGCTCCTGCACGAGACCCACGACATATTTAATCGTGAAATTTCCGCCGAGCTGGAACCTCTCTGCCGTGAACCTGGTGAAACACCATTTGCTCGATAGTCCGACTAAGCCCGACTACGCAACAAAACATTGCAAAGGTAAGCTTCATTATGACGTAGAAACCTCTAATTTCTGTTTCTGCTTCATGAATTCTTTAATTGCCCTTTATTTACAACAGGAACTTCGACAGAACCGTACTCCGCTCAAGGTTCTCCAAAATGTCTGGTCAAGTGGGGCAAATGTTTCCTCCCGCTGCCAAATTTACAGAGAAAGAAGTCCCAGACTTGGAAGGCAAGGTACGAGAATCAAGAGCCGTACTTCACTGACGTGGCCTTATTGCCAGCCGAACAGTCACACTTACAGCTCCGCAGGTATATATTGTCACCGGCCGTGCTTCAGGGCTCGGCTTCGAGCTTGTGAAGATACTTTACGCGCACAATGCCAAAGTGTACCTTGCCGCTCGCTCAGAGCAGAAGGCCACGAAGGCCATATCGTCCATTGAAAGCAGCTCTCCAAAAAGCAAAGGGGAGCTAGATTTCCACCATCTTGACCTTGACGACCTGACATCCGTGAAACGATCTGCCAATTCTTTCCTTTCCAAAGAAAATAAACTCGATGTACTGTGGAACAATGCTGGGGTGATGGTTCCACCACAAGGCTCGAAAACGGTACAGAATTATGAAGCTCAGCTCGGAACAAACTGTCTAGGTCCATTCCTTTTCACGAAACTCTTGACGCCTCTCCTGATTCAAACTGCCAGAACTGCGCCGAAGGATAGTGTCAGAGTGGTCTGGCTATCGTCATCGGCTGCAGAAACAACAGCACCCAAGGGGGGAGTCGTGATGAACAATCTCGATTACAAGAAGGACGCATCGGCTTGGTCCAAACACGGGACTAGCAAAGCCGGCAACATTTTTTACAGCAACGAATTCGCAAAGCGCCACCGAGACGACGGCGTCATCAGCGTGGTATGCACAACATATTCCTCGCTTGTAGATGACACAAGGCTGATCAAAATTGCGCGTAGTCGTTGAACCCAGGCTTCCTCAAAACTGAACTTCAGCGCCATCTGTCCGGCATTCAAGGCGCCATCATCGGTATGCTCCTCAAAGATCCTATCAATGGCGCGTATTGCAAGCTGTTCGCCGGAATGTCGCCGGAAGTTACGATCGAGAAGACGGGCTCATGGAGTAGATATAAGAGTATCGTTCCTCTACACTATACTGACTTGGTATTCTTTAGTCATTCCTTTCGGTCGATTCGGGGCTCTGAAGAAGGACATTGAGCTTTCTGGCAAGCGTAAGAGTGAGGGTGGGAATGGACGTGCAGAGGAGTTCTGGGAATGGAGCGAGAAGCAGGTCCAACAATACCTGTGAGGTCATCTTGAGCCATCACAGCATGCTTCAAATTTGCTATGTTTCAAGCGAGCCTCAATAATCCAAGGAGCGCAGGCGCCTTGTAGGTTTCATTGCGAACAATAGCATTCAAGCGGTGACGGAGCCACTGATGTGGTTAGGTAGGCAGTGACCTGGTCGTCTCGGGTCCCAGTCCTTTTGCGCCGGGTAGCAAATGAAGATTTGATGAAAGAATTCGGCAATATAAGTGGCGGTGAAGATAAAGACCCCTGCATAGCAAAGCCATCTCATAGTGCTGCTAGGGTGAAATACCCGTCTACATGACCAGTAAAAGGCCAATTTGATGGTCAGCCAAACGGATGTAGCTTGAAACTCGTTGAAGAAGAGCCACTAAACGTCGAGATGTACGGTACTGTTCGTCGACGCTGTCGAGACGCTTTCGAGGTGGCGTAGATCAAATTTACCGTGGAAATCATAGACTCAGTATACCATTAAAAAGAGAACTATCTCATGCTGACCGTATGACAAGCCATCCGCTGCTTGTATCTTATCAAACTTAACAGCACGTGATAAAGATCACGAATAGCTTGCTGTGTTGTGAGAAGACATTCCAAGCCTTACCATTTTCGCGATTCTCTCTAGAACCCTCCTGTGGTGTCTTCCAACAAACAAATACGTAGAGCGTTCTCACTACTTGCCTCTTTCATCATTGCTTTGATGGTGACGTTTAGTGGGACAGGATCTTGCCAGCTGTGGCGTTTCTCGCTGTGGACGCGTCCAGAAGAATGGTAGTCAGCATCCGACTACGCCTTCGGTCATGGCGGAGACTAGCTAAGTGATCAAAGAGCTTTTTGCATAGAGTACGCAAGAGATCTCATCGTATTGCTGAAGAGATGGATCGTGTGTCGGAATCGTTCTAATACTTGTCATGTATGAGTCTGGATTGCAGCATTGTGCGAAGTGAATACACTCTGCATGACTCAGGGTGGAAAGACCACGGAATCTCTTGCTCGGGTCCCAAAGTTCACTGCCTTTCTAGATGCCAAGGGTAAGAAGACCATCCATCTCAACTAGCGGTGCGAAAACAAGACTCTGCCGCCGAAATAGGTAGACCTCGGGACATTTCTCTTTCGGGCTAGTATATCCACTCACCAATTGAGCCTAGCGTGTCTGGTCGAAAGCTACATACATGTAGATACCCTACTTTACTCTACCTTGAGCTGAGCAGTGTAAAGTTGACACTGGCGGCTTGATGGACCCCGAATTTCGAGCAGCACAGAGACTCTCTCAGACTCTCTCCTTTCTCACATCTATTCTGACATCTTGTAAGTCCGGACTGCTACATACCGCACCAAAGACTCCACTGCACTTCGGAGCGACTTTCCGATGCTCTTACTAAGGTAACGAAATCGTCAAGTACGATGGACTCTCTGATGAGATTCGCCCTTGTCCTACATCTTGTCATTGAGACGACAGCAGCCATCAATTTCTTTCTCCGACCTTCAGCAACCCTCGCGGCACCCCAGCGACATAGCCATGGAGTCATCCGTCAATACGCCGTTCTACTTCTGACTATCAATATCATCGTAGCGGTGGTTCTTAATCGCGCAGTCTCCGATGAATTCACTGAGCAGATCGCCGCTGCAGTAGCTCTTTATCACGTGGCGCCTTTGGTTCGAGCCGTGTCCAAGATCCGTGGAGGAAAGTCTGGTGACGCTCTCGGAGGGCCCTGGCTTCATGCTATTTCTCATCTGGTCTGTGCAGTAAGCCTTGTAGCGGCATCATTTCACCTTCACTAGACGCCACGATGTTACGAGTCTGAGTATGCGGTGTTTGTCCAGCACTGAACAACTATGTGCACCTTTGGATCGAATGTCAAAAGAGTATCGAAAGGGGATGGCCTACAGACAACAGCGCGCTTGATGCTTCCGCTTCCCTGGCCCTGCCACACTCCCCTTAGATCTACAAGTAGGAAGAATCCGATTGCAAGACGCAAGACTTTGGGGCATGCGAGAAGCCACAGATGCTGGTGGTGATACAATGCAGCCAAGTCGTCGTCAAAGTACAACCCCTCTTTGCTCATCACCTCATCGTCGTACTATCCAGACTCAGTATTGTCGTGGCCTCGACAGTGCCATCGTCGACAGCCTACAATTTAGAGTGTCGTAAAGGAAGACGTAGCGTTCGTCCTGATCGTCCCCAACCGGTTTGTCATCCAAGTCACCACGAGCAACCTCCTTTAGGCGTTGGGCTCTCTTCTCAGGATCGGCCTTCTTCGCACGTTTCTGATAGAACTCCATCATGGCTGCGCGAGTGTCAATGTTTCCTTTTGATTTACGATATTCGACAGCATGGTGGATGTTTAATTGTACGTGGTCGTGGATATACTTGCAAGCTTCGCTATACCTTGGGCCATAAGATAACCAATTGAACTTGCCGAAGCGGATCTTCTGCGCGATACAGCCTAGGGCGTAGTCGAATGCCCAAGAGAATCGCTTGCTTTGTTCTGTAGCGTCAGGACTGAGAGAATTGATGGATCTCCCGAAGAGGAACTCGGTTGCTGTGTCCATGGTCTAGCGGACAAGAGATCAGCGATCTTTATATAAATCAAGAAACGGGGATAACGAAGATGGATGATTCAGTATATGCCAAACGGAAGAAGAAATCTTGGATGTTGACGGGAGACCCATTACCAGAAAGCTGATTCACGATGGTCATGACATGGTGCTCCACGAACTTCAAATCTCCAACCTGCTTCCTCACGAAATTTGGACGAATCAAAGCTCTAGAGTGCTTCCAGTAAGTGCCGTCCGCGTTGAAGATGCCATGTCCCAGAAGCTTGACCGTAGCCTGTCGGCGGAGTTCTCCGATGTCAAAGTCAGCGAACTGAGTGGCTAAAACAGCCTGTGTATTCTTGGGTTCGTCGGTAAAGACCAACTTGACACCAAGAACGTCTGACGTAAATGTATGCGGAGTTCGATTGAATCGGTCTTGCAGGTCCTCAAGCTGATATTTTACCCTACTGGCGAAGATGGTGCTGATAACGAAATCAATCCCAAGGAAAGGATCCCAGTGGCGATCGGCCTTTGCCGGTTTGGTGCCATAGGATCGTGCGTACTTCCGATAGACGATCAAACCCGAGATCTGAAGGTAGGCATAATAAAGAAGGAGAGAGGCACTGAGACTAACGGTGGTGCGGTACACCGGAGACGGCATGATGCACTGATAACGAAGCTATGAACAGAAGCAGAATGAAGCAGACTCGAAATCCACGGATGGCGGAGACGCTGAATAGGCCTTGAATCGACAGACTGAGATACCACCGTGCAAGCATCGTAAGCTTGTGCAGAATGAGAACGCACTGATAGTCCACAATCTCCGTGAATAGGGGAAATTTGGCCGACAGTCAGTCCACGGTAGGAGCACAGCTACGACAGGCACCAGCAGGTAAGATCGTGGAGTACCGAATCTGCCAACATGTTGGTCGAGACAAGGAACGAAGTCGGGCTTTGCTTAGTCGGGCGCTTGGATTGTCAACGTAAGCATACCCAACCACGAAAAGGCATGATCATTGGACAGGAATGCCATAGAAAAATGTAAGGGCACTCGCTGCCTGACTTAGATGTAGATACATACAAACCCCTTTACCAGGATTCCTCTCCCACCTTCTCAACCCAGCCCCCGGTTGCCTGCTTGCTGTGCGACCATGGTGCCTGCTAGGACGTCGGATCCTGGCGTACATCAGCTACACTCTGTTCTATTATCCTGCACATTGAATAGGACTGAGGGAGTTGAAAAGCAGGCCTATCGTTGTAGACGCCTATGATTGATTGGCGAAGAAGGTGAAGGTGTTGGGAGAGACGGAAGCGGGCCGACGTATCTCCGAGTAATTGATTACTTGGCGTCTTTAAGCGCTGTTATAACGGTCAAAATTTCTCGGCTTCATTCCCAAATCTTATCCCTTATTTACTTCTATTTGAGCAACTACTGCCGAGCCAAGTGTAAGACAACGGGAGGAATCGGGGAGCATGGCAAAGTCCCAGAAATTGAGGACAAGCGGCCCACCCTGTAGCTAAGCAGCTGACTGCTTCGGGGCTTCATCCGATCCCTGTTCTTTAGCAGCAGTTCAAAACGACGTCAAGGGACATCTGGATTGTATACTACGGTGACATCATCAGCAATGTGTAGAACACGACGTCTACCTTAAACTTCAATGAAACGGCCCGCTGGACTGTGTACCGCTCATCTTTGTTAGTTTTGCCGAGTAGGTAAGAGGTCTCCTATTCTCAGACGCGGCTCCTTGGTTGTATCCATTTGTACTCGGCAGTCTTGACGTTTCTTTGCGATAGTTGGTCGGAGATGAGGAAGGGGAACGTCCTAACTTCGTAAGCAAGATGAGTGAGGAGAATAGCAGTCCAATCTCCGTCGAGGAAGCTGAGGAGAAGGTATCTGCGAGGATCTCTCGCCGCAGTCTCATGCTTGACCACGGCACACTTGATCCTCGTACCTTAGCACACCAATTCCCTGGCTCTGGTACCGACCAAGATCCGTACATTGTTGGCTGGACCGCCAATGCCCTAGGAATCCACTTCTTTTCAAAGATCGAAAAAAATGGCTGTGGACACTGCTTATGGCGCTGGCAAACATGGCTGTGGCTCTGGCCACCAGCGCGTATACGGCTCCTTCGAAAGAGTTGAAACGTGATTTTGGGATTAGTCAAGAGGTTTTTGAGCTGGGGCTTTCGCTCTTTATCCTCGGCTTCGCTGTGGGGCCTCTCTTCTGGGCGCCTTTAAGTGAGCTTTATCGTCGCCAGATTGTATTTGTGGGAACGGTGAGCAATATCCCTAGAAAGCACCTCCGCCGTCGTCTTTCTTCCACTCAATGGTTATCTAATACTAAATGGGGTAGTTCGTCGCTCTGACCGCCTTCAATGCTGGATGTGCCGCAGCTCCGAACATTGAAGGGCTGCTTATCATGAGATTCTTGGCTGGAACTTTTGGATCTTCTCCTTTAACGAACGCAGGTGGTGTGGTCGCGGATATTTGGCCGGTCCGCCAACGAGGTTTGGCACTTGTTGCATTTTCTTCGGCACCGCTGTTTGGTCCTGTGATCGGGCCTATAATTGGAGGTTTCCTTGGCGAAAAATACGGATGGCGATGGGTGCAAGGTTTTCTGTGAGTCATTGCCAGGAATTTAGTATTGCACTCGAGGCTAAAGGGGCTTTGCAGTGCGATACTCTCGGGCACCATGTGTATCCTTGTCGCCGTCCTCGTGCCAGAAACTTACGGACCGCTTCTTCTCAAGCGGCGGGCCCAAGCACTCACAAAAGCGACAGGAGACGTGCATGTGTCCAAACTTATGAAGGACGAACCAGAAACGACACTAAAAGCAAAGCTCAAGATTGCTATGAGTCGGCCTTGGCTGATGCTTTTCCACGAGCCCATTGTGCTTGTCCTCACCATCTACCTCTCCCTTCTTTACGGAACGGTAAACCTTAAACAAGCGTGTTCTATGATAGGGTGGCTAACCTGTGTTAGCTTTACATGTTCTTCGGCGCCTTTCCCATTGTCTACCAGGAGCATCAAGGCTAGGATGAAGGTATAGGCGGACTCTCTTTCTGCGGGATTGCTTTGGGAATTATGTTCGGCATAGGCTACATGTTCCCGGAATACTTCAGGTACCAAAAAATCGTCGACCGACACGAAGAGACCCCAGAGTCTCGACTGCCACCTTCAATCGTGGGCTCTATAGCCATACCCATCAGCATCTTATGGTTTGCGTGGTCAAACAGCCCTTCCGTGCACTGGCTTGTATCAATTGCAGCTCAGGTTCCCTTCGGTTTCGGCTTTGTGCTGGTTTACATCAGTGTGCAAGAATATCTCGTAGACGCCTATACTATCTACGCTGCTAGCGTCCTCGCCGCCAACACGATTTTCAGATCGGCATTCGGCGCAATATTCCCTCTTTTCACGAATGTAAGTTTTCGGTCATCTTCTATCTTAGTTCATGGCTGACTTTCGGCATCTATAGTACATGTATCGAAATTTAGGTGACCACTGGGCGTCTTCGGTTCCTGCCTTCCTGGCTCTGGGATGCGTCCCATTTCCTATCTTGTTCTATCATTACGGGAGTCGCATCCGTGCCAAATGTCGATATGCAGCAGAAGCAGCTCAGCACTCGGCAGAGATGGGGGAGGAAGTATAGAGTCCTGGTCACTGCTTCTGTTGAACGATCCCGAACAAGAAACAAATTGCGCTATATCCGAAATTATGCGTATTGATATGCGCCATGGGTGCCAAGATGTTCGACCCTTCGGAGTTACGTGTCCGCCGGGCGTTCTGATAATTCCTGTCTTTGGTACAAATATCTAAATGGGAGACCGTTTCATGAGTACCCAGTGCTCGGTGTCCGAGCTTCCAGACGAACACCCGCAGTATCGCGTGAGTTGAAGCGCACTACACTGCTACATTAGAGACTCAATTAGCCTACCAGGAATTAGAAACCCCAGGGCAAGCAGAGGGATATTGTTGAAGACAAGGAGGCATGAAGTACACTACGAAGCTCTGTCACCAGAGTAATACACGAAATAGAATCTACATGCAATAGGGATCCAATCTAACATGCAGCCAAAGGTGAAATACACTCGAACCTTGTAGTAGCATTATGCGTGTTCGATACTCCTATCCCATTGCCGTCCTTGAGTCTTCGGCTTCCGAATAAGTCATGCCGGGCAAAACCAGCCATCGTAGATGATAAAGAACCATTACGATCGCTCACCCCGTTTCAGCCAATTAGGTTTTTCTAGGCCTGGTATACGAGGGGAGGAGTGAAGGAGCAATATAGATCTAATCAGCGCTGTCATCGTCCCCGAGTTTAAAGTCAAGACTGGTGTCGTCTCAGAGCTTCAGCTGATGGCTGAAAGATCAAGGTAGTTGGAGCTATGTTTTGGGTCGGCTGACCAATCTTTAGTGTAGAATCCAAATCTGCTTGCGTACACAATAAAACACAGAGCTCGCTCAACGCGTTGTATCGTTACTCTGCTGAGAGGCGTCTGGATAATCTCATGCATCCACTCAGACCCAATGGACTATAGGTTGCAGGTGTGCTTATTGTAGGCATCAGAGACAGGCATGGGCGACGTGAAGCCTCGCAAATCCTCGGTCAGACAAGTCACCGTTGGTATGAGAATTCGGTGGCATGTTGGCAGGCGAGAGTACATTGTCTATTGCACACCGGCACGTTGCCGATCATGGCAGAGGAGAGTTGAACCACCTGGTTGCCATTTCGATCACCCATCTTCTTCATGAGCAGCTCGGCCTCGTTTATCGATCCATTAAGCCCATTCCTTCGCAGGGACGCTCTTCTTGTTCCTTTTTGGATTGGAACACCCGGAGGATCTGAATGACCGTAAATCTGAATGAAGACGATGACGCTAGCAATTCAACGTCGATTGGAGGCTAGTGGCTGGCGCCGAGTTCAAGGAACACCGCCGGCGCCGCGTAGTTGAGTGAGCCGCAGAAAGGTATCCGCAAATCAGTGTCAGTCGCAGATTGGGCAAAGCCGAAATCGCTATTGACGACCTTGAAGAACGGGTTTCTTTTGACCAGCTACTTCTCGGCTTCTACATCGCGGTGTACGACACTGTTTTCGCCGTCTAGAGTTCGCCAAGATCCAATCAAGCACATCTGCATCATGGATCAGAGCTCGTCCGGGTTCAGTCTTGCCTGACAAACGTTGTCGTCCCAATCACCCAAGGAATCCAGAAATGTAAGACTCAGTAATCACCATACCCAGGGTCGTAGAAGCTACCGTGTTCTGTCTTCATGTGACCATACGTATCCTGTCCTTGCCTAAAAACCCTCATACAGACCCAGCAAATATGTGCTCCGCAGGCTCTGCACTCCATGTGATTGCACCCCTCCGACTTTTGGATCGTGCACGCACACTTTGGGCAATCTCTCGCATCGTTCTCTTTCTTCCATCGTGCGAACGCTTCGTCGCCACTTCTGACACTCTTGTACTCGTCGCACGTAAGACCTTCATGGCTTATGGCACCACACTTGGTGCAGATTGACGTGAGGCACGTAGAGCAGGTAAAGGTCTTGCCATGGTCGGACACCTCGTACACCTGATCGCAGTCGGCGGTTGGACAGTACTGATAGCTGCCTGGATGCTTGCGGACGTGATGCATGAATGAATTGTCAAGCAGTTTCTCGAATTGATCTCGAGACAAGGCAGCTTCGAGCTCGGTGAGCGGGACAACGGCTTGACAGTCCAGGCATCTAATCGGAATACTGTTGTCAGTAGCGGAGAGGCACTGATTTTGGAAGCACTCTCTATCATACACGTGCCCACATGGAATTGTGTGTCTGTCGGTGGCACTTTCCCAACAGACGGGACATGTAGAATCCACTTCGACCACTGCGCTGGAACCAATCGCTTGACTGTAGTCTTCCTGGAGAGTAGCTTTCGCCCAATCAGCATCTTGAGACGATCCATGTATGGTGATGGTTTTGGGACTCTTCGTAACATCGAGACGAGCAACGCTCTTCCCAAGCCTCTCGACGATCTTATGATACCCGGCTTGAAGGACTGCTACAGGAACCTTGTCATCCAGATCAATGGTAGATGTCGAGACCGCCAAATCTTCAACAATCTTCAGAAGAGTAGATTCAACGATAGCCTTATTTTCTTCGCTTCCGTATAAGCTTAAGATGCACTTTTTGGCGTTACGGTAGATAAAGGTATCGTACTGCTTTCCGAGGCCATTCAGGTATGCCATTCCCTCCGATTTCAGAAACAGCTCGTTCCAGACGATGCCCCTGCCCCCTCTTGCCGTGCTCCCATGCAGAATCTTTTCTACCGCAGCTTTGGCTCTTCCAACCTCCTGTGCGGTATCGGAGATAATATGCACGCTGGTGAAACGCTGGGCTTGATCAGCAGAGGGGTACGATTTGATTTCCAGATAGTGGTTTGAGCGTAAGCTTCGCTGCAACTTTGCAAGTTCCGGTGAGATCGCAGTGTACATCGATGACAAGATAGAGAGCTTGGCCTTGACCACGTGCGAAAGCAAGATCTTGGAGCCGCCCAGCTGAGGGAGCTTGTAGCCGTTGAGATCCGTAACGGCTTTCGTCGCCTGGTCCCTGGTAGAGAACGTAGCCGTCGCCTTCATCTGAGGGCCTGTGGTACTTGTGAGCGCGGTCCATACTTCGATGGTTCCGCAAGACGATAGCAGTCTCTGTACAGCTTGACCAATCTCCTCTACACTGGAGGAGTAGGAATCTTCTCCGACCCTCACGTTTCGAGGTTGAAGGGCACCGCAGGCCCCTTTCAACATTTGCGACGTTGTTGCTACATTCAAATTGCCAATTTTGACGTAGCACCGCCACGGCTTTGCTTTCTTGTCGACGGCCGTCCTACATTCCAACGTTCTGTCCAGGATCTTGAATTTGCGCAATTTCTGCGCAGTTTGCTCCATGGACTGCGACGAGGTATATTCGAGAGTTGCGGTTTTCGAAGGTGAATACCAAGCGCAAGTGATATTACACATTTGTAACCGAGCGGTTGAGGCGGCGGCGGGTTCGATGCTGAGAATAGCTCCCCCAGGGCCAAATCTGACGAGAGCTCCCCCAAGGTCTCTAATATTTGACTCGGTAGCTCTTGGAGGCCGCGCTCTCGCTTCCGCCTGTACGTATTAGTAAAAGTTGGCACGATATGACCGCTTCTTGCCTGAGGTGGGGCAACTTCAGGTACGACCTCTTCTCTACCAGTGGCATTGTGTAGGAAGCGGCAGTCTTTACCATTCCTACATGCCCCCAAATCAAAGAAGTGACACTTGACTTCAGCTAAAGGAGCAGAGAAACCGGATAAGCGCATCGCAGCAGGTCTGATTGGCTTGCCTTTGATAATCGCATGAGATGCCACGGGAGGTCTGGCTGGATCAAGGTCCTCCTGGTCTGGTGGCTGAACGTGTTGGTAGTAGCATTGATCACCCCGTCGACAGCCATTCGCAAGAGAGAAGTATTTACAGACAGACATTATCATAAGGTATTGATCTTTCCGTGCTGAAGCAAATACAAAATGTTCTGTAGGACCTACGTTGCTTTAGAGCATCGTGCGGACCAGGTTCCTCGGCAGGTTTCTTGGTCGCGTAAGAGCCCTGCATAATGGGAGCGCTACTCAGTATCACCCCTTAATGCATTCCACCCCTCAATGCATCCGCTAACCTTCGCAATTGAATAACTTTTGCGCTTTACGCCCAAAGTTCAAGTTAAGTAGCTCAAACTGTAGAGAAAAGTCAAGTCTACGAGTGTACCAATTCTCTTCACGATTGAAATTCAACATACAATGTTGTGTCTCAATATGCAGTAGTTCGCAAAGAAGAGAATATAAAACACATTCTTGATAATTCTCTTTGTTACAAATTTTCTATAAAAAAATTGAGCTTGCTTTTCTCTACAATTTGAGCTACTTGGCTCTAAATTCAAAAGACAGAATCAAAAGTTATTCGACTGCGAAGTTCGAATATTCTTAGCGAATGCATTGAGGGGTGGAATGCATTAAGAGGTAATACTAAGTAGTATCCAATACCGAGGTTGACACCAAAAGTCCTAGCAGGCGGGGGGTAGACAAAGGTATTTTGGCAGGCCTCTTGGCGAGAAAGGGGGATATATACGAGTATTACTGATCAACTTTTATGGCAATTACTATTCTTCCTCCCAATCCTCTTTGTCGCTTGCACGTTCTCTCTGCTTTCTTGCTACGTATGCATCTTTTTGCTTCTTCGCATTGTAGGAACGAATATTACTACCTTAATGTTTCTCTCTATACTTATTGCTATTATCTAATTTGCGTACTAGCTTCAAATGACGTAACATGCGTTCAATCTAGCTTTTAATACGTTCTTGCGTTAAAACATGCTTCCAACAATATCGTTATACACGTTCTATATTCTTTTCGATCTTAAGAATGTCTCTACGTGTAATTTATCTCTTTATTTATTATTAACAAGACTCTATTATGTTAAGATTAAAGCTATTTCCATCTTAAATTAGACGTAGAATGCTCGCATCTATCTAAATAGAGTTCTAATTCTTAAAGATATAACTAGACGCTTTGAAAAGTAAGTATTGAACAAATATTAAAGCGTCAAAGCGTTAAAACGTATTTTTGTTCTTTATAACAAGCGTATTTGATTGTTTTTAGAGACAAATCTTCGCGAATAAAATTAAAAGTAGAGAAAGTATATTCTTTTGATAGCGTATCTAGTTGATTCTATCTACATCTTCTCTAACAATCTTGTTGTTCTTTAAATCCTATCTTTATTAAGATTTTTTGTCTTTCTTATTGCGTAAATCTATATGTCGCATTGTAGTATTAATAAACTAATTGCGTCGAATCGAGTTATCAAGTTTGAATCAAGTACTCGATTCGAATCTTGACAATTTGTATTAACTCGATTTAAAAGTCTTGACAATTTGATTTCTAAAGTTGAAATTAACAATTCGGGTCGAGTTGTAGACTTGAAACCAAAAATCGATCCAAAAATTCGACTCAAATTGTCAAGACTATTAGTTTAATTTTTATATAGTTAATACATTGTAAATGTATAGTTAATATATATTTAATAATATTTAATTATCGAAATTATAATAAGATAATGCATTATAGTAATGCATTACTATTTTAAAAAAAGAAAAACATTAAATAGCATCTATAAGATTTGTAGAGTCTATAGATGCAAATAATGCATTATAGTAATAAATCGCATCTATAAGATCTATAGAATCTATGAATGCAAATAATGTATTATAGTAATAAATCGCATCTATAAGATCTATAGAGTCTATAGATTGCAAAAAATAAAATATATTAATAAATATATGATTCTAAAAATAGTAATTCTTGACATAATAATATAATTTTCGATTTCTTAACAATTCGATTCGATTTCTAATATTGAAACCAAAAATCGACTCGAGTCGAGTCGAATCAATTTCAAATTAGCGCGAATCGAATCGAGTTTCGAATCAATTCCTATAGTTAGAATCGATAAATTGAGTCGATTTTAAAAGTTAAAATCGAAATTCGACCCAACAATCAATCTAAGTATTAAGCTCTTATTTTGTCTTCTTAAGAGATTTCGTCTTCTTATTGAGCTTTGCGATATGCTTGTTAGTTGCTTTCTTTTTCGTAGCAATCTCTTTATCTTATGTATAGTAGAGATTCTTGCAATTATATAAAAAATAGTTTTAGAACATAAATTTAGAAAATTCTAATATAAAAAAGTTAGTTAATCAATTTGTATTCTCGCTATTTTTGATAGCAATTTCTAACAAGTTTTGGAGATACGTTCAATATCAATATATATACGTGTTTACTTGCTATTCTATTTGCGACAGACTATTATTTTTATATATTTCTTCTATGCGCGTTGCTATATATATTGTATATATCTTTTTTGCATTATTATGCTAATTTTATCTGTCTAGATAATATGCTTTCAATTTATTACAATTCAATTCTTATATTTTATTGCGAAGTTGTATTGCGCTTGCTTTATTGTAAGATACAAGTATATCTACTTATTGTCGACGCACTAAGATATAAAAGACGTAAGATATAATAGACTTGCATTACTATATCTCAACTATTTGGAATAGATAGTTATAAGACTAATTATTGAAGAATCGTGCCCAACAAGAAATAAGCTTTCTCTTTATCTAATACTTGCTATAACACGCAAGTTTACTTCTTGCTTTCTAACTAGAAAGAAGAGTTGTAACTGTTTGCGATTTTTGTAAAAAGTCAAGATTATATACTCTATTATATTCTAAGACGTTAGCGCGTCGATAACGCTATAACATTACAATTATCTTTTCTCTTAGAGTACTAGTTTCTAATAATATAAGAAGTTGTACTAGTTTTACAAAAGACAAAGACGTCTATTAAGCACTAGCGTTACAAGAGCTTGTTAAAAATCTCTTCAAATCTCTTTAGAAATTAAGAGAAAAAAAGTCTCTTGCTTAATAAAAATTAATTTATTTATTAATTTAACTTAATTTGTAGAATAATATAATAACAACTATAATACTTTATAGTAAGCTATTGCTTTGTTGTTGTTATTGTTGTTGCTAGAGTTTAAATAAGAATTTAAATAAACTAATTGTCGAATTAAAATTCGATTTCAACTTTAGAAATTAATTTAATTCGTCGATTTTAATATTAGAAATTAATTCGAAACTTAATTTGATTTCCATTATTTTGGAATCGATTTAATTCGATTCGACTCGATTTTCGATTTCAATATTAGAAATCGAATCGAATTGTCAAGAAATCGAAAATAACGTTATTATATCAAGATTTTCTATTTTTGAATATACGTTATTATAATTTTGGATTTTTCGCTAAAGTGTCAAGTAGTATGCTTCGACACAAAAGCTACGCTTGCTTATATTATCTCAAAACAGCTTGCTTAGCGTGATCGTCGGGTCGGATTTCAACCCGATCGGGTTGATTCGCCCAACCTTGACCCTGGGGTCAGGCAAATTTCCTAGCCCAACAGGGTGGGACGAGCGAAGAATGCGCGCCGAATGTCCAACCCAACTTACCCGATCACGTGACGTCAAGTGACGCGCTAACCATATGCGTTAAGCGCGGATCCTGCGCTAGCCCAATGGGGTTAGCGCATAGATAAGATAAGATAAGATAAGATAAGATAAGATAAGCGAATGCTAACGCGACGAAGTTAGCTTGAGTTCTTGGCATTGACCCGACAAAACCCGACCCTGGGTTCGGGTTCGCGCCTTAACCCTGGCCCAACCCTACGAGGCCCAAGAGGGTGGGTCGGGTTGAGAAAAAAGTGTTCGACCCAATCCAACGATCACACTAAGCTTGCTTAGAATATATTATTGTAATATATTATTAAATAATCTTATATTAAAAGATTATAGAATAGAACATAGTTTTCTATATTTATTTCAAAATTTCTTTATACTAATACTAAATCTTGACAATTCGAATCGATTTTTCGAATCGAATTTCAATTTCAAGTATAGAAATTAACTCGAATTGTCGATTTCAATTTTAGAAATCAAATCGTTAAGACTTTCGAATTAAATTAATACAAATTGTCAAGATTCGAATTAAATATTTAACTCGAACTCGATAACTTAATTCGATGCAATTAGTTTAAATTATAGTAAAGTCGATATTGCGTAAGCGCTAGATAAGTTATAAATACAAATATTGTTGTTTCTCTTCTCTTCTCTTTCTTTCTTCTTATTTATTCTTAATTGTAATAATATTTTTGTGTTATAAGTAATCTATTAAGAAGACAACAATACGCGAGCTTATATATATAGTGTAATATTAGTTTTCTTATTTATATTCGATCTTATAATTAGCTTACGTAATAGCAATTTAAGAGATTAAGAAAATAAGCAATTAAATCGAGTTATCTTTGCGATATCGACTAATATCTTTGTTAGTTTGCAAGAATCTCTTATATATAACTTGCGTAAGCAAGTATGCATATCTTTATAACAAAGAAGTTTGCAAAAGTTGCAAAGTTCTTTATTATAAATTTTTGCGTTGTGTTGCAATAGATTTCCTTGCGTCTTTGCAATAACAATTGCTAATATTTTTCAATTTGTTAAACACTTTTGAAAAACAATTAAGAAACTTGTACATATATATTCTAAAGCATTTGCGCATAAGCGTTTTATTTCGACTAGATTAATTGTCGATTTAATTTTTATTTTCAACTTCAACTTCTAAAATCAATTTGAATCGACAATTTAACTTTAGAAATCAAATCGAAAATTGGTTTAATTTTAATTATTTTGAAATTAAATCGAATCGAATCGAGTTAATTTTTAATTTAAAAGCTAAAATCGAATCGAATTGTCAAGAATATTAAGAATATTAAAAAAAAAAAAAAAAATTTAGTCAAAATTTAGATTTTTTTGATTGTTTTCTAGATAATGCACAATAGTAATATAAAATATAAAAATAATCTAATATATTAATAATTAATTAAATAGACTAATTATTTCTATTAAATTATCAATTAATTGTTACTAAAAATAATAAAATTTACTAAAAATAATAGTTTTGACAATTCGATTCGATTTTTCGATTCAATTTTTCGATTTAACTTTTAAAATCGAATTAAATTGTCGATTTCAACTTTAGAAATCGAATCGCTAAGACTTTCGATTTAATTCGAATCAAATTGTCAAGATTCAATTCCCAAACCGACGCAATTAGTCTAATTTCGACGCTTGCAAAATAGAAGTGCAAGAGTGTTGTTGCTAATATAAAGCAATAACAAAATATGCAAGAGTACACTCTTGCGATCGCGAACTTAGCCTAGTCTAGAATTAAATATGCTAAGCAAAAGATAATTTCTCTTAACAAGCGTTTTGCTTAAATAAAAGAATGTCTTTTATAGATAAGGAAGAAGAGAAATGTTGTTGTCGCAAAAGCGACAAAGTTAACAAATTTGTTCGCTCAAAGAATAATAAAGAATAAATAAGAGATAAGCTTTTAGTTTCTCTACATTTAATTTCTTACTAACTTATTTCTAGAATATAAAAAAAGAAAAAAGAAAGAGAAGAAAGTAAAAAAGATACGTTTTTAATTTTGTTGTTGCTTCGCTAACTTATAGGTTTTTTACAATAGAATAAATTCTTAGAAAAGAAGAAGATAGAGAAGAATGCTATAGAGATAACTTTGAACACTCTATATCTCGAGATTAACTTGTCGTCTCTCTCGCGTTTTTCTTTAAAAGAGAGTGAGAAGATAACGCGTTATTCTTGACAACATAATAGACAATATTGTAAATAGATAAATAGATAAGAAGATAAATAGATGTTCGATGTTGCGACGTTTTTTGTTTTTAATAAGATTATAAGTATATATCAATAAGAATCAATCTTATTATTTTCGATACTATAAATAACAAAATAAAGAGATTTCTAGCATATTTAAATACGATAACGTTGTATTGATAATCTTATTTAATTTAAGCATTGTTAATATAATTGTTGTTGTCGCTATATACGTTGCGCTATTGTTTGCGTCTTTGCTTATTGCGCGTTTGCTTCTTAAATTTCTTTCGCAACTTATTAATATTATTAAGAGATCCTTTTCTTAATTATTGATTGTACTTCTTGCTTTAATTTATTTATTTAAGTTTATATTATATCTATCTCTTTAACTTAGTTTTGTTAAGAATTTCTTCGATCTTTTATTCGATTTTGTTATCTATAAGTTTTGAAGCTTGCAATATTTGTTTTGCTTACTTATTGTTAACGCAATGCAAATATAGTTTTAAGAACAAAATATAAAAAGTATTATAAATTCGATAGATATTAAGCAAGATAAAACAATAAACTTGCATTCTAATCTTATTCTTAATTTTAAACAATTTAATATATATGTGCAATATTTTCTTAATAAGTCTCTTTTGCTTTAGATTTCTAATTAAGAGTATAATTAATTCTACTATAACAAAGTTCTTTAACCTATACTTTTTATTGTAGTACTTTGCTTATTGTATAACAATGTTTTTAAGATACTTTGCTAAAACTTTTCTTAAATTATAAAGCTATTTTATGCGTTTTTGTGTTAATAATATCTTCTCTTAAATAAAGTTATTCTTAACTTTATAGTAAATCTTCAAGTAATAATTGTATATTAAATAGAATAACAAAGCTTTAATTAAGATGTAATAATTATTATTATAGACAAATTTTATTATTGACAATAAATTAACTTATTTTGCTTGCTTAGTATTAGCGTAAGTGCAAAGATAATACTTAAGAGTTTAATTTTGTTGCTTAATTAAATTATTTGTCTAAGAATAAAAGATAATACTTAATTGTTTTTTAATTTGTATATAAAAATATATAGCGAATTAAAAGATACTAGTAAAAACAAATTTTTTGATAGATATTATACTAGCTAACGTTTTGAAGCGTAAGACAATTTTATTAAAAAATACTTTTGCTAGCTTTGCAATATCGATCTTAATAATTATAGATATATACTTGATTGTTTTGATATAGCAATCAATGATTACGAAAATTAAAATATATATAACTTCTTGACGCTTGCTCGACAACAAGTTTGTAACAAAGTTTATAATAATTTTCTTTTATAACTTCTTAGCAACAAGTAAGAACTAAAGCTTATTATACAACTTATAACAAGAAACTTTAATATGTTAACAAATATTATATATTCTAATATATGCTCTAATTTGCTTTGCGCAAGCAAGTTAGAAATATTTTCTCTAAAATAGATTTAAGATTTTTTTAACTTCAAAGTATCTCGTGAAAGAATTGTTATAATTCTCGCGAATTAGCTTCTCTCTAATTGTTGTATTCTCTAAAATATAGAGCAATTTATTATATCTAACAAGACTCTCTTAATCTAGAGCTTATATTTTTTGTTAATAACAAAATAACTTTTCAATTTTAATACAAATCTTTTTGATTTAAGTATCTTTAATTTAGAGATTCTTAATCAAGAATTTTATTAATCTTTAATAGATTAATTGTTGATTTAATTTTCGGTTCCAACTTCTAGAATCGACTTGAATCAACGATTCAACTTTAGAAATTAAATCGAAAATTAATTCGATTTCAATTATTTTGAAATCGAATCGAATTGAATTGAGTCAATTTTCGATTTCAAAAATTAAAATCGAATCGAATCGCCAAGAATGTCAAGAATACTAAAAATAGTATAAATCAAGTTTAAATTTAGAATTTTTAGATCGAGTAACATAAATACTATTTATAGTATTTTTTCGTAATAAAATTAGATTATACTATAAATTTCCAAAACTAATTAAAATTACTTAATTAGCGAGAGAACTATTTGTACGTAATGCTAGCTACGAACCTGTTAATATTGCGATATTCGATAGAATCAAATATTCTTAGCATTAACAAGTAAGACGTTCGCAAACGTTCGATGCAATCATTACAATAAATCGATCGATCAAATCACGAAGACAACAACAACATCAATTATTACTATTACTATTATTTCGAATTTCTCACGTATAATGAGATACGTGTGATCGAGAACACGCAAGATTATTTATAATTATTATTATTTATTTCTTGTATGCGTTGATTGTCGTTACAATAATCGTTACATTACAATTACGAAAAACGTGTTTTAAAATATCGCAAAAAATTTCAAAGCATTGTGCGTATAAGTTTAAAAGAGCTAAAAAAAAGTTATATACGCGTATATTACACAAATAGAAGATTAAAAGTTCTTGTTGCACATATATTAATTGCGTTGAAATTACGTGTTTAATTAATTGCAATCGTCTTTTATCTTAATTATGTATACGCTTAATTGCGCATTCGAAGCTAAACAATAAAAGATTTCGTTTATTTTAATAAATAACAATAAAAACATTTAATTTTGTCGAAAGCAATATTTTTGCTACGTCTCGAATTAAAAGCGTTGCGTATATAAGTGTACGAAAAAAAGTTAACATTAAGTTTAAATATTAAGACTATATAAACACAAATACAAATACTAAGTATTAAGAAATAATCTTTACATAATCGCAATTTACAAAAAGAACTTATACGTAAATTCTTCAAGCTCTTGTTCTTAATATGTACGAATTTAAGAGTTTAAGATTGTTAAACGATATACGAGATTTTTTTTTGCAAATTATAAATCAATACGATTTTTACAATTTTTATAAAGAATTTCTTTGTATTATAGATATTACAATAGTGACATAAAATATTGAAGCGACGCGACTTAGATTTGAAAATCCAATCGCGCAAAAACATATAAAACTCGTATAAATCTCTAGAAGTGTTAAATCAAATATAAATTAAAAAAAATTAAAATTAAAATTAAAATTACTTAATTTGAACTAGTTTATCCAAAATATTAATAAGATAACAAGTATAAATTGCAATTCTTATTGCACTATATAGATATAACTAATAAAATTTAGCTTAATTCTTAGATCGATTAGACTTGTAACTTGACGTTTATTATTAAGAAGTTAAGTTTAATCTTTTACTAAGATTAAATTTATTATTTTTATTTATCTTTTTTGCTTTGTTTGCGAAACGTTAACAAAGCTTAATTTTTTTTCCTATCTATTGTAGTAATAACAACAACAATAAACTAGTTTTATTTGTATTTATTAAGACAATCTAATTTGTAATATCTTTTTTTATAATATTTATAGTATTTAATACAACTTAAATGATTTGCGTTATTAATCTTATAAACTTGATTATATAATGTTGACAACTCTTTTAAAGTATAAAGCTTTTTGTTCTTAATAAACTTGTTAATCTTATTTAAGTAACAATTTGATAAAATTTACTTAAAGAGATACTAGAATCTTTTGTATTTTGTTAATTGTTAGAGTTGCTTGTATTTGCTTTGCAAGTGCAATTTAATATTTGTTTTAATATTATAATTATAAGTAGAAGTTTGTTGCAAATATTTAATAAGTTATTAATATTTAAAATCTTTGCTTTTAAATTCGATTTAAGCTTAACTAAAAATATATAGATTTTATGCTTTTTCGAAAGCAACAATAGATAAGTCTCTAGCTTATCTAAGTATTTCTTAAAAATAATTATCTTTCAATTTAGTTTTTATCTAGCGTTCTCTTATCTTTTGTAAACAAAAAGACGATAATTAGCAAAATTAGCTATTAAATTTAACAGAAACTTTTTAAATTCTTCAAAGATCTCGCTTTCTAACTTAGCATTATTGCTTGTTTTTAAATATTACTAAATAATAATATTGCTTTTTAAAAATAATACATAATAGAGAATTTTGTTTCTATCGATAATAAAATATATTAAAAATCGTATTATATTAATATCGATTTCGCAAAATCAAATAATATATTTACTTACATTTAAACTCTTGTATAATTTTAGCTTTTTAAACTTTAGAGACTTAAATACAATTAACAACAATAGAATAACAATTTAAAAAACTTAAGAATTTGTTGCTCTTGCTGCTATAACTTAAGTCTATTAAATATTTTGCAAGTCTCGAATTTTTGTTATTAGCATTTTAATTTGTTAATATAGAATCGAAGCTTTAATAGTATTTAAATTATTATCTTTGTTATTATTTTATAAGCAGTTGTTGTCTTTAAGAATATCAAACTTCTTAAACTTTAATTTAGTAACTAAATAATTGTTGTAACTTAAGTTATCTTAATTTAATAAAATACTATTATATCTTAAATTCTTCTCTTCGAAAAATAAAACAATTAAAATTGTAAGATGCAAGTACGTTTGCTTATTATTGACGCACTAAGATATAAAAGACGTAAGATATAATAGACTTGCATTACTAGACTAATCGCGTCGAGTCAAGTTATCGAGTTCGAGTCGAGTACTCGATTTAAATCTTGACAATTTCTATTAACTTAACTCGAAACTTGTTACGAGCCTAGCAGGAACGTACCAGTATGAGGAATGCGCTCAGGCGTAGTACGAGATACGATTGCCTGCATGCTCGCTCTGCTCAACGAGCGAGCAAGACGAGCAAGAGCATGCTCGCTCTGCTCGACGAGCGAGCAAGACGAGCAAGAGTATGCTCGCTCTGCTCGACGAGCGAGCAAGACGAGCAAGATATGCTCGCTCTACTCGACGAATAAGCAGAACGAGCAAAGAAGAATCTTCTTTAATATATAGATCTTTTAAACACGACTTTTTTATGAATCGTGTTCAACTTATCTTAAGTCTTAACTTATTGTTACGACTACTAAAGCTGCAACTCCTTGTTACCAAGTGATTGCTTGCATTGCCTGAAGACGTCTACAAATCTCTTTAAAACACAATTCTCTCTAATATTCTAAATCGCCAGATAGCAGCGTAACACTTTGAACACTCTAAGAATGTTTGTATTAGATCAACGCGCTTCTACCTCGAGCACTAGCTCATCAGCATCACGTCGACCCTCTATTGGTGAAGACGACAAGATCAGGATTAACAAGCCTGACATCTATTATGAAGATCGTATCGGCCTGAAGAACTAACTTATGCAGATGAATATTTATTTCATCTTTTATTCTGTTTCAGCGAACAAGAAGACAATTTTCGCATTTACATTTCTTAGAGAAAGAGCTTAACACTAACTCAAGCTAAATTTACGCAAGTATCTGAAAAATTATGACGAAAATCCTCGTGCGATGTTCACGAACTTCGATAACTTCAAGAGAGAGCTTCGAAGAATCTTTGAAACATTTAACGAGAAACAAATCGCAAAAAGAGTAATTTAGCATTTAATTTAACGAATCTTTGCAGCAGAGTACGCAGCAAGATTTTAAAAGTATGTCAATCTTATCAAGTGAAACGATGTCGCATTCATGACAATGTTTCGACGAGATCTTAAGAATAATCTCAAGAACGAAATTATGCGCGATGACAGAAGCATTAGCGATATGTTTGATCTCATCGAAGTAGCCATCGATCTTGACGACAAGCTGTATGAAAAAGTTATAAAAAAAAGATACGATCAATCTCGAGAAAGAGCAGAAATCTCTTTTGAATCGACGATCGAATATTATTTGAGAGAATCTTATTTTAGTCAAAAGTATAGCAACCCAGACTATTGTGAGCCTGCATCAATGAAACTGAATTCAACTCAATATTGTAAAAAGAAAAACTCTAGAGAAAAGCAAGATAGCAAATCGAAAACGTGCTATTCATGTGACAAATCGGGCCACTTCGCAAGAGATTATCGTTTAAAGAACTTAATAATTCCACGACAAATCAATGCTATGTTAAGAGAAATACTTGATAGTTAGAACGACATTAGGAAGCAAATCGACACAGAGACGAACACCCTCAAGACTGAATCAAACGACGACTACTGTCTAATAAAAAACCCAGATCAGTTGAAGAAAGTTCTAGATGAAACATTATCAGGCAAGGCACTCGCATCTACGCAGAAAGTTAACAACGTTATTAGAAGAATATAACAAGACAAACATTCAAGTACGTCATACTCGCACAGCTCAATTACAGACTCTAACAATAAGTATGAATGAGAAGACTTTTAGAAAATGCTAAAAGAAATTACGAAACGACTCGACGCTTTAGATAGCTTATTGAAGAAAAGACAAATTAGTCAAATCGTGAATAAATGCGAGGAAACGCTAAGAAGCGATGCTAGTATAAAAAAGAACGTTCTCGACGAAATTGAGCAACAACTAAGCAGTGTTAGTCTATCTCGACGAAAGATAAAGCAAGCAAAGAGACATGAGACTCTTAGTTGAACAGTCTGCTACGACGACGCATGCTGAACCCATATGAAAGACAAGAAAGAATCAGGATGATTTTCTAGAACATCATCGAAGTCAAAGTTATTATTTTAGCAACAGAAAGAAGTTTAGCGAAGAAGAGAGCTTGAAGCAGAAGTCGCAGCATTAGAACAAAGAAAAGTCAAAATCTCTTAATAAAGAGTATATTAGGGAAGTGCAATATGTTAGCTCAACAGCAGCAACTAAACTTAACAGCACACGCACGATGTTTTATCACATTAGTTAAGGTCAACGATTATCGATTCATCGCAATGATCGATTCTAATGCAACAGATAATTTTATGATTAGAGCTTTTGTTAAGAAGAAAGATCATTCTACTTAAAAGAAGTCTGACGCCTACAATCTAGTAATTGTAGATGGAAACCCGTTACTTGATAAGAATGAAAAAGTGAATAAAGAAACGAAATCACTATCGATAACTATTTAGCAACATCATGAGAAACTAATCTTTGATATAGTGAAAATGATCACTCACGATATCGTTTTAAGAATGTCTTGATTAAAGCAGCACAATTTAGAAGTTAACTAAAATACACGAGTACTTAGATTTGAGCGATGTGATCACGCAATTCACATTCAACCTACGCATTGACAGCGTTTAATGATAGATGAGAGACAAAGTCGAAACTTGATCGCAAGATGCGAACTTGCATTCTCGAAAAAAAACAATTAACAACAGTTCGACTCGTTAGGCACTAACAAAGATTAGTTGAGTCATAAAGACAAAGTAAGTGAAGAAAACTGCGAATCTTCTAAGAATCTTAAAATATCTAATAAAGCGAGGAAATCGCTGAAACACATATCACGAATATATAACAGATGAGAGCACCTGTTTCAGGAAGAGAAAACGGCAAAGACTCTACCTAAACATCAATCGTGAAATCACGAAATCAAACTTGAATCAAACAAGAAATTCACGTTTGAATCTATTTACGCTCTATCGAAGAAAGAATTGTCAATACTTCGCAAATACCTGGCAGAAAACGAAAAGAAAGAATTTATTAAAAAATTTTAATCACGAGCAGAATACTCGATTCTCTTTACATTCAAGAAGAACGAAGAACTTCGCTTATGTGTCGATTATCAAAAGCTGAACGACATAACGATCAAGAATCGATATTCATTACTCAATATTAATGAGCTTCAGAATCGACTATTTAGAATTAAGTACTTCATTAAACTGGACTTACGAGAAGCGTATAACTAGATTAAAATGAAGGCAGAAGAGAAGTAAAAAACAGCTTTTCGTACACAGTATGAACTTTACGAATACATGATAATGCCGTTTGAGCTTATCAACGCTCCGACAACATGTCAGGAAATAATCAATGATGCGCTACGACAATATTTGAATATATTTGTCATAGCATATCTGAACGACATCATGATATACTTAATCACGTTAAAGAAACATGTGCAGCATGTTTCCCAAATATTGAAATGCTTAAACAAAAGAGACCTACGCCTCAAATCAAAGAAATGCGAATTTCATCAAGAAAAAGTGAACTTTCTAGAATTCGTTGTAGAACGACATGAAATTCGAATGAACTCAGAGAAGATTAAAGCAATTAAAGAATAATTAACATCAATCGATGTTAAAAACATTTAGATCTTCATAAGATTTGTTCAGTACAATAGAAAGTTTATTAAGAACTTCTTGAAAAGATCGATATTACTAACAAATTTAACAAAGAAAGACACGTCTTAAAAATAGGAATCAAATGAAGAAGCAGCGTTTCAGAGATTGAAAAAAGAGTGCTTGAAGAAATCAGTACTCAAGATGTTCGATTCCGAGAAATTAGAACGAATGAAAATCGACGCATTAGATCTAGTTATCGATGCATGCTTTAGTTAGTTATATGAAGACATGTAACACTTAGTGACATACTACTTCAGAAAACTCTTATTAGCGAAATAAAACTACGACATTCATAACAAGAAACTATTTGCGATAGTAGCAGCCCTTAAAGCATGAAGAGTATACATAGAAGAAGCATCAGGACTCATTATTCTAACGAATCATAAGAACTTACTGCACTTTATTATGACAAAGAAACTCAATAGAAGACAAGTGCGATGATTCGAGAAGCTAGAACAATACAAGTTCAAAATATTGTATACTTTAGAGAAAGAAAATGGCAGAGCAGACGCACTTAGCAGGCGAAGTAATCATATAAAAACGAAGAAATCATTCAATCATAATATACTTAAGGTCAACAACGACGAATCATTATCGATCAATAAGCATAAGATAAATGCAACCTTACGAATTCTAAGAGACGAGTTAGAAGAGTTTCTAATCAAGAAGAGAAAGCTTCAAATACTAATCAACAAAATCGACGAATGCATAAAAGAGCATTATGACGAATCATTGCAAGAACACTTAGAAGTAACCAAGACACTTTAGCTTTTACGTTAGCATTGTTAGTTTTTCAACATGAGGCAAGCTGTCGAGGCATATGTTAAACGATGTCTTAGCTATTAGCAGAACAAACATGATACACATGCGAGCTATGACGAAATCCAATATTAGGAATCATCTAAATCGTCATGAGATGAAGTCACGATAAACTTTATTATCAAGTTGCCTAAGTCGACGAACTCAGCAACTGAAGAAAGATATGATTCGATACTAGTAATGATTAACAAGCTTATTAAGTACTCACATATCATCGCATGCAAGAAAAAGATTACAGCAGAACAACTAAGATACATCGTACTGAATCGATTGATCAGATATCATAATATATTCAAAGGATTAATCAGTGACAGAGACAAGCTCTTCACGTCTAACTATTGAAGAACACTTATATCAATGTTAGGTACGAGGCTTCGCATGTCAACTGTCTATTACCCGGTCACGAATGATTAGACAAAGCGAACAAACCAAAGTCTAAAGCAGTATCTGAGGCACTACGTCAACAATATTTAGAACAACTAAGTATCACTTTTATCTATGACACAGCTAGCGTTAAATTCAAAGATTTCGAGCACAACAAAGAAAACTCTCTTCTTCGTCAATTATGGCAAGAAGTTAAACCTTTTCGGCCAGCAACGAAAGCACCTAGCGACTCAATTAGTCATCGAAAGGGTAGCGACACTAAAAAAGGTACACGATAACATCTTAATAATGCAAGAACGATCGACCAGATATTAGAACAAGAAACGAAAAATGACATCTCAGCTAAAAGAGAAAAATAAGATGTATCTTTTAACAAAAAATCTAAAGATCAAAAAGAAAAGCAAGAAGCTCAATCATGTTAAGGTCGAATCATTTTTTATTAAAGCAGTCAAAGAATCAGTCAATTACGAACTTGATTTGCCCAAGAACGTCAAAGTATTTTTAGTATTTCATATGTCATTGTTGAAATCAATCGATCTCAGCACGTCTATACAGAAAACATTTCATTATAAATCACAAGAGAAAAATCGATTCGAAGTGAAAGAGATTTTAAAAAAGAAAGATCAGCAGTATTTTGTCAAGTGAAAGAAATACTCTACGACAGAGAACACGTGAAAACCTAAGAGAAATCTCGATGACTGCGACGATCTCATTTAGAGATTTCATCAAGATCGAGCGAATCAGCGATCAAGGGCAATCAGTTCAAAGAATTCGAAAATTGAAACTGCTCGAAAAAAACATCGAAAGAGAGCTTAGAAGTTTTAGACAGTAAGATCTTCTTCTTGTTTTTCAGTGTGTCGATAACACTTCATTTCGAGAGCATCATCTCTTTCTTTTCATTCTTTAGTTGTCGCAATTGATGTTTTAATCGATAGAGTTTAGCCTTCATCTCACGAATCGTATCACGTACGCGGAGTCGCTTCTTATGAATTCGACGAAGTTTAGCTGGCGAGATCGCCAGGTCACAGGGCTTGCTCGCCTTCACACAACAAATACACTTCTTCGACGTCTCATCAAGAATACAAGTCTTTCTTAGCGAAAAACAGCGCTTACAAGGACGCATCGCAAGTAATAGAGAATCAACAGAGTTAAGTAAATTCTTCTTGCGTTTAAAGAAATTACGATCGTTGATTTTGCGCGAAGGCATCAAGAAGAATGCTTTCGAAACGAAAGCTTAAGAAAGAAAGAATAGTGTTACGAGCCTAGCAGAAACGTATTAGTATGAGGAATGCGCTCAGGCGTAGTACGAGATACGATTGCCTGCATGCTCGCTCTGCTCGACGAGCGAGCAAGACGAGCAAGAGCATGCTCGCTCTACTCGACGAACGAGCAAGACGAGCAAGATATGCTCGCTCTGCTCGACGAACGAGCAGAACGAGCAAAGAAGAATCTTCTTTAATATATAGATCTTCTAAACACGACTTTCTTATGAATCGTGTTTAACTCATCTTAAGTCTTGACTTATTGTTACGACTATTAAAGTTGCAATCTCTTGTTATCAAGTGATTGCTTGCATTGTTTAAAGACGTTTACAAATCTCTTCAAAGCACAATCCTCTCTAATATTCTAAATCGCCAGATAGCAGCGTAACAAAACTCTTGACAATTTGATTTCTAAAGTTTTAATTTTTAATTTGAGTTAATTTCTATACTTAGAATTGAAACTTAATCTAAAAAATCAACTTAAATTGTCAAGACTTAGTATTAATATAAGGAAATTCTAAAATAAATAGTAGAAAACTATATTCTATTCTATAATTTTTTCGATATAAGATTATTTAATAATATATTATAATAATGCATTCGAGTTATCTAGATAGCTAGAATCAGATTATTAACTTAACTTTTTTTGTTCAAAATTATAATAACATATATTCAAAAATAGAAAATCTTAATATAATAATATTATTTTTGATTTCTTAACAATTCGATTTAATTTCTAATATTAAAATCGAAAATTAAGTCGAGTCGAATCAAGTTATCTTTAAAATAATAAAAATCGAATTAAATTTCGAGTCGACTTCTAATATTGAAATTTTATATCTACGACAAATATTTCTTTATTATTTCTATCTTTTTCAACTAGATTTTGTTAGTAAATGCTAGGAAATAGTATTAAATACTAGAGAGATCTTTATACTATTTGCAATTATAGTTGCTTGCTATACAAATTTACAAGCAATAAATCTATTGCGTCTACAAGCGTCTTCTATATATTTTAGCTTTATAATAGTAGATTTAATTCTATTATATTTACGTTCTTGTATCTTTTAAAGCTATTACTTAATTATATATGCGTCTTTAATATTTGTAGCTTTTATAGCAATAATTGTCGCAATAGCAATGTTTGTTGCTATATATTATTTATATGTTGCTAGTGCTTGTAAATACTACGCAATAGTATAATTAATATATTAAGATTATTTTGCAATACTTTTGATTAGAACTTTTATGCTCTTAAAATAAGAAATATATTGTTGCACTAATAAAAACTCTTTGTTGCTTCTATTTTCGTCTAATAGTAAATTAAGTAATTGAGCAACAAAGATGTGTTGTTATTGGATTTTAGATTGCGTAGTAACATTGTTCTAGAAATCTAGCAACATTATTAGAGATATTGTTAGAGAAAGATCTTTTTCTATTAGATCTAGATAGGAAAACTAATCTATATACGAAGATTTCTTATTCTTTTCTAAATATCTAATCTTTGCGTATTAGATATTTCGATTAAGATTTAATTGCGCAATATATCTAATATATTATATATATTTAACTCTAATTCTAGTATTAAGACAAGAGTACAATTTTAGCGTTGCGCTAATAATTAACGTACGTATTTATTAAAACTTTCAATATTAATCTTTGTACAAGATTGAAGATTAAAGCAATATCTAGTCTTGCTATACTAATAATACTTAGAATTAAATAAATATTATAGAAATATTATCTAATATTTATCTTAGTTCTTAGATGTGTTTGCGTTAAGTCTCTTCGAATTAACAACTAGCAAGTAGTCTTCTAACAATATATCTAAGTCTAAAATCTTGTTTTTTAGATTAAATTAAATTATTTTGATATATTTATATACAACTTCGACTTTATTACGTCAAATTTCTACAATATTTATAAACAAGTATTACAATAATATAGTTTAATTAATTTCTTAAGTATTATTGCTGGTTTAATAGAAAATCTATTGTCGAGCGAAGTCTATATAAATAAAAGTTAATATTGTGCGATTGTATTAGCATCAAACGAAAGAATAGCAAAAATAACAAAACTTTAAATATATGCGCAATTAATATCTAGATTATCTCTATCGAAATTTATACAAAATCGCTTATATATATAGTGTACAATATATAGATATAAAAATAATTAAGAAAATCAAACGTATTGTATAGATATTACGAAAAAAGAGCTATATATAGTGTGCAAAAGTAATATTAAAGAAACAAAAATTTTTGCGATACAAAATCTTTTAAGATTATTTCAAAAATATTAAGAGTATATATTTATAACATACTAAATTTATATTTTATATTAAAATTTATATTTTAACAAATATTATATAATTTAAGTTTACAATAAAGAGTTTTAAATAGAAAATTTGTTAAAATAAGACTTAAAATCTATAAATTTTATTATTAAAATCTATCTATTTATCTAAGCAAAGATCGAGAAATACTATCAATTATAACGTTTGTAATTTATTCGACTTGCGTGTAAGACTATGTACGAACGTGTGACAAGACGTCGCTACATCGACGCACACAAGGCGAAGCTACATAACATGTAGAACTATAGTTTAAAGAGACATTAATTCGTGAGAATTCTTGAAGAAAATTCTTAAAGAGAAAACTTTACACGACGTTAAGTCGCTACTACAAGAGCTTAACACTAACGTATTTATTAAATCATTGATCGCTAACATTACAATTGCTCTCTTCTTTAGAATTTTGATCTCTAAAATGTGTATTTAACGTCGCAATTGCGTTGCGACTTCGCTTTCTTAACGACGTTAATAACTTTTTAAACGTTACGATAACAATGCTTTGCTTTTTTACTTTTTGTGAACGCATATTTTCGCGAAGTGTGCAACGATAATTCGCTTCGATTTATTGTCGTATAAAAGAAAAAAAAAGTTTAAATTGTCGAAAAAATCTTTTTATAGACTTTTTTCATTCTCTTGATAAATGTCGTTTATCGCGTTTGGTCTACGCATTTATCTTAGTTGTTTAGTCGTATTTATAAAAAGATTTCTTGCACTTCTTTTTTTTATCTTTGTTTAACATTTTATGCGAGAGAGATTAAGCAACGATTTTAATTTCTCTCGTATATTATCGTGAAACGTCTTGTTTTCTTTAATAAAGTTTTATCGTAAATTAATTATATGTTAACAAGCGAAAAGACATTTAAGTTTTTAGCAAAAGTATTTAGCTTTATTTTTGTCGTTATATCGCTATTTTAATGTTACGACAATGCGACAACATTCGACGCTATTAATTTTGAAATTTCTTTTTTAATGTTGTTCATTATTTTGATAAATCGATCGAAATTTCTTTGTTTCACTCAATTTAATTAGCGTCGTTAACGCGCTAATAATATTTATTTATAATCTTCGACTTTTTCTTTTTTTCGCATATTAATTTCTATGACGAAGCGATAAATGATTGCAAACGCTTCTTTTGTTGCTCGTACTACTAACAACAATAATGTGCGCAATAAGACAAATTCAAGTAAATATTCTTAAGCTTTTTTTTGCATTCGTTAATGATTTAAGATAATATTATTATATTTGACGCTTTACAAATTGCGACTCAATTAATGTAAGCACTACTACATGCGAATGCTTTAACTTCGCTACGTATAAGACTAACAATATAGCATTTTATTACAAATATAATTTTGTCAAGTTTTCTTGTTCGCGTCTTTGTTATTTTTCGCAAGCTTTTTTATTTTTTTTATTTTTGTTGTTTTTCTTGTCTTAAGAAGAAGCTCAATTATATTGTAAGTATTTGCTCTTGATTTTTTATAATTGCTTACACTCTTAGTGTCGCAAGACGAAAAATTGTTGCTACGATTATTGCGCTAAAAAGCGCAAAACTATACGTTTTATTTTTTAATTATATATTCGATTTACGATTTAGTGCTTTGCGATTCTTTAATGATTCGTTAAACAAATTAACATTTTGCTAATTTTTTGCGCATGTGTTCTCGATAACAAGAATATTAAAATTAATTAATTCGAACTCGTTTTGCGAATTCGACGTTATTTATAATTTATGTACGCATAAATTAAACAAAACAATTCGATTTCGCATTTAAGTTAAAAGAATTTGTTGACTTGTATCGATGCGAATTTGCAACGTCTTTACGAAGTTCAACAAAAAATGTTAAACGTAATGCGTTATCGCATCAATCTCGATGCTCTTTCTTTGAAAAAGCTAAATAAAAACGAAGAGTTTAAGTTTAATTTAATTGTTGCGAAAGACGACGTTGTTTTTAGCGAGAAAACGTCGTAGATTCTATGTGACTCGAAGAATTCATTAAGAACGATATCATTTATTTCGTTTCTAATTTTTAAGTCAAACTTTTATAAAGAAGAACGACATGAATGTTTAGGCGAGACTTCTCTTGTATACTATAAGCTATTTTTATAGTTTATACAATTTGAACTTTCTTGCAATACGAATTGCATGTTAGTAAAATCAACGATCGAAATAAATTGTCTTTAAGATAAGAAATGCAATTGTTAATTCGTAAAGAGTTTAACAAATCTATTCTATTGCGAGTCTTATTATGTTAAGTTTTTGTCGCATCGTTAACGCTAAAATCTTTGTTAAACTATTTAATTGCTTTAAAAACTTGAAAATATATTGCTTCTTCAATCTATTAAGTCGATTTAACAAGTTTTTTAAACAACAAATATCGATTTAATTATGCGCTTTATTAACGTTGCATCTTCGCATTTTTTATAAACAATAACGAAGAAAAAATAGAAATAGAAGTAATGAATTATCGAAAAGAAACGAAACAATTAATTAACGTAATTTATTCGCATTGTATAGCATGCATGCGAAGATCTTTACTAATAAAATAAAGTAAAAAAAACAACTAGATTTAAGCGCATTTTATGTAATCTTTTCATAGCTTTCTAATGCTTTAATAGATTTATTAAGAGAGCATTAATCTAACTTATGCGTCATTTGCGTCATTTATTCGCTTTAATTGTGCGATTCTATGTTGTTCATTAACATTATTTATTTTTGTTAAAGTTTCTCTTGCGACGCGAAGCTTTAACTTTCTTGTCTTTGATATTCTTTCGTTAAAAGATTCTTTCGTCTTATACTCTTTAAGCTTTCGCTACGCATGCGCTAAGTAACTTCTTAAAAATTAATTATTTTTATATGATAAAAATTCTTTTCATTGAACAAGATATTATGATTTATAATATCTTTGTTTGTTGTTAAAAATATTCTTAACTTCTTATTTTTAATTTTTGTCAACGAATATTATGTTTTTCAATGCGATTATGTTCGCATTTTAATAATACGATTTTAACAATAAAATGTGAAAGACAAAGTAAATTTGTCACTTCTTAAAAAGACAAAGACAATACGTTTGTTTTTTAATAATGTTTTTAACTTCGAACGACTCTATAAATTTATAAAACAATTTTTTCTTTAAACGAACGTTCGAAAGATTTTTCGTTAAAAGCATAATTTTATCGTTTATTCGATACTTTTTTGAAGTAGTTGTTTTATTATAATTGTGAGCTTGCGTTTATTGTGCGAACTAAAGACAATTACAAGTTGATCTCGTTTGTTTTACAAAGATTGAACTTGTTTTTAAGCGATTAAAACGTCGAGACAATCTTTGTTATTCTAATTAAATCTAAAATTCGCGACAACATTAAACATCGTTTTAAAGAGCGACATTCTAATGAACGCATACGAAACGCTATTGTACGTATACTAGATTAAAACTAGAAGCAAGTTTCAATTATTTTGTTTATAATTGCAATAACATCGCAAATAATGTTTTAATATTTAATTTTATCGTTCGATTTAATTATTAATTTAAGAATAAAAAGTTGTGTTTAACTTTCGTTTAATGCGAATGCAATAATATATTGCGAATTAATAATTACTAGTAAAGAGCAATTCTTGATCGAAAACAATTTCTCGAATTTCAAGATATACGAGCAACATTTTTTTGAACAATGTGTTTACTAAATCTTTCGCAATTTATATAGACTTCGCAAATATATATAACGACATCTTTAAATATTGATCAACAATTATTAAGATAGCGTCGTAGATGTCGTTGTCGCAACGATTGACGAACAATTCAATAATAAAGTTTATAAAGATTTTTAATTAGAGTTGAACTAAAACTAGTAGCGACGTCAACTTATTATATAAACGATGACGCGATGTTTTGTTACGCTAACATATATTGTATTCCCTAATGTATGCGTCAATATTCGACGTTATCTTAAATCAATAGAACTTTCTACTTATTAAAGTTCTCGTTTTCTTGATTTCGAAATGCTTTGTTAACGAGTCGTCGTAATGTAATTTAAGAAGCTTCTCTTTAAAAGATGCTTCATTCAAAATAAGAATTGCGCGAAAAAAGAATAACATTTTCTTGTAAATTGATTACTCTTATTTAGCGCAAACATCACGCGTATTATTTAACATTAATTGTTTTCTAATCTTAAAAGTTGTTAAGTTCTTATTTTAAAACTCTTAATCTTAATTAACAATAAAAAGAAGAAACTTTCTAAATAATTTTTTCCTTCGCACGTTAAACGAAAGTCACATTAGCGCAACTATTGTATCATAACGCTTTAAGCAATTTCTACGACTTCTTTTTTCGTTATTTTAATGTTTGTAATCTTCTTATTTGTAGATACATTGCGAGAGAGTTTTTCAAATAATTCATTATTAAGCTTCTTAATCACGAAAGCCTTAATTTCGTTTTAAAAGTGCGAAGATTGCGCTCTAACGACGTTTCAAATTAGCATTAAAATCATTTTAATAATTGCGATCGTAATATTTTTCAACTTATTTTAAAGAATAAGCAAGCAAATCTTGTTATTCGCATCTTTCTTATAATTAAATCGTCAAAACGACTTATTTGCAAGATTGATCTTTTTTGTGCAATATTTAATTTCGAAATTATATTTCGCTAAAATAAGAGCTCATTGCGTTTAACAACAATTTAGCTTCGTTATCTTTATAAAGTAACGCAAATTGTTATGATTCATTAGTACAATAATTGAATAATAACTTCTCTTAAGATAGTGTTTTCATTGCTTAAATCTTATAATAATTGCGAACAACTCTTGATTATAAATTTCGTATCGTATTTTTGCGAAAATCATTTTTTTCGAATAGAATGCAATTAAGTGTTACATTGTCTATCTAGTCTCGCTCACGAAATACATTAACTAAGAAAGAATAACGACAATAATAAATTTTAAGACGTTTGTCTTAATACAAATGTAATTCTTGAAATCAAAATGCACTAACATAGATGTTCGCATAAAGACAAGAATAAGCTTTTTAAACGTTGCTACAACGTTCTTGTTAAATACGAAAAACTTATTTTGTTTTTCTTGCTTATTGTCTTTTAACAATTTCGTCAATGTTTAAGTAATTTTTGCATAATATTGAACAAATCGTCTATAGAAGTTTGCAAATTCTAGAAACACTTAAAACTTACAAAAAGTAATTAATTTAAATTATGTTGTAATGAAGTTTACACAACGCGAGTTCATCAACACATCGTAACTACTTATAATGTATTTCAAGAATTTAATTAAGATTGTTATGAAAAAGCATTTCGACAACTTAATATAAAGCTTATACAATTATAAGCGTTCAAAAATTTAACAAACGCAATTTTAGTATCTCTCTTATGTCTTTAAGTAGATCAAGATATTGTCGAAATATATTACACAAATGTGATCAATTGATTCTCGCAATAATTTATTGATTTAAAATTAAAAAATAACTAGTATATTCGTTAATTCAAATAACATTATCGCATATTTAAAATAATTATATTGTATTTAAAAAGCGATCTTTCATTTATCGCCTAAACGAATGCAAATTCGATAATAAGCGTTTTTAAGATTTAACTTTGTAAAGTAAACAACGTCAATTAAACGATTTAACGTCTTCTTAATTAAAGATAAAAAACATCTATTCTTAATAATTATAACATTAAGATTACGATAATTAACACACAATCTTAAGCTATTATCGCTTTTTAATACGAACAACATTGACGCATTAACAAGACTAATGAACTTACGAATTCTATTTAGCGTTAAATTCTTTAAAAGATACTCTTGCAAAATATTTAATTTTTTCTCGAAGAACGAATATAATAATTCGTAGAAAGACTCTTTGCTTAGTAATAGATTAATATTATGATTCTTTTTTTTATAATTAAGAAAAATGAATGCGTTCTTTAAGTTAAAAACATTATTATAGTTTTTAATGTTTCGCATCTTCTTAAGAACGTCGCGCAATTAAAACTTTTTGTTTGCATTAAAATTATAACAAACAAAAGCAAATACAAAAACAAATTTCTTAAGCTTTAAGAAATTTTTTAAAAAATTTTAACACAATTATCTTTTAAGTAACTTAATAGCGTTAAATTAACGTATATCAATTAACATATAAATTTGTTTTCATTATTTAAAAAAAATCAATAATAATATCGTGTGCGATGTCGTCGAAGACGTAGAAGATTTGCTTCGAGAAGTATTTACATTTATTGTTATCGCAAATCTTAATTTTTGCAATGTAAAATTTTATAAATCAAGTCTTCTAAGTCGTAAATGCTTTCGCTTTAATGACAAGACATTAAATTTTCTCAAAATGTTACGACTTCGTTAATCGTTCGCTAATGCAATTGACGTAAGCGTCTTTATTAAGAAAATCTCTTTGTTTGTGTCATTTTGTGTCAACAAATATTAACAACTTTGCGAAGAGCATCTTTGTTTCGTACTTTTGACTCGCAATAGCGACTACAATTGTTGCAAATTCATCTAGTTTTTCAACTTATTAAAGACTTTCTTAATGATAAATTGCGACGAAGACATCTTTTAAGCGTTTATTGCGAAGCTTAATTAAAAATCTTCTATTACATTTACTTGCGTTTTCTTAGAAGATTTGAAATAATCTCTCGCAATGTGTTTTTTCTTTTCGCAATTATAGTAGATGCGCTTATTTCGCACAATATCGTTAATTCTTTTTAAGTTACGAAAAAAAAGTTTGTTTGTGCTTTTTTGACGATTTGCAATTGCAAAGACGTCGCGAATTTTATTCGTTAATATAATCTTTTTTTGTTTTCGATTATAAGAACTTTCTTTGAAGTTGCGAGATTCAAAGAATAATTTTCTCTTAAAAATTTTATTTAGTATCTTAAATCTTAAGAATATTGTGCTCTTTATGCGTTGCGTCAACGCGACAAACGTGCTTCTTATCTTAAGAATTTAAGTTACGTCGTTAATTTTTTCTAGAAAATCTTTTCTTAATCTATGCAAAAAATAATTACGTCGTTGACGTTCAATATATTTGTCAAGATTTGCTTCGAACGTTTCAAGATATATTACGAAATCGTTAACGCTTTGCGACAATTATTGCTTAACGTTCTTATATTTTCAAGAAAAAGCAAGACGATAATTTTTCGAATTTTCGATAAAATTGATCAAATACTTAGTGAATTGCTTTTAATCTTATTTTTTGATTTCGTTCTTATTTTTGTTTTTGTAATTCTTTTATCGCAACGCAAACGCATTGCGAAGAAATTACTAAATTTAACGAATCTTTGTGATTTTTTTTAAGAATTATTTTTCATTAATTTCGAAAAAGTTTTTAGCATTTCAAGTTTAATTTTTTAACTTTTTAAAGTTCTTTTTATAATATAAATTTAAGTTAATCAATTTTATAAATCGTGCGAAGCGCTACTTTTTAAGCGTCAATTTGTTATTTTTGTTGTTAAAATTGTTTTCGCAAAAGCGACGCGAATTAGACGTTCTAAATTCGTTTTAATGAAAAGACTTTTTAAGATATTTGTTTCTTGCTTAAGCGATACAAAAATTTTATTTCGTTTAAAGTCTACGTCTCTTTGTTTGCTTCTCAACGAATAGCTTTTTATAATTAATATTTTTATCGAACGATAACGACGACACAACGTCGTTGTTTTGCGAAGATTTTTCTTATGATGTAATCTCAAGATTCGTAGTTGACGCAAGTTAGATTCTCGCACTACTTTCGTTCTTTAATCGCTAAGACGTCGCAATATTGTCGTTATTGTTTAGATTTTATCTTGTATTGCGTATTGTATTAATCATTTTGTCAAACGATGGCTCTTATAAATTAAGACGAATTAATACTATGAGACTATGTACGAACGTGTAACAAGACGTCGCTACATCGACGCACACAAGACGAGACTACATAACATGTAGAACTATAATTTAAAAAGACATTAATTCGTGAGAATTTTTAAAGAAAATTCTTAGAAAGAAAACTTTGCACGACGCCAAGTCGCTATTACAAGAACTTGGCACTAACGTGTTCACTAAATCATTGGTCGCTAACATTACATTGCGAAAAAAAAGAAATTATAATCGATATAATATCGACAAATAAACAAAGTGTTTACAAAATATCTTCGTAAAGAATTTAATTAAGCAAGAAGACTATAATTACAAAGATAAGAAAAATAAAAATACTCTATAAATTCGAGAAAACAATTACTAAGAATATAATTCTTTAAAACAAAATAAGAATTGCGTTTAATATAATTACTAAAATATATTAACGCAATATTGCGTTAAGCTTGTTTCAAAATAAAAACAATTTATTACTAGAAAGACTCAAAAAGATAATAAAAAAAATAACTAAAGACAAGAAATAAACAAGAGCTTAAGCAAAAAATAACTAAATAGAAATAGCTAAAAATATATTTTTGATTACAATATATATATTATTATGCAAAGATATTACTATTGCGCTATCGAAACAAAAGCTTACTAAAAATATAAAAATAATAATATAAATTAAAAGAGATTCGAAAATCGAAAGAGTACAAAGAATAAATACAAAAGAAATTGTAAATTTAATATAATACTTAATTATCATAAACGTGTTGTTAACGCATTAAAATATTTTAATAATTAAATAATGCAAAAAGATAATAATCTTTCAAATAATATACAAAGATAACAAAAAAAATATTAAAGTAAAATAATTTTTAAACAAAAAAGATTTTAATAATCGCAATCTTGCGTTAAAAACGCGCTAACATAATAGTGCACAAAATAAGAATAAAAAATATATTTAAAAATATAAAAAAAGAAAGACTTAAAATACTTTAGAATATTTGTGCAAAAATATATTTAAGTCTAAAGATAAACAAGATACAATAATTTATTAAAAACAATTATAAGCAAGAATATATCTCGATAATAATTTAAATAGTAAATAAGAAAATAACAAATTGTTTAATTTAATTCGAAATTATATATAAATCTTAAATTATGACAATTTAATATTACAATAAAAAATGCAAAATACAACAATATTTAAAGTATTAAGAGTATAAATATATTATATATAATTGCAAAAATAAAGAAAAATACAAATATTACGTAAAAAAGTATTGTATAATCGAATACGCAATTAGTATAAAGTAAACAAAACAACAATACAACTTATATAAAGAAAATTATCGAATATTTAATTTAAAATACTTTAAAAGACAAACAAAAAAATAAAGAATAAAAATAATAAATTAAACTTAATTAATTTATTACACAATAAAAATAAGCAATAAAGATAAGCTTAGAAATTCTATTATAATACTAAAAGTTATTACGACATTTATAACAATAGTAAACAAGAATATTAAATATAAGCTAAAAATAAATAAATTATCAAAAACTTCGATTTCTCTAAATATTAATATTGTGTTAATAAAGAGTGTTATAAAATAACTAAATAAAAAAGGTTATTCGAAAAATTTTTACTTAGTTGTTTGTTTCTTAAAAGTTAAAGTAATATTAACAAAGTAATAAAAGTTAATATAAAGTTAATATTGTTATAAAAAACAAAAATTATATTAATACAAAAAACGTCAATTAAGAAAGAACTTTAATAATAGAACAACTAGAACTTCGAGTATTATAATATAATATTTACAAATTTAAAAACAAAGTAATAATAATATTATTGCAAGAAAAAAAGATACAAAAATACAATATATTAATAATACAAGAATTGTAATACTTTCGCAAAAAAGCGAGAATTTATAATTTAAGTTGCATTAACTTTGCGCTAAAGAATAATAATAATAAAATATATTTCTATATTAACAAACCCATTAATAGCAATAACTAATATATAATTTAATATTTTAAGAATATAAATACAATAACACTTTAGAGAAATAAAAAAAAACAATAAAATCACTAGTGTATTGCTTATAAATATATATAAAGTATATATTTTTTTTATTTAAGTAAACAACTCTCTTAAGAATAGACGTACTATATTAATTATAAACAATTATACAATAATAAAGCGCAAAATAATAATCGAAATATTTTAGAAATCTTCTTTATTATTGATTTTGTATCTATTCTATAACGCAAATCTATTAAAAATATACAATAATATTAAATTACAAGCTAGCGTTATAAGCTTTATAAATATTATTAATATTTTAATTTATAACAAGTTAACAATACAAAATTGTTAAATTTGGTTAAAAATATATAAAAGATATAAACAATAAGCGCAAAAGTATAAATTAAAATTTGTAAAGCAAAAATATAAGCTAATTTATTTTATAAGAATATCGAAAAAATATAATATAATTGTAGATATTATACTAGCAAGTTACAATATAGAAGTTAAACAAAATATTAAAATGTTAAAAATTTAATTAGATAATAAACTACAATTTAGATTGTATTTGCAACAAATTAAGATAAAACTAACAATAAAATAACAAGCGTTACAAACAATAATAAAAAAAATTTGAAATTCTTTACTAGTAATAAGAAAGTATATATATTTGACAATTTTGAAATTAATACTTTTATATAAGACAATCGCATAATATATATTGATAAAATTAAAAAAATATAAAAAAGCAATTATAATTAAGTTAAAATTAATATAAGAACAAACACTTTAACAAGTCGCAAATGCGTATAAGACAATTTTAACAAAAATATTGCAAATAGAAATTAATACAATTTTTATCGATATTTATCTAAATTAGTTAATTTAAAAGTTAATAGCAAATGTAAATGCAAGAAAGTTAAATCTTATTATAGAAATAATAACAATGCGTATTCGACGCAATTTAAAAAAAAAGATCGAAAATTTAAACTTGAATTAATGTTGCTATAGTTAAAAAGAAAATAAATAATTTAAAATTTAAATATTTTGACAATTGCGCAAACGCAACTTTATATTGTCTTGTTGTAAATAAAATTATTAACAATAATAATAATATTTTTCAAAAAATTAAATAAGAAAAAGTATAATAATAATTAAACAAATTTCTATCTAAAAGTATAATTAAATAAAAGCAACAAAAATAATAATATTACAACAATTGTTGTCGAAGCAAAATAAGTACAAGACAAGTTCTCAAAGAATAGTAATATAGCGTTTACGCATTATAAAGAACTAAAAGAATTAACAATTAAAGTAGAGCAACTAATTAAGCTATATAGAGCAAAAATTAACAAAATAAGCAAAATATATAAGATGTACTTAGATAGCTAAATGTTGCTTAAAAGAATATACATTATATATTTAACTTTAAATTAGATATATCTTTAACAAATACAAGAGACAAAACAAATTATAAATATATTAGAATTAAGTCTAAAATTATATTAAATACTTAATTATATAAAAATTAAGAAAAACAAAGTAATTGATAAGATAGTTAACAATACTTACAAACTAGTACTTTTATTAAAGTAACAACAAATATGTAAATTAATTGTTTAAACAATACTTATAGATAATTGCGCTTAAAGCGCTTTAAAAAAGATACAAATAAAGAGTACAAGTAAGATTTATTATTAAAAATTAGCTTTCGAAGTTTCGATTAATTATTTAACTCTATATTGCAATTGCTTTAAGACGCATAACATATTGCTAATACAACTTAAAATAAGCTAGAAAAAACTTAATTAATTTTTTTCCAAATAAAGAATACTTAAAGTGTTAAGTTTTATTGCATTTGCAATTGCAAATATATAATAATAAAATATATACTATTAATATATCTTAATAAAAGACAAGAAAAAGTAGAATTGTAAAGAACAACAAATACAACAAATATAAAAAAACTGCTAGATATATATAGTAATATTACTGCAATATTGTTTATAATTTTGATTATTAAGCTATTAGATTAATTTCAAGTTATAATATTGTTAAAGCTCGAGAAAAACAAAAGAGAAAACAAAAACTTAAATTTATAGAGTTCTCGAATAAAGAATTTTTTTAATATAATAGACAATTAATAAGAAGTAATCGACAATAGATTGATTGTTAGATTAGATTTCGATTCTAACTTTAGAAATTAACTTGATTTGTCGATTTTAATATTAGAAATTCGATTCGAAATTCGATTTAATTTCTATTATTTTGAAATTAATTCGATTCGATTCGACTTAATTTTCGATTTCAATATTAGAAATTAAATCGAATTATCAAGAAATCGAAAATCATATTATTATGTTAAGATTTTCTATTTTTGAATATACGTTATTATAATTTTGAATTTTTCGCTAAAGTATTAAGTAGTATGCTTCGACACAAAAGCTACGCTTGCTTATATTATCTCAAAATAGCTTGTCTAGACTAGTTGTTGCTTGTATTATCATAATATATTATTAAATAATTCTATATAGAAAGATTATAGAATAGAATATAGTTTTCTACTATTTATTTTAGAATTTCTTTATACTAATACTAAGTCTTGACAATTCGAGTCGATTTTTCGAATCGAATTTCGATTTCAAGTATAGAAATCAGCTCGAATTATTAAATTGTTAATTTCAATTTTAAGAATTAAATCGTCAAGACTTTCGAATTAAATTAATACGAATTGTTAAGGTTTAAGTCGAATATTAATTCGAACTCGATAATTTAACTTGACGCAATTAGTCTAATTGACAAGACACGATAAGTATTACGTCAGCGCTATATTAATATAGTGTCAATATTAATAATATAGAGCTTGCATAGATCTCTTAGAATAATAAATTAAGTAAGAAAAATAAAAATAAAAATAAAAAGAAAAATAAAGAGTTTTAAGCTTAGATGTAAAAGTATTGCTAACTTTAGTTAGCATATCAACTTGTAAGAACTTAACAATTTACTCTAAGAACTAAGACAATCTAATATTGCTAGTATATTATCTCTATATTGCTAGCATTCTACTATTTCTATTAAATCTAATTGAATAATTCTTAAAATCTATTGTATTATTTGTTTATATTGTTGTTGTTATTGTTGCTATTCTTCTTTTTGTCTATCTATCTTTGATATTTGTGTCTATCTTAATATATTTATATAATTGTTGCTCTATTAGATATCGATATAGTTTATTGTTGCTCTCTATTTGCTGGAATAAATAACTAAGTATGCAAGAAGCAATAGTAAAATACGTTAATATCTAATAGTTCTCTAGAATAAATCTATACAAATATACTTTTATTAAACAATTAATTGAAAAATTAAATAAGTATACAAAGAAACAAGACTATTTAATAATATATAAGCGAAGCAAGAAATTAAAGAAAGACAACTTTATAAAGATTTAAATATATTACAATTGCAACAATAACAAGAACTTAAAGAACTATAGTTATCGAGTTATCTTTAGTAAGCGCATTAACTACTTTTTCGAATATATTGCAAAACTATAATATAATATTTAGAACACAAACAATTGAAATAATTAAAATTTAACAATTAAACACAATAGTTATAATTATTTTTCTACAAAACTATTTATTTTAATTATATAGCAAAATATTGTTATACAAAAGTCTACAATATTGCGGAAAATCAAAAAAAAGCTTTCGAAAAGATCGCAAAATTAATTTAGTATTAAAACAATTACGCATAAATAAAAACAATAAAAACTTTATTTTCAAATCTTGTAATATTAAAAACAAATTTGCAAAATTTAGAGAAAAGATACTAGATATTTTAATATCGACTTATTAGTTAATATAAAATCTAATAGATTAAGAATATGTTGCAAAACAATTTGAATTAAAGCAAGTTTTATCTCTAAAGAATTTGTTTTAAATTGAATTCTTAGTTAGAAAGTTTGCTTCGAATAAGTTCTTAATTAACAAATTACGACTCTTGCGCAAGTAGAAAGATTGCTAAAATTGAATTTGCGTAGATTCTTAATATTAAACTCTATATATAATAAGTAACAAATTGCAACTCGCAAATTCTTTTAATTTTAAATTTAAATTTGTGTAAATTTTGAATTTAACTTGCATATTTCAAATTATATTTCCAAAAACAAATTCTATCTTTAACTTACTTTGTAAGCAAGTTGAAGCAAGTTAAATCTAGATTAACTCGATTTGTTTTATAGAGAAATTAAGAAATCTAGTATATTAATTATAAAATAAGAGAAAGTATTGTACAATATAATAACAATATATCTAAAGTCTATATATAGAGATAATATTAGATAGATAGATTCTAAGAGTTGCTTGCGTAATTCTAATCAACTTGCTTATATAGAGTTTACTATATTGCGAAACAAGTTGGATTAAAGAAAATACTATCTCTAGAGAATTTATTCTAGATTGAATTTTTAGTTAGGAAATTCGCTTTAAATAGATTCTTAAATAAAAAATTGCAATTTGCACAAATAGAAAGATTGCTAGAATTGAATTTGCGTAGATTCTTAACGCTAAATCTTATTTAAAATAGATAGCAAATTACATTTTGCAAGCTCTTTTAATTTTAATTTTGAATTAATGCAAATTTTAGACTTGACTATTATATTTCGAGTTAAATTTTTAGAAACAAAATTTGTCTTTAATTTGTCTTGCAAGCAAGTAATAGCAGATTAAATATAGATTAATTTAATTTGTTTCGCAATATAGAGTTTACAAATATATACTAGAATCTTTGCAAATCTTCTATTAATCTACTTAATTTTAATCTATTCTATATTAATCTACTTAATATTAATCTACTTAATATTAATCTACTTAATAATAACTTAATCGAAACTAGCTTAAAGATTGTAATATAGTTGTAGTTTTTGTAGTCTATATAATAGTTGTCTTCTAATAGATAGATACTCTACTATATTGTTTGTTATCTTCTTTAATAGAAAGTAACGATTAATTAAAATATTTATTCTTTTCTTAATAATTAAAATTATACGCAACGTTGCAATAATATTATTGTATATATCTAGTAATTTTCTTATATTTACTATATTTATTGTTCTTTGTAATTCTATTCTTTTTTATCTTTAATTAAGATATACTAGCAATATATACTTTATTGTTATATATTTGCGATTGCAAATACAACAAGAGCTTAACATTTTAAATACTTTTTATTTATAAAAAGATTAATTAAATTTAATTTTGCTTGTTCTAAATTATATTAGTAATATATTATGCGCTTTAAAGCAATTGCAATATAAAGTTAGATAATTAATTCAAATTTTAAAAGTTAATTTTCGATAATAAATCTTATTTGTATTTTCTATTTATATTTTTTTTCAAATTTTTCGAACACAACTATCTATAAGTATTGTTTGAACAATTAATTTACATATTTGTTAACGCTTTAATAAAAATGCTAGTTTATAAGTGTCGTTAACTACTCTATCGATTGTTTTGTTGCTCTTAATTTTTATATAATCGAATATCTAGTATAGCTCTAGATTCGAACTTAACTTATATATAATTTATTTTATCTTTTATATTTGTTAAAGATACGTCTAATTTAGAGTTAAGCGTATAATATTTACTATCTTTAGCAACATTTAATTATCTAATTATATTTTATATATCTTGTTCACTTTGTCGATTTTTGCCTTATATAACTTAACTAGTTGCTTTGCTTTAACTATTAGTTCTTTTGATTTTTTATAATATATAAGCGCTATGCTAGCGTTCTCTAGACACTTGCTTTGTGCTTATTTTGCATTAATAATAATTGTTATAACGTCTTTGTTTTTGTTGCTCTTATTTAAATACACTTTTAAGCGCAAATTTGTTTAATTGTTATTATATTTCTTTTTAGTTAACTTTTTGAAAAATGGTATTACTATTGTTAGTAACTTTATTTATAATAGAATAATATAGAATTGCGCTTGCGCAATTGTTAAACTATCTAGATTTTAAGTTTTTTTTTTTAATTGTAGCAACGTTAATTTAAACTTAGATTTTTAAATTTTTTTCTTTATATTACGCTAGATACGCGTTGTTGTTGTCTCTATATTTAAATTTAACTCTTTTGCATTTATATTTGTAGACTAATCGTCGAGCCAAGTTATGATATTATCCCTCTGGTCCGACCCGACGCCAAGATTGGGTCGCGACGATTTTTTGAAATCGAATCGCTCAAATTAGTTTAGCGCGCTTCGCGCTAAACTAAATATAGTAATCGACTAAACTACTTTGAGCGATTCGATTCCTCGAATTTTTTTGGACCCAAGTCTTGGCATTTGCACGTGACATTTCCGGGTTAGCGCGATTAGTCTATATATTTGTTATCAACTTTTAAATTAACTTATTTAGATAAATATATATAAAGATTGTATTAGTTTTTATTTGCAATATTTTTGTTAAAATTATTTTGTTAAAATTATTTTGTATGCGTTTACAATCTATTAGAATACTTATTTTTATATTAATCTTAACTTAATTGTAATTGTTTTTTTTATCTTTTTTTAACTTTGTCGACGTATATTATATAATCGCTTTATATAAAAGCATTAATTTTAAAATTGTCAAATATATATACTTTCTTATTATTAGTAAAAAATCTTAAGTACTTTTTATTATTATTTGTAATATTTTTCGTTTTATTGTTAGCTTTATCTTAATTTGTTGCAAATACAATCTAAATTGTAATTTGCTATTTAATTAAATCTCTAGTATTTTTATATTTTGTTAACTTTTATATTGTAACTTGCTAATATAACGTCTATAATTATATTATATTTTTTTAATATTTTCATAAAATAAATTAGCTAATATTTTTGTTTTGCGAATTTTAATTTATACTTTTGCGCTTATTATTTGTATCTTTTATATATTTTTGACAAATTTTAACAATTTCATATTGTTAATTTGTTATAGATTAGAATATTAACGTTATTTATAAAGCTTGTAACGATAATTTGTAATTTGATATTATTGCATATCTCTAATAGATTTATGTTATAAAACAAGTACAAAATCGATAATAAAAAAGACTTCTAAGATATTTTAATTATTGCTTTGCATTTTGCTATTATATAATTGTTTATAATTAATATAATATTTTTATTTTTAAGAAAGTTGTTTATCTAGATAAAAAAATTAATAAATATTTGTTTTTTTTATATATAATATTCGAGTTAATAATGCGTTATATTGTTAAACGCTTTTATTATATTTAAATTTAATAGAGTAGCAACTCTTTTTTTTGCTTGCTTTATATTGTATGCATTTTTTTTATTATAAGTTGCAAAACTGTATTTATTAATCTTTGTTATTTAACTTTTATTTATATATTTGATAGAATTTTTGCTTTTTTAACAATATAATGCAAGCGCTTTAATACTATTAACTTTAACATTTTTTTTAAAATATTTAGCAACGCTATTAATCTAAAGACAAATAACTTCGAATATTTTTTTATATCTAATTTGGGCAATATTATTGTAAAAATTCTTTTAAAATATATTAATTATATTTTTTCTTTAATATATTTTGCAAAAAGATATTGCATTTATATTAACGCAATACTTACTAGATATTGCAATATTTAATTTGTAATTTTATTAAATTTTAAAGTCTTGTTTAAAACAATTTTATATAATCTTTATCTAACTTCTTGTTTTATAATTAAGATGTTGTTTTTTATTAGTAATATATAATTGTAATCTTAAGTATTGTCTATTAACATTTTCGATAACAATAAAAAATAAGTTTTAAATATTATTTTAATTTTTTTCTTAATTGTAATTGCAATTCTTTCGCAATTTTTTAAAATTAAGATTGAAACTTGCGCTAATATTTTATTAACAATATTTTGTATTTATTTTGTATTTTTAAAGAGCTTTTTATTAAAGTCTTTCGACTTTTATATTATCAAACAAAATTTGTTTCTTTTGTATTTTCTTAATATCTTGTCTTTTTTGTTGCATATCTTAATATATTTCGTTTAATTAATCGATATTCAATATTATTATTATAGACATTTTGTCTCTTTTATTGTTTGCGTGCAATTTTTGGATTATTTATATTTAATTATTTTATAAAATTTCGCTTATAATATAAATTTCTTTGTTGTTTTTTTTAAAATGTTAAACGACTTTGTTGTAAATTTATTAATACGTTAATGTTTTAATAATTTGTTTAATAGAGATACTAACAGATACTTGCTTAATATATTATAGATTTTTTTTATATTTATACTCTTTTATTTTTTATAAGAGCGTCTTGATAACTTTTGTTGTACGTCGAAGTTTAATATTGTTTTTATTAAAAAATAATTCGAGAAGTTTTTTATTTTATTATTAATTTCGCAATATATTAATTTGTTAATTAAATCGATTATTGTAAAGATTAAATCTATTATAATTTTTGTTTTTTAATAATTTTTTGTAATAATATTTGTAATTGCGCTAGCGTTATATTAATGTCTCTTATAATACTTAGCAAATTATTAAACAAAATATATTATTAAGGATGGAACAAGTTTGCTTAAAAGAAATAATACAAATTAAAATTATTTATAAATATGCTCTCTTCGAGCACTATTATTGCTTGTTATATTTATAATAGGTTTCTTTTATTGTGCGCTTTGTTGTAACTTCTTAAGAGCAAATTGTATATTGTATATATATTTATAAGGAACGCTCTAGTAACTTTATTATCTTCTCTCTTATTTTTTTAAAATATTATTGTATTTATATTTTTAAAATATTAAATTGTATATTAATTATTACTATTAATATATTTGTTAATATAGAAATATATTCTTTGTTATTATTCTTTAGCGCAAAGTCTACACAACTTAAGTTATAAAATTTTACTTTTTTGCAAAAGTATTACAATTTTTGTATTATTAATATATTGTATTTTGGTATCTTTTTTTTTGCAATAATATTATTATTATTTTATCTTTAGATTTATAAATGTTATATTATATTATTCGAAGTTTTAATTGTTCTATTATTAAAGTTTCTTCGTAATTAACGTCTCTTATATTAATATAATTTTTATCTCTTGTAATAATATTGTTTTTACGCTAGCCTTTGTTACTTTACTAATACTACTTTGACTTTTCAAAAACAAACAACTAAATAAAAAGTTTTTTAAATAACTTTTTTTATTTTATTATTTTACAACGCTCTTTGTTAATACAATATCGACGTTTAAAAAAGTTAAAATTTTTAATAATTTGATTATTTTTAGTTTGTGTTTAATATTCTTATTTGTTATTCTTATAAATATTGTAACAACTTCTAATATTATAACAAGATTTCTAAGCTTGTCTTTATTACTTATTCTTATTGCGTAATAAATTAATTAAGTTTGCTTTATTATCTTAATTCTTTATTTTTTTGTCTATTTCTTGAAATATTTTAAATTAAATGTTTAACAATTTTTTTTGCATAAATTATATTGTTATTTTGCTTGCTTCTTGCTAGTTGCGTATTTGATTATACAATACTTTTTTATATAATATTTGTATCTTTATTTGTTTTTGCAATTGTATATAATATATTTATACTTTTAATACTTTAGATATTGTTATATTCTATATTCTTTGTCGTAATATTAAATTGTTTTAATCTAAAATTTATAAATAATTATAAATTAAATTAAATAATTTACTATTTTCTTGCTAATTATTTAAATTATTATTAAGACGTACTTTTACTTATGATTGTCTCTAATAAATTATTATATCTTGTTTATTTTTAGATTAAAGTTCATTTTTGCGTAAACATTTTGAAACGTTTTAGATCTTTCTTTTTTTATATTTTTAAATATATTTTTTACTTTTATTTTATATATTATTATATTAATATGTTCTTAACGCAAAATTGTTGTTATCAAGATTTTCTTTATCTAAAATTTGTTTTACTTTATTTGCTACTCTTATATACTATTTAAAGAATTATTATTCTTTTATAGACTAATCGCGAAAATCCGAATTTATTACGTGACTTGATTTGATAATGTTAGATTCGAGTTCTTGACAATTAAGCGAAAGAATTTGTTCTAAGCGAGTTAATCAAGTATCTTGATTTATTAATCTTGGCAATTCGATTTTACGCCAAACATTTAAGTCAAGTTTTGGTTTCGACTTTTGGAATCGAAATTCGATTCAACAATTAATCTATTCTTTTATATTGTCTAATTATTAATATATTTTAGCGTGTTAGCAATGCGTTTGTAGTAACTAGATCTTATACTAAATTTATAATTTCTTTTATATTTATCTTTTGTATTTTTTCTAGTGTGATCGTTGGGTCGAGTCGAACACTTTTTTCTCAACCCGACCCATCCTCTTGGGCCTCGTAGGGCTGGGCCAGGGTTAAGGCGCGAACTCGACCTTAGGGTCGAGTTTCGTCGGGCCAAAGCCAAGAACCCAAGCTAATTTCGTCGCGTTAGCATCTACTTATCTTATCTTATCTTATCTATGCGCTAACTTGATTGGGCTAGCGCAGGATCCAAGCTAACCACATATGGTTATCGCAGAATTCGCGCTAATCGCATATGATTAGCGCGTCACGTGACGTCACGTGATTAAGTGGGTCGGGTTGAACACTTGGCGCGCATTCTTCGTTCGCCCTACCCTATTAGGCTAGGAAATTTGCCTGACCCCAGGGTTAGGGTTGGACGAGTTAACCCGATCGGGTTGAAACTCGACCCGACGATCACGCTAATTTTTTCGATTTTCGATTCTCCTTTAATTTATATTATTATCTTTATATTTTTAGTAAATTTTTGCTTTAATAATGCAATAGTAATATTTTTGCGTAATAATATATATATTATAATCGAAAATACGCTTTTAATTATTTTTGTTTAATTATCTTTTAGTTAAGCTCTTGTTTATTTCTTGTCTTTATTTATTTTATTTATTTTTTGTTATTTTTTCGAATCTTTCTAGTAATAAATTGTCTTTACTTCAAAAAAAGCTTAATAAGATATTGTATTAGCGTATATATTTATTAAATATATTAAATGCAATTCTTATCTTATTCTAAAGAATTAAATTTTTAGCAATTATTTTTTCGAACTTATAGAGCTTTTTTTTTTATCTTTGTAATTATGGTCTTCTTGCTTAATTAAATTCTTTGCAAGAGCGCTTTGCAAATATCTTGTTTACTTGCTAATATTATATTAATTACAATTTTCTTTTCTCTATAAGTTAAAAAAGTTGCAAGCGTTATAATCGATAATATTTCTTAATCTCTACTTAGATAAATAGATAGATTCTAATAATAAAATTCGCAGATTAAAAGTTTATTTCAATATTTTCCAATATAATCTTTTAATTTAACAATTGTTCTATTTAATAATAAAATAAGCTTCATAAAAAATTCTCTTTTTAGAACAATTAATATGCTTTGTTTTAATATTATTGAATTTAATTGTATTTTTACTAATTTATAAAAATACTATCTTAACTATATATTAAAATATTGTAACATTTTTAATAGTATTGCGTTCTTCTATACAAATTGCTATATTATTATTATAATTAAGAGTAAATATATTGTATATTGTTTTAATTTGTAAAAATAGAAATTATATATAAATTAAAAATAGTATTGACAAAATTAATAATTCTTAAGATATTTTTGTAGTAATTTGTTTTAGTTTTAGTTTATTTTTATTAAATGCTAGACTAATTACTTGTTCTTGCAAAAAATAAGTAATTTAATTAATTATATTAATTAATATATTAAGTTTCTTTAGTATAAAAATCAATTAAGTAAAAGAAATATAATTAAAAGCTTCTTTTACGTTTATAAGCAAACAAGATAATACATAAGATTTATTTTTGACTATTTGTGCGTTGTATACTAGATTTAGAGTTGCATCTATAATTTTATTTTTTGTTTTCTATTTGTTTAAAATCGAGAATATCTTTGTTATATAGAGAGTTTTTTATTAAATATACAATTCTTGTAATAATTTTTTTTGTTACTTTGATAAAACAATTGAGAAGTATAATAATTTTATATTCTTTAAATATTGTATAATTCTTGTTAGATTTGTATAAAATAATTCTTGTTTTTTTTTAGTATTTAGAATAGTATTTTGTGTTTATAGTTGCTATAAATATTATATTAAATAACTTTAAAGTTATTTCGTATATTTCTTGCAATATTAAGAATGTTATACAATTTAATATAAATACTTTTTTAAAAAATAACGTAAAAATTGCATTTTTTACTTCTTTTGCTCTAATATTTAACTATATTTAAGATTTTTTATTTTTTGCAATATTTGTATCTATAGAGATTATAGAGATTTCTAAATATATTGCTTGCAAAAATACTTTGCATTTAGTCTTAAATTCTATTGTTTAATTGTTGTTAATTTTTTTAATTAATAGTAGTATTTTAATATTGCGTTATTTTGTATATTTATATATTTAAAATATATCTTTATTAATGTTACGAGCTTGCTAGAGCTATACTAGTGATTTGAGTTCTACGCTCTAGGGGCGAACTTGTTATCATGTTCGACATGCTCAAGAAGCGAGCATTCTAAGCATAATGTTTAAAATGTTTAATGAGCGAACATTGCGAGCAATTATGTTCGCTATGTTCGACAAATAAGCAAAGCGAGCAATTAGTATTTTCTTTGTATATAGAAACTAGAATACGACTTTCTTATAAATCGTATTTAATTTATCTTAATTTTAATTTATTATTACGACTACTAAGTTGCAATTTCTTGTTATCAAGTGATTGCTTGCATTGTCTAAAGACGTCTACAAATCTCTTCAATAGCATAATTCTCTCTAATATCTCTCACGAAAGTACTAGCGTAACAATTAATTGTCTTGTTTAGAAATTTTGTCTATAAGATTTTTTTGCACTTTTTAATAATTTTAAAATATTTATTTTTGACGTTTGTAATTGCATATTAAGTTTTATCAATTCGAAATTTTTTCTATTAATAATATATAGTAAAAAAAATTGCCTAAAATTTTTAGCTTCTTTGTTTATTAGAACTTTAATTTAAAGCTCAATTTTTGTTTTGAAATAAATTTGTCTATATATTATTTAATTTTTAAAATTAATTTTTGAGCTCTTTAATTTAAGTTTTAATTGCTTTGAATTTTTGTCAACTATTTAATCTTAATTGTATTCAAATATATATTAAGTTCTTTTCAATTTATCTAAACAATATTATATAGCGTAGTAATAGATTTTTATTATTTATTGTTTATTTCTAGTTATTTTATATTTAATAATCTTGTACTTTAATTCGATATCTATTTTCTTATTTATATGTTCATTTATAGTTTTGTTAGTTAAATTTGTTAATGCAAAAGCTAAATCTATAATAGAATTTCTAGTAGTATTTATGCTACATTTTGTAGAAATATTTGAGATGTTAACTAATTCTTTTGTGTACTTTTTTTGAATTAGTTTGTTAGTATAGAAGTATATAACAAATTAACAATTTAATTGTTCTATTATTGATAATATGCGTTTAAATCTTCGACTAAAATAAAAAGAATTGTATTTTTTAGTTGAAATTCTATTAAAATTCGATTTATAATATAGTTATTTAATTTTAAACTCTTATTTTTTTTTTATAAATATCTAGTAGTACAATACTAGTATCGAACATCTTGTTGTTAATAATAATTAATTGTGCATTAGGATTTGCTATTATATATAATTTTAATATATAGTTAATATTTATAGTTGTTTTAAATACAAATATTGTTATTTTAGATTTATAGTCTTTATATATTAATTGAATTTTTAAAAAATTTAAAAAGCTTTGATTTTATATTATATTTTTTGTTGTATATTTAGAATTTTAGAATTTTTAAAGTTTAGATTTTTTTTTCTTACTTGCTTTATTATTCTAAGAAGTCTATGCAAGCTCTATACTATTAATATTGATATTGCGTTAACGTAACGCTAACATAACGTTTGTTTTGCTTTTTCAATTGCTTTCTATTAATTGTTTATTATACTAAGAAAATTCTTTATTCGAAGACTCTATAAGTTTAAGTTTTTGTTTTTTCTCTTATTTTTCTCGAGCTCTAGCAATGTTGTAACTTGAAATTAATCTAATAGTTTAATAATTAAAATTATGCGCAATATTGCAATAACGTTATTATATATATCTAGTAGTTTTCTTATATATGTTGTATTTATTGTTCTCTATAGTTCTACTCTTTCTTTTCTTTAGATAAGATATGCTAGTAGTATATATTCTATTATTATATGTTTGCAATTGTAGATACAATAAAACTTTAACACTTTAAGTACTCTTTGCTTATAAAAAATCCATTAAATATAATTTTGTTTATTTTAAGTTGTATTAGCAATATACTATATATTTTAAAATAATTGCAGTATAAAGTTAAATAGTTAATTAAGACTTTAAAAAATAATTTTTAATAATAAATCTTATTTATACTCTTTATTTATATCTTTTTTTTAAGTGTTTCGAACGCAACTATTTATAAGTGTTGTTCGAATAATTAATTTGCATACTTGTTATTGCTTAAATAGAAGTGCTAGTTTGTAAGCGTTGTTAACTACTTTGTTAATTGTTTTAATTCTCTTAATTTTTGTATAATTGAATATTCAATATAACTTTAGACTTAATTCTAGCTTTGCTTGACAACAAATAGTAGTTAGATAGACAAAGCAACTAGGCAAGGCAACTAGACAAGATAAAAAGACACGCAAATAAACAAGACAAATATCTATAATAATTGTAAAGATAATTCTCTAAGAACTAAGTTAACAATCAAGTTATACTTAATTGTTTAAGAGCAAATATTATCGACAAACATCAAATGCTCTCTTGCTATTTAACAAGAATATTAGATATAAATCTCGTAATATATGTTCTTCTTAAAAGAAAAAATATTGACGCTCTTTTTATGTTGCAAACTCAAATATTATCTAATATTTAAACTTAATTATTATTTTATTTAGATCTTAATAGTCTAATTAATTGTAATAAATTTATTGTCTTTATTTGTTTGCGCATTATATTGCTAAATAGTTTTAGCTTAATTCTTCTCGATACTCAGTTTGTTATAAAACTCTTTGTTGCGCTACTAATAAATATTCTTTTTTGCATTAAAATATTTTTTATTTATCTCAATTTTTGGAAAGTTGTTCTAAAAACTATTTTTAAACAATTCGATAATCTTGACAATCTAAGCTAACTTGTTATCAAATTCGACAATATATCTAAAAAGAATATAAATATCGATTACAACAATAAAGTTAATATTAAAAATAACATTGTAGCTATCTTGTATAGCTTAAAAATATATTGTTGTTTTATTTAAGTTATTTGTTATTTTGCTTAGTATTTATTTAGCAGTTATCGCAAATCAAATTGTTTAACAACTAATAATTAAGATATTTATAAATCTATAAGTTATTCTTTTGCAAATTAATTTATTTTTCGAAATTAATATTTAATGCACAATTGAGTTTGTCTTAATTGTCTCGAATTTCTTCGCATAATATTTTAGCAACTTTAAATTTCGCAAAACAAAGAATAGAGCAAAATTAGAAAAGATATCTTTGTTAACTAAAGATTTTAAAATTAATTTATTTGCTTTTATTATTAAAGCTAGATATTTGCAAAATAATATTATTGTCTCGAATAAAATTTAATCGATATTTGTCTTTTGCGCTTTTTGTATTTTAGTCGAAGTTGCGTCTTTGTACTTAATTATTTAATAAATTTCGATTAATACAATCTTTTTGTTAATATCGATTGTCTTAAGATCTTTCTTAAAATATAAAATCAAAGATTAATTGTTAAATATAACAAGATCTAAAATAGACTTACAAGTTCTGTAATTTACAAAGATTTAGTCTTTCTTTAAAGATAACAACTTGTTAAAACGTATTAATATAATATAAAATATAAGATCATATATAAGATTGTTTATTTTAGTTGTCTTGTACTTTTTTTGCAAGTTAATGATTTAAAGAAATTAAATATTAATATTATCTTGCAAGATATATCTTTTTTTAAAAATATTAACAATATCTATAGATACAAAGATAGACTCTAGAAACTTGCATAATATACAAATATTGTTGTTTTTATTAAAAAATGCAAATTATAGAGTAAAGCAATTTTGTGTTGTAATATTAACGCAAACAATACAACTTATATTGTAATTAATAAAATATATATAACTTGTTAAGTAAATAAAATGATTGTTAATTTTTATCTCTTCTTTAAATTAGAATAGAGCAATATTGTTTTCAATTATTTTTGCACTTAAGATCTTAAAATTAGAAATTAGATAAGTAAAAGATATATTATTGTCTTTGCAAAGCATAAATTTAGTAAAATAGCTATTAAGTATAAATATCTTGCAAATAAGTTATTCGATGTTTATTATAATATACTTTTAAAGAGAATTGTATTTAGATTTAATATTTATTTAACTTTATTTGTTGTTGTTTAATGTAATCTAATTATTATTGTCTTTTTTGTTATTTGTAATAATCTTGATCTTAAGCAATCTATCTTTTTTCTTAAATATAAGCGCGTTTTTTGTTGTCTTAAGCGATCGATTATGCTTCTTTAACAATAATATAAGAACAATAATGTCTATTAGAGATGTCAAGATAATTATTTTAGAAATTTTAATAATTGTTTTAGAATGTCTTATAATAGAGAGAATAGATATTTTGTTTTTTGTCTTGTAATTGTTAACAAAATTTGCAAAATTGTCTAACAAGTTTTTGTTATACTATTAATATTACTTAGTATTATAGCTTTTCTATCGAACAAGATACTTCGAAATAAGAAAATCTTGCTTATATTAACAAATATAATACTTAATAAGAATTTTAATCTTGTAAAAATATTATTTAACATTTAATTTAATAACAATTTTCGAATAATTTAATTTTAAATACTTGTATAAATCTTTATTGTTTAATGCTCACTTAAGACAAGCAATAAATATAATTGAGTAAATTTTTTAGTTTGCTAAGAAATTTAATTTGTATACTAAATTGTTTTTTTGCTTAAAATTTTTAAGAGATTTAATATGTTAAATCGACAACTTAAACAATTTAACAAACAACAAAAAGTAGCTTCTATAAAAATAAAAGTACATTATATTGCTTATTAGAAACTTGATAAATTTGTAATATTTATTGTATATTATTTTAACTATTATATTAGTCTATATAATTATTGCTTTTGTTTCGAAAATATTAACAATCTTCTTTTGTAATTAATTTGTTTGGAAATTGTTAAATTTAAGAAGAAATAAAAAATTATATATCTTAAAGTTTATAATTATCTTATTTGATAATAGTTCGATAAATATATTGAGCAAATTATTAAGATAAGCGCAAAGTGCAAGCAAAAAGAATATTTAGTTTAGATTAGAATTGTTAATTGCTATATATTGCAAGACTATTTTAGTTGTTTAATTTGTTTGTTTACTTTGTTTGTCTATTTGTAAATAATATATTGTCGAGATTAGAAACTAAATTCTTAGTTTCTAAAATATAATTGTTTAGAATTTAGATATAAATTTGCAATTTTTGTTATATATAAGCGCTTTTAAAACTTCTTAATTAACAACATTATTAAAAAGAATATTTATCTACTTTGCTATAGTATAAGTTGTCTTATTACTTAAGATAGTTACTTTTATAAAAAATTGCAAGTTGTTATTAAGATAGTATCGAAATGCTAATATAACAATAGTTTTAAAACAAAATCGATATATATAGTATAAAAGACACAAAAGAATTTAGAATTAAATTAAAATTTTTATACAATTAATATTGCTTAATTTGATAAAGATTGAATTCTTAACAATAAGTAATATATTAATGCAATCGAGAGACAAGTTTGCAAAGATAAAAGTTAACAATTATTATCTTGTAAATATAAGTAAAATTAGTATAACTATTTATGTTATGCGTCTAATAAAAGATTTTCGTCTTAAATTTTTTAAGCAAATATAGTCTTTTGCAATTTATATAGTTTGCAAAATAAAGTATATTATCTTTTTTAGAAAACTAAATATTAGAAAATATAAATAACTTTCGAATTATTGTTACAATTTCTATTTATTTAATAGATTTAACACATATTTCGAGAAGTCTTTTTTAAAGATTTTACTTATTTAAATAGAATATAAATAAAATAAGATTGTTTTATAGATTGTATTTTGATTAATTAGATTTAATTTCTTTTTAAAAGTTTGTTGTATTAACTTAGTTATAGTTTCTATATTTGTTGCAAAGTTGTCTATCTTATCTAAGATTAATAACTTGTTTTTGTTATATTTATCTTTAAATACAAGAAGTCTAAACAATATATTCGAAATCGTGTATAATTTTTCTGCACAATAATATATATTTAGTAAAAACTATAAAAGATATTGCGAGATACGCACAAGACAAAAATTAAGTTTATCAATTAATAAGAAGAATAGTATAGTTTGTTTAACAATATTGATTGTAATTAAGTAATTAATATAAATGATAATAAGTCTTTTAATTGCTTCTACTAAATATTTGATCTTTTATATTGTTTTATTAGAATTAGAGTTGTAGATAACTAGTATATAGTTAAATAACAAGAATACTAGCTATGCAGAACTAGCTATATACAAGAAATAAGTATAAGTACTATAAATGTCAAGGTGCTAGCTACTATCTGTAGTATATTCAAGGCTAGAGGCGAAGATCTAACAAGACAACATCTATTTAATCAAGAATTTGCCTAAAATTGTAACACTATTGCTTTTCTTCTACTCGCGAGCTTCGATAAGACAACAATAATTCTTTCAATTAACGTTTCGATTAATTTTAGTTAATATTAATAATAATCTTTAATATTTTTAATTAATTGTTAAAGATTTTCGATCTTATTCTTAATTAATTATAAGTATTATTTAGCGAGAATTTTTAACGTTGTTAAGTATCTTCGAATGCATAAAATTAAACTTTTGAATCTTTGTCAAATAACAAGAAAAATGTTTTGAATATCAAAATAAATTCTTTAATAATCTTCGAACAATAGTAAAATAATTTTGATAATAAAAGAAATAAAAGAGATAGAATTGTTAAGAAAAGTAAAAAATAATAAAATTTCGAAACATACTTTGTAAAAGATATACATGCTTTTCGAATAATAACTTAGATAATTTTCGATTATCTTCTATTAATTTTAAATAGTCTTAGACAACGTCTTCGATTAATATTAAGTACTATATCGAGCATTTTCGAATAATAAAATAAAAGTTTTTGACATTTATTAGATAACAACAAGATCAAGAAGAAAAAAGAAATAAATGCAAAAATAAAAATATCTAATGTAGAAAAATTGAAGATTGTACAAAATAATTATTAACTTTAATTCTAAGAAAAGAGTTTAAGTTACGTAACATTAAGAAGAGAAGATCGAAAATAAAATAGAAGATCGAACGATTAAGACAATTCGAGTAAATCGATATAATAAAATTTATCGTAATTACATAACTTCGAAGAAGAAAATTAACAACAAGAGAGATTAATTGTGTCGAAGAGAATCTAGAAAATTTCTATTTATTATATAATTCGAGAAGAAGATAGCGTTAACAAGAGATATCGATGTTAAAAAGTTAAAATTTGTCGAATTTTGATTAAGTTCGACTAAATTTGTCTTACAAAAAAAGAAAAACGCATAAAAGTATCCTGTTAGCATTTTATTTATATAAGAACGTATATTTACAAATTTAAAATTTAACTCTATTTAAAAAATATATAGAGAGACAAATAATAAGATATATAATAGCAAGAATTCTTAATATATATTAGATAATTTTCGAGAGATATTGACGAAAATTCTTAATATATAACAATTAACTTTCGACAATAGTAATATATTAATAATATGTTTTAAAAATACTTGTTGTCTTATATAAAAGATATTGCGAATTTTGTAATCGTAATTGTTTGTCAAATAATCTTAAGAATATAGTAGAAATACTAGATACGTGCAAGTTATAACAAGTATCGCAAGTGTTATTTTTTAATTGCTACAAAGTAACTTGTAATTAGTAAACAAACATAGTTTAGCAAAAATCTATTTAATTAACTCTTAATTCGAAGAGATTCTAAACGTTCAATAAAGATTAGCAACGTCGAAATATTAATAATAAAAGTTAACAACAAAGTAAGAGCAATTGTCGATTATATTATAGTTTTTCTACTTGAGTTAATTGTTATAGTTAATATAATTTGCAAAGAGAATTTAATATTATAGCATATAGACAAGAATGGTTAGATTTAAGTCAACATTGTTGTTAATCTTGTATTTGTTAACTTTGAATTAATCAATATTAACAAAAAGATAATTGAGCAACTTGTTAATAATAGTAACAAGCAAGAAAGATTTAATTTGTTAATTTAATAAAGATTTGCTCTTGTTAAGATGCAGAAATTACAAGTAAAATATAAAGTAAATTAACTTTATTAATTCGAGTAACTTTAGCTCATAGACGTAATTGTTAATAACTCTAATTGTTTTATAAGAACTTGCGTTCTTATACTTTAGAAACTTGCTTAATTCTTGTAATAACAACGTTTCTAATATTTAATATAATTTTATTATTTACTTTGAACTTTGAAATTACAATACGTTCGCAATTAACAAATTTTATTTGTTTAACTTAAGCTTAGATAAGTTCTTATTAAAGAAAATCTTCCAAAGTCTTAATTTTAACAATAATTTTGTTAATTTACTTTAAGTTGCCACAAGCTTTTAAGATATTGTTGCTAGAAAAGATCTTAAGTAATTTTAAATTTAATCTTGATAAATAATCTTTAATTGCAAAGAACAATAAATTAATTAATTTATTTATATAACTATTTGCGACAAACTCGATAATAACTAGATAACTTACTTTATTATTCTAATTCTAATGCATATACGTTTGTAGATACTACTTAAGAGCAACATTAATGTTCTGGATTTAATTATTTGTTTTTAAGTAAAATGCAATTAATAACTTAGATTTAATTTCTAATCTTTTGCAAAGACGTTGTCGAAAATAAGCAACAAACTAGATATCTCTACTAAATATAATTGTAACTAAGAAGTCTTTAATATGCTAAACAAAGTTAATAAAGATTTAAATTATAATCTTAACTTTTAAAGAGTTTATAAGTATAAATTTCTTGTTTTTAAATAATCTATCAATTGCTACTAGATTGATTGTCGATTCGATTTTCGATTCCAACTTTTGAAATCGACTTAAATCGACAATTCAACTTTAGAAATCGAATCGAAAATCGATTTAATTTCAACTATTTTAAAATCGAATTAAATCGAATTGAGTCGATTTTTGATTCAAAGATTAAAATCGAATCAAATTGTCAAGAATATTAAGAATATTAAAAATAGTATAAATTTAGTTTAAATTTAGATTTTTTTAATTATTTTCTAGATAATACACAATAGTAATGTATAATATAAAAACAATCTAATATACTTATTAATTAATTTAAATAGATTAACTATTTTTATTAAATTATCAATTAATTGTTACTAAAAATAATAAAATTTACTAAAAATAATAGTCTTGACAATTGATTCGATTTTCGATTTAAAGATTAGAATTAAATCGAATTGTTAATTTTAACTTTAGGAATCGAATTGTTAAAACTTTTGATTCGATTTTCTAAATCGAACTCGGTTTCCCGAATCGACGCGATCAGTCTAATTACTACTAAGATATAATAGAACAATCTTTCTTTATAGCGATAAAGTGACAATAAAATAATAAAGTCGCAAAATATATTCTATTAATATCGATTTAAAATAGATAGAAACTTTAGTAAATTATACTTGTACTTGCAATAAAATTTGTTGTATTTGTATACAAAACAACTTTTAACATATTCTTTAATATCTAAATATATTGTAAATTAATAATAGTAACTTTATATCTTTTAAAACATTTCTATTCTTTTTAAATATTTTGCTATAAATAGTATATACTAAAATCTAATAATATTAATACAAAGAACGTTGTCTTTGTTTTAAAGCACGTATATTTTATTTTTAACAAGCAAGTATTTGATTTTAATTGTAAGATTTCTAATAACAATATAATTGTCGAGCTTCAACTTAATAGACTTGCAAAAAAATAACAAGATTTTTTGTTTATTAATCTTTTTAATTGCAATAATTTGCTTAACTTCTAAGTTATACAAGTATGTCTCTAATATTTGTCGAGTTAGAACTTCGAAATCTAATTTATTAATTACGAGCTTCTTCTCTTGTGCCAAGATAATTGCTTTAACAAGAAACAATTAAATTGTAAAAGAGACTAAGAATTTAAAAGACATAAATATCGACAATATAAACAATCGAGATATATCTAATAAGAAGACTAAATCTAAGACAATAAATAAAGATTGCTTTATAGCTCTATTAATTGTTAGTATAAACTCTTTGTAGACAATTGTTAACTTCTAATTGACAATTAATTTAGACTCGATTAATTCTCGAAGCAAACAAACTTACTTTGTTACTAAATTGTAAATAGTATTTAATAGTAGCAAGATTAATATAACAGTTTTAATTATATTAGATCTTAAGTTATATTGCTTAAAAATTGTTTGCTTTTGAAACTAATTACAAGAGTTATTCTTGCTAGAAAGTGGATTTTGCAATTTTTTAATAAAATTGTTTGATTTCGCGTTTAATACGTCTAATTAATAGATAATTTTAGAGTTAAAATTTTAAAAGAAACTCTACTTAGAGATCTTAACAACAATTGAATTGCTTAATAATTATAAAATGCTTTAAATTGCGATAATCGATAATTGTTTTAATAGATTCTTCGATTAAAGTATTTGCATACTCGAAGTGTTACTTCTTGAAAGCTTAAACAATAATTAAAAGCTTTTTGTTATAAATCTCGTAATTGTATTTTGCAAGAAACATAATTTTAAATATAAAGATTATTAAATAAAGCAATTTATCTATATTTGTTTGCAATAGTACGACAACAATTACAAAATTAAAGATATTGCTTTCGATATAAATCTTTAAATCGAAATTAAAATAATAAATAATAAATACTTTAATAACAATTTTTTTAAGAATTTGAAAGACAAGATTCTCGAAATTATTTAATTGCTATAGAAAATTTAGATTCTTGTTAACTTAATTAGTTAATACTAACAAAGAACAAGCTAAATCAAAATAATTAAAAATAAATTGTCAATAAACGTTCGCAAAATTTAGAAAGATCTAAACGTTATATAGATATTTAAGAGCTTTTTATTTTAGAATGCATTTAATCTTGTTAAGATTTATCTAAATTTCTTCGATGATAATAATTAAATCTAGATACTTAATTTGTTTAACAAAAAAGACGCATTTCTTAATATTTAGATAAAGATTAATCTTACTTAGCTTAACAAGAATCTTATTAATATACTTCTTATACTTCTCTTTAATATTGTTATATATTAAAATATTATTTGTATAGACAATGCAAAACTTGTCTAGGTAAAAACTTAAAGTTTTATTGATAAAAAATTAAAAAATAGTAAAAGTATTATATAGTTCGAAGAACATAATTACGTATTTAAATAAACTATAGCAGGTAATAAAGATCATTTGATATTTGTCTTCGAAACATATACAAATCTTATTAAAGATTGCAATAATATTAAACTTGTTATAAAATTTAATCTTGCATAATCTTTGTAAAGTCTTTTTAATTAACAAAGAAATATTTCGATTCTTAATTGTTAAAGTATTAAGATATTACACTAGTACTTTTGTTAAGAAGTATTAGAGAAGATTATACTATCGAAGAGATTTGTAGACGTCTTTAGACAATGCAAGCAATTACTTAATAACAAGAAATTGCAACTTAATAATTGTAACAATAAATAAAGACTTAAGATAAATTAAGCACAATTTATAAGAGAGTTGCGTTCGAAAGCTATATATTTTTAGTATAATCGACAAGTTGAGTTTCAATCCAAACATATTGACTCGTCCAACTTTAATTCTAAGATCGAGCAAAAGTTCTAGCTTAATCGAGTAAGTCGAACGCATAAGACGCGTCGAACGCTCAACTTAACTTACTCGATTATGTAATGTTATATAACGCGCTAATTATATGCGACTAGCGTAAACTCTGTGCTAGCTCAATCGAGTTAGCGCATAAATAAAATAAGATAAAATAAGCAAATATTAACGCAACAAAGTTAGCTTAAATTCTTAATATTAATTTGACAAAACTTAATCTTAAAATCGAATTTGCGTCTTAATCTTAACTCAATTCTACAAAGCTCAAGAGAATAGGTTAAATTAAGAAAAAAATGTTCGATTTAATTCAACAATTATACTATATATTTTTCTATTATTTAAAATTCAAGATATTTAAGATATTTATAATGTTAATTATTTTAATTATCTTAACTCGAATTCAAGATATTTAAGAATTAAATCTTCTTAATTATCTTAATTTTGTCGATAGATCTTTTCTTCTTAATTATCTTGTAAAGAATAATACGCAATAAATAGTATCTATTAGCATACAACTTGTAATACTATCTTCTCTCTTTAAAAAAATTTGTCTCGAAATTTTTATTCTTTCTTATTATATTAATTAAACTAATTATTAAATAACGTTGTAATTTTATTATTAATTGTCGCTATAAATACGTCTTTCTTATAATATATTCTTGTTAAATTTGCATCTTATTTGATGTATCTTACTAAATAAATAGAGAATATCTTAAGTATAAAAAAGTATTATTAAAAGAATCGAAAATATAATTTAACTTCTAATTATTAAAAAATAGATAAAACTATTTAAAAGATTAAAAAGCTAAATAATAAAATAACAAACTTGCGTCTAAGAATTGTGCAAAAGACAAAACAAAAAAAATACTAGTTTTGTTATTTAAAAAATATAGATAATATAAAGTCGAAAAATATCTTAAAGATTAAGAAGAGCAACAAAAAAAATTAAATATATTCACAAGATATTCGAAGCTCTATTTAATACTATTATTAATTTTTTATTATTTGCTCTTTTGTTCTCTAATATTCTATTAACTCTTATAAGTAATTTTCTTGCTAACAAAATTGTTGCAATTTTTTAAAATACTTCTTTAAATTCTTAAATAACTCTTATATATTCTTAAAGATAAAATATTCCTTTTACTTAATAAAATATTTTTAATTTTTCTATTATTAAATTTTCTTAATCTTATATTGTTTCTCTTCTTGTAAATAAAAATAAAACATATTTTATAAAAATATAATTGAATTTGTTAATTTTAATAATAAAATATAAAATACTAGAAATACTTTAATATTCTTAGATAAATTAAGTTTGTAATTAATTTTTTTTAAACAAAAAACAATTCAACTTTAATATAATTTAATTTCTTGCTTAACTTTCTTGTCTTAAGATTTTTTGTAAAAAGATATATCTTATTTTTTCTTTTAATTAAAATATTGCTTTTGGTTTTTTGTTTTAATACTTAATTAACTTCTCTTATATTTTTGAGATATTATTGTATATCTTTTTTAGTATTGCTATTCTTTTAATAATTAATTGTGCTAATAGATGTCTTTGCTCTTCTTTAAAAAGAATAGATTTTCTATTATAATTAGCAAAGAATAAAGTTATTTTAGTAATATTTAAAATCTTTGTATTAAGTACTAGTTATATTATAGATAAGAGTAATATTCAATTGTTATAAATATTGTTAACGTAATATCTTAAATATTACTTTAGATTCTAATTTGTTTGCTCTATCTAATTATTTATAATCGAATAATAGATAGTAAATAATTTAAATCTTGTTTCTAATATTAATAGAAATATCTTTTAATAATTAAACGTAAAAAGTTTGTCTTTGTTACTAATTAATTCTTTAAGTATATTGTAATATTATATAAGTTAATTTAATACAATATATTCTAGTTATTTTGCTATAAATTTTCTTTGTATACAATAATATATAAATACTTAATAGATTTATTAATTATTATTAGTATTAAATTATATTTATCTTTAATTATAACTTTATCTTATAACAATTTAAATAATTTCAAATAATAAATTTTGCTATAGCTTGTATATATATTATATTTGTTCTATTAATAACTAAGATATTGTTTAATATATATCTTAATAACTTATCTTATTTAAGAAAACTAACAATACTAATATAAAAATTAAAGAATTTTAATTACTTTTAGATACTTTTACAATAATTTATTATAATATTTCTTTATATATTTATCGATTTTATTAATAAATATCTAAAGTTTTTCTTTCTTTATTAAAAATTCTTCTTCTTCTTTTTTTTTTTTTATTATATTCGATTCAACACCCCTAAGAATCTATGTGAGAGTTATATACTTTCACGATTTTTAAATCTAATCAATTACAAATAGACGAGCAACATTAGCGTCTATTTGTCTAATTATAATTAACTAGAATTCGCAATTGTCATTTTGTTCGTAACGAGTCGTTATAACGACGTTGCGCCTTTGCCTTCTATATCGTGATATTCGTAATACAAGAAAGTTCTTCAAACGAGAACTCTATAAATTTAAGGGAGACTAGAGCATCGCTAGCGATCTCGTTGCCTAAAATTGGCGCAACAATTTAATAGTCAAAATCATGCGCATCGTTGCGACGATAAATCTAATCTCGCCTAGCAATTGTCGTAGATTCGTGATTTTAATCTCTTGTTGTATTTGTGTTCTTTTTTGTCGTCATTTCAAACAAATCAATAGAACACGCTTAATTATTATGCGTTTCTAATCATAGTCGCAAGTTCTTGTCGTAACTTCAAGCACTTATTGTTTGCACAAAAATTAATTAAAGTCGATTTTGCTTGTTTTTAATTATATTAGAAGTGCACTATGCGATTTAAGACGATTAATGTGTAGTTGTATGCGTTTATGCGTGATTCTAGATGCGAGCTTGCGATACTTTACGCCATTTTTGTTTTTTAATCACCTTAATCGTTACTGCTTTCGAGCTTTGTCCTAAATAAACGTCTTTTTGACGACGAACTTGTTTGACATTTGATTTGCGAGAGATAGACGCTATTTGTGCGTCTCGTTAGCGACTTCGTCTACAATCTCGTTGCCTTTTATGCTTTTATGTCTTAAAATTTAATGAAGTTCCAATATGACGTTGCGACGTCGCATCGCATCACATGCTTCTTGCGTTCTTTTAAGACGTATTTAATTTAACGTCGATCTTATCTTTCTTATAATCTTCAATGAAGCTTGGTTGTTGAAATATATCTTGTAAACTCGTTCTAAAAATTCTTCTTTATTATTTCTAAATATTTGTAAAATAGTATTTAGCTTATACTTGTTTATTAATAGTAATTTATTTTTGTTAATTTTAAGTATATTGTAATTAAACAATTTCTTTGTTTTTATATAATTACTTCTTTTGCTAAGTGCGTTTGCTTTATTATTATTTTTATCTAGTATATATTGTATTTTAAACTTGTATTATTTAAGTTGCTCTAATTATTATACTTGTTTTTTGTTAAACTATTTAGTAATAATAAAGTGCAAAAGATTCTTATAATTTATAAAAATTATAAATTCTAATAATTTTTCGATATATATTTTTTATAATTCTAGAAAAATTACAATAGCAAGTAGCTTCTTGTTATTAATATTATAATTTTATTTAATTAACAAAAGTCTTTGCAAAAGATATATTATTAAATATTAAATATTTTTTATACTTTTAACTAAAATATATATTAATAATTAAATCTAATATATTAATTTTAATTCTATTTAATAATTAGAAATTATATATCTTTAATACTAATTTCTTTAAATATTTTAGCTTAAGATTCTAAAATAATTTTTTTTATTAATTTTTATATTTATAGCGTCTTCTTTTTTGTAAGATTTGTTAATAATAATATACTAATAAAGTAGTTTTTAATAAATTTCTTGTTGTAATTTATAAAATCTAAAAAGACTTAATATTAATAGATAATTTTTATTCTTCAACTATTTGTAACTTTTTGAAATTTATATATATTTTATATTGTTTAACAACAAATTTAAGAAAGTTAATTTCTTTTTAATAAAACTTGCATTTCTTTAATTTAAAATATAGATTTCTTTTATCTAAATACTCTAATACTTTAAAAATATAATTTATATATTCTTTTAAGATATTTAAGTAAATTATAATATTATTTAAGTATATTATAACAAATTGATCTAGATATTGTTATAGTATATTATTAATTATTTTCGTATACAAAAAGCTATCTTTTACTTTCTTCTTATCTTTATTTTAATCTAATTGTACGCTTCTTGTAAGTTCAATTTAATTAAGTCTTTAAATAATTAATCTTAAAGCTTGCTAATATTAAGTAATAAATATTAATTTTTTATTGTTATATTGTTTAGCTTTCAATAATTAATATATAGACAAAAAGTTTTATTCTTTTTAAGTACAAAGAGAATTAAGTATTCTATCTATAATTAGAATTTTCTAATAAAAGTTTTTTTTGTTTTTTGTTAAGTATTTGCGAAGTGTTTCTAGCTTTTTTCGAATAAAATATATATAGATTTAAATATAAATTGTTTGTTTAATTTAAGTTTAATTTTGTAATTTTACAATAAATATTTAGATAAAATCTTAATTGTTTCTCTTTCTAAAATAAATACTTTTAACTATTGTATATTTGTAATATATACTTTAGCAATTTTCTTACTATATTAGATTGTTTAGAATTCTTAAAAGATTTGCAATTTTTTTTATTTACTTTAACTTTATAATTTAGCTAACTTTTATTAATATCTATTCAGTTAAACTCTATTAAATTATTCGTTTTCAAAAATACAAATTTACTACTTGCAATCGAATTTCAACTTAAGCTTTTATCTATTATTATCTATTATTAATATATAGATTAAATATAAACTGCGTTATTATATTGCGCAAATCTAAGTACTTATATATTTTAATTAACTTTTAAATTGGATTGCTTTAATTAAAATATTTCTAGATCAATATTATAAATAATTATTTCTACTATATTAAAGATTAGTTTCTTGTAATGTTACTAAATAACTATTAATAATAATTTTGTTTATTTTTTTATTTTTTTATTTCTTGCAAGTAATAAGTTTTTATCTACAATTACTAGATTGTAAGTGGTAAGCTTCTTTTAAATAAAGCTTTTTTTTCTTTTTACAAGAGCTCTAGTTATAAAATTATCTATTGTACTAGAATTAATTATTGTTATAAATAAATAATTGTTAATCTTAACTAATATAATAAAATATTGTGCGTGCGTTGTTAAGTTTAGTTGCTATTGTTAAACTAATATATTGCATTTCTCTAATATACTCTTTATTTAAAAAATTGAACTTTTTCTTGCTTTTGTGCTATAACTTCTACTTTAAACATCTATCTATGTTAAGCTTTTTTCTATTACTAAATTGCTAATTCTTGATTTCTTAGAAAATTAATTAACTTAATTTTTTTTTAGATAAGTTTAGCATAAGTTGTTATAGCAAGTTGTTTAACTAAGACTTGTATATATTGTAAGATCTAATTGTTTCATAATAATATTAAGTATACTCTTTTCTATAGTAATATTGCTTTCTAGCTTTTTTGTATTTATTTATAATCTTCGATAAACTAACTAAAGTCTTAAGATAATCTAAGATATCTTCTATACAATTATAAAAGTTCTTTTAATTATATTCTTTGTTTAAGTCGATAATTAAATCATAAGATTTAATAGTCTTTTAAAGTACTTAATTAACTTTTTGCATAAATATAAGTATCTTATCGAATAATATTTTATTTAGAACTTTTTATAATTAATTTAAGTTCTTTACTAGATAATAATTATTGTTCAATATAGTCTCGAAGATATTTATCTCTATATTAATTTGCTTCTTAATATTGTTCTAGCTATTAAATATCTTTTTTAATATAATATTAATTTATTGACAATTTATTAAGTTTTATAATTAATAATCTTTTGCAAAGTAACTTAATTTGTTATACAAATAATATTTTTTCTAAAATTTGTTATCTTGCTTTCTTTTAAAGTTCTTCTCTTTATATTATTAAATAAAATTTAATTCTATAGATATAAACTTACAATAATTTGAATTACTATACTTTTAATTAGAAGAATTTCTTTTGCTAACATTTAATTTATAATTTAAAGAAGATTCTTGCTCTTTTATAAAATTAATTGTATTATTTTTTTATAATTCTTTTATATAACTTGTTGTCGAAATTGATAATTACTTTAATAAAATTAAATATATTGCTAATAAATCTATTATCGCGTATAATTTTATTCTTAAAATTGTTTTTAAAATCTTGTCGAAATATTATTATAAATACAATATTATTTTATTTAATAAAATTAATATATTTTGAAAATCTTGTTATATAATTTATTGCAAAGATTTGTTAAATTAAGTATTAAATTATTTTTTTTGCAATTTGTTTTTTGTTAAATGTTTCGAAGATTCTTCGGGAAAAAAATTTAAAATTATTGAAATTTGTAAATATTGCACAAGAATTCTTGTTATATTTTTTAGATATTTGCGTAAGTTTAACTTGAGTTAATATTAAATCCTTTCTCTAAAAAATATTAATGCAAAAATTGTCTTCTAGTTTGCTAAAACAAGATAGAAGATAAAATAAATATTTACTTGCATAAGTTAATTCTTTAGATTAATATAATCTTTATAATAGATATTGAATTTGTTAATTTTTATTTTGTTGTCTTTACTAAATATTGATCGACGTAATATTGTTAAGCTAGTGCTCGAGATAAAGACGCGTTAATCTAATATAAATATTCTTAAAGTATTTAAAGTATTATGTTAATACTTTTGTTAAGAAATATTAAAGAGAATTATATTATCGAAGAAATTTATAGACGTTTTTAGACAATATAGACAACTATTTGATAATAAGAGATTGCAACTTAGTAATTGTAATCATAAGTAAAAACTTAAAATAAATTAAATACAATTTATAAAAGAGTTGTATTCGAAAGTTATATACTTTTTTATTATTTAAGATTTAAGATATTTAAGATATTTAAGATCTTAATTATCTTAATTATTTTAACTCGAATTTAAGATATTTAAGAGTTAAGTCTTCTTAATTACTTTAATCTTGTTAATAGATCTTTTCTTTCTAATTATCTTGTAAAAAGCAATATGCTCTAAATAGTATCTATTAGCATGCAACTTGTAATATAAGGTTTTTATAATTTACGCAAATGCGTAGTTTTTTATCGAGTTTCTTAACAATAAAAGTAAGAACTATATATTGCAAGATATTGTTTCGAATATATCTTTTATCTTTTATATTCTCTATATAGATCTTAATAATTTCTTTCTTTTGTTATAAAATATTGTAGATTTTCTTAGTTAAAAAGATTGTCTTTAATATAAGATTAATAATATAATTAATATTTTTATTTAACAATAACTTGTTAACTTCTTATAAGTTAAATATCTTAACTTAATATTTAAATTTTAAATAAATTTTCAATTGCAACTCTTTAAGTATTGAAGAATTCTTCTTAATTTTATTGTAAAACTTCTTGTAATTTTCGAAGATTATAGTTGCAACATTTTTTTTTTTTTAATTAATACTCGATTTAACACTCCTAAGAATCTATGCAAGAACTATATATTTTTACAATTTTTAAATCTAATCAATTACAAATAGACGAATAACACTAGCGTCTACTTGTTTAATTATAATTGACTAAAATTTGCGATTATTATTTTGCTTGTAACAAGTTGTTATAATAACGTTGCGTCTTCGTCTTCTATATCGTAATATTCGTAATACAAGAAAATTCTTCAAACGAGAACTTTATAAATTTAAAAGAGATTTAAGCATTGTTAACAATGTCGTTGTCTAAAATTAACACAACAATTTAATAATTAAAATTATGCGTACTGTTGCGACAATAAATCTAATTTTGTCTAGCAATTGTCGTAGATTTCTAATATTAATTTCTTGTTACATTTGTGTTTTTTCTTGTCGCTATTTAAGATAGATTAACAAAATATACTTAATTGTTATGCGTTCTTAATTGCAATCGCAAGGTCTTATTGTAATTTTAAGTATTCGTTGTTTACACAAAAATTAATTAAAGTCAATTTTGCTTGTTTTTAATTATATTAGAAGTACATTGTATAATTTGAGACAATTAATATATAGTTGCATATATTTATGCATAACTCTAAATATAAGCTTACAATACTTTGCGTTATTCTTGTCTTTTAATTATCTTAATTGTTACTTCTTTTAAATCTTGTCTTAAATAATTATTTTTTTGACGACAAATTTGTTTATTATTTAATTTGCAAAAGATAAACGTTATTTGTGCATCTTGTTAGCAACTTTGTTTGCAATTTCGTTACCTTTTATATCTTTATATTCTAAAACTTAATAAAGTTTTAATATAACGTTGCAACGTTACATTGCATTATATATTCTTTGCATTTTTTTAAAACGTATTTAATTTAACGTTAATTTTATCTTTTTTATAATTTTTAGTAAAACTTAATTGTCGAAATATATCTTGTAAACTTGTTTTCGCAAATTAGTAAATATCTCGCAATGTTTTGTTAATTTTTCGATTATTTTTGTAAGTTTCTTAAGTTTGTTGTAATGCATAAGTATTATCTTGACGCTTTCTAATTACTTCTTAATTCTTTAATTTGCTTTTATTAAGACAACAATAACGTTTTTATCGCGATTGCTTTTGTCGAAGTACGTTCTCTAATATTAATTAAACTTGTTAGCAACGTACTTTTTCTTAGTTATTTTTTTGCTATACGCAATAACTATCTTACAAGATTTTACTTATAAGATAGTTGTGTAAAATTATTGTTACAATATTGTTGTTAATTCAAGTTCTACTCGCATTTATCTTTTCTTAAATTGCAAAAATATTATTTTAAACTTTAATTTTTGTTCTTTTTTTAATATTAAGTTGTTGTATATGCGCAACATTGTTGCGTCTATTATTATGTTCGACTCTTGTGTATCTATAATAGCTATCGATTTTTGTATTAATTTTTCGAGATATATATTAATAAGAAATACGTTAATTTTAATTTATAAAACTTTTGTAAATGTTATTTTGTAAACATTCGTAATACGTCGAAGTGCGCAATTTTGTGTCGATTGCAACTTCGAAATATTTTTTTTTTTTTTTTTTTATATTTTTAGACGTATATTATGCGACAATATTGTAAATTATTATTGACTTTTTAATAATAATATACTTGCGCTTATTTGTCTTTAACAAAATGTTAAATATTGAACTTTCTATTATTAACGCGCTTTTGTGTTTAATTACTAGCTTAATCTTTATTTAATGCAAGTAAGCTCTTTATCTTAACTTTAAGTCTAGTTGAATTTTCAATATTCTAATATTTGATTTAACAATTATCTTGTATTTTGTTAGCGTTATATAAGCACTTATATTAAATCTCTTTGAAGTTCGCGAAAATTAAATTAGTTTATATTTCTTTTTTGCGAATTTAAATTTGTAACTTTGTGCTTATTGTTCGCATTTGTTATATATTTAATTTAGCATTCTACAATTACGTTTAATTGATTTTTTATATATTAATATATTAACGTTGTTTACAAAATTCGTAGCGCTAACTCGCAATTTAATATTATTGCATATTTTCAATAGATTTACATTATAAAACAAATATAAAATTAAAAAAAGAGAAAATTTTTGCAATATATTTATGTTTGCATTGTCTTTCTTTATTGTATAGTCCTTTATAATTAAAATAATACAACGTTTTTTTAGAAAATTCTCTATTTATTTAAGCAAACAAGTAGAAACTTGTTTTTTCTTTATATTGTAAAGCAATCGAATGTGTAATATATTGTCGAATGCGTCTAATATATCAAGACTAAGTAGAAATATTACTTTCTTCTTTTAATTGCTTTATATTGTATAAATCTTTTTTGTAATTAATTGCAATATTGTATTAATTAAACGTTGTCTTCTAGCTCTTATTTGTATGCTTAATAAAGTAATATGCGTCTCTATAACGTAGCGAAGACGTTTTAATATTATTGACTTTAGTATTTTATCTAATATATTTAATAATGCGATAGATTTAAAGAATAACAATTTAGAGTAATTTTTTCTTCTTGATTTGCGCAACATTATTGTAATTGTCTTTTTAAAATAAAATAATTGCATCTCTTTCTTAATATATTTATTAAATAGAGATTTTACTTAAGATAAAATAATGCAAATTAACTGTCGCAATGCACAATTAATTATATTGCTAATTTTTAATATCTTTTTAAAAGTTGTCTTATGCATTGCTCTTATTATTTTGCGTTTTAATATTATTTTGTTGTCTTTTATAAAAATTGAATAAAAGAATTTATTCAAGTTGTTTACTAGAATTGTAAGTAAAAATTAAAATTAAAATTAAAATATTGTTTCGATTTTGTTCTTTGTTGTTGTCGCAATGTTCGTATTAATTTGTAATAATAATATAGTAAATTTAATTAATATTTTTGTTGTTGCGTTTCTAGTTTACTTTGTTATTTCGAAAAAATTCTTAATAATATTTTTCGAAGTTTTTATTTGTTTGCAAAACTTGTCTTGTTTGAATTTCTTTAAAATCTTGTTTTTCTTATTGCATACTTAAATATACGTTGCTTATTCGCTAGAAATGCAATATTATTAATGTAGTTTTTTAGTTTCTTTAATTATCTTTGTACACTTTGTTGTCTACTTAAGTTTAATTCTCTTATGTAATTTTGCTTATAAGATAGAGTTTTTAATAGTTTTTTTTAAAGTATTAAGCAACTTTGTTGTGTACTTATTGATGTCGTCTCTTTTTATTAGATTGTTTAATATTGATTCGAATAATAGATTTTTTAATATATTGTCGAACTTTTTTAAATTTATAGCTTTTCAATTTTGTCTAAAACAACGTTAAAATTTCTTTTGTATTCGAAAATTTAGCATTGTTCTTATTAGAAAATAATTAAATAAGTTTTCTATTTTCTTGTTTATATCGCAATATATTAATCGATTTGTTATTTTTTTAACGAACAATAAATCGATCGTAATTTAAGTGTTTTAATAATCTTTTATTATAATTTCTTAAGAAAGAGTTAATATTACGTCGATTGCGCACATTATATTTAATAAATTCTTCGAAAATAAATATTGTTTAAAATAGAAAGAGCTTGCTTAAAAGAAATAATGCAAATTAAAATTCTTTACAATAATACTTTCGTTTTGCATCCGCAAAGTTAAATCTATTGTTAAAAGATTATTTTTGTTAATTATTTTGTTATAATTATTTAAAAGCAAGTTATAAATGTTATAAATGTTAACAAGATTATATTTTATATTGTTATTGTTAAAACATAACTATAACATTATTGTTTATATATCTTTGAAATACTATATATTGTGCTAGCTATTGTTATTAATGCGTTTGTTAACGTAGAAGCATATTTTTTTGTCGTTATTTATAAACGTAAAGGTTGCGTATTTTAAATTGTATATCTTTGTTTTAACGTAATATTGTTACAACTTTTGTATTATTAATATATTGTAATTTTGTATCTTATTCTTTTAAAGCAATACAATTATTATTTTATTTCTTAATTTGTAAATGTTATATTATAATATTTTGAGCTTGTTTTATGTCTTTATTAAAATTGCTTCGTATAATTTTCGATATTAATATTTATTAGATTTTGCATTTCTTGCGTAAAAGATATATTTTATAACAATACTATTGCTATCTTGTTGTTATTTTGTCTTATTGGAATAAACTAACTACTTAACAATTTGTTAAAGTGTCTTTTTTTAATTAATTGTTAAATTACGTTTCTTCTTGTTACTACAAGAGTATTTTGCATACAGCTTGTTTATGTTGAGCAATTAATTGTTGTCGCTTTGCGTTTTGTTTTTTTCTTTAATATCTAATTAAACGTTGTTGCGCTTTTAAGAGTTATTAAGATAATTGTTATTTTGTTTGCTCTTGTTATTTTGACAACGTAATATAGTAGCTTTGTCTTTTTTATCTCTTTTATTCTTAGTTTTTTGTCTTATCTTCTAGAGCACTTAAAATCGAATGCTTTGTAAGTATTTTTGCAAACGTCGCACTTTTATTTTAATAAATTTAATTAATGTGAACATTAATTGAAGCGATAATCTCGCACACAATAAGCGCATCGTTGTTCGTTCTTGCATTTCTATATTAAGTAATTATACTTTTAATACTTTATATATTGCTTTATTTTGCAACTCGTATTGTAATATTTTGTTATTTTAATATTCGACTTATAAATTACGTTAAATTGAATTAACTTATTTATTATCTTTGCGCAATTTATTTATATTACAATAAAGACGAATTTTTTCTTATCGCTCTTTCTTATAAGTTAAGTTGCTTTATTAATTTTTAATTCTTAATACATAATCTTGCATAATCTTTTTATTGTTTTTATTCTTTTTTTCTTTATATTTTTTTAAGCATACCCTTTACTTTAATATTGTGTATTATTATTTTTGCGCATTTACAACGCAAAATTGTCGCAATAAATACGTTCTTAACTTAAAAATTTTAGAATTTTAGAATTTTTTTGTTGCATTCGTTATTAATTTTGAAAATTATTATTCTTTTAAAGCGTTTTATCTCTTATATATTTTTTCGCGCACTTAGTGTGTTAACGATGTTTAAATTGCGCATTAATGCAATTATTTTCGTTGCGCTTATTTTGTGTACTTTCTTCGTCTCTTTCTTTTTTTTAATTTGTGATATTAATAGATTGATCGCTAGGTCGAGTTTCGATACTAACATTCTAGTTCGACCCAAATACTCGATATCAATCTCTTGACTCAACTTGGAATCGACTTGAGTCAACGATTTCTTGATTCGACTCGATCGACTCGCCAAGCAATCGAAAATGACGTCAAAATGCTAAGATTTTCTATTTTAAAAAAAATTCGCATTATTTGAATTACTAAAAATAGTTTAAAAATAATAACGCACAAATAACATACAAATGCATTATCTAAATGCATTACTATATAATATTATAAGCAAATTAATTAAATTAATCAATTTGATTAAGTTGATTAATGCACTTTTTTAAAAATAATCTAAATTTTTCGAGTCTTGGCGAGTCGAGCCAAGTTATACGCTAAGTACTTCATATCTATCCTTTGACTTAACTCGAATACTTGAGCTAAGATTTTTAACCTAAATCAAGTCTTAACGAGTCGAGAACCTAGCTCGAACTCGATGACTCAACTCGACGCGACCAGTCTAGTTATTAACTTTATCTCTTTAATTAATCGTCGTTTTAAAGATATTTGTTTAACATTTATTTTAATTGTTGTTTGCGCAACTAATAACGAGCTTTGTATTATGCTCGTTTATGTGTTTGCATCTTGTGTGTTTTTCTTAATTTTTTTTACTTTTCCTAATCGATTTGTTGTTTTTTTCAATTTTTTCAATATAAAAATTATGTCAATTCGTCTATTTTTCGCGAAGAATTCGTTGAATTTGCGCGTAAGTTTCTCGACAAAAATGCATTACTTAATTAACATTGTTATCGAAATTATTTTAAACGCGTTTTTTATCTTAGATTTATAGAACTTTTTGATCTTTATTATTTTTGCGATAATCTTTGTCGCAATTTGTAATAAATCACGTTAAGATATATTGAAAGCGTCTTAACTACTTATTAACGTCGCGTCAATTACGTTTATTTAATTTTAACAATTGAGATAAATTGTGAACGTTATTGTTAATAAGATATTCTCTCTCGTCTCTTCTCGTATAATAAGATAGTATAATATCGATTTTCGTAGCGAAATTCACTTAAATTCTATAGTAAAAAGCATTTAATTCGATAAATCTATAAAATTAATTTATAAATAATATAGATTAAGTAAGAATTTATTTTATAAATTTCTTATATAATAGATTCTTAATTCTTGTATATGCGAGTTACAAATTTAAAATGCATACAACGTATACGTTAATCTTGTTATTTCTTAAAAAACTTATAAAATTAAATCTTTGTACAATACTTTAATTGCGCGTTAACATTCATTGTATATATTAATTAAATAAAATATTATTAAAGATTATTAATATTCTTAAGTTTAATTCTATTGTATATTAAATATATATATAATATATTCGAATATATATATTTACAATATTTGATTTCGAAATATTTAAAGCTTTAATATTAAATCTTGTTTGCTTTATCTTTCTTTTTAATTTCTAAAAGTAAAAAAGTAACTTAAGTAATTTTAAAGTTAATTGCAATAATAAAGAATTAAATTTAATCTTAATATAAATTAAAATTATATTATACTTAAATTAAATATACGTTATATATATATATATTAATTAACGTTCTAATAGATATATTAGATTAGCGAGAGAACTATTTGTACGTAATGCTAACTACGAACCTATTAATACTACAATATTCGACAAAGTCAAATATTCTTAGCATTGACAAGTAAGACGTTCGCAAGCGTTCGATGCAATTGTTACAACAAATTGACTCTTTTAATTGCGAAGACAACAACAATATTAATTATTATTATCATTATTATTATTTTGAGCTCTTACGTATAATAAGATACGTATAATTAAGAGCACGTAAGACTATTTATAACTATTATTATTTATTTCTTGTACGCGTCGATTGTTATTACAATGCTTGTTATATTACGATCGCAAAAGACGTATTTCAAAATATCGCAAAAAAGTCTCGAAGCATTGTGCGTATAAATTTAGAAAAGCTAAAAAAAAAAATACGCGTATGTTACACAAGCAAAATATCGAAAGTTTTTGTCGCATATAAATTGATTGCGTTAAGATTATATAATTTGATTAAATAATTGTTTTCTATTTTGATTAATATACGCTTAACGCGCATTTGAAAGCTAAATAATAAGAGACTTCGTTTACTTTAAGATGCGACAACAAGAATATTTAATCTTGTCAAAAGTAATATTTCGCTACATTCTAAATTAAAGACGTTGCTTGTATAAGAGTACAAATAAGAGTTAACATTAAGTTCGAACATTAAAATTATACAAAAAGAAATATATAAAATTACGTATTAACAAATGATCTTTACATAATTGCAATTTACAAAGAGAACTTAAGTATAAATTCTTAAAGCTCTCGTTCTTAATATGCACGAATTTAAGAATCTAAGATTGTCGAACAATATATAAAAATTTCTTTTGTAAATTATAAATCAATATTATCTTTACAATTCTTATAGAGAATTTTCTTATACGTAAATATTACAATAGATAATTTTTAATATTGAAACGTCGCAATTTGAATTTGAAAATCTAGTCGCAAAAAATATATAGAACGCGCATAGACTCTTAGAAGTGTTAAATCAAGTATAAATAAAAATAAAAATAAAAATAGATATATTAAATAAAATCTCGACTAATATTGTGCTTTTTCTATATATAAAATAAAGAAATTTTTTTTAATGCGTATATAAATATATTAGAATATTGTAATAATTTTGCACTTTTAATACAATTATTTAATTGCGTCTTTTAAAGATAATTGTAATTTTATTAATATTAATAAAGCTCTATATATAATAAATATTAATTTAGCATACAATAAATATAAAATATAAAAAAGAATCTATTTTCTTAAGTTTTATAGGCAATAATTTATCAAAATTATTAAGATCTTAATTGTTTAATATATTTTAATTTTCTTAATTATTTATAAAAGTGTTATTATTAATATTTTAATTACTTAATATTATATTTAACTTAAAAGTATTAATATTATTAAAATTTAAAATTTACTTAAATATTTAACAAATATCTAGTATATAATAAGTATAAAGTAAATCTTAATTTTATTTATTTTTTGCAAAATTGCTTATTAATCTTAATTTGCAAAATTCTTAAATATAAGAGAATTTTCTTTGCTAAAAGATATATAGATATTAAAGACAAAAGAATTGCTAACATTATTAAAAGATATATTATTATTAAGATTTAAATTAAGTATAGACTAAGCTTAAATATAATATATATGCAAAATAAATAATTAAATTGCGCAAATGTAAAAATTATATTAAGTTTATATTACGTTTAAAAACAATTTATACTATAATAGAATTTAGATCTAATAATGCGAAAATCTTGTTTTTAAATTTTAATTAATTACGTATTATAGACTTTATACAATTTTAAGAATGCAATAAATATAAAAGATTAAATTTATATTTAGTATATATTGAAAAGAAGTAAAACTCTAAATATTAATTTTTATTTAATACTAAATAAAGAAAATTATACTCTATATAAATTGTATATATATTGAGCATACATTTCGATTGCAAGCGAAAATTGTTATAAATTTTTTTAATTCGAAAAATTTATGCTAAGCATAGACTTAGCATAAACAAAGTTTCTCTTAAGTAAGAATTTCTATCTAAGAGAAGCTTGTTCTAGGTAAGAAATCTGCATTCGAGATAAGTTATATGCTTAACCTTTGTTTGTTTTTATTAAATGCTAGACTAATTACTTGTTCTTGCAAAAAAGAAGTAATATAATTAATTATATTAACTAATATATCAAGTTTCTTTAGTATATTAATTAATTAAGTAAGATTATTGCGCACAACAAGTTGAATTGAAGCAAGTTTTAACTATCTAGAATTTAATCTAGGCAAGTTCTTTAGCTAGAAAATATAACTCGCGCAAGTAGAAAGATTGCTAGAAATAGATTTGCGTAAATTCTTAACGTCAAGCTCTATACAAAATGGGTGGCAAATTGCAACTCGCGAGTCTATTTAATCTTAAATTTGAATTAATGCGAGTTTTGAATCTAATTTGTAATTTTTGAATTAAATTCTTAGGTGCAAAATCTATCTTTAATCTATCTTGTACGCAAGTTGAAACGAGTTGAATTCGAGTTAATTCAACCCGTTTCGTACAATAAGTAAGAGATATATAATTAAAAGCCTTTTTAACATTTATAAGCAATCAAAATAGCGTATTGTCTCTATTTTTGATTATTTGTGCGTTGTATACTAGATTTAGAATTGCATCTATAGCAAATTTCTATTTTTAGTTTCTTATTTGTTTAAAATTAAGAATATCTTTGTTATATAAAGAGTTTTTTGTCAAATATGCAATTCTTGTTACTTTGATAAAACAATTAAGAAGTGTAATAGTTCGATATTCTTCGAATATTGTACGATCTTTGTTAGATTTATATAAAATAATTCTTGTTTTTTCTCTTTAATACTTAAGATAGTATTTTGTGTTTACGATTGTTATAAATATTGCATTAAATAACGTTAAAGCTACTTTTTATACTTTTTACAATATTAAGAACGTTATATAATTTGATTTAAGTGCTTTCTTAAAAATACCTAACGTAAAAATTGTATTTTTTATTTCTTTTGCTTTAATATTTGATTATATTTAAGACTTCTAATTTTTTGCAATATATATATTTATAGAGATTATAAATAGCTTTAAATATATTGTTTGCAAAAATATTTTGCATTTAATCACAAATTCTATTGCTTAACTTTTATTGACATTCTTAATTAATAATAATATCTTAATATTGCGTTGTTTTGTATATTTATATATTTAAAATATATTTCTGTCGATTGTCTCGCTTAGAAATTTCGTTCAAATAGACTTTTTGCACTTTTTAATAGTTTCAAAATATTTGTTTTTAGCGTTTGTAATTGCGTTTTAAGTTTAATCAATTTAAAACTTTCTTTATTAATAACGTGCTATAAATATTTTTTTGCACAAGATTTCTAGTTTCTTAATCTATTAGAACTTTGATTTAGAGTTTAGTTTTCGTTTTGAAATAGATTTATTTACATATTCTTTGAGTTTTAGAGTTAATATTTGAGCTTTTCGATTTAAAATACAATTATTTTCAATTTTCGTTAATTATTTAATCTTATTTGTATTCAAATATATAATAAATTCTTCTTAATCTACTTTGACAATATTGTATAATATAGCAATTGAATTTTTTATTGTTTGTTGTTTGTTTGTAATTATTTTAAATCTAATAATCTTGTAATCTAATTCGATGTCTACTTTCTTATTAATATGTTAATTTGTAATTTTACTAATTAAATTTGTTAACACAAAGACTAAATCTATAACAAAGTCTCTAATAGTATTTGTGTTATGTCTCGTACTATTATCTAGAATATTTACTAATTCTCTTTTGGTTTCTCTTAATTAACTTGTTAATGTAAAAGAGCGTAGCGAATTGACAGTCTTATTGTTTTATTAAGAGTAATATGCGTTTAAATCTTTTGTTAAAATAAACTTTTTTGTGCTTTTTAATTAACAACTTGTCAAAATTCTATTTACAATGTAGTTATTGAACTTAGAGCTTTAACTCTTTTTATTATAGATATATAGTAATGCGATGCTGTTATTCAAAATATTGTTGTAAATAACAAGTAATTGTGTATTAGAGTTTGTTATCAAATTTAGTCTTAATATACAATTAACATTTATAGTCGTTTTAAACACGAATATTGTTACTTCAGGTCTATAGTCTTTATAAATTAAGCGTATTTTCGAAAAATTAAAACAATCAAATTTTGTATTGTGCTTTTTGTTGTATATCTAGAGTTTCTAAATAAGCACAATATTTGCTATTTGAATTACGCTCTATAAATATAACTTTATAATAAATCTACTTTTGACACAATTGTGTTGTAGAATTCGATTTTTTTTTGCTCTAAATCTTTATTTAAGAGTATTATAGAATTTTTCGATATTAAAATCAATCGTTTGCTTGCAATAAATTGTTATTAAGATTGTTTAACTTGTTCTTGTTATAGTAGACATATTTCGTATTTTTAATAATATATGTCTTTTTACAATTTGCACATTTCAAATTTAGATAAGCACATAGTTGTCTTTTGATACATATAGAGTATTTGTAACTTTGAGACGCATAATTTTGTTTACAATAAACACATTTAATCTCTTTATTGCATTTTTTAATAAAATATTTATAGAATTAATATTTATAACATTGTGTGCTAGATTTTGCATTCTTATACTTTGCAATTCTAAGATTCTTATCTTATGTGTAAATTTTGTTTTCTTTAATTACTTTTTATGCGTTTGTTTTTATTTTGAAAACAATTACTATTAATGTATATTTCTTTCAAGCTTTATTTGTATTTGACAGCATTTATACGAAATTACTAATAAGCTCAATATTATTAAATAGCTCTATATTATTTCGCAAGTCTTGTAGTATACTTCTATCTCTTACAACATCTATAGAAATAGTGTGCAATACTACTTTGTGTTATTTGATATTACGTTTTATTGTAGCGTTATAAAACAACAATTCTTATTTCTCTTTATATTCTAGTAACTCGTTTATATTTGATTTTTCGATTATAATAATTATTGTAAATGTATTTTTAATCGATTTCGCTACTAGATATATAATTGCTTTTTCTATTGCTTTATTAATACTATCGCGAGTTTTTATAAAGTTATTGTTTGTGTATTTTTCTATAATAATTTGTTTGTTTCTTATGTTTGCTTTTGAGATTTTCTAAATATTATAGACAATTTATTGCATTTGAATCTTATAGATAAAGTATTATTTTTGAATTTGTCAATTAATTTTTTGATAAATTATGCAAGTCGATTATTCGTGAGATTGTTTATAAATTGACGCAAAAATAAAACATCTACTTGATTTGCGCTTGTTACATAATTCGAATTTTTGATAACTTTTTTTTGAGATTTTTGCACTTTTGTCGCATCTAAATTGCTCAAACAATTTATTATTTGATTCAATCTTACTTTAAATAATTTCTTCAAACAATTAAGACGTTTTTTTATTAAATCGATATAATAGTAATCAAATATTTCTATTATGTGTTCTATAACTAGTCCTAGAGAATTTCTTTGTTTAATAATCTTTGTTATAGTATTTAATCAATTTTCGAATTCTCTTTTTCGCTTTGTTAATTCATATGTTTAAGTCTATATGTTTTTGATTGCTAGTTACGTCTTTAATTAATAACTATTGTGTCTTTTTTTTGATTGCGAAATTAGACTCTATAAGCTCGAAATTGACTTTTTGGAATATTTAAATTTCTAAATTCGCATCTATATATTCTAGAATTGTTGTTTTTGCTATATTGAATACGTAATTACTCTTTCTAACTAATATAAAGTCTTTTAGATGTTTTGAGACAAATATAAATAATAGTAAGATTGCGTTTTTCTTTTTGCAGTTTTTGATTACAATCTTTTTCAATCTTTTAAATACACACATGTTTTGTTTATTTGTATTTGTTACAATTATATTTTTTGTTTATTTAGCTTTTAACGTAGTAGAGACAAATCAAAAACTTGCTTTTATATTTGCTTTTGTATCTATATATATAATTATAGAGAAAGAAGTAATTTCTAGTTTTAATTTTAATTTTAATTTTAGTTCCAGTTTTGATTCATTTATTTTTACTTGCTTAAATCGACTTTTAAATCAATAATTTTGTCAAAGAGATAAAATGCTTATCTATAGACTCTTACGTCAACATTACTATTTCATATTTTTTGTAAATCTATTAATAGCTTTTCTTGCGTAGACAATTACTACAAACAAATTAAATATAAAAAGTCTTTTTCGTTCTAGAGAGAATAACAAATTTTTGAAGTCTACAAGATAAAGAGCATAGTTAGACAACTTAAACAAGTTTGCGTACGCATTTAAGAACATTGTAATTACGAAAATATAGTTGTTTATTGTTATTGTTAACTTTAACAAACAAAAAACGCATTCTTAAGTATTTAAATTATCAAACAAATAATTACTAACTTTACAAATATCTACTTAAAACAAATATCTATAATATTGACTTCTCTTTATATAATATATTAACAATTTAACAATTTATTATCTTAATTGTAGAACAAGAGCTAAAAATATATTGTGCAAAGTTTTAACGCTAAGCCTAGCAGCAAATTCGATAAATAGTTGTTTTATCGATTTTATTGTCAAGTTATATAATTAGAAATTGCAAATAATCGATAGAAATGTATTGTTTTTATAGCAATACAATTGTTTTAATATTTTTCTTCTACAATATAGCATAAAAGATTTGTTTATAATAACTATCTACGCAAGAAAAGTTACAAATAGATTTGCACAAGATATAAAATAATAATGTTAACAAAGAGTCTATAAATTATACGTTTTATTTCTTTAGCAAAATTATTAATTTAGAAGTCGATCTAATTAAGTAAAGATAAATAAACTAAAACTAGAATCAAAATCAAAATTAAAATTAAAGCTAAGATCAAAATTAAAACTAGATTTTGTCGAAATATTGTACCCGATCTAATCTAGTGCCAGGTACTACTTGGCTCGACACTACTCGACTCGACATTACGTGATCGAGTCAAGTAGCATCAATCAATATATATAGTTGAGCAAGATCCTCAACTCCTATATAGAAACTAAGCGTTCTACTATTTATTATTTTGACAAATTATAAGTTCAAAATAGGACGAGAAACTTATTTACTTATTAATTAGAATGTCTAAAGTATAGCTAATAAATCGAACTAACAATAAACTTACAATTACTACTATTAGCTAAGTTCTCGTTAATTTCTAATATACAAAAGTTGACAATTAAATTGTCTTAATATTCAAATTAGTTTTCAAGAACTAGAATATCAATATTATGTCTAATACTATTAAAACAATAGCTAGGAGATTGGCAAAACTTGTCGAACAATTAATCGCTTAATTACTCGAATAACTAAAATCTTTATTTATCAATAATTAAATAATTAACATCTAGTTAAAGATTCTAAACACAAACGTTTTACTAAAGAAAACTAATATAAGTTGTAAAACAACTAAGTTTATCTTATTTGCAACTTGTCGCTTTTGTTAAAAAACGCTAATTACTTTTAATAGATATCTATCAATAGTAAGCTCTAAAAAGATCGAAGAATTAATTATATAACAATTATACAACTAGAAATCGATAGTTAGATAGCTAATAATTAATCAAAGAACATTATCAAAGCAAGACAAGACCTTGCTTTGACGCATTAATAAGAGAGCTAAATTACTTAATCTTCTTAATCTTCGTTCTTTTACTTATTGCAAAAATTCTCTTATTAACAATTAAACGAGTCAACTTGCTAGTTCAATAATTAAAACAAGTGCTAGTCAACGTTTCTTACTACAATATACGAAACAAATTAGTAAATTAAATCACGAACATATTTTAAAAATCGAAATAATTTTATCAATTACTCTAAAAGCAACGAAAAAGATTTAGATCAAAAAGACTAACTTTTAGTCTTGTCAAAATAAAAGAACTAGAAAGATCGATTCAACGATCGCAAAGACACAAAAAAATATTACTATCTTTATAATTGTTAAGATTAAGAAGAAAAATAAAAATATTCAAATCAAATTCTAGATAATTAAAGAGCTTTATCTACAATTAAGCGAAAACAACAATTTAATTAGAAATTATTTGTTATTAATATGTCTTTATCTATTAAACAAATTAAGTCTATTAATTCTATTCTTATCTACATTTGTTATAATTTTAAGATAGAACAACAAGATTACAAGACTTATTTAAGAGTCTATTAATTGTTTATTTATTAAAACTTTATTCAAACAATAATTGACAAAACTGATTAACTTAATATTGTTAACAAAAAAAAGTATATTTAATTATCTTCTTTATTTAAATTTTTCGAAGAGTATTTATTGAACTAAATATCTAACTCGAAATTTGTTAACTTGCTTGATCTTTGTAATTTAACAATTAAAATATCTTTATTAGAATCTTTACTACACAATCGCGCATTTTTACTATATTTATTAGTAACATTATTTATTACTTACAAGTTATTAATAGAATTCTAAGATAACAAATTATATTAATATTGTTATAATTACTAGTATTTTCGCGTTATTTCTTGTAATTTTTAAACAAATTGCTAAAATTAACAATAACGTAAACTTTCTTATTTAAAAACAAGACTTATTTAAAATTCTTTAATTAAATTGAGTTTTAGAAATACATTAATTTAGATCTTAAATTTGCTAATTCGTTTGATATTTTTATTGAAGAACAAGTTAAATAAAATGTTAACAACAAGAAGTGCATAAATACGCTTTAAAATATTATTAATAAAGACTTGTATTACAATATAAAGAAGATAGATTTAATTAAAGAAACTTATTAAAAGATTGTTAAGATATGCAAGTCCAAAGAGTTAAGTATATTAATAAGAATTTTTGTCAAATTCGAGTTTCTTAAGATTATTAATTGTTAAAATATTAACGAGTACAAAACTAAATTTCGCGATATTATTAATAAACTATTTATCTATCTAAGTAACTTAATTATAAATAAGAATTAATTTTTCTTTAAATATCTAATCGATTTTAACAATATTGCTTGTCTCTTTATTAATTAATCAATATTTAAATATAAGCTTTTTAATAAAGATAAAACTTAAAAACAAAAGTTATCTATTGTTATTTACAGTTACAAAGCTTAATATGTCAATTTAATAAATATCTTAGTTATTAATAATATTTTAATTTCGATAACAATTATTAAGCTAATTACTATTACAAAGAATATTTTTCTCGTTGTTAACAATTTCAATTTTGTATATATTAAACAAGAGAAATGCACAAGTTGCGATAAGATAAACTATTAAGAATCAAATTACTAAAACTTATATCTAGAATTGCGTCTTGTCTTAAAGAACAATAGCTTTAATAACAATCGAAATAATAACAAAAACAAGTATTGTTAAAATTACAATAATTAAAAAGAAGATTAAAAGAAATTTAAATTTAAAAAGAATAAAAACAAATTTAAGTTTAACAAAAACAAGAACAAGAACAATAATAACAAAGAATAAAGAATTACTAAAGTAATAACTTATAATTGTTATCTTGTCTTTGTTGTTGTAACAATCTTGTTTGCAATTTTTAAATTATTTTTATTTGCAAACATTACGCTAGCTCTTGTTGTTAACTATCTTTTATACAAGTAAGTCTTTAATATTAAATGCAATCAATATATAGTAGAATATTCTAATATCTTTGTATTCTATTTAGCAATATTTTATCAATTAATAGAAGATATAGAGAGCACTTTAATTATTATAGATATTAAAATTATTTGTTTTTTTGTTTGTTGCAAAGATAGCAAAGTTCAATATATTACTATTTACAATATTTAATATTTGTTAAACTCTTAATACAACTTAATTTTCTATAATTAAATTAAAGACGCTAATATTACTTGAAGAATTATCGATTACAAATTCTTTATTAACGTTTAGCAAATTTAAGTAATCTAAGACTTTAATCTTTACTTCTTAAATTTAGAAACATTTATTGTACTTTTTATCTTTGCTATTGTTCTATTAGCGATTAATAAAGATGCAATACTTATATAGCACAAACGTCTTAATTATCTAGATAAGCAAAATATTTATTAATTTATTCGAAAAAGCGTCTTTAATTTTACAAAGTTTTCGACAAATAATACTTTTGTCTTTTTCATTTGCGCAAGAATTAAAGCAACATTTTATCGAGTCTTTATTAAATTTAGTTGCTAAAAAAAAATCTTATTTATATTAACATTATAAGATTTATATCTTTAGATAAATTTGATAATGTTTGTTACGTTTGCACTTAACTAAATAATAAAATCAAATATTTACAAGTAAAATATTTTAAAAACTAGAATAAAGTTAATCTTTTAGTTTTCTTTAAATGCTATATTAACGAATTTAAGTATAGAGACAACAAATACACTCGCATTTGCGTTAAAAATAAAGATAAATATATAAATAAAGTTTTTAAAGTCTAGAGCAAGAAGCGCAAAATACAAACAAAGTCTATTGTTGTTGCTTTTCTTAAGATAAACAATTGTGTTAAACATCTTAGTTAAACTCTAATACAAAAAATTAATACTATAATAAAAAATGCTAACTTGATTATTAATCTTTAATTAAAAATAATTTAAATAATTAATTTATATTGCAACATTGTCTTTGTTGTTAAACGCTCTATTACTTTTTTCGAGACAAGGATTAAATATCTTTATAACTATAGATATATTTGACGCATAAACTAGTAGAAAAAAGTACTAAAAATATAATTAAGCACTAATTAACAAAAGTTTCAAGATTATATTAGATTCTTAATGCTAATAAACTATAAGAGAGAGCATATCTATTGTGTAATAAATAATAAAGACAAAATCTAACGCGTATTGAAGATCTATTAACTAAATAATAAGCAAATATTATTTTGCTTAAATGTTAATTACAACAAGACTAGTTGTTAAAACAACAATACTTGTCAATTTTTATCTCTTTTTAGACAATCGAATATTGTTAATATTATTAACAAATTTCTAAACTTTATAAGAGTTAATTTAAATCTTGCAATAATATTACGAGAGCAACAAAAAATTGTTTTGCTCTTAAATAAGATTAAAAACTCTAATAATAAATTAGAAAATTTATTTATTTTATTTACAATTTTATCTTTTTTAGACTTTAAGAGCATTACTTTTCTTAAATTTTATTTTTATTTTTAACTTCGAAAATAGTACTTTTTTTAATTTTATTAACTTTAATAAGTTTTGTAAAGTTATCAAATTATTAAATATACTTCAAAATTTAATATTGTCTCAAAATTTAAATATAATATTGCAAAGATACTCGAAACTTTAATTGTATTGAAATAAATTCGCAAATCTTTTTGCTTTATTGTTTAAAATTATATTAATAAAGCTATATAAATTCAAGATTTATATTAAAGTTATAGCAAATATTTATTACAAAATAAATTAATAGTTAGCTAAACAAAACGAAATTAAATTCTTAAAGAAAAACAGTGTCTATGTTGTTTGCTTAGCATTTAACAAACGTTACGTATTTTGTAATAAACAAGTCTACAAGATTAAACATAAAGTTAATAATAAAAAATTTCGCTATAAAGTTTGTTAAATTATTAGAAACTTTAAACAACGCAAAGATCTAAACTATATTAAAATCTTTGTTGTCGTAATTAAGTTTATAAGTTACAAAACTATCTTTGTTTTTGTTGTTGTTAATAATTGAAATCTAGAGCAAATAGATATTGTTATTATCTTTTTTTACAAGAATATTAACAAATCTATATCAAGTTGTTTTACAACTTTAAGCAAGATAAAAAGATTTATTAACTTAGAAAAGCTCTCTATAAGTTGAAGCAAATGCTTCGAATATAATATAATACTTTTGCAATATTTTTAAAGAAACATTACTTTTGTTTATTAAATTTCGATATAAGCATCTTTATTAATAGTTCTACTATTATTTTTATTTATATAAACGATCTTCTAATTGTTAACGTTGACAAGAAATTTATTAACGTTGTTAAGAGAACTTTTGTTAATTAATTTAAGATAATTGACTTAGATCTCGTTTAATAATATTTAAAAATTAAAATTAAATATAATTTTGCAATTCGAATTTTTTATTTAAGTTAAAAAGTATATTTAAAAAAGATATTAAAGAATTACAAAATATAGAAGTGTAAACTAGTTATTACTTTTATAAATATATTTAAAATATATATTGTCAATTCAAACTATATTGTTAATTCGAATTATTATTATAGTTATTAATCAATTATTAATTTTCTTATATACGCAATGCTAGATATTTGACTAGATATCGCTTTTGTTGTCTTAGTAATAAACAATTATACTTTCAAATTTATTGACATTTACTAAAAGATTGTTAAACAAATATTTTGTTATTTTTGAGATATTCTTAATCTTTGTTTTACTTTTTGTAGAAGCATTTCTTTTTTATTAAACTATATCGACGTTAATTAGAGCAAGAATTAAGATACTTGTTGTTTTATCTTTAAGTATATCTTTAATCTAAAAAGTATTGTTATTAGTTAATTATTTAAACCTTAATTAATTGTTGCTCTATTTACTTGCAAAGTCAAATACATCGAACAAACGTAAATTGTTAAAAAGATTATTTAACTTCAAGTGCTATTAAAGCAATTGCAATTGCAATTATTTTATTTATTCTTATTGTTATTGTCTATGTTTAGAGTTTTTGTTGTTATTAGAACTTTCTCTTTAACAACTTTTGCGTTGTGTCTAATTGTTATTATTATATATTGCGACAATTAGAGAACAATAGTGCTTGCTAAGAATTTTGCGCAATACATTTGAACAAAGTATATAAATATTCAAATCTATTTTGTTCGCGAAAAGATTGCAAATAACTAAATCAAACTAAAATACATCTTTATGAAAGAGCAAATAATTATCGAACTAATTAAAGTTTTTCTTTGTAACGCATTTAAAGCGTTTTAATAAGTTTTTAAATTAACTTGATAATTGAATTATTTGTAATTTTAAGCATAAATGCTAGACTTAATTACTTAAACAACTTGCAACTAAATAGTCGCTATATTTATTATTGTTAATCTTTGCATTATTTATTTAAATTTGCATTTTTTGTTCTTTTGTTATAGTTATCGAATATTATTGACAACGTTCGCATAATTCCTAATATAAGTTTTGTCTTAATATATTTTTTGAGTTTTACTAGATCTCAAAGTCGTAAATATACGTACGTCTATATATGAATTGTTGACAAAAAAATTTTATACACTTTTTTTACTTTTGCTAGAAAGATGCTTAAGACTTAAAAGTTTTAAAATAGATTTCGAACTTTATAAAATATAGAACATAATTTATATAAGAGCTAATTTTTGAACTTAGATTAGATAAGAGTGTCGTAATATTGTATTCGATCTAATTTAGTGTCAAATACTATTTAATTCAATACTACTTGACTCAATATTACGTAATCGAGTTATGTAGTATCGATCAATATATATAGTCGAACAAGATTTCCAGCTCCTACATAGAAACTAAGCGTTCTACTATCTATTATTTTGATAGATTTAAAATTAGAAATTATTCTCTCTTTAATAGATATATATACGAATACAACAACAAATATAAATACAAGCTTCGCATTTATCTTAATTATATTAATATTAAAAGCAATAAAAAATATATATAGAGCAAATATAGTTGAAAAGAACATGTTTGTATTTAGAAGACTAGAAAAGATTGCAATCGAAAATTGTAAAAAGAAAAACGCAATTTTAATATTGTCTATATTTATCTTAAATATCAAAAAAGCTCTATTTTGATTACAAAAGATAGTAATATATTTAATATAGCAAAAACAACAATTATAAAGTCTATAAAGACTATTTTAGAAATTCTAAATACTAAAAAAGTAAAATTTAAATTTAAGAAGTCTAACTTTATTGTCAAAAAACAGAAAGTACAACAATTGTCTGTTAAACATATAATTAGTAATTAAGAACAAACGAATCTAAACAAACAAATCAACAAAACAAAAGAAAAGAAAAAATCAAGAAATTAATTATTATAGCAAAGATTATTAAACAAAGAAATTCTTTGAAGCAAATTATAGATTACGTAATAAGCGCATTTAAATATTACTATATTAACTTAATATAACAACGCATTAATTATTTAAAGAAAGTATTCAAATAAAAGCTAAATTAAATAATCGATTACTTAAATAGTTTAGATAAAACTAAAATACTAAAATACTAAAAAACTAAAAAAAAGTTATTAGAAATTCATATTATATAGAAGAAACAAACTAGATAAATATATTGTTTTCGCGTTACTTTATTGACAATTTTACAAATAAATAACTTGTTTAAATCTCTATAGAAGCTAGAGCTTAAACAAAAATAATTCAAAAATTCAAAAATAATATCTACAAAATTTAGAAGCAACAAATTGTTTCTAATGTTTAAACAATCTTAAAAGCAAATATAAAAAAAAGATATCTTATAGTAAAAAAATATACAAACAACAATTTTATAAAAATACAAGACAACATTAACAAAACATTAGAAAAATCAATTATATATACAATGTTAAAATCTATAAAGAGTACATCTACAATTATAATTATAGTTAAGAAATTAAATGCAAACAAACTACTAAAATACAAAAACAAATAAAAATTGTTATTGTCAAAGATTACAATTAAACGCAATATTAAATAGCATAAAGTTGTGCTATACACTATTTCTATAAATATAGTAAGAGAAGAAAAAATATCGCAAGATTTGCAAACAAACATAAAATTGTTTAACAATATTTAATTTATTAATTTATTAATATAGATGTTGTTAAAGACAAACAGAACGCAAAAAAGTATATTTCAACAATAATTGTCTTTGAAAAAAAAGTAAATTTACGCAAAACAATTTAAAAAGATAGAATTTACGCATAAAATAAAGATCTTAGAACAACAAAATACAAAAATGCAAGATTTAATACACAATATTATAAATTAATTCTGTAATTATTTTACCCAAAAATATATCGAAAAAATTAAATATATATACTGTAGACTAAATTACGCATTTTAAAGTTATAGATATATGTTTTGCTTTAACAAACAATTATATTTTTATTCAAATTCGAAATATATTAATTGTAGAAAAAGTTATATAGCTACAAACAACAAGTGTATATTCTATAGTAGTAGTTAGTTTAATAACGGCAATAACAATTTATTGCAAAGAAACAATAATTAATAATATTAGAAAATTTTACAACACTTTTAAACAAAAATATTATATAAAAGAAAACTGAAATTTTATAACACAATTATGTTAAAAGCAAATTTATTATAAAATTGTATTTATAGATTGCAATAGAAACAATAAATATTGTGCTAATTCAAGAACTTTAAATATATAACAGAAAATATAATACAAAGTTAAATTTTTTAAATTTTTTAAAAATTTAATTAATATATAGAGACTATAGACCTAAAATAGCAATATTTGTATGGAAAACTTCAAAACAACTATAGATATTAATTATATATCAAATTTAAATTTAATAGCAAACTCTAATATACAATTAATTGTTATTAACAATAAGATATTCGATACTAGTATTGCACTACTATATGTTTATAATAAAAAACATTAGAGCTTAAAATTCAATAATTATATTATAGATCGAATTTTGACAAAATTTTAATCAAAAAATATAAAAAAAAATATTTTAATCGAAGATCTAAATACATATTATTTATAATATATTAATTAAGTTATTAATTTGTTATATAATTCTATATTAACAAGTTAATTAAAAAAACACAAAAAATAATTAGGAAATATTCCAAATATTTTTACAAAATATAATATAAATACTACTAAAAATTCTATTATAAATCTAGCTTTTGCGTTAACAAATCTAACTAGTAAAATCACAAATTAATATGTATACGAAAAGACAAATATTAAATTAGATTACAAAATTATTGAATACAAAATAATTATAAACAAACAACAAATAATAAAAGATTTAATTACTATGCTATATAATATCGTTAAGACAAATTAGAAAGAATTTAGTATATATTTAAATATTAATAAGACTAAATAATTAACGAAAATTCAAAACAATTTAAAACATAGATTAAAAAGCTCAAATATTAACTCTAAAAATTAAAGAATATATAAACAAATTTATCTTAAAGCAAAAATTAAGCTCTAGATTAACATTTTAGTAGGAAAAAAGCTAAAACTTTTATTTAAGAAGATGTTTTTTGTACTTTGTTAATAAAGAAAATTTCGAATCGATTAAGCTTAATACGCAATTACAAACGTTAAAAACAAATATTTCGAAATTATTAAAAAGTACAAAAAATTCTTATAGACGAAATTTCTAAGCAAGATAATTAATAAAAATATATTTCCAATATATGAATATACAAAACAACGCAGTATTAAGATATTATTATCAATTAAGAATATTAACAAAATTTAAACAATAAAATTTAAAATTAAATGCGAAATATTTTTGCAAACAATATATTCAAAACTATTTATAATCTCTATAAATACAAATATTGCAAAAAACTAGAAATCTTAAAAATAATTAAATATTAAAGCAAAAGAAATAAAAAATACAATTTTTATATTATGTTTTAAGAAAGTATTTAAATTGGATTATATAATATTTTTAATATTGTAAAAAGTATATAAAATAACCTTAAAGTTGTTTAGTATAATATTTATAACAATTATAAACGCAAAATACTATTTTAAGTGTTAAAGAGAAGAAACAAGAATTATTTTATACAAAATCAACAAGAATTGTATAATATCTATCAAGCATATAGCTTATTCCAAATTTAGAATTCTTACTCGAGACGAGCTTCTCTTAATAAAAATTCTCATTTAAGAAAAACTTTGTCTATGCTAAGTTTATGCTTAGCATAAATCTTTCGAATTAAAGAAATTTATAACAATCTTTGCTCGCGATCGAGATATATGCTCAATATATATATAGTTTATATAGAGTATAGTCTTCTTTATTTAATATTAAATAAAAAATAATACTTAAAGTTTTGCTTTTTCTCGATATATACTAGACATAAATTTAATTTTTTATATTTATTGCATTTTTAGAATTGTATAAAGTTTATAACGCGCAATTAATTAAAATTTAAAAACAAGATTTTTGTATTACAAGATCTAAATTTTATTATAATATAAATTGCTTCTAAATATAGTATAAGCTTAATATAGTTTTTTATTTTTGCAATTTAGTTATTTATTTTGTATATATATTATATTCAAGCTTAGTTTATATTTAATTTAAATCTTAATAGCAATATATCTTTTGATAATATTAGCAATTTCTTTATCTTTAATATCTATATATCTTTTAACAAAAAAAATTCTCTTATATTTAAGAATTTTATAAATTAAGATTAACAAGCAATTTTGCAATAAATAAATAAAATTAAGATTTACTTTATGCTTATTATATATTAGATATTTGTTAAATATTTAAGTAGATTTTAAATCTTAATAATATTAATACTTTTAAGTCGAATACAATATTAAGTAATTAAAACGTTAACAATAATATTTCTATAAATAAATAAGAAAATCAAAATATATTAAACAATTAAGATCTTAATAGTTTTAACAAATTATTATTTATAAAACTTAAAAAAATAGATTCTCTTTTATATTTTATATTTATTGTATATTAAATTAATATTTATTATATATAGAACTTTATTAATATTAACGAAATTGCAATTATCTTCGAAGAACGCAATCAAATAATTATATTAAAAGTGCAAAATTATTACAATATTTTAGCATATTTATATACGCATCTAAAGAAAATTCTTTATTTTGTATATAAAAAAAGCACAATATTAGTCGAGATCTTAATTAATATATTTATTAGAGCGTTAATTAACATATATATATTTAGCGTATATTTAATTTAAGTATAATGTAATTCTAATTTATATTAAGACTAGATTTAATTCTTTGTTAGTGCAATTAACTTTAGAATTACTTAAATTTTTTTTTTAGAAATAAAAAAAAAGACAAAGCAAACAAAATTTAATATTAGATTTTAAATATTTCGAAATTAAATATTGCGAATACGCACATTCGATTATATTACGCATATATTTAGCGTACAATAAAGTTAACCTTAACAATATTAAAGATTTTTAATAATACTTTACTCAATTAATATATATAATAAATATTAACGCGTAATTAAAGCGTTGCACAAAGATCTAGTATTATAAGTTTCTTAAAAAATAACAAAACTAATATATATATTGTATGTATTTTAAATCTATAACTCGCGTATACAAGAATTAAGAGCTTGCTATATAAAAGACTTATAAAATAAACTTTTACTTAATCTATATTATTTGTAAGCTAATCTTATAGATTTATTTAATTAAATATTCTTTACTTTTTAATACAAAATTATAATATACAACTTAAACAATTAATGCAAACTTAATAAGTATTAATATTAATTATCTTTGCATTTTAATAAATTACAAGTTATAACAATATATACAAAATTGTATCTTTAATAAATATTTAATTGGCTAACGAGAGAATTTTCTATACATAATGCTAGCTACGAATCTATTAATATTGCGATATTCGACAAAAGTTAAATGTTTTTAGCATTAACAAGCAAGACATTTGCAAACGTTCGATGCAATTGTTACAACAAATCGATCGATCAAATTGCGAAGACAACAACAACATCAATTATTACTATTACTATTATTTCGAATCTCTCACGTATAATAAGATACGTATGATCGAGAGTACGCAAAATTATTTATAATTATTATTATTTATTTCTTGTACGCGTTGATTGTTGTTACGATAATCGTTATATTACGATTACGAAAAACGTGTTTTAAAATATCGCAAGAAAGTCTCGAAACGCTATGCGTATAAATTTAAAAAAGCTAAAAAAAAGTTATATACGCGTACATTACATAGATAGAAAATTGAAAATTTTTATTGCACATAAATTAATTACGTTAAGATCACATATTTTAATTAATCGCAATCATCTTTAATCTTAACTATATATACGCTCAATTGCGCATTCGAAGTTAAACAATAAGAGATTTCGTTCATCTTAATAAACAATAGCAAAAACATTTAATTTTGTCAAAAGCAACGTTTTCGCTACGCCTCGAACTAAAAGCGCTACGTATATAAATATATAAAAAAGAGTCAACATTAAGTTTAAATATTAAAACTATATGAACACAAATACAAGTACTACGTATCAAGAAACAATCTTTACATAATTGCAATTTACAAAGAGAACTTATACGTAAATTCTTAAAATTCTCGTTTTTAATATGTACGAATTTAAGAATTTGAAATTGTTAAACGATATACAAGAGTTTCTTTTGTAAATTATGAATCAACATAATTTTTACAATTCTTATAAAAAATTTCTTTGTATTATAGATATTACAATAGTGACATAAAATATTGAAGCAACGCGACTTGAATTTGAAAATTTGATCGCACAAAAACATATAGAACTCGCATAAATTTCTGGAAATGTTAAATCAAATATAAATTAAAAAAAAATTAAAAAAAATTAAAAAATATTTAATTTCTATAAGTTTTATCTATAATCAATTTTATTTTAATACAAATTTAATATATACTAAATATATATAAAATTTAATTATTCTTAGAGAAGCAACAAAATTAAGATTAGTATATACAATATGTAATTAAATATCTATATTTTTATTAATGAAAAATAATTTCTATTCTTTATACTAATTGTACGCGAAGATTATACTTATTATCTATTATAATTTATTAATATATTTTGAGAAATTGTTAACAACATAATCACAATAATTAAATAACAAGATTTACTATCTTTAACAACGCATAAACTAAGTTTATATTTAATATATATTATATTTGCGCTAAATTTTTTGCAAAACACTTTATTATCTCTTCTATTATATTTAATCTATGTATTAAATATAGCAAAATTACTTTACGCTATATATACAATAGTTTTAATATAAAAAATCGTATAACAATATTAATTTGCAAGCAAAAATTCGAGAAATTTCTTATTAAAACAATTTTAAAAGATTTATTTATATTTAGTTTAAGCTTTACATAAATTTAACTTACAATCTATAAAAGTTAATCAAAAATTTGCTTTTAATTAATTGCGTTCTTTAAAGAAGCAATAAATTAAAAGCATTATTTATTTTAACAACTTTTTAACAATACTATATATTATTATATATTGTACTTATATTTAGACTAAGATCTTTATAAAAATATGTTAAAATAGATTTTGCATTTAAATAGATTTAAGACAAAACAAACTTATATAATATCTTAAATTAAAACAAAAATTATTATTATAAATTTAATGTATACACAATATATATTGAGTATATGCTTAAATTATAATAGAAATTAATATCTACTATTACGCGTAATTTAATATAGAGATTATCAAAAATTATTATATAATATTTACTAAGATATTTAAAACATTAAAAAAAGTTGTTTGTTAAATTATTTAAATTATTGATATTAATTATAAAAACAAAGAATTGCAAACTTTTATAATAAATAAAGACAAAAAATAAACTTAAAATATACTTAAAATATACTAGAATTATATATATATTATTAACGTCTTGTTTTAAGAATTTAAGAAATATTTTTACAATTTTAACAATTTTCGAGAGTAATTTAAATATCTCTAGTATATATTAATTTTTTGTCAAGTATATTCTAAGCATAATTTTCGAAAATGTTATTTTAATTATTTAATAATTAATTTTAAGAGATTAATTTTAAGAGATTAAAACTATTAATAAATTAGTACAATATATAAACAATATAAGTATATTATATTTTAAGTTTAAAATATAAATTAAATATCGAAAAACAAAATTAATTTTTATTAAATTATATAAAGAAAAATTAAGTTTTTTTTTTGTATTAATAAATACTAAATTGCAATTGTATTAATATAAAAAAAGTAATTATTTTTAAAACAATAAATTTGCAAGATAAAAGCTATTATTATTTGCTTTTATATTTAGATAGAACTTATATTTATTCTAAATTATATTTATACGAATTATATACTAAAATAAGAAAATTTACTATTAAGATATTTAAAAAGAACAATTTTAAAACAAAATTTTTTTTTTGTTTATTTAATGCAATCGCAATAAATTAAATTGTATTATTGCTTAACTAATTTAAAAAAAAATATGTAATTAATTTATATTTAAGTTAACTTAATAATTAATTAAATTATAGATTAAAAAGATTAAAAAGTTGCAAAGCGTTGTTGTTAATATTTATATCTTTCTTTTAATTTCAAAAATTCTTGTATAATATTTTTTCTTAATAGATTTAATTTTAAGTATAAATTTAGTACAAATATAATATCTAAATTTAATAATAAGATTTTTTATATACTTTAAAGTTGCAATTTAAAAACTATTTATTTGACAGAAAATTAACATTAAGTATTAACTTAATATATATTAGATAAAAATCTTAAAACCTCTTCTTTATTATATTAATATATAGAAATACTATTTAAAAAAATTGTTAAATATTAATTCGATATATATTGTTGTTTAGCTTTAATAAACATAAATTAGATTTAAACTCTATAAATAATATATCAAAATTAAGCAAAAAATATATGGCAATACTATTAAAATATTAAATTGAAAATTAAGTGCAAGAATAACGTATACAACGTATGCGTTAAAAATATAATAAACTTTTACAAAAAAAAGAGAAAAAATTAACAAAAAAAGTTGCTAAATTAAAGCAATTTAATATTATGAATAACACAAAATATATTTCGAGTATAATTTTATTGCAAGTAAATTAACAATATTTATTAAGCAATTAAGACAACAATAAAGATAAACTAGTTTATAAACTTATATCTTTGTTTTATAAATATTATATAGTATTGATAATTTAAAAGCTTTCATTTAATCTTAAAGTATTATATATAAATCTAATTTATATCTAGTTTATATTAAGTATTAATTTGAAAAAAGATTTATTACTTTGTTAGAAAATTCGAAATTAAAAAGAAACAATCGAAGACAAAATTATATATAAGATATTTATGTTATTTGTAAAACTAATAAGTATAACAACGCACCAAACTATTATAATTGTTTATTTAACTTTATTTTATAAACAATAATATTAAGAATAAAAAAAGTAAATATAAAGTTAAAATAATAAATAAAATAAATATATAGTAAGCATAGACAAGATACAAACTAAATATATACTTAAATATAATTAAAAGTAAAATCTTAATTTAGAATTAAATAAAATATATAAAAAATTTATACTAAATATAAATTAAACTTCAATGCAAATTAATTTGTAAAAGAAATTTTTCTATTAAACTATAATTGTCGCAATAATTATGCAAAAGCAAAGCATGTAATAAGTATTAATTTACTTTATTAAATTAAAATTGAAATTGAAAAAAACTTAATTGTCTATATTGCATATACTAGATATACTAGAAAATACAAAATTAATTAAGACAAGTCTTATTATTAAACGCAATATATATTAAGCTTAAAACTTAATATATTAATTTAGAAAACTTTTTTATATTAATATATTTTAATTCTACTTAATATATATCTAATATAAGTAATGAAAAATAATTTGATTTTTAACTTTTTTAATTGTAAAAATGACAATAGTTTTTGCAATAATTGTATTAGTTAAATATAAGCTTAATATAAATTTAGCATAGATAAAAAAATAATTGCATTTACTCTTTTTACTAATAAAATCAAATTTATTTAAGAAAGAATTAATTATATATAAACTTGACATAAATAAAATATAAATTTGTAAATAACAATTTTATTCTTCTTTTTTATTAAGATATTAATTAAGATGTTAATATTTATTAAGTATAAAATTAGTATAATTTTGATATAATTAATTATTGTACAAGACTCGTTTTTCTTTAAATTGAAAATTTTTTTATAATTCTTTTTTAAGTATATAGTAAACATAAATATAATATATATAACTTTTAAACTCTTTTATTAGATTTAATTATTACATTCAACTTTTTACTATTATACTTAACTTTTTTTTGTTAATTATATACATATTAAATATAAATAAAGTATAAATCTTTAAAAATCTTTAAGATCTTAAACGCACTATTTTTATAAAATTACTTTTTTTTGTACTTTTTTGACGCTAGCATATACTTAGTATAGACTTAACTTAAAACATGATTAAAATAATTTACCTGAAAATTTAATATTTATAATAAATATATTAATTTGCGCATAGTTTAAGTAAATATTAAGTACAAATTAATATAATAAAATATATAAGAGCAAGCTTTTCGATTAAAGAACTAATTCGACGCTAAAAGTAAATTAGCGTAAACTTAATATAATTTAAAAGTAAATTAAAAGTATATTTTTTGCAAATACTCTTTAAATTAAAAGACAAATATTCGAAAAAAAATAACAAACAATAATTAATTAATAACGCTAATAGTTATGTTAATGCAAATCTAATATAAGTTAAGTCAATATATAATTATTATATTGTTAAAGTCTTAAAAGATACGATAAGTATTTATATATATAATATAAAAATAAATAAATTAAAAGATAAATTAAGCATATAATAAGCATATAATAAGCTTATCTCGCGATAAAAGTATATATTGAAAAGAATCGCAAATTCTTAATTATAACAACTATTTTTTATGAATTTAATATATACTTAGTATTAACTTAATTTACGCAATATACTCTATATTGTTTGTATATTAATAGATAAATATATTAATAATATTTTAATATTTATACAAGATATAAACTTAGCTTAAGTAATGTTTATTAAAGTTATATTTCAATTTTGTAAAATAATTTGAATCTTGTTATTTTTTAAATTTAACTCAAAGTTTTAAAGTATTAAATTAGCATAAACTTAACATATATTAAATGTAAAAAAAAAATGTATTGCTTTATTAAATAACGTATGTTTGTAAAAATATTTTTTGTATTTAGATTTGCAATTATATATACTTAGCTTAAACAATATATATTAATAGTTAAGATATTTGTTTATTCGCTTTAGCATAATATATTCTTATATAATAATATAGTGTAATTTTAATCTTAATTTAATATAAATTAAGCATAAATAAAATTACAATTACATATACAAATAGTTAACAATTAATAACAATAAAAGTTATTTTATATATATAATTAATTGACGCTATTGTATAATTATATTTGTTAATATTTAATATATGCAAAGTTGCAATTAAATTTATACAATTTATATAATAGAGTTAAACAAGAAGATTTAAGTTTTAGAATTTGACACAATTAATAATACTTAATATATATTAAGCTTAAATTAAATTTAATTGTAAATTATCTATTGTTTTTTTTAACTTTAATAGTAGAAATTACTAATATTTAATATAAACTAAGTTATAATAGGAAATTTCTCTTTATTAAATTTGTTATCTTCTTAAATATATTTTACTTGCGTTAAATATAAACTTAATATATATCTAATATAAAATTGTGCTATAATTAAATACTTACGTTTAATTACAAAACTAGAATTTAAATTAAAGTAAAACTCTTAAATATATAATTAATATATGCTAGACGTAGACGTCGCATATACTATATTTATTATAGTAATATTCTAATGAAAACAAATTCTTTACGTTTGTTATATTAAGATTGTTGTAATATGCTTTAAAATTAACAAGCTAAATTGCGATAATATTTATGCTAAATATATATTAAAATGCTAGAAGCAATAAGTTTAGAGAATATGTTAGATTTATATTATGTATTTGTCGATCAAATTAAAAATATATACTAGACTACTATAGATATTTAGAAAAGATAAAAATAAAAAGTACGACAATCGTACTTTAGTTTTGTAGAATATACTAGAAACTTAATACGAAACTTGCGCTTAAACTTTATATAGTCTTAATATATATTATAGCAATGCTAAATCTATATTTGAATTGCATGTTGTATAGACGCATCGAAATTTCGCATTTAGAATTGAATTAATAGTTTTCGTTTTACTTGTTGCTAATTATATTAAGCATAAGTTTAGCTTATTTTAAGTTTTAGAAATTAAACAAAATTACAAGTACTCGATATAATAAGAAAATTAACTTATATATTTAATATATATTAGATATATACAATGTATCTTTAATGCGTCTTTTATATAAAAGAATTAAGCTTTTATCTTTTAAGCGTTGTATATATCGAGTATATACTAAGCTTAAAAAACGCAACTTATTTTTTTATTTTTAATCTTTCTACTTAATTAAGTTCGATTTGTGTTAAGTATAAACATAGCATAAACAAAGTTTCTCTCGAGTAGAAATTCTTACCTAGAATAAGTTCGTTCTAAGTAGGAAATTTGCATTTAAATTAAGCTATAATCCAATATCGCAATATCTAAAGAATATAAAATTATTATACTTTTTAAATTGTTTTGTTAAAATAGCAAAAAAAACAATTGTTACAAGAGTTATTTATTTAGCAAAAATTTCTCTATATAGCATATATATTCTTGATTTTAAACAAATAAAGAACAAAAAATAAAAGTTTATTATAGACGCAATTCTAAATCTAATATATAATATACAAATAACTAAAAATAGAAACAATATACTATCTTATTTGTTTATAGACGAAAAAGAAGTCTTTGATTGTATTTTTTTTATTTAATTAGTTAATATATCAAAGAAACTTAATATACTAATTAATTGAATTACTTGAATTACTTGTTTTTTGCAAGAACAAATAATTACTTTAGTATTTAATAAAAATAAGCAAAAATTAAAACAAATTGCTACAAAAATATCTTAGAAATTATTAATTTCGTTAATACAATTTTTATTTTTACAAATTAAAGCAAAATACAATATATTTATTTTTAATTATATTAATAACGTAGCAATTTATATCGCTCTAGTAAATAGAGAAGCTAGAAATTCTATGTAAGAAAATATTTATTGCACGTTATCAATAAAGAAAATTTTAAATTAATTAAACTCAAAATGCAATTACAAACGTCAAAAACAAGTATTTCGAAACTATTAAAAAGTGCACAAATTCTCGTAAACGAAATTTCTAAGCAAAAGAATCTACAAAAATATATTTTAAGCATATAAGCACACAAAACAACGCAATATCAAAATACTATTATTAATCAAGAATATTAATAAAACTTAAGCAATAGAATTTGAGATCAAATGCGAAGCATTTTTGTAAGCAATGTATCTAAAATCATCTATAATCTCTATACATGCAAATATTGCAAAAAACTAAAAATCTTAGAAATAATCAAATACTAAAGTAAGAGAGATAAAAAATACAACTTTTACGTTATTCTCCAAGAAAGAACCTAGATCAAATTGTATAACGTTTTTAATATTGCAAAAAGTCTACAAAATAGTCTCAAAGCTATTTAACGAAATATTTATAACAGTCATAGACGCTAAATATTATTCTAAATGCTAGCGAAATAAAATAGACGTTATTTTACATAAATCTAACAAAAATACAACAATATCTAAAGAGTGTAGAATTATTACGCTTCTCAATCGTCTCGTCAAAGTAGCAAAAAAGATAATTATCATAAGAATTGCATATTTAGCAAAAAACTTACTATATAACAAAGATATTTTGAATTACGAACAAATAGAAAACAGAGAATAGAAATTAACTATAGATAATACTCTAAACCTAGTGCATAATGCATAAACGATCAATAAGAGAGACAATACTCTATCTTGCTTGCTTATAGACGTTAAAGAGACTTTTAATTACGTATCTCTTATACAATTGATCAATATGCTAAAGAAACTTAATATGTCACGAAATATTATCAATTGAATTACCTGTTTTCTACAAGAACAAGTAATTAGTCTAACATTTAATAGAAATAAACAAAAATCAAAGCAAATTGTTACAAGAATATTTCAAGAATTATTAATATTACTGATATTGTTTTTGATTTATATATGATTTTTATTTCCACAAATTAGAGCAAAATATAACGTGTTTACTTCTAGTTATATTAATAACATAGCAATATATATAAAAGAACGCAACATAGTTAAAAATGTTACAACACTTTAACGTGCAATCAAAATAGCGTTCTTATAAATTAGCAACAATGCAATCAAATTCGATAACGTCGAAACAAAGCTTATTTACTTCTTAGAAAAGAGAAAAGACTCTATAGAGTCTATTTTTCTATTAAATAAAACAACTATTAAATCAAAAGATTACATAAAGTAATTAGACATCTAGCTAGATAGAAAACTTAACTTTAAGAGACATATTACTAAAAAGATTAATGCAACAAAAGGAGTAATACATTTTCTACTAAGACTATTAAATTCTAAATAAAATTTAAATGCAAATGCTAATAAACAACTTTATTTAGTATATGTTACGTCAATAAGCAACTACAAGACAAAAATATAATAAAACAAACAAGCAAGTTATATTTACAAATTTTAGCAATTGCAATCTATAACTTTAAGAAAGACTCTAGAAGCTTTTAGAACGTTATTAGTTGTTACTATAAAAATAGAAACGAAATTACTCTTAACGAATTTGCGATTACAACAAAAATGCAACAAATATACAATTAGATTAACGACGTTGACAAAAAATCACTTAATAAAAATGCGTATCTCTAGTTTTTTTACATCACAATATAGCACAAAAACAAAGATTAACGAAAAAAAGTACTTGAGTTAAGACGAAAGTAAGTCTATAGAATCTATAAATGCGAATTTGCCAAATAAATTCAAAAAAAGTTGCAAGAAAAATCGAAAATATTCAACACAAATGTACAAAGTGCTAAATAAAATCAAAGATATAGTAAAATAAGTAACTACATTCGACTTGTTATATTGAAATTCTCTTTAAATTACGAGAATAAAGAATTTGACTAAAGTTTAAAAAAATTCGAAAAATTAAAAGTAACAAATAAGAAATATCTTGTCTTAAATATTAAACTAGTCTAAAACAAAACAAATATTTTAATATAATAATTACTATAGAAACATTATCTAACATTGCTAGCACACTACTTACTATATTGTTGGCATATTACTCTATTACGCTAAGTCTAATAGAGTAATTTTTAGAATCCAATAATCTCGTAAACAAACAACATTAGCAAGATTAAAGAGAGATTCTAAAAGTTACATAGTTTTGCGTCTATTTATTATTAAATTTAATATATTTTCTTGTTGATCTTCCAATGTAAATTTAAATTTAAAATATATCTTTTCGTATGCTTAGAATTAATCTCTAATTGCATCTCTAATTTATATTTGAAAACTACTTATATAGAAGATCGAAACATCTATATTTTGATCTTTTGCAATCTTTCTTAGAGCATCTTCTCGCTCGTCTTGTTGACAATCTTCTCGCTAACTTTGCTACGACTAATTGTTAGACATCTAATTAGAGAGAAGCTTTGAGACATTGACAATTCGGGAAAGCGATTCCTATAATACAATAACTTTATTGAGTCGATATTGGTCCGAGAGAGTCTCGTAATATCTCGCGCTAGTCTATTAGAGTAGTTTAAATAGTTTATTAAAATTTAGATTGTTTTGTAATTTATTGAAATTTCCAGTCTAATCGAGTTAGTATTACGTATAAAATTAATATTTGAAAACAATTTTTTTTAGAATTATTTTCGTTTTCAAATATTAATTCTATACGTAATACTAATTCGATTAGACTAAAAATTTCAAATAAATTACAAAACAATCTAAATTTTAACAAAAAATTTAAATTATTCTAATAAATTAGCGCAAGATATTACAAAACTCTCTTGAGTTAATATCAACTTAATAAAGTTATTGTATTATAGAGATTGCTTTCTTAAATTGTTGATAAATTAGCTCATAATTAAAGAACTTTTGTTAAGTAAAAATTTTAAACGCTTATTAATATCGTTGCTATAAAATTGTTGATCGCAATAAGGTTTTGCTTATTTATAGATAATTTTGTGCTTTTTGCAAACAATTCTTAGTTTTAACAATAATAGACTTCTAAATATGCAAAATTTATCGCAATAAAAATAAGGACAAAGATATACTTAATAATAACGTGCTTTAGATTTCGATATTCTTACTATCGCTTTTATTATTGCTTTTATTATTGTTATTGTTATTATTTATTATATAAATCTCTTGCTTTATCGTTTGTCTAATTGTTGTTTAAAATAATTTTGTATACAATTAATAATAATATACATTCTTTAACTTTAATATTTTATTGTTAACTCTATTATATAGTTACTTTTGTATTTTATATATATATAACAATTCTATAGTTTTTGGAAAAATATTATAAATTAAAATAAAATCTAATAGAATTACGCTTTAACATCTTAACGTTAGAATATTTTCTACTTATTTAACTAGTTGCTTTATCTTTTATGTTCTAGAAGAACAACTTATTGTTACTAGATTTTTTTACATATATTGCAAATATTTTAGATTTAATATTAGTTTTTAACAAAAGATATTTGTGCAAGTCTTAACAACAATAGATTGTTTATATATATATTTATAAAAATTAATTTTTTTTTAAAAAGCAAAGAAAGTAATAAAGTTGTAAAAATTACAAAAAATAAATATGCAACAAAGATCTTAAAATATATGTATTTTGCTTTTCTTAAAGTTTTTGTTGTAATTAATATATTAATTATTTAAAAAAAAAATTAACTTGTTTTTTATTGTCTTTAAGTAATTTGTTATGTATTAACTAATAAATTGTAGAGCAATTAAAGTACTTATTAATAAAAATATAAAGTTTTTGTTTAATTTAATAGTAAGCATTTTTTAATTGCAAGATAAAGATATTATCGAAGTGCAAAAACTTGTTAATATAATATTTTACTTACTTAATGCATAGCAACTAAATATGCTCTTCGATATATATACAAATGCGCACATTAATATTAAAATAAATATAATAAAATATATTGTAATTTATTTTTAACAAAGCAAATATTGTTATTAAATAAAAAGTCTTTTATTGCTTTACAAACTTATTATATATTTGCATTTAATAAAATCTAACTTTAGTTCTAAATATATATAGATTTGTTATAACAAAAATTGCAATTTTGTATTATTAATATCTTGATTTTGTACAAAATCAAGTTTTAATTTAATAAATTTTGCACTACTTGCAAGAATCTAAGAATTTAAGTTAAGTTTTGCAAGAAACAGTTTTAATATTTCTTAATATTGCGTTTATAAATGCGTTTGTTCTACATAACAATTATAATTTGCTTGCGTAAAATACGTATACATTTTTTTAATTTATTAGATTTGTCTTAAAAATAAAGTTTGTTCGAATTAACAAAATCTAATATTTAAATCGAAAAATATAATAATTTAATACAATTATGCAATTAGTAAGCAATTGCAAACATTTATGCATATTGCGAATATTAAAATTTTACGCATTAAAATATAGTCTAATTCGATAAAGATTTTGCAACTTTATTAAATATAAAAAAAACAAAATAAGTTCTTCGAGCAAATTTTGTCTTATCAGTACTAATTTAAATATATAGAATAGATAAATCTATAAAATCTACAAGATCGTGTAAATATCTTAATTTCTATTAGTTTAGTTTATTTTTTAAAACGCGAATATAAAATTTGTTTATAAAAAAGAGCTTTTTGCAATTAATAATAATATTGTTGTTTATATATTATATATATAGAGCGTAATTAACACAATATCTAGAGTTAAAAAAGATATAATAAAAATTAGATATTAAAAATTAATATTTTGTTATTGTCGAATAATACAATTTTAAGATAGAGCAAATCGAAACAATTATAAAATTGCTTTAAGACTTGTATTCTCTAAATATAATTGTTGTAATTTTTGTCTTTTATAAAGTAGAACGCAATATTAAATATAATATTTAAGATAATTATTTTGATAATAATTAATAATAGTATCTTGTATTTATTAGTTTTGTAAATAATATTTATTAGAATAATCTTGTAGTAGTTTGCAAGCATTTTTTGCGAAATTATTAATATAAAGAACAAGTATTTTAATTGATTGTTACTTTTTTGTGTTTTATAGTTAATATATTTAGATTTTTTAGTTTATTAAATTCTATATTAAAGCTTAAGTAAATACTAAATAATTTGATATTTTTGCTTTAAGTCTTGCGAACTTGTTCTAGATATTGCAAGACTTAAAAATAGAATTTTTATTATTTCTATTTATGCGCAATCTTTTTAATATTAAGTTAGGTTTGTTATTTTTTCGAAATTTCTTCTAATTTTGCGCTATATTGTAAAATTCTATATAGCAATATTTTATTGTACAATTAAGACAAAAAAATTTGCAAAAAAATAATTAAAATTATTGTATTCAATTATTCAAATTCAATTATTTAGATTGTATTTATTTTATATATTAGATTGTAATTTTGCAATATATTCGAAAGAATAATTAACACATTTATTAAAGATAATTTGATAATTATAATTTTTTAAATTGTTATTATTGTTGCAATCGCAACGTATTTAGATTTTTATAATTTTTTTTTTAATTGCTTCCTTTGTTTGCGCGTTATTAAATAGTTTTGTTTCTTTATATAATTATTAATCTTCTTAATTAGCTATTTAATAAAGATATACTTGTATAGATTTGTTTTAAAAAATAGCAATTATATAAATATATTAAAATAAATACAAATATAAAAAATATAAAAAATATAAAAAATAAAAAATAAATTAAGAGAGAGAAAAATAACGACAACAACAATAATAATAACAATAACACGCGTTAGTTTTTGAAAATTATTTTATTTGATTTAGTAAAATAAAATATTATATTAGCAATATTAAATAATATTTCTATAATAATTACTTATAATATATATAGATAAATCTAAATTAAGAGTTAGAACATTAAAAGAGAAATCTTAATTGTCGAAGTATATCAAAATAAAAGTTTATTTTTTACAATACTTAAATACAATAAATAACTACAATTAAAATCTAAAAAAGCATATAATTATATCGAATACAAAACATATAATAATTGCACAAGCAATATTAATTTATTAATAATTAAAAAGACAAAATATTAGTATTTAAATTTTGATTAATAATTAATTAACTTTAAAGAAGTTGCAAAATATTAAAAATTAAAATTCTAATAAAATTTAAGATTAGATTAAACTTAATATAATGGAATTAAAAAATATAAAATATAAGATACAAAATATATATTTTATAAGTTTTAGTTAAAATAAATGTTATTAAAAACAAAAAAGCAAACAAATTAATAAAAGAGATAACAAAAATAACGAAATTAATATCTATAAATTTTATAGCAATAATTTCGCATTTTAGAAAACAAATTAACAAAAAAATAAAAAGAAATTTACTAACAAGATAACAAAAAATTAACAAAAACAAATATTATGTTAAGCATATTTTAGAATTATTAAATATTAAAAAAACATAAAAAAACTTTTAAAAAGTATAGATAGACTTGTTTTTGCAACTTTTATGCAAATAAAGTTATAATACAAGTATTTTTGACAATGTTTATTTAAACAAGAAAAAGTAAATAATTTTAAATACACGAACACGTGCAAAGAGACGCAAATACTAAAATATATAATATTAAATTATAAATATTATTAAGACAAACAAAGTCTAATAAAAAGAACTTAAAAAGTTAAAACTTTAACAATAAAACTTTTATTTTTGTTTTAAAAAGATATAGCTTGTATCTTGAATTATCTAAAGAAAACTAAAATAACAATAAGAAAATAAATTTCAAAAACAGCAAAAAAGATTAAGAAGAATTAAGAGAATTTAAAAGTTTTTTAAAAACTTTTTAATTATATATTAGTTGTAAAAATTTTATATTTAAATCTAATTTAGTGTTAAGTAATTACTTGATTCAACTCTTAATACTTGTATATATTAAACAAACTATTTTAATTTTTTAGAGATTTAAGCGTTTTACTATTTAATATTTTAATAAATTATAAGTTTAAGAAATAAGCAAATAACTTATTTAAAATCAATTATTTTATTATTTATTTAATAACATCTATTTATTTATATAGATACTAAACCATATCGAAGAGCTTAAAGATCTATTATCTAGAATATATCAAAAACTCTAAAATCTATTATTTGAAGCATTTTTTTTTTAATTTACTTAGAACAAAGTTTGACAATTAAATCGATTTAATTATTATTTGAAGAAATTCTTGATTAATCTTGTTATTAATTATGACATCTAATTAGTTTTGTTTTTTCAAAAAACATCTAATCAATTTTATTCGAAAAAGAATATCTAATTAGTCTTGTTTTTTTTGATTATTTACAATACTTTTTAAAGTTTGTTTTCATATTTAGAACGCTAGTTGTAAAACTTATTTATTAATAAAAAAATCTTGTTTATATTTAATCAATTACAAATAGACAAGCAATACTAGTACTTGTTCGCAAAATTATAATTAACTAAATTTAAAGATTTAAAATCTCTTTAATTTAAACTAATTGGGTTGAATCGAATTATCGAATTTAAATTAAGTACTTAATTCGAATTTTAACAATTTGTATTAACTTAATTCAAAAGTTTTGATAATTCGATTTCTAAAATTAAAATTAACAATTCGAATTAATTTTTATATTTAAAATCGAAATTTAACTCGAAAAATTATTTCGAATTGTTAAGACTTAATATTAGTATAAAGAAATTCTAAAATAAATAATAAAAAACTATATTCTATTCTATAATTTTTCGATATAAGATTATTTAATAATATATTATAATAATATATTCGAGTTATCTAGATAGCTAAAATTAAATTATTGATTTAACTTTTTTTTGTTAAAAATTATAATAACATATATTTAAAAATAGAAAATCTTAATATGATAAAATTATTCTCGATTTCTTAACAATTTGATTTAATTTTTAATATTAGAATTAAAAATTAAGTCGAATCGAGTTAAGTTAATTTCAAAATAATAAAAATTAAATTAAAAATTAAATTGATTTCTAATATTAAAATTAACAAGTTAAGTTAATTTCTAAAGTTAGAATCGAAATTCGATTTAATAATCAATCTACTTTAATTTAAAGTTAAGAATTAACTAGTTAAATTTAATTTTTACTTCTTATTTATTTATTAACTTTTGCTATAAAACGCTATTATTACTAACAATCTAAATATTACGAGTTGCATATTAATAGATACTATTTGTTTTATATTATTTAGTGTGATCGTTGAGTCGGGTCGAACACTTTTTTCTCAACTCGACCCACCCTCTTGGGCCTCGTAGGGTTGGGCCAGGGATAAGGCGCGAACCCGATCCTAGGGTCGGGTTTCGTCGAGTCAATGCCAAGAACTCAAGCTAACTTTGTCGCGTTAGCATTCGCTTATCTTATCTTATCTTATCTTATCTTTGCGCTAACCCAATTGAGCTGGCGCAGAATCCAAGCTAGCCCGATTAGGCTAGTGCAGGGTCCACGCTAGCCACATATGGTTAGCGCGTTACGTGACGTCACGTGATCGAATGGGTCGGGTTAAACACTTGGCGCGCATTCTTCGCTCGTCCCACTCTATTGGGCTAGGAAATTTGCCTGACCCTAGGGTCAGGGTTGGGCGGGTCAACCCGATCGGGTTGAAACCCAACTCGACGATCACACTAATATTATTCTTTATAAGATAATTAAAAAGAGAAAATCTATTAACAAAATCAAAATAATTAAGAAGACTTAACTCTTAGATATCTTAAATTTGAATTAAAATAATTAAGATAATTAAGATTTTAAACATTTTAAACATCTTAAATCTTAAATAATAATAAAAAATATAGTTTTCGAATGCAATTTTTTTATAGATTGTATTTAACTTATTTTAAGTCTTTATTTATTGTTACTTTGATTTATTAAATTTTTTATAAAGATTTATTAAATATAAGATTGTTTATAGTTGCAACTCTTGTTATTAAGTAATTGCTTATATTGTTTAAAGATGTTTACAAATCTTTTTAATAATATAGTTCTTTCTAATAATTTTTATAAAAGTATTAGCATGATATTTTGAAATATTTTAAAAAATGTCTCTATTAAATTAATGCGCTTTTATTTTAAGTACTAGCTTAACAATATTATATCGATTAATATTCAATAAAGACAAAAAAACAAAAATTAATAAACCTCAATATTTACTATAAAGATTAAATTAATCTTAAACTAATTGCGTCGATTTAAGAAATTAAGTTTAATTCGAAAAATTAAATCGAATTAAATCGAAAGTCTTGACAATTTAATTTCTAAAGTTAAAATTAACAATTCGATTTAATTTCAAATTTTAAATCGAAAATTAAATCGAAAAATCGAATCAAATTGTTAAGACTATTATTTTTATTAAATTATTAATTAATTGTTACTAAAAATAATTGAATTATTATTAAAAATAAAAAAATTTACTAAAAATAGATAATCTATTTAAATTAATTAATAAATATATTAGAAATTTCTTTTTATAAATATATTACTACTAAGCATTATTTAGTAATTAATAAAAAATTTAAATTTAAATTTAAATTTAAATTATACTATTTTTAGTATTCTTAACATTCTTGACAATTCGATTTAATTTCTAATATTAAAATCAAAAATCAACTTAATTCGATTTGATTCAATTTTAAAATAATTAAAATTAAATCGATTTTTAATTCGATTTCTAAAGTTAAATTGTCGATTCGAATTAATTCTAAAGATTAAAATCGAAAATTAAATCAACAATTAATTTAATTAATCTAAAGAACTAATTTATATAAATAAATTTTTATTTTATCTTTTATTTTGTTTTAGCAAATTAAAAGACAATTTTTGTATTAATATTTTTTAGAGAAAAAATCTAACATTAACTTAAGTTAAACTTACGCAAATATTTAAAAACTTATAGTAAAAACTCTTATATAATATTTATTAATTTTAACAATTTTAAAAAAAAGCTTTAATTTTTTTTTTAAAACATTTAATAAAAAACAAATTGTAAAAAAAGTAATTTAATATTTAATTTAACAAATTTTTATAACAAACTATACAACAAAATTTCAAAAATATATTAATTTTATTAAATAAAATAATATTGTATTTATAACAATATTTTGACAAAATTTTAAAAACAATTTTAAGAACAAAATCATATATAATAACAAAATTATTAACAATATATTTAATCTTAACAAAGTAACTATTAATTTTAATAACAAACTATATAAAAGAATTATAAAAAAGCAATACAATTAATTTTACAAAAAAGCAAGATTTTTTTTAAATTAACAATTAAATATTAGCAAAAGAAATTTTCTAGAGAAAAGCAAAATAACAAATTTTAAAAAATATATTATTTATATAACAAATTAAGTTACTTTGTAAGAAATTATTAATTACAAAACTTAATAAATTGTCGACAAATTAATATTATATTAAGAGAAATACTTAATAACTAAAATAATATTAAAGAGTAAATTAATACAAAAACAAATATTTTTAAAACTAGATTAAATAACAATTATTATTTAGTAAAGAATCTAAATTAATTATAAAAAGTTCTAGATAAAATATTATTAAACAAGTTATTCGCATTTACGCAAAAAGTTAATTAAGTACTTTAGAAAACTATTAAATTTCATAATTTAATTATTAACTTAAATAGAAAGTATAATTAAAGAAATTTTTATAAATATATAAAAAATATTATAAATTATCTTAAAACTTTAGCTAACTTATTAAAAGTTATAAATAAATGCGAAAACAAACTAAAAAGCAATATTATTATAAAAAAGAATATATTTAATATTATTATAAAACAACTAAATCTTATAATATATATAGATTGAAATTTGAAGTCTACGAAAATCAATATTATACTATCTCATTATACGAGAAGAGACGAGAGAGAAAATCTTACTAGCAATAACGTTCACGATTTATCTCGATTGTTAAAGTCAAATAAACGTAATCGACGCGACGTTAACAAGTAATTAAGATATATTTAATGCGTCTTAACGCGAATCAATACAAATTGCGACAAACATAAAAATAAAAATATTAAATATTAAAGAACTCTATAAATCTAAGAAAAGAAACGCGTTTAAAATAATTAAAAAATACATTTTAATTGTAATATAAATAAATTACGCGAAGACAACAAATAAATTAATACAATTAAACGTAATTTACAAGTTAAACATAAAGATTGCGAAATATTATAACAAAGAATGCAAAACAAAACAATGTATAAAGTGTTAAAAGAATAAAAATTTTATATATAAATGTAAAAATAAATAGCGATGCGCACATTGCGCGCAAAATTATCGCTTCAATTAACATTTTTATTAAAAAAATGTTTTTAAGTAAAAATGTAACGTTTGCAAGAAAGCTTACAAGATATTCGATCTTAAATACTTTAAAAAATAAAAAGAGAAAATAAAAATTAAGAAGACAACGAAAGTAAATCTTTTATATTACGTCGTTAAGACGATCGAAGCAAATAAAACGACAATTTTAGTTTTAATAATATTAAGAAGTGCAATTTCGTTCGTTTAAACTACGAACAAGAAAATAAAGCGAAAGACAATAGAAACAACAATAAGTTGCTCAACACAAACAAATCGCATACAAAATACTCTTATAATAACAAAAAAAAGCGTTATTTAACAATTAATTAAAAAAAAGCGTTTTAACGAGTTAATAAAAAGATAATTCACTTTAATAAAGTAAATTAATAATAAGATAGTGTTGTTGTCGCTATAAAGCATGTTTTTTACGCAAAAGATAAAGAATTTAATACATACAAAAATAATTAATAAAAGAGAAACTATAATAAAGATACAAAATAAGCTTCGAATATTATAATACAATATTTATAAATCAAAAAGCAAAATAATAATAATGTTATTTCGAAAAAAAAATAAAAAAATACAGTATATTAGTAATATAAGAGTCGTAACAACATTATGTTTAAGCGAAAATATATAACTTAAAACGCGCGAGCTTTATATTTGTAAATAATAATAAACGTACATGCTTTTACATTAACAAACGCATCGACAACAACAACTAATATAATATATAGCATTGCGAAAACGTAAAAACAATAACGATGCAACTACGTTTTAAGAACAACATTATTGAACAAAATCTTATTAACATTTATAACGTTTACAACTTATCTTTCGATAATTATAACAATATAATTAATAGAGACAATCTTGACGCAATAAAGTAAACACTACGTATGTAGAACGAAAGCATTATAATAAAGAACTTTAATTTGCATTATTTTTTATAAGCGAATCTTTTATATTTTAAATAACATTTATTATTTGACGATTTGTTAAATATAATGTGCTTCGTCGATATTACGTTGACGCTTTTACGCAATATTATAATAAGAAATTATTAAAAAACACAAATTACAATTGATTTATCGTTTGTTACAAGAGAAACAACAAATCGATTAATATATTGCGACATAAACAAGAAAATAAAAAGTTTATCAAATTATTTATTAATTAAAACAATGCTAAATTTTAAAACGCAAACGAAGTCTATATATTGTTTTAGACAAAACTAAAAAATTATAAATACAAAGAAATTTAACAATATATTAAAGAGATTATTACTCGAATTATTATAAAACGCTACAATAAAACAAAAGAATATTAACAAATACACAATTGCGCTACTAAAGATTCTAAAGAAAATTATCGAAGACTTTATTTTGTAAGCGAGATCGCACAAAAGAGTCAAATCTAAATAAACGCAAAAATCCATTAACATAATTAAGAAAATCAAAAAATTATAATGTTAATGTTGCATCTCTTGTAATTAAGAAATGTAAGTTCGAATATATAATAAAAAAGACAAGATTCTTAAAAGATATAAAAGAAACAAATTTCGCAATTAAATGTAAACTTCGAAAAGCACTACAGAGAGTTTGTTCGAAATAGCAAAATAAATTAAAAACGCAATAATAAACACATTTATTAAGTTTACAATTTTATTATTAAAAACGAGTACGAAAGTAATAACAGTTAGAAAAGACAAAATCGAAGCAATGTTTTAAGTTTACTTTTCTTCTTTACTTACGATCTTGATCAACAATATAAAAAGATTCTTTTATTTATCTTTAATAAAGAACAACAAGATTGTGTTAAAGCGCAAAATAATAAAGCAACATATAAAGCAATTTTAGACAAAACACTTAAAATTAACGAAATAATTAATCGAACGTTAAGACAATTAGTTTACGTCGCTTTGAAGCAAATAAAATTCTTATTTAATAAATGTATTAAGAAAGAAATGCAATTGTTTTATTTTAAAAAGACAATCACAATAATGTTGCGAAAATTAAAAAAAAAATTATTTAAAATTGTTATCTTTTAGATTTATAACACTACTTGATACGCTAAATAAAATACTAGAATTAATAATATTAAAGCGTCTTCGCTACGTCGTAAAAGCACATAATACTTTATTTAACATACAAATAAAAATTAGAAGACAACGTTTAATCAATACAACGCTATAATTAATTACTAAAAAGATACACACAATATAAAGTAATTAAAAGAAAAGAGTAATTTCTTTTCTAAATCTAAATGTGTTTAATGCATTCGACAATATATCATACATTAAGCTACTTTATAATATAAAAAAAAAAGAATCTTAATTCGTTTGCTTAATTAAATAAGAAATTTTCTAAAAAAACAACGCATTACATTAATTATTAAGAGTTACATAATAAAGAAGCGAGAGACAAACGTTAACATATTGTAGAATTTATTTTTATTTTTAATATTATACTTATTTTATAATGCAAATCTTTTGAAATAATGCGACGACATTAGATTGCGAATTAATGTTATAAGCTTTATAAACGACGTTAACATATTAACGTATAAAGAGTTAACTAAACGTAATTGCAAAGTATTAACTTAAATATACAATAAATGCAAGCAATAAATACGCACTTATAATTTTAAATTCGCAAAAAAGAAGTACGAACTAATTTACTTTTTACACACTTTAAAGAGATTCGACATAAACGTCAATATAACATTAATAAAATACAAGATAATTGTCAAGTTTAATATTAAAGTTCTAGAAGTTCAACTTAACTTAAAACTTAAGTAAAAAGCTTATTTATAACAAGTAAAAGCAAAGCTAGTTATTAAATATAAAGAGATCTCGATAATAGAAAGTTTAATTTTTAACACGTTTATAAATATCAGAAAACGCAAATATATCGCAATAGAGAAGCTCGTAATAGTACATAACGTTGTTACGTAATATATCTTGTTTGCTATTAAGAGCGCAAAAAAAGAAATTGTTACAAAGTTAAAATTTATACAAGAACAAACATTTCGTCGCGTTATCAATATTTATAAGACGACTTTTACGAAAATTTTACAAATCGAAATTAACGTATTTTCTATTAACATTTATTTAAAGAAGTTAATACAAAAATCGATAATTATTATAAATATATAAAAATTTAAAAAGATTATTAATCTAGCAATATTACGTATACGCAACGATTTAATATCGAAAAAAAAAAGTTAAAGCTAAAAATAACATTTTTGCAATTTAAAATAAGATAAATGCGAACAACGTTAATATTAACAACGATTTTGTCATAGCAATTATATATTGCGATCTCGTAAATAAAGTCTTCTAAAATAATTATCGCTTATAATAAAAAAGTTGTCAAAAAAAATATAACGCAAATCGCTTAAATTTATATTAATAAGTCTATTTTAACGAAAGCGAACGCAATAAGAACATTATCGCAATCTTAATCGAAGCAAACTAAAACATCGAAAAGCGTCTTAAGAGCGTCGACATAACACTAATTTATTATAACGAACTCGAAAAACTTACAAGAGCAACAAAGAAATTAACGAAGCATTGCGAAATTATTACTAATTTAAAGAGACAAATCTACAAAATATACTTAGATAATTAAGTTTTAATTAAAATTATAAAAGAGATAAAATCAATATTAAATCAAATACAATTAAGACGCACACAAGACGCGTATAAGATAATTCGACGTTACGAAACAATATTAAAACTACATTAAATATCGAAACATAAAAGCATTAAAAATAATAAGATCGCGAACAAAATTGTTAACAAGACGCACAAATAATTTCTTCTTTTCGTTAATCAAATAACAAGTGAACTTGTTATTAAAAAAGCACTTATTTAAGACAAAATTTAAAAAAAGTAACAACGCAAATAATTAAAAAACAAGAATAACGCAAAATATCGCAAAATTGTATCGAGAATTACGTATAAGCATATGTGATTACATTTCGATTATCTTAAATTACACAATTTACTTCTCGTTTAACTAAGAATGAGCAAAATTAACTTTAATTAATTTTTATGCGAACGTCGCATTTTTGATGTTACGATAAACACGTACGAATGCGATCAAAAATGCATAATTGTTAAATACATTCTTTTAACATATTTGATATAACGACAAAAAAGAATTTAAATGCAACAAAAAATTAGTATTACGAACTTAAGACAATTATTAGACGAAACAAGATTTATTATCGCGACAATATAAATAATTTTGTCTATTAATTTATTAAAACAATTTTAGATAACAACATCGTTAACAATGCTTAAATCTCTCTTAGATTTATAGAGTTCTTGTTTGAAGAATTTTCTTGTATCACAAATATTACAACATAAAAGACGAAGACGCGACGTCGTTATAACGAAGCATTATAAACGAAATTGCGATCGCAAATTCTAGTCAATTATAATTAGACAAGTTGACGCTAATGCTACTCGTCTATTCGTGATTAATTAGATTTAAAAATCGCAAAAGTATATAAATCTCGCATAGATCCTTAGAAGTGTTAAATCGAGTATAAATTAAAAAAATATATATATATATATATAGATTTTAATTAAATAGTATGTTATAATAATATATACTAAACTTATTTAAAAAACAAGCAAAAAATTAATTAATTTTCGAAAAAATTAAAGTTAACAATCTAGCAATAGAAGAAAGTTTAACGCAAACAAGTATTTAAAGCTAAAGTTACAATGTAAAAATAAGAAAAAGTTTAAATCTCTTAATAAAGAGTATATATCGATAATTCGAGGAAGCGACTCTTGTAACACAATAACTCTAGTAAACTAATATCGAGTTAAGAGAGTCTCTTAACATCTTGCGCTAGTCTATTAGAGTAATTTAAATTGTTTGTCAAAATTTAGATTATTTTGTAATTTATCTGAAATTTTTAGTCTAATCGAGTTAGTATTACGTACAAATTTAATATTTGAAAACAATTTTTTTAGAATCTTTTTCGTTTTTAAATATTAATTCTATACGTAATACTAACACGATTAGACTAAAAATTTCAATTTAATTACAAAACAATTTAAATTACTCTAATAAGCTAGCGCGAGATATCAAGATACTCTCTTGGATCGATGTCGACTTAGTAGAGTTATTGTGTTACAAGAATTGCTTTTTTGAATTGTCGATATACTAGAGAAATGCAATATATTAGTTTAACAATAGCAATTAAACTTAATAGCGCATGCACAATATTTTACTATATTAGTTAAGATTAATAATTGTCGACTTATAGCAACAATTAATTTTAATACAATAAATAATTTTATAATTAAAGCTTTTATAAAGAGAAAAAAATACCTTATTTAAAAGAAGCTTAATGCTTACAATCTAGTAATTATAAATAGGAACTTGTTATTTGCAAGAAACAAAAAAGTAAACAAAGAAATAAAATTACTATTAATAGTTATTTAACAATGTTACAAAAAACTAATCTTTAATATAGTAAAAATAATTACTTATAATATTGTACTAAAAATATCTTAATTAAAGCAATATAACTTAGAAGTTAACTAAAATATATAAGTATTTAAATTTGCGTAATATAATTACGCAATTTATATTTAATCTATATATTAATAGTATTTAATAATAGATAAAAGATTAAATCGAAACTTAATTGCAAGTAGCAAACTTATATTTTTGTAAAAAAACAATCTAATAAAGTTTAATTTAATAAATATTAATAAAAGTTAGCTAGATTACAAAGTTGAAATAAATAAAGAAAATTGCAAATCTTTTAAGAATCTTAAATTATTTAATATAATAAGAAAATTGCTAAAGTATATATTACAAATATATAACAATTAGAAGTATTTATTCTAAAAAGAAAAAACAATTAAGATTTTATCTAAATAAAATTACAAGCAATTAAAAAATAAAAATTATTTATTAATATTAAAAAAGTTTAATTCTTTCTAAATTTTATAGATTATAATAAAAAATTTATTAAGAATTACTTTGTTAACATAATATTATTAATAAATTTTATAAAGAAGAAGACGTTATAAATATAAAAATTAATAGAAAAGAAATTATTTTAAAATTTTAAGTTAAAATAAAGAAACTAATATTAAAAATATACAATTTACAATTATTTAATAAGATTAAAATTAATATATTAAATTTAATTTTTAATATATACTTTAATTAAAAGTATAAAAATATGTAATACTTTATAATATATTTTTTGAGAAAACTTTTGTTAATTAAACAAAATTATAATATTTATA